>WBZP01003415.1_pt1 | contig 17245 bp, 16 predicted proteins | sample 5204301 | NCBI WGS metagenome assembly WBZP01 (sample SAMN12412401, study PRJNA552823) | activated sludge metagenome | isolation source: activated sludge from nitrification reactor of wastewater treatment plant... | place: USA: Pennsylvania | collected 2017 | reverse complement strand
CAGCAGTGTGGCAACCCCCCTCAGCCCCCAAACCCGCGCCGCCGCGATCGAGGCCCTCGCCGGCGGTGACGAGCTCGACATCCTGGTCGTCGGCGGTGGGGTGACCGGCGTCGGCTGCGCCCTCGACGCGGTGACCCGCGGCCTCAGGACCGGCCTGGTCGAGCAGCGCGACTTCGCCTCCGGCACCTCGAGCCGCAGCAGCAAGCTCATCCACGGGGGCCTGCGCTATCTGGAGATGTTCGACTTCCGTCTCGTCGCCGAGGCGCTGAAGGAGCGGGGCCTGCTGCTCACCCGGCTCGCGCCGCACCTCGTGCGCCCGGTCCCCTTCCTGTACCCGCTCACCAAGGCAGTCGTCGAACGCCCGTATGTCGAGGCGGGCCTGACGATGTACGACACCATGGCGCGCGCCTCCAAGCACGCGGCGGGCCTGCCGTGGCACAAGCACCTCACCCGCCGTCAGGCGCTGCGGCTCGCCCCGGCGCTGAAGTCCACCGCCCTGGTCGGCGCAGTCCAGTACTACGACGCCAAGGTCGACGACGCCCGGCACACGATGGAGATCGCCCGCACCGCCGCGACCTATGGGGCCCACGTTGCCTCCCGGGTGGCGGTCGTCGGCTTCCTCCGCCAGGGCGAGCGGGTCACCGGCGTGCGCGCCCTCGACAAGGAGACCGGCCGCGAGTTCGAGATCCACGCCCGCCAGGTGGTCAACGCCACCGGGGTGTGGACCGACCAGACCCAGGCCATGGTCGGCGAGCGTGGCCAGTTCCACGTCCGGGCGAGCAAGGGCATCCACCTTGTCGTCCCGCGGGACCGTTTCCACTCGACGACCGGTATCATCTTGCGGACCGAGAAGTCCGTCCTCTTCGTCATCCCGTGGGGCCGGCACTGGATCATCGGCACGACCGACACCGACTGGGCCCTCGACCTCGCCCACCCCGCAGCCACCTCCGCGGACATCGAGTACATCCTCGGGCACGTCAACCGCATCCTCGCCACCGAGCTCACCCAGGCCGACGTCGAGGGTGTGTATGCCGGCCTGCGCCCGCTGCTGTCCGGCGAGTCGGACCAGACGTCGAAGCTGTCCCGCGAGCACATCGTCGCCCACCCGACCCCAGGGCTGGTCGTCATCGCCGGCGGCAAGTACACGACCTACCGGGTCATGGCCATGGACGCGATCGACGAGGCCGCCCGCGCCCTCGGTGGCGACGTTCCCAGCTCGACAACCGAGAACATCCCCATGGTCGGGGCGGTCGGCTACCACGCGATGTGGAACCGGCGGAAGTCCCTCGCGGCGGACAGCGGCCTGCACGTCGAGCGGATCGAGAAGATGCTCATGCGGCACGGCGTGCTCATCACCGAGATCCTCGACCTCATCGCCGCCGACCGCACTCTCGGTGAGCCGCTCCCCGGCGGCGAGGACTACCTCAAGGCCGAGATCGTCTACGCCGCCTCGCACGAGGGCGCGCTGCACCTCGATGACGTCCTCGCCCGCCGGACCCGGCTGTCGATCGAGTCCTTCGACCGGGCCCTCACCGCCTCTCGACCGGCGGCCGAGCTCATCGCGCCCGTCCTCGGCTGGTCGGCGGCGGATGTCGACAACGAGGTCGAGCACTACCGCCAGCGGGTCGTCGCCGAGCGGATGAGCCAGACCATGCCGGACGACGCCTCCGCCGACGCCGCCCGGCTCGCTGCGCCGGATATCACCGGGTAGCCGGCGGGGGCGTTCAGCGGTGTGAGGTCCGGCTGAAGTACGCGGTGCCCGCCGTCATCGTGCCGATGAGCTGCGGGACCGTGACGAAGGTGTAGCCCTTGGCCTTCAGCCCGGCGACGATCGCGGGGACGGCCGCGACGGTCGAGGGGTGGACGTCGTGAAGCAAGACGATCGACCCCGGGCGCGTGTTCGCCAGCACCCGTGCCGCGACGATCGCCGCGTCGCGGTCCCGCCAGTCGGCGGGGTCGACGTCCCAGAGGACCAGCGGTACCCCCAGAGTCCTCGTCGTGGAGTTGTAGGCCCCGTATGGCGGCCGCAGCAGCGTCGCTGAGACTCCATGCGCCGCGAGGGCCTCGGCGGTGCGAGAGACCTCACTACGCTGGTCGCTCGCACCGAGCCGGCTGAGGTCGCGATGGCTCCACGTGTGGTTGCCGACGACATGGCCCTCGGCCGCCTCCCGCGTGACCAGCGCGGGAAGCGCCTGGACATTGCGGCCGATGACGAAGAAGGTCGCGTGGACGTGGGCAGCGGCCAAGGTGTCGAGCAGGGTGGCAGTGGAGGGTCCGGGACCGTCGTCGAAGGTCAGCGCGACGCAGCGCAATACCGCGCAGTCGACAGGTTGCGCGGTCGGGGTCTGCGTCGGCTGTGCGGTGGTCGATGGGCTCGGGGTCGTCGGGCTCGATGACTCGCTGGTCGCCTGGGTGCCGGATCCGACATACGGCGCAGCGGACTTCGCCGCCGCCTGGACGAGCTGTCCGGCGCTACTCAGCCACGGGGCGACGACCGCCTCAGCGACCGCGACAGAGCTCATCCCGTCGCTCATCGGCCCCAGCGCACCTTCGGGCAGGGTGAACCGGACCGATCCGTCGGGGCTGAAGTACATCGCGTCGACCGCCGCGGCGACCTGCTCGGGGTCGTTGAGCAGCTCGGGCAGGACGGTCCGCCCGTCCCGCTGAAGTGCGGCGGCGATCTCCCGGACGGCGGCTGCGAGCCCGTCGGGGGTCAGCAGGTCCCGGCCGCGCCATACCCGCCCCGCGGTGACATCGGAGTAGTAGGTGACCGCCGAGTCGGAGCCGTCGGCTCCGTAGAACTCATACTGGTCGAGCTCAACACCGACCACGCGCCCGGCCGCCAAGGGGACCAACCAGCCGAGGTTGAGCTCCGGCGGCGCGGTCGAGCTCGGGAGGGCGTCGCGCAGGAAGGCGCGCTCGCGCTCCCGGGCGAAGCCCTCGACGGTGTCGTTCAGCGCGGTGGCACCCGGAACGAGCGGCCAGCGCACGTCGATGGGCATGGTCGGGTCGTCCCGGACGATCTGGCCCGTCTTCATGCCGGGAACCGACACGCCAACGGTGGCCTCCGGTGCCGAGACGACCAGTCCGGAGTCAGTGGTGGTCGCCGGTGTCGTTGGGTGGTCGGAGTCCGGGGGCGAGGCCGTGCATGCCGCCAGGAGTATCCCGACGAGGGTTGCCCCAGTCCCCCACCGGCGCTGGGACGTTCGTCGAACCATATGTCCAGGCTACGAGACCGATGGCGCTCCAGAAGTCACCGCCATGCGGGGTCGCAGGGGCAGCATGCGAGCATGGGTCGGTGAGCAGCGAGCAGCAGGCCAAGAGCGACAACCGCCCCCGGCCGACCACCGACGAGTTCCGTTCCTTCGTCCGCGAGGGCTGGGCGCCCCGCCGTAGCGCGCTCCCGGCCCGAGCGCCTGCTGCGCCATACGCGCAGGCCCGGAGGGCGACCGTCAGCGGCCGGTTCCCCGGCGAGCGGCTCGTCCTCCCTGCGGGCGGGCTGAAGATCCGGTCCAACGACTGCGACTACGCCTTCCGCCCGCACTCCGCCTTCGCCCATCTCACCGGCCTGGGCAGCGACCGGGAGCCCGACGCGGTCCTCGTCCTGCACCCACGTGGTGAGGCCGACGGTGGCGGGCACGAGGCAGTCCTCTACTTCCGGCCGCTGGCCGGCCGCGACACCGAGGAGTTCTTTGCCGACGCCCGCTACGGCGAGTTCTGGGTCGGCGCGCGGCCCACGCTGGAGGACGTCGAGGCCGAGCTCGGGGTCAGCGCCCGGCATATCGACGAGCTGCGCGACGCCTTGGCCAAGGACGCCGGCGCGGTGGCCCTGCGGGTGGTTCGGGACGCCGACCGCGATATCGCCGCCCTCGTCGACCAGGTCCGCGCCGAGGCCGGCGTCGAGGCCACCGAGGAGGTCGTCGCTGCGGACGAGGCCCTGGCGGCATATCTCTCGGTTCTTCGTATGACAAAGGACGAGTACGAGATCGAGCAGATGCGGGAGGCCATCGCGGCGACCACGATGGGCTTCGAGGCGGTCATCGCCGACCTGGCCGGTGCCGTCGAGCGAGGGCGCGGCGAGCGCTGGGTCGAGGGCACCTTCGGCCTGCACGCCCGGCACCAGGGCAATGGCGTCGGCTACGACTCGATCTGCGCGGCCGGCGACCACGCCAACACCCTGCACTGGATCAAGAACACCGGCGAAGTCCGCCCCGGCGACCTCATCCTCCTCGACGCGGGGGTCGAGGTCGACAGCCTCTACACCGCCGATATCACCCGCACCCTCCCCGTCGACGGCACCTTCACCGACGCGCAGCGCGAGATCTACGACGCGGTGTATGCCGCCCAACAGGCCGGGATGGAGGCGATCCGGCCGGGGGCGAAGTTCTCCGACATCCACGCCGCGGCGATCCGGGTCATCGCCGAGCACCTGCACGCCTGGGGGCTGCTGCCCGAGGGCGTCGGCGTCGAGGACACCCTCAACGAGGAGCACGGGCAGTACCACCGGCGCTGGATGGTCCACGGGACGAGCCACCACCTCGGCATCGACGTGCACGACTGCGCGCTGGCCACCCGGGAGCAGTACCTCGACGCGACGCTGGAGGTCGGCATGGTCGTCACGGTCGAGCCGGGGCTGTACTTCAAGGCCGACGACCTGCTCGCGCCGGAGCGGTTCCGCGGTCAGGGGGTGCGCATCGAGGACGATGTCGTCGTCACCTCCGACGGGTACGAGAACCTCTCCGCCGGTATGCCGCGGACGAGCGCCGACGTCGAGGCGTGGATCGCCGCCATCCGGGCCCGGTGACCGGCACGAGACACGCCACGGTCGTATCTGGCGAATTCGCCTCCGCCTCTGACTGCTCAGACGTAGCCTGTCCCGGTACGGCGGATGGGCCTGCAGGAGCCTCGAGCGTGACCGCCGGGGGGAGGACGACATCATGGTGAACGAGCTGGAGACCGGACGGGTCGGCGCGCAGTGCTCGCACTGCCACGCCGCGATGGTGGGGCCGGACGGTCCGCTGAGCTGGTCCTCGCGGACCGAGGCGCTGCACACCCTGGCCGGCCACGGGTGGGCCCGGGTGGACGGGGTGCTGCTGTGCGCGCGCTGCGCGCGGACGACGGAGTGTGCCCGGTTGGGTCATCCGTTCGGGTCCTGGGTCGACGACGAGCCCAGCGGTATGGCGACCCGCGCCTGCCGCGGCTGCGGGACGGTCGAGCACGCCCCGGCCTATGTGCGGCGGCCGGTCCGGGCGGGCGCGAACGGCGCTCCCGCCGCCTGAGGGTCACCGCCATCTGACTGCCCGGCTGCTCGGTCCGGCACGGTTGTCAGCGCCCGGGCGTATGGTCGGCGTCATGATCGATCACTTCGGGATCAATGTCGCCGACATGGCTGCGGCGACGCGCTTCTACGACGCCGTGCTCGGCGTCCTCGGCCACCGGCGGGTCATGGACTTCGGTGAAGCCATCGGCTATGGCACCGACCAGCCGGTCTTCTGGATCTCCACCGGCCCGGTCGCCGAGGGACCCAACCGCGAGGTCCACATCGGCTTCTCCGCGCCCGATGTCGAGGCGGTGCGGGCCTGGCACGCCAAGGCGGTCGAGCTCGGGGCCGAGACCCTGCACGAGCCACGGATGTGGCCGGAGTACCACCCCGGCTACTTCGGCGCCTTCGTCCGCGACCCCGATGGCAACAATGTCGAGGCGGTCTGCCACACCGCCGGCCCGGTCGACTGACCTGCCGCCTCCTGACGGCCCGCTGGGCAAGGGGCCCGTTGGGCAGGGTCAGCTGGGCAGGGTCAGCTGGGCAGGGTGTAGCCGGTCGCGGCGGTGATCGCCGCCACCACGGCGTCGGCGTCGGGGGCGACGACCGTCCCGCCGACGACGGCAGGGCGGCAGCCCAGGTTGATCTGCAGGGTGCGCGGGTCCCGGTCCGCGAAGGTCAGCAGCACCTCGAGGACCGGTGGGCCGGCTGGCCTGCCAGTCGGCTGGCAGGTGGCTGGGCCCCGGGTGGCGGGCAATGCGCGCAGTGCGGCGACGATCCCGGACGCGGCGTCGACATCAAGGTCGGTCGAGGTCCCCGACATGCCGGTGCGCAGACAGACGCGCACCGCCGTGGGGTCGGCCGGCACGAAGGTCGCCGGCCCGGTCTCGTCGAGCGTGGAGCCTTCGCACGCCCACCTCGGGGCCTCTCCCTGGGCGAAGCCGACCCAGGACCGGGCCTGGTAGGCCGCGGCCAGCGCCGGCAGCACGCCGTCCTGGGTCTCGAAGACGCCATTGGTCGCGCCGAGACATCCGCCGGCGCCGGCTGCTGGGACGAGCCAGACCACCCCGTCGGGATACTGCAGGCCGAGGGAGTACGACAGCGCCCCGGCGTCCGCAGCGCAGGCGTCGGCCGGACCGGCGACGAGATGGGCGAGGTCGAGCGGGATGCCGACGAGCGAGCCCGCCAGCGCCACCCGGTCAGCATCGAGCGCTGCTGCCGTGGCAGTTCCCACGTCGGCATACCGGCAGACGACCGCGTCGGTGGGCACCATGCCGGGGACCAGCGCGGCACTGAGGTCGATTGGGCCGGACAGGCCGGGGCCCGTCCCGACGCCACGGTCGGGGCAGCGCAGGGCGGCTTCGGTGGTGGTGCTGCTGGTGGCGGGCGGAGTGGCCGTGCTGGTGGTGGTCGGCAGGGAGGTCGCCGCCGGTGACTGGGACTGCGTCCGGCCGCCAAGGAGGTTCATCGACACCGCTACGGCAAGGACGACGGCGGCCACCCCGGCCCCACCGAGCACGGCCCGCGTCCGACGGCGACGGCGCGCCAGCTCGAGGACACCCGCCGGGTCGACCCCGAGGTCCGCCTCTGCTCCGGGCTGACCGATCGCACCCAGTCGGGCGATGATCTCGTCGTCGTGGCTCATGTCCGCTCCTCCACCGGTACGGGCGTGCTGAGCGCCACGCGCAGTCGCGCGAGGCCCTTGGCCGACTGACTCTTCACGGTGCCCGGAGCCACCCCGACGATCGAGGCGACCTGCTCCACGGAGAGATCGTCGACATACCGCAGGACGACGATCTGCCGCTGGCCGGGCGGGAGGAGGGCGAGCGCCTTGGCAAGGACCACCCGGTCGTTGACCGCATCGGTCGGCGCCGCGCTCGAGCCCGGCTCGGGCAGCACGTCGGTCGGCACCTCACCGCGCCACTTCCGCCGCCACATCGACCGCTGCAGCCGAACCATGACGGTGCGGACATACGCCTCGGGCTGGTTGTCGCGGACCCGGTGCCAGTGCGGCCAGGTGCGGGCCAGCGCGGTCTGCACGAGGTCTTGGGCCAGGTCGCGGTCACCGGTCAGCAGGTAAGCCGTTCGCACGAGGCGCGGCGAGCGCGCGACGACGAACTCCTCGAAACCGCTGGTCTGTGTCGACATCGGCCCTCCTCCCCCTGGAGAACCGGCTGGGCCCCCCGAACGGTTGCTTCCCGGCCTTCCGCGCTCGCCGGTCAGCCGCGCTCGAAGGTCCCGAGCGCGCTGGTCAGCCGAGCGGACCGGCTGGCGGGGCTGGTGGGGCCGGGGGCGCAGCCGGGGCGATCGGGTCCTGGGGCGCGGGAGCGCTCGGCGGGGTCCACACCGGCGCGAGGAGGCCGGCCTCACGGAGGATCTGCCGAGCCTGCTCGGCCACCTTGTGCTCGCTCAGCACTTCGTACTTGGTCGCGACGACCTGGCTCACCGAGGTGAAGTCCCGGTGCCCACCGGTCAGCCGATAGCCGATCAACGCCCAGACCAGCCCGAAGATCGCGCCGTACGCCATCGTCGAGCCGATGACGACGACGGGGCTGCGGCTGCTCTCGAAGAGCGAGAAGACCAGCCCGACGAAGAGCCCTAGCCACAGTCCGGAGAGCAGGCCGCCGACGGCGACCCGCCCCTGGGTCAGCCGGCCGGTGATCCGCTCCAGCTGCTTGAGCTCGGTGCCGACGATGAGGACGTTCTCCACGGGGAAACCCTGGTCCGACAGGGTGTCCACGGCCCGCTGGGCGTCCTCGTACTTGTCGAAGACCCCGAGCGAGAGCGGGTACGCCAGGGTCAGGCCTGGGAGGCGGTTGGGTCGGGAGGGGGTCGTCATACTCATGGCTCCATTGTCCCCTGCCCAGACCGCGTCCGTGCACACCGATCCGTCCGGACCACACGAACGGCCACCACACCGTCCCCCCGAGGTCAGCCCTGGCGCTGGATCGAGTCGACCTTGTCGTCGATCATCCTCCGCAACAGGGGCGACAAGGCCGGACCAGCGACGCCGAGCAGGGCCATCGAGCGATTCGGGTAGATGGCAAACTGGCGCCGCTCGATCCCTTTGACCACGGCGCCGGCCACCTGGTCCGCTGGGATCGGCTTGACCGTGCCGGAGATCGCGGCGGTCTCCTCAGGCTTGATCTCGTTCTCGGCGGCGAGCATCGGGGTGTCGACGTCGGGGGGGTAGACACAGGCCACGTGGATGCCGTGGGGCTTCAGCTCGTCTCGAAGCGACTCGAAGAGCCCCCGGACGGCGTACTTGGCCGGGCTGTAGGCCGAGAACCCGAACAGGCCCAGCAGCGCTGCGCCCGACGAGATGGCGACGAGCGAGCCGGTACGGCGCTCGACCATGCTCGGGACCACCGCCTGGACGGAGTAGAGCGTGCCGAAGTAGTTGACCTCGATGATCTCCCGGAAGACCTCAGGAGGGATCTGGAGGAAGTGCCCGGGGTGGGCCACCCCCGCCGAGGTGACGAGGATGTCCACGGGCCCGTATGCCGCAACCGCCCGCTCGACGCCGGCGTAGACCGCAGCAGCGTCGGAGACGTCGACGACATCGGCGCGGGCCTGCGCCCCGTTGCCGGTGAGAAGCGCCGCGGCGGCCTCGAGCCGTTCCCGCCCGCGGGCCCAGATCGTCACCCGAGCCCCACGCTTGGCCAGGGCCGCTGCGGTCGCCAGGCCGATGCCGCTGGACCCGCCCGTGACGAGGGCGTGGCCGCCCTGAATCTGGACCATGACGCACTACCTTAGTTGCCCGCCGAGCCCTCCCTACACCTGACGCGCGGGCGCGTGGAACAGTCGGCGGCGGCCGTCTGCGGTCCACGCCGCGTGCCGCTGGCCGGGGTCAGCCCTTGAGGGCGAACTCCTCGAGGAGCCGGCGGCCGATGATCATCTTCTGGATCTCCGCCGTGCCCTCACCGATGAGCAGCATCGGAGCCTCGCGGTAGAGCCGCTCGATCTCGTACTCCTTGGAGTAGCCGTAGCCGCCGTGGATCCGGAAGGACTGCTCGACGACATTGGCGCAGTTCTCGGCGGCGAGGTACTTCGCCATCCCCGCCTCGAGGTCGTTGCGCTGCCCGGCGTCCTTGAGCCGTGCGGCCTTGACCATCATCTGGTGGCTGGCCTCGAGCCGGGTGGCCATGTCGGCGAGCCGGAAGAGGATGCCCTGGTGCTCGGCGATCTTCTTGCCGAAGGTCTCTCGCTGCTGGGCGTAGGCGATGCCGAGCTCGAAGGCCCGCATCGACAGCCCGCACGCGCGCGCCGCGACATTGACCCGGCCCACCTCGACGCCGTCCATCATCTGGTAGAAGCCCTTGCCGGGCACCCCACCAAGGATCTGGGCGGTGCTCGTGTGGTGGTTCTCGAAGACCAGCTCGGTGGTGTCGACGCCCTTGTAGCCCATCTTCTCGATCTTGCCCGGGACCGTGACGCCCTGGGCGGTCTCGCCGAAGCCGGACTCCTTCTCGATGAGGAAGGTCGTCATGTTCTTGTAGACGCTCTTCTCGCCGAGGTCGGTCTTGACCAGCACGGCGACGAGGTTCGAGGAGCCGCCATTGGTCAGCCACATCTTCTGGCCGTTGATCGTCCAGCTGTCGGTGTCGCCGTCGCGGACCGCCTTGGTGCGGATCGCCGCCACGTCCGACCCGAGCCCCGGCTCCGACATCGAGAAGGCACCGCGGACCTCACCGGTCGCCATACGAGGTAGGTACTTCTGCTTCTGCTCCTCGGTGCCGTGCTGGATGAGCATGTAGGCGACGATGAAGTGGGTGTTGATGATGCCGCTGACCGACATCCAGCCGCGGGCGATCTCCTCGACCGTCAGCGCGTAGGTGAGCAGCGACTCGCCGAGCCCGCCGTACTCCTCGGGGATCATCAGGCCGAAGATCCCCATCTCCTTCATGCCCTCGACGATCTCCGTGGGGTACTCGTCCTTGTGCTCCAGCTCGGTCGCGACCGGGATGATCTGCTCGTCGACGAACTGACGCACCAGCTTGAGCAGCTCACCCTGGTCCTCGGTCAGTCCTTCGGTGGTCTGCAGGCGTCCCATGGGTCTCACCTTCGTTGGGTCCATGTGCGGTGGGGTCACTTGTGAGTATGCCGAGTGCCGCGTATGCCGGGCACGCCACCCCCCTGTGAGTCCGGTTACGCCGCGCCCTGCGCCGATATTCCGTTGCCGAGCGCGGGGTCTTGCCGCGAGCCTGGAGCCATTCCCACCATTGGAGAGCACCTCGTGCCACCTGCAGAACCTCGCGACCCGACCGCAGAGCTCGCGGTCGACTCGCACCCGGACGCCCCACCCGAGGGCGAGCGCTGGTCGACCTGGGACGGGGCCACCCACGGCCCCGCGCCGCGACCCTCCTGGGTCGTCACCGAGCTCGGCGCCGTCGAGTCCGATCTCGGCGTCCTCAAGACCGGCAAGGAGGCCGACGTCCACCTCATCCGCCGGTGGGTGCCGGAGGACCCCGATCGCAGCTGCCTGCTCGCCGCCAAGCGGTTCCGGTCCAGCCACCATCGGCTCTTCCATCGCGACGCTGGGTATCTCGAGGGCCGGCGGGTGCGTCGCTCCCGGGAGATGCGGGCGATGGCGACCCGGACCGCCTTCGGCAAGGAGGTCATCGGGGTGCAATGGGCCGGTGCCGAGTTCGCGGCACTGGGCCGGATCTGGGAGCTCGGGCTCCCGGTCCCCTACCCGGTCCAGCTCTCCGAGACCGAGATGCTCATGGAGTTCATCGGCAGTCCCGACGGCCTGGCCGCGCCGAGGCTCGCCGACGCGCGGCCGCCCCGCGCCCTGCTCCCCTCCCTGTTCGACCAGCTCCGTGAGGTCATGCTCACCCTCGCCGAGCAGGGCTGGGCGCACGGTGACCTGTCGGCCTACAACGTCCTCCTCGACGGTGAGCGCCTCGTCGTCATCGACTGGCCGCAGATCGTCGACATCGTCGGCAACCCGCACGGCCAGGACTTCCTCCACCGCGACGCGGTCAACGTCTGCTCGTGGTTCACCGCGAAGGGGCATGCCGCCGACCCCGAGCTGCTCTTCGGCGACCTCATGGCGGCCGCCGTCTCCCGCTGGTAGGTCCGGTGTCGGTGGCGTCGCGCGGCGCCGTGGGTGCAGGTCGGCATACATTCGTCGGTATGCCGGTGACCAGACGCGAGGCCCTCGCCGTCCTCGGGGCGGGCGCGCTGAGCGCGCTGGCCGGCTGCGGCGCGGCGACGCGGGCCGGGGTGACCGAGGCCTCCGGGGCTCTGGCCACCGCGGCCTGGCCCGATGCCCGGCCGCGGTGGCGACTCATGAGGCCGGACGGCGTTTCGGCCCCGCGGCTCGTCGTCGCGCTGCACGGCAAGGGCGGCAGCGCCGACGACGCCTTCGACTCGGTGCGGCTCGGCGACCAGGTCGCCCGGACCGGGCTCGCCGTCGCCTCGGTCGACGGGGCCGGTCTCTACTGGCACAAGCGACGCGGCAGCGACACCGGCGCCATGGTCGTGGACGAGCTGGTCCCGATGCTGCGCCGTGAGTATGGCGTCAGCGCCTCCCCCATCGGGCTGACCGGGCTGTCGATGGGCGGCTATGGCGCGCTGTGGCTCGCCGTGGCCTACGGCCCGACGCGGGTGGCCGCCGTCGCCGCCGAGAGCGCCGCGCTGTGGCTGCATCCCGGCGACTCGGCGCCCGGGGCGTTCGACGACCGCGAGGACTTCGAGGCGCACGACGTCTTCCGCCACGCGAATGCCCTGGCCGCGCTGCCGGTCCGGCTGGACTGTGGCACCTCGGACCCGTTCATCGCGGCGAACCGGGCGCTGGCCACGGCCGTGCCATCGATCGAGGCGACCTTCGACGCCGGCGGTCACACCGCCGAGTACTGGGCCGGACACGCCGACGCGCAGATGACCTGGCTGGCCGCTCACCTCACCGACTGAGCGGGGCCGACACCCCGTCGACCGGTGCCCGGCGCGCCGGGCACCGTCTGCGCGTCAGCCGAGAGCGGAGATGGCCTCGTGCGTCGCAAGCACCTTGCGCGCGGTGTCGACATGGAGGTTCTCGACCATCTTGCCCTTGTAGGTCACCACACCGGAGCCGCGCGCGACGGCCTCCTCGAAGGCGGCGATCATCCCGCGGGCGTCCTCGACGTCAGCCTCGCTCGGCGAGAAGACCTCGTTGCAGACGTCGACCTGGCCGGGGTGGATCAGCGTCTTGCCGTCGAAGCCCATCTGCCGACCCTGAACGCACTCGGCCCGGAAGCCCTCGGCGTCCTTGACGTCGTTGTAGACCCCGTCGATGATCGCGACCCCGGCTGCCCGGGCGGCCAGCATGGCCCAGGACAGCGCCGGCAGGACCGGCCCGCGCCCGGGAACGTGCAGCGCCCCGAGCTCCTTGACCAGGTCGTTGGTGCCCATGACGAGCACACCGAGCCGGTCCGAGGCGGAGGCGAGCCGCTCCGCGCCGAGGATCGCCTCGGGGGTCTCGACCATCGCCCACAGCTTGGTCCGCTTCGGGGCCTTGAACCGCTCGAGGCAGCGCACGAGGTCGTGGACCATCTTCCGCGAGCCCACCTTGGGCACGACGATGCCGTCCGGGCCGGCCGCGCAGGCCGCCATAAGGTCGGGCCAGTGCCACTGTGTGCCGACCGCGTTGATCCTGATGGTCAGCTCCTTGCGGCCGTACTCCCCCGACCGCACCGCGGCGCAGGCCGCCTCACGGGCCGCGTCCTTGGCGTCCGGGGCGACCGCATCCTCCAGGTCGAGGATGAGCGCGTCGCACGGGATCGTCTTCGCCTTCTCCAGGGCCCGCTCGTTGGAGGAGGGCATGTAGAGCACCGAACGGCGCGGACGGTATGACGGGTGGCGCATCGAGCGTCCTTTCTCGCAGGAGCTATCGGTCGAGGTCGGGCTCAGCCGGCCGCAGTGTCGGCATACGCCGCCGCCAGCGCCGGGTCGAGGGCCGCGAGCTGGTCGGCGAGGGCGAGGAGCACCTGGCACTGCTTGAGGCTTGCGTCGTCCTCCATCTTGCCGCCCAGCATGACCGCTCCGGTACCGTCCCCCATCGCCTCGACGACCCGACGGGCGTGGACGACGTCGGCGGGATCCGGGCTGAAGACCTTCCTCGCCACGCTGATCTGGGCCGGGTGCAGCGACCAGGCACCCACGCACCCGAGCAGGTAGGCATTGCGGAACTGGTCCTCGCACGCGACGACGTCCTTGATATCGCCGAACGGGCCGTAGAACGGGAGGATCCCGTTCATCGCGCAGGCGTCGACCATCCGGGCGATGGTGTAGTGCCACAGATCCTGCTGGTATGTCGCCCGCTGGCCGTCGATGCCGGCCGGGTCAGCCGGGTCCGGGTCCTGACGCACGAGGTACCCGGGGTGCCCGCCCCCGACCCGGGTGGTCTTCATCCGGCGGGAGGCCGCCAGGTCGGCCGGGCCGAGCGAGAGGCCCTGCATCCGCGGCGAGGCGGCACAGATCTCCTCGACATTGGCCATGCCGCGGGCGGTCTCGAGGATGGCGTGGACCATGACCGGCCGGGTCAGACCGGCCTTCGCCTCGAGCTGGGCGAGCAGCCGGTCGACATAGTGGATGTCCTCGGCGCCCTCGACCTTGGGGATCATGACGACGTCGAGCTTGTCGCCGATGGCGGGGATCAGCGCGGTGACATCGTCGAGGAACCACGGCGAGTCCAAGGCGTTGAGCCGGGTCCAGAACTGGGTGAAGCTGCCAAAGTCGACCGCACGACCGATCCCGAGCAGACCCTCACGCGCGGCGATCTTGTTCTCGGCCTTGACCCCGTCCTCGAGGTTGCCGAGGAGGATGTCGACGGTGCCGACGAGGTCCGGCACCTTGGCGGCCATCTTCGCGTTGCTCGGGTCGAAGAAGTGGATGACCCGGCTGGGGCGCACCGGGATCTCCCGGAGCGGGGCGGGAGCCCCCATCGCCAGTGGTCGGAAGAAGTCCTTGGCGCTGCGCATGAGCCCACTCCCTGGGGGTCGGAACGGTCGTCGGAACAGCAGTCGGTGCCCTCTCGGCACGCTAGCAGCGGGGCGGCATACCGACCTATGACTCAAGCCCTATGACGGTGCTCACCCCGGGCCACTACCCTGACAGGGTGAGCGAACCCGCGGCTGCCACCCCGCCCCCCGCCGACAACCCCGCCGCCCTACTCGGCGAGGCCATGACCAAGTCAGGGATCATGTGGATCGAGATCCCCGGCGACCGGGCCTGGCCCGCGTGGTACGCCTGGAACGGGGAGACCGCCTACGTCCTCAACGGCCCCGGCGAGCAGCACCTGCCGTGGCTACCGCCCGAGGTGACGATCATCCTGCGCTCCAAGGACACCTGGGCCCGCCTGCTGCGGGTCAAGGCCCGCGCCGAGGTGCTCAACCCCAAGCTCATCGAGTACGCCCCGGCGGTGGAGGCGCTGGCCGCCAAGCGGCTCAACGCCCGCCCGGACGCCGAGGCCGCCTGGCAGGCCGAGTGCACCGTGACCGCGCTGCGCCCCGACCCCCAGCCGCTCGAGGCCCCGGGCAGCTTCCCCGACACCGTCGACCTCGCGCCAGCACCGGCGAGCGACGCCGCGACGTCCGGCTGGCGGCCCTTCCACATCCGCGGCCGCGCCGAGTCGATGCGGGCCCGCCGGATGCGCCGCCGCCGCGGCTGACCACCCCCCGGCTCACCGACCGGGCACCGGCCCGGGTGCCAGACCTGGTACCGGCGGCGCCGCCGCGCCGACATACCATGAGTGGTATGCCGCACCCCACCCGCGAGTCGTTGCTCGCTGCCCTGGCCACGGTCAACGACCCCGAGATCCGCAAGCCGATCACCGAGCTCGGCATGGTCGAGGACGTCCTCACCACCGAGGACGGCCAGGTCCTGGCGAAGATCCTCCTCACCGTCGCGAGCTGCCCGCTCAAGGAGCCGCTGACCAAGGACGTCACCTCGGCGCTGTCGCGGGTCGAGGGTGTCACCGGCGTGCGGGTCGAGCTCGGCGTCATGACCGACGAGCAGCGGGCCGCCCTGAAGACCCAGCTGCGTGGTGGCGTCGCCGAGCGGGAGATTCCGTTTGCGAAACCGGGATCGCTGACCCGGGTCTATGCCATTGCGTCCGGCAAGGGCGGGGTGGGCAAGTCCTCGGTCACAGCAAACCTCGCCGCCGCCCTGGCGGTCCAGGGGCTACGGGTCGGGGTGCTCGACGCCGACGTCTACGGCTTCTCGATGCCGCGGATGCTCGGCGTGACCACCCCACCGACGCAGGTCGACGACATGATCCTTCCGCCGGTCGCCCACGACGTGAAGGTCATCTCGATCGGCATGTTCGTCCCCGGCAAGCAGCCGGTCGTCTGGCGCGGCCCGATGCTGCACCGGGCGATGCAGCAGTTCCTCTCCGACGTCTTCTGGGGCGACCTCGACGTCCTGCTCCTCGACCTGCCGCCGGGCACCGGTGACATGGCGCTCTCCCTGGCTCAGCTGCTCCCCACCGCGGAGATCCTCGTCGTCACCACGCCGCAGGCGGCCGCCGCGGAGGTCGCCGAGCGCGCCGGTGCGATCGCCGTGCAGACCAGGCAGCGCGTCGTCGGCGTCGTGGAGAACATGTCCTGGCTCGAGCTGCCGGACGGCACCCGTCAGGAGATCTTCGGCAGCGGGGGCGGTCAGGCCGTCGCCGACTCGCTCACCCAGACCATCGGTGCCTCCGTGCCCCTGCTCGGCCAGATCCCGCTCGACACCCGGCTGCGGGAGGGCGGCGACAGCGGCGCGCCGGTCGTCCTGTCCGCGCCGACGTCCCCCGCGGCGGTGGCGCTACGCGCCGTCGCGAACGGTCTGGCCACCCGCGCCCGCGGGCTGTCCGGACGGTCCCTGGGGATCTCCCCGAGCGGCCGCTGACCCCTCTCGCCCCCGACGTCGACTCCGCTTTCCGGCCGGTCAGGTCGCTTCGGCGTCCCAGGGCGTCGGACGGGTGAGGTCGACGTCCGCGACCGGCGGTCGTACCGGCTGGTCAGCGGCGGCCGTGCTCGAGACCGACGCGGCTGCGGTGGCCGTCGCCTGGTCGGCCACCGGATCGGAGTCAGGGTTCGCCAGGGCCTCGCGGACGATCCGGCGCGGGTCGTACTGCCGCGGGTCATAGGCCCGCCAGTCCACCTCGTCGAACTCGTCACCGAGCTGGTCGCGCAGCTGGCTTCGTGCGCCATCGGCCATCCGCCGGACCCGTCGGACCAGCCGGGCCAGCTTGGCGGCATAGTCCGGGAGCCGCTCGGGCCCGAGGACGAAGACAGCGAGCACGGCGAGGAAGATGAACTCCCAGCCGTTGATGTCGATCGGTCCCACAGTCCCTCCTCTCCCGGGCAGGACGACCCTAGCCGCCAGCGGCCACCAAGGTCATCGTTACGGTGCGCGTCGTCCCGTCGCGGCGGACCTCCAGCGTCACCTGGTCGCCGACGTCCCTCGCGCGGACCGCGACGATCAGCTCGTCCGGGGTCGAGACGACCCTCCCCTGGAACCGGAGGATGACGTCGCCGGCGCGGACGCCGGCCAGATCGGCCGGCCCGCCCGAGGTGACCGCGTCCTCCTTGGTGGACACCCGGACGCCCTCACCGTCATACGCCGTGTCGATCTTCACCCCGATGACGGGGTGGGTCGCCTTCCCGGTGGAGATGAGCTGGGCGGCGGTCGCGTGCGCCTTGTCACTGGGTATGGCGAAGCCGAGCCCGATGCTGCCCGAGCTCGACGTGCTGCCGGGCAACCGGGCGATGGCCGAGTTGATCCCGATGACATGGCCGGCCATGTCGACCAGGGGGCCGCCGGAGTTGCCGGGGTTGATCGCGGCGTCGGTCTGGATGGCGCTGATATAGCTCTGCTCGGTGCCGTCCCCGGCGGTGACGGGGCGCCCGAGTGCGCTGACGATGCCGGTGGTGACGGTCGCCTCAAGACCGAGCGGGGCACCGACCGCGATGACCCCGTCGCCGACGACGACATCCGAGGACCGGCCGAACTGCAGCG
>WBZP01001489.1_pt2 | contig 17246 bp, 9 predicted proteins | sample 5204301 | NCBI WGS metagenome assembly WBZP01 (sample SAMN12412401, study PRJNA552823) | activated sludge metagenome | isolation source: activated sludge from nitrification reactor of wastewater treatment plant... | place: USA: Pennsylvania | collected 2017 | reverse complement strand
TCAGGATATCGTAGTGCTGAAAAAAAATAAAATTACTCCGCCATTAGTTCACTCCAAAATGCCTGTTCTATGGTTTTGGTATTACCAACCGCAAAATTGAAATAATTGCCTTTCCCTCGTTTTGTTAATTGGATTAACTCCTTTTCTTGATCTTTGGTTTTTTTCTGAGAACAAAACACACTAAATTTAATGCCATAGGACGCTATTTGGGAAGCGGTAGGATATCTCCCTGGTACATCAAAGTTTGCATCCGATACCAGAATGATTCGGTTATTTCCTCCGGGGATTTTGTTGGCATTAGATACAGCCAATGCTTTATTCAGGGCTGCTTTGATATTCGTTCCCCCCTTATAGGTAAATCCGTCAAACAATTCCGCAATTCTTTTTTTCGTCGTTTTATCCGCAGCCCAGTTTTCTGCAATTACCTCTGCTTTATTGGAGTAGGTGATGATAGAAATTCTGTCTTTGGGAGGAAGATATTTTAGAATATTTTTGAAAGCAAGCCCCATTCGGGTAATGCTCGTTTGCATAGACCCCGAAATATCTAGGACAAGGACAAGATGGACATCGCTCGTTCTTTGGAGAAAGGCAATTGTATCCGAAATTTGCTCCGTATTATTGGACCCGGGAACCAAAACCGGAGGAGCAACAGGTGTTACTACTTCTTCTTTTTTTGTAATATCTATAATTTTATAAAGCCCTTCTTTTGCTCCCACCCAAATCCCGCTTTTTACATCCTGAGCTGAAACATAAGCCTCACTTACATTTAGCTCAGAGTTGAGGTCATTAAAATAATGCCAGTAGCCAAAAACGTCAGACCACCCATAAACTCCCCCCAAAGTAGCCCCCCAAAACCGGCCGTAATCGTCAGCAAGAATGTCATTAAATCGATACCTTCGACTGCTATCGACCCCTATTTGCGTGTTTTCTGAAAATACATAATCCTTTTTTCCAACATTATAAGCCAGAAATACTTCGTCTGCCAGATTTACATCCGCTGCCCATATTTTCTTCCTGTCGTATTTTGGAACCGGACTCCAGGAGGTACCCAAATACTGATATAACCCCATATCCGTAGCCACCTTGATTATACCGTTATGTCGAAAAACGTCATAGACTTCTGTATTATTAAATTCCGGAATCGCTGTATTCTTCCATTCTCCATAGGTTTGCTTCAAAAGGACTAATCCCTCATCCGTCCCCACCCAAATATTATTATTGTTTTCTACCAATAAGCTGTTTATCTTAACATAAGGTCTTTTTAAAGCAGTAAGCGTATGGGTTTTTTTGGATTTGCTCGCTTTGTCGTATTCAATCACTTTTCGCTTTGCTGTGGCTATCCAAAAAGTGCCTTTGGTTTCTTCTATTGCGATTGCCTGTATAGAATCTCCTATTTTATGGTAATCCCATACTTTTTTGGTATCGTCCCAGCCACAAAGAAACCCTTCTCTTCCTGTCCAGATGATATTGTCCTGAGACACTGCTATGCAGGGCACCCTCGTTGTAAGCGTGTCTTCCATCGGAATACGGGTAAATCGAATGGCTTTCCACCAAGGTTGTTTAGGCTGAGCGATTATCAGCATGGGCACGACCATTAGAAAAGAGAAAACGAATATCCGGAATATATTTTTCATTGCGAATAATTTACTGACCATTAATAAACCTGTTCTTTTATAAAAACGATTAAAACAGAAGATTATGAAAAAGAAAGCGCTGTTTTTAGCTGCAGACTTAAAATAAATTTATGCAAAGTAATAAATTTATACTTATACCCCCAAATAATTAATTATAATAGAAAAAAAATAAAGATACTCCTGTTTATTGAAAAATATTACTACTTTTGGCCAATAAATCATTAAAACTATATAAAAAAGAAGTATTACCAATGGATACGCTACATACTTTACTCAGAGGAGGATTGGGAATGATTGTAATTCTTGGAATTGCATTTCTACTTTCCAATAACCGAAAGGGCATTAATTACCGCTTGGTTCTTTCAGGCTTATTGCTTCAGTTTGTACTTGCGCTCTTTATTCTAAAAACGGAAATAGGCAAAAACATCTTCGGAGTTATCGGACATGCAATCGAATCGCTGCTGGAGTTTTCGAGAGAAGGTGGAAAGTTTGTGTTTGGGTTTCTGGCAGATAAACAAGAATTGAGCCGGGTACTTGCGCATCCTGCGGATAACTTCGCTTTTGGAATTCTCATTCCTACCATTATTTTTGTAAGTGTATTGGTTTCCATTGCGTATCATATCGGATTAATGCAGCGCATCGTAGCAATCATGGCAAAAGGGATGCACTTCATTATGGGTGTGAGCGGTGCAGAAGCACTCTCGAATGTAGCAAGTGCGTTTGTAGGTCAGGTAGAAGCCCAGATTATGATTAAACCCTATCTTAGCTCCATGACTAAATCGGAGCTGCTTGCATCTATGGCTGGAAGTATGGCTTGTATTGCCGGTGGCGTTATGGCAATTTATATCTCTATGGGTGTAAAAGCTGAGTACCTCCTTGCTGCCAGTCTTATGGCCGCTCCCGGAGCACTCGTTATCGCCAAAATCGTTTTTCCTGAGACCGAAGAGTCTGTAACCAAGGGAAAAGTAAGCATTGAAGTAAAAAAAGAACATTCTAATCTCATAGGTGCAATTGCGCACGGCTGTTCGGACGGTCTCAAAATCTCTCTGAATGTAATCGCAATGCTTGTTGGTTTTCTTGCATTGATTGCCCTGATTAATGGTTTACTGAAATTACTGGGAGGCTTTCTTTTCGAGCATCAGTGGTATTTTACCGGTACGATGGAGTTTACACGTAACCTTTCCCTCGAAAATTTGCTCGGAATCTTGTTTTCAGGTTTTGCTTGGATTATGGGTGTCGCTTCCAATGAAATCACTACAGCAGGTAGCTTGCTTGGCACTAAGTTTGTCGCCAATGAATTTGTGGCTTACTCTCAGTTTACCAAAATTATGGGAGGACTTTCTCCCAAAACGGTAACGATTCTGAGTTTCGCCCTTTGTGGTTTCGCAAATCTGGGTTCTATTGGAATACAAATCGGGGGTATCGGTGAACTTGCGCCCGACAGAAAAAAAGAGCTCGCTCAGTTGGGTTTCAAGGCCTTAATATGTGGAACCCTCGCATCCTATCTTTCTGCGACAATTGCGGGCATGTTAATATCTTGATATAAAGAACGTTATCATTCTCCGGATAAACCCGTAATGGCTTTGTCCGGAGAATCGTTTTTTTTGGGGAGTGAATATCCGTATTAAGGGAACACTCGCTACGTTTTTTGGAAGTTTTGGTAGCATTTTAGGGTAGTAACACACTTTAGATGTGCCGAATCTAAAAAAATCGGGGCTAACTGATAGAAATATCCTTAGAAATTTGTATTTTTGCAAAAAAATAACAGATGATAGATTTGCAAAAATATACGGTAAAACCCGTAAAAAAAAGAATGTACATCCCGGAAGAGTACGCTATAGAGTCGTGGGAATCGCTGAAGCCTTATTTTGAGTATCTTCTGGATCAGAATCCCGATTCCAAGGAAGCCCTCGAGCGGTTTTTGTTAGAGGTGAATGAAATAGATGCGGTAGTAGATGAAGAGGCAGCTTGGAGATATATTCGAATGACCTGTGATACCCAAAATGAAGAACACTCAGGAAAATACCAAGTGTTTGTTCAGGAAATATTGCCTCATATCAGCATTTATTCTGATAAACTCAACCGGAAAATCATTGAAAATCCGCATGTCGAAGAACTGGATTCCGAATATTATAAAACCTATTTCCGGTCATTAAGAAATGAAGTTGCATTGTTTCGGGAAGAAAATGTAGCGCTTGCCGCTGAAGAGCAATCTATTGCACAAGAATACTCTTCACTGATTGGAAAAATGACAATCGAACACGACGGCAAAACCATTACACTTCAGCAAGCGGTAAAATACATTGAGAGTCATGACCGTAATCTGAGAGAATCTGTGTGGCACAAGGTGTCGGATTGTCGGAAAAAATCTTGGGATGAAATCAACAATATCTTTGAAAGGATGTTAAAGCTACGGGCAAAAATAGCAGAAAATTGTGGGTTTTCTTCCTATACAGATTATAAATATGCCATTTTGGAGCGGTTTGATTATACCCGAAAGGATTGCGCAGAGTTTCACGATTCTGTCGAAAAAGTAATCAAACCTTTACTGATAAATTTTGCCGAAGAAAGAAAAGAACTGCTTGAGTTGGATAGGCTCCGGCCATGGGATATGTCAGTAGATATTTTTGGTGACACACCCTTGAAACCCTTCAGCAATGGCGAAGACCTCGTAGAAAAATCTATTCAGGTTCTTGAAAAACTCAACCCTGCTTTGGGAAAAATGATTGCGCTCATGTCTCAAAACGGATACATGGATGTAGAAAGCCGGATTGGAAAAGCCCCGGGCGGATACAATTATCCATTGGCAGAAAGCGGAATTCCTTTTATTTTTATGAATGCAGCAGGCAGTCAGAGTGATGTAACCACAATGCTTCATGAAAGTGGACACGCTGTTCACTCTTTTATTACAAGAGATATTCCGATGAATGCACTGAAAAATACCCCGTCGGAAGTAGCTGAAGTAGCATCTATGACAATGGAACTGCTCACGCTAGATTATTATGAGGTTTTTTATGCCGATGAAAAAGATAGAAAAAGGGCTCAAAAAGAGCAGATTATGCGCGCACTAACCGTTTTTCCATGGGTAGCTGCGATAGACGCTTTTCAGCATTGGGTTTATGATAATCCTACACACACCCGAGAAGAACGGTTGACAGAATGGACCAATATTTATTATCGTTTTCACGGAACCGAAATAGATTGGTCAGGTCTTGAAGAAAATGTAGCCCAAATGTGGACACGTCAGCTTCATATTTTTGAATTACCTTTTTATTATATAGAGTATGCCTTCGCTCAATTGGGCGCAATAGCAATCTGGAGAAACTATAAACAAAACCCGGAAAAAGCACTCAATCAATATCTTGAAGCATTACATCTCGGATATACTAAAACGATTCCTGAAATTTACAAAGCGGCGGGCGTTTCCTTTCATTTTTCTGCTGAATATGTGAAAGATTTGGCAGATTTTTGTCAGAAAGAATATGAAAAATTAAGATAATCGCTTTTATGCGGGACAAGCCTTATCCTAAAATCCGGATAGTTCAAAATAAAAGCCACACGCACATTCTCGATATAGAGTTGGCGGGCTTTGAAGAGTGGAAAAAATATGACTCTCTGGAATTTCATTGGGTTGTTTATCCATACAGTAGAGAAGTGGCAGCGAATAATTTGGAGTTTCATCCGTTTGAGGAGTATGTAAAGGATATTCTGGAAAATCAAAAATCTGCGTACAGTAAAATTCAGCCATCAGCGCCTAAAAGATTCGGCATATTTCTCGGCTTGACTGCCGCACTAATCGTGGGTTATTTTCACCCTCAGGATTTTGTGTCTATGGAAGGGATTGTCTCTTTTTTCGGGGCATACATTGCCGGCAAAGAATTGTGGGCTGACTTTGAAAGATACCTCATAGGATTTTCCCGAAATTTAAAGCTCCGGTATATTGAGCCTTATTATTCTTATCGACTCGAAAAAAATACTACGCTCGCTCAATACTCAGCGTTTGCCAAAAAACACCGATACGAAAAAAAAGCCATCGCTCCGGAACTAATGGATTATATTGAGCAGAGTAATTCCAAAACGGTAAGACTTAAATACGACTCTCTCAATATGATAAACAGTGTCCCTAAAGAATCGCTTCATTTGCTTTCTTTGCATTTTGACCCCGATAAAAAGGACGCAATGACAAAAGAAGGTTACCTGCTGGGAGTTAAGATAAGCCTCAATAAAAGAAAAGGCCTTTTTATTAAAAACACAGAACTCTATCAGTCCCTCAGCATGAATGAAAACGGTGCGCTAAACCCCGATGGAGAATGGAAATCCGGTATGTTTGCAAAGCGAATATCCTTTACAGCCGGAAGATGGAAATATTTCAGAGAGTACAGTAAAATGATTGAGGGAAAAATTATTGTTCAAGACGAAAAACAATAACGGAGTCCCAGCGAAGTATTTATCTATAATCATTCAAAGAAAAATTCTCGTACCCGGGTTTCTTTTGTATCTAAAATTGCAATTTTACGTTTATACCATTATTAAAAACGGTTAAAAAATCAAAATGAAAATAAGGTTTTGTTTTTACAGTATAAATAAACTGTATTCTGTCGGTAAAGTCCATCTTTTAGTTACCTTACTTTTGTGCATTGTCTCCGGGGTTTTGGCTCAGCCCGGGAATGAATCTGCGCTTGCAGAGCAATATTTTTTGGATAAAGAATACGACTCTGCATTAGAATTATATGAAAAAATCTACAAAAAAGAAGCATCAGAACTCCTTGTAAACCGGATTGTCTATTGCTACGAATCTTTGGGGCGATTTGAAGATGCCCTCCTTTTTATGGATAAAGCCATAAAACGCCAACCCGAAATGGTGATTTACCCTGCAATGAAAGCCGCAATTCTTGAAAAAACAGGCAATTCCGAACAGGCCGAAATTATCTATAAAGAATTGATTTCCAAAAAACTGAAAACTGAAAATGAATATATCCAGGTCGCTTCTTATCTCTATAAATCCGGAAAACTCGAAACCGCAGAACTAACGTATCTGGAAGGGAGAAAAAAACTCAAAAATCAGGGTTTTTTCTGTGAAGAACTGGCAAGAATATACGAAGTACAGGGAATGGCCGATAAAGCAACGTATGAGTTTCTTCAGGAGTATTATACTCACCGCGAAACGTATGAAAATATGAATTTGGCGATACTCAATATGATTGGAAATAGCCCCGCTCAGGATAAAGGCATTGAAAAAGTCCTGCTCAAAGAAGTAGAAATCAATCCCGGTGACTTAGGAGTCCGGAGAATTATATTTGAATACTATGTATTGATAAAAGAGTTTCAGGAAGCCTTCATTCAGGTCAAATCCATAGACAAATTTTTTAAGGAAAACGGAGAAAGGGTGTTTCGTTTTGGGGAAACGATGAGAAGTAATAAAAATTACGCACTTTCTAATCAGGCGTTTGATTATATCATTCAGAATAAAAGCCAAAGTGAGTATTATCAGAAAGCCTTTTTTGAAAAAGCCACAAACGGCGAACTAAAAGCCTTTGAACAGATTCCGCCTGATGTAGCCGCAATTCGGGAAGCTGTAAAAGCCTACAGCGATTTGCTCAATCAGTTTGGGAGACAGGCTTTCTTTTTTAATGCGATTTATAGTAAAGCCAACCTTCAGGTTTTTTATCTCAATGAACTCAAAGAACCCCTTGAAGATTTGAAAGATGCGGTAAACCTTAGCGGACTTTCCAGAGAAGACTGGGCCAAAGCAAAGTTGCTAATTGCGGATATCTTATTGATAGAAAAAGATTTTAATCAGGCAAAACTCATTTATACCGAAGTGAGCGAATCTTTCAAAGACCGTCAGACGGGTGCGATGGCTAAGTATCGGCTGGCATTAATGTCTTATTACAAAGGGGAGTTTGAGATGGCAACCGGATTGCTCTCTGCGATTAAAGATAATACTTCAAACGATATTTCCAATGACGCAATTCAACTTAACCTTCGTATTATAGATAATACTGGGCTGGATTCTACCACGATTGCACTACAGATGTTTGCTCAGGCGCAGTTGTGGGTTTATCAGAGAAACTACGATGAGGCTATGTCGCTGATGGATTCTTTACTCTATAAATATCCCAATCACGCGCTTACGGATGAGGTTTTCTGGGAAAAAACAAACCTCTTTTTGAAGCAAAACGATATTCCAAAGGCGTTGGAATTTATAGACAAAATATATTCTAATTTTCCGGATGATATATACGGAGATGACGCTTTATTTACAAAAGCCCGATTATACGATTATAATATGAATGATAACGAATCTGCACTTAAATATTACATGGAATTTTTAGGCAGATATCCCGGAAGTTTATTTTCAGTCGAAGTACGCAAGAGAATAAGAGAGTTGAGAAAGGAAGGTTAGATTTTAAATATTTGTTTATCAGTATTTTAATCATTCTTTAGTGAAAATAAAAAAGCACTCGGTGAGGATGTATTTTTTATCCTGATATATAGAAACCGTACACGCTTGTCAGAAATATTTACACAAGAGCATTATTTTTTTGGAAAAAAATGTAACTTTTTCCAGAGAAGCTACGTTAAAATAAGAAAGAAATAATTTTTCACTAATTAAATATTTTAATAGTATGAATCGGTTTAAGTTGTTAATGACTGTTTGCTTAATGATGTTGGGTGTAGTTGTTTTTGCTCAGGGAAAAAATGACACAAAAACAAAAGAAGATCCTATGGTTGCCAGAAGCGTTGTGACAAATCAGGGAGTGATGCTTTCTAAAAGTGCAAAAGAAATCAAAGCAGTGAAAGAGCACATGATGACGACAACCCGTCGTTTTTATGGAGATAACGAGCAGCTTCGCAAACAAAACGAGACATTGAAAGGCGAAAACGAAAAACTCGAAAAAGAAATTTATATGCTTAAAGATGAAAATCTTTATCTTCAAAATCAAAACGATATGCTTGAAGCGAAAAACGAAGAGCTTGCAGCTTTTGACAAAATCATGGTAGCTCAGAACAAAAAACTGATGAAAGCCAACGAGGATAAAATGAGCATGAACGGACGTAAAGTGGATTATAATGTACAGATGATTGCGTCTAATGGAAACGTAATAAAGATGAATGAAGAAATTATCAACAATGGCAAAGCAATCATTGGTGAAATTGATAAAGTATTAGCTTCCAAGTCTGAATAATTCTTTTGGGAGTAATAGGATAAAAAGAGCGGCATTTTTGTGCCGCTCTTTTTTTATCTTTTAATTAGGATATTCATCTCCATCAGGGCATTTACCTTTTCGGAAGAAATCGGGATAGATTGAGAGTTGTTCAAAACGATGTACCCTCCATCACTTTTTACATAATGAGAAATAAAACTGGTATTAATCATATAGGATTTATGGCACCGGAAAAAAGAAGGATTTCCAGATAATGCGTCTTCAAAATTTTTCAGTGTACGGCTCGCAAGGAGCTTCTCCTTATGAATTGTAACCACTTCCGTATAGTTATTATCTGCCCGAAATAGCACAATTTCAGAAAGATTGATAAACTGAAAGCCAGAACTTGTAGGGATTGCAAGCCGCTGAGACTTAGGGTCGGTGAAATTGTCTTTTATGAACCCGATATTACCTGCATAAGGTTTTATCTTTTTTTCAAATAAAGAAACGGCATTTACCAAATCATCCGGAGCGATGGGTTTCAGTAAATAATCAATAGCAGAGAGTTTGAAAGCCCGAATTGCGTATTGATTATAGGCGGTAGTAAAAATGATAGAAAAGGATAGTTTTTCTTCATCAAAAAAATCAAGCAATTCCAAACCCGAATGCCCGGGCATTTCAATATCAAGGAAGACAAGATCCGGCTTCAATTTATGGATAGCCTTTACCCCCGAGGGAAGGTCTGCGCATTCGCCTACTACTTCAATGGATTCACAAAATTCCGAAATTAAACCGCTTAAAAGCAACCTTGCTTTGGGTTCATCGTCTATTATTACAGCTTTTATTTTCATATCCTGCGTTTTTCTTGGTATTAACTTTTATAAGAGATTCATTTTATTTAATAGTTCAATTTCCACTTTAGTGCCGGACGGTTCACCATTAATCTTTGTATTATCGGTGAACGTTACGGTAATATTGTAATTACTGATTTTATTTAATAACGTAATACGTCTTTCGTTGGCGTTAGTAGCAAAAGAAGACGGTTTATTCATTTTATTTTGATTCAGAATAGCACTTCTTTTTCGGCCTATGCCGTTATCTTCTATAATAACCCTGATTCCATTCTCTATTTTCACAAAAGCGATTAATAACTTTTTCTCCCCACTTTTATGCAACAGGCCGTGCTTAATGGCATTTTCTATATAAGGCTGTAAAATCATGGTTGGAATTTTCTGTAATTCGGCATTAATCTCTTCAGATACGTTTATTTCATAATTGAAAGCGTCCCCAAATCGTGATTTTTCCAACTCGAGATAGAGTTTAAGTGCGTCAAGTTCTTCATTAAGCAATAGATATTCATTTCCCGACATTTCCAAAATCATGCGAGTGAGTTTCGCAAACTTGGAAAGAAAGGTAATTGCATTTTTTCTTTCATTCATAAAAATATAAGACTGAACGGTATTTAAAGCGTTATAGAAGAAATGAGGATTCATCTGTGACCGGATAGAGGTTAATTTGGAATTAAAAAGCTCATTTTCTAGTTCTAATGCTTGTAATTGAAGGGCTGAGCGCCGATGAATGGCGTTGGTAGTCATTTTATAAAAAAGGAAAGACCCAAGGATTATAATTCCAGCCATTAGGGTATAAAAAATATCTGATTTCCACCAAGGAGGAAATATACTGAAAGTAATCGTTTGTATTCCAAAAGTATCATCGTTTCCGAGCCTAAATTCTATAATATATTTGCCTGGGCTGAGTGCAGCAAAAAGGATACTTCGGCTGTCGGTTTCGGTTTTTTGCCAATCACCGCCGTTAATCCGGTAATAGAGCGGATAAACACCCTTAGATAAAAACGATAAAATACTATAATTGATTTTTATGTCGTTTTCATAATACGGGAAGTGGTGATTTTCGGCTATTTTAAATGTCTGATCTCCGGTTGTGATATGATGAAGCACAAGGGTAGGAGAATAGGGTTTCGGTTTCTGATTAAGAGATTTTGAAACAATCCCTGCGCTCGTAAGAATTAAAATCTGACTGTCTTTTATGGTATAATCCAAAATTTCATTTTCATAATCCAGAGAATTAATAATTTGGTAAGTATCGCTTGTCAATACACCCTTTTGAAAAATGAAATCTGAAAAAGAAGTACAGAACAGTCCGGTTTCTGCACTAATGTATAAATTATTGCCACTCACCCGGATAGATCTTGGAATAAGTTTACCCTGATTGTGTAAAAGGGTGAGGCTTTCCATATTCTCTCCATCTTTTGTTCGTAAGAGTTCGCCGGTATTGAGTAAAATATAGGTATATTGATTGTGATATAATAAAGAATACGCAGTAATAATACTGTTTTTGTACTTTACTTCCTCAATTCCTGAGGGTTTAACTTTGATTAGCCCGAGAGAAGTGCTATAGTAAATAATTTTATGTATGCTATCATAAGCCACAAGAGTCCCTCTGACATTGGGTTTAAATATAGCATACTGTATCTCTGCTTGTGAATTAATTTCGGAAAAATATTGTTGAAATAACGCATCCCATTCGCTATTTTTTTCTAGCCTACTTCTCTCCGGAGAGGTAAACAATCCTATCATTCCGGATGCGGCATATGCATAGTATTTATCATCAATGCGGGTAACGTGTTTTACGGCTAGTTGTTTGGAATAAGAGAGATTCCATTTTTTATCTGTGATATATATTTTATCGGCGAGAACGATGTAATTTCTGCCAGTAAATTCTATTTGTTTTATTTTATGCGTAATCCCTATTTGAAATAAGGTATTTGAAAGGGTATTGTCTTCATTCAGACGAATAACTTCCCCCTTCTGATTACCAATCATTGAGACTCCGTTTTGGACGGTAATTGCGCTACCCTCAAAAGGGAGAGGCGTAAGAAGTGTGTTAAGGTCATGGACAAGTAAAACACCCGCATTAAGCGTTCCAAACCAGTAGTTCCCCTCTCTGTCCTGATAGACAGCAGAAATAAAATAATCTTCGAAATATCGCTCGGCTTTTAAGTTGGGGGTTGATGAGTATTGGAAGGCTCCAGAAGAGGAGCAAACCCAGAAACCTTGATTACATTTCTCAAGGCAACCAATAAAGTTTATTCCGCTGATAGTTTGACTCTGAATGATTTGCTCTTTCATGTAACGGCGACACGAGATTGTTCCCGTTTTCTGAAAGGAATAGAAAGTAGAGTCTGAAAAAATAGTAATCGGTAGATTCTGCGTAAATTTTGGGATTGAGAGCGTAGTCGTCTCGCCCTTTTCATTGATTAGTAAAACGGAACTTCCATTAATTATAGCAAAGGCGGTATCATTTCTGGTAACGTCATAATTTAAATCTCCATCTAATGATACCAATTTTACCTGCTTTAGGCTACTTAAATTATAGATATGGATTCCATTTTTCCTTAAAAGTAAAATATGATTATTCAGAATGGCGAAGCGATAATAAACAGGATTAGAATCGCCGGACTCCTCTAACCGATAAAGGCTGTCACCAGAAGTGTAATAAGCCAAACCATCAAAACTCATATACCAAATACGCCCATATTTATCTTCCTGAATTTCAGACCCTGATTTCAGACCCTGATTTTTGGTCGCAAATTTTATTGTTTTAGTCCCGTCGTATCTGCAAAGCCCTTCATTCGTGGCAAACCACATAAAACCCACTTTATCCTGAAATATATCATAAATCTCCCGGGAGGGTAAGCCGTTTGCTTTTCCGATAGCGGTATAAAGAGGATCAATAGCCTGTGTAGTAAAACAAAGGGTTAGAAAACTCAAAAAGGCAACGAACCGAAGATAATGCATAACCATTTGAAATACCGGCAAAGGAAATTGTGTAAAAAAGCAGAAAATATCTGTTTCAAAATGAAAAAGGGCAGGAAATTACATAAGGTTAATTATTGTAAAATCCACCATTTATACCATAAACGGGATAAATTTTTCGAGAAACGCTTCATTTAGAGCACAGGCGTTCACGCCTGCGTTGTAAATGAAGGGAAATTTATCCCATGCGAAGTATAATACGAATAATGGAAACCCTTTTTTGATTAATACGAAACTTTTTTGAGGGTATATTCACTCGCTTTATTTCTCAAACACAAACATAGAAATTTTTTTTTGAAAAATAAGAAAAAACAAATGAAAAAGGGTTTTCAGTGAGGGAAACCCTTTTTTCAGTTAGGGAAACTCGCTACCGGACTTTAATCAATCTACTTCTGAATAAAAAAGAGAGGAGGATTTCCCCCCCTCTCTTATCTTAAGAAATAAAGGTATAAGGGTTATTCAACTAATAATTTGAAGTTTTGTACTTCCTCTCCGGCAGTAGCCCGAATGATATAGACACCCGGAGTCCAACCATTAAGAGAGATTTCCTGAGAGTGCTCCCCTTCATTGAAGAAGCCTGCTTTTTCCCATACTTTTTTCCCATCAAGGGTATAAGCCTCTATCGTCACTTCTTTTTCTTCTTTGAGTGAAAAAAGAAGGTTGCTGATATTCTGAGCAGGATTAGGTGCCATTTCAATCCGGGAAAGGTTTTCACCGATTATTTCTATCGATAAATTATTGTTTGCGTTTGGATTTTGGGTTTTTAATCCTGTTAAAGCTGGGCTACAGTTTGTGTAGGATGGATTCTGAATAACGATTGTACGGCAGATTTGAGTCGTACAAGAAGGCGTTATTTTTTGCAGACAAACGGTATAAGTTCCGGTAGAACTATAGGTATAATTAGTGGTAGCACTGGTTGTACTCTGAAGCGGGCTGTTATCTCCGAAATTCCAGACGTAAGAAATATTCGTTGGGGCTCCTCCTGTAGTTACATTTACCACTCCAAATTCAACAGTAAGCGGTGTGTTGGTGCATCTTGTGGCTGTAAAATGAGGCACAAGACGGCAAGTAGTATTAGGAGCGGTGATTTCTTGACAGAAAGTTCTTGTACATCCAGAAGCAACATGAGTAACGGTGAGGCACACATTATAAGTTCCAGCGGCAGGATAAGTATAAGTAGGCTGAGAAGCGGTAGAAGTACCCATATTGTTTCCAAAATTCCAGAAATAAGTATATCCGGTTGTAGGCGGTGTGGAATTGTGCAGGAAACTAATCGTACCGGTTGCATTTACATTGTAGCGGAATCCCGAAAAATTAGTAGAAGAAATCCCGCAGGGAACCGGAATATTTACCGGATGACTAACTCTCTGACAGCACTGCATTCCGTTGATAGTACCGGTTACAATTAGTTCTGCGGTTACATTGCCTGCGTTCTGAGCATAATTATGCGTAATATTGTTTGCATTGGTTACAACGGTATTAGGAGTTCCATCTCCCCATACCCATTCGTAAGTAAGGCCTGCACCGCCCGTTACATTAGGGTTAAACACAACATTGCTTGCTGTACCAACAGTTATCGGTGCACCTACGGTAGTGCAGAAATCAGCAGCGATATTACAAGAACAAGGAGCCAAAGTTGGGGTGATACAATTGCTGATAATACAGCCGTTCGTCATCGTGATAAATACGCATACTTGATACTGATCAATGCCCGGAGCTGCGAAGGTTTGTGACGCAGAGTTGGTTGGAGTGTTGCTAATAACTGAGTTGGAAGTGTTTTGTGTAAGGTTTCTGAATACCCAGCTATAGGTAGAAGGAGTTCCTGTATTGGCATTGGTACCGGATACTGTTGCGGTAAACACTCTGTTGTTGCAAGCAGAACCTGCTGTATTGTTAATATTAATGACCGGACTCGCAGCGGCGATTGTTGTATTTACCGTAGTAGTACAATTTGCAGCACTAATTCCTGTCACGGAGATTACATTGTTTCCAGGCCCGAGTACATAATTTGCACTTGAGGTAGATGGACTAGTGCTTATACCGGATGGAGCAGAAGGCGTATTTCCCCAAACCCAAGTACTGATATTACTACTGTTTGCAGTCATAGTAACGGTTTGTCCGTTGATTCTACAAGCATTTGCAGGAGTAACCAATGCAATCGCAGGCGGTGCATTAAGGGCTATTGTATGCGTTGCAGTGGTTGAGGGGCAAGGTGCGTTATTTGCAGTAAGCTGATAAGTACGAGTGCTATTAACACTTTGAGTCAATGTAGGACTAGTACCAACAGTAGTTCCAGCGGGCATCAGTTTCCAGATATAACTGCTTCCACCGCTACCCGTTAAGGTTACAGATTGAGTTCCACAGATATTTGAAGGGCCAGATATCGTAGCTTGTTGAGGCTGAACCACATTCACGGTAACTTCAGCTGTATCTGTACACGCCGCACAATCAACAATTACATAGTATTGTGTTGTAACGGAAGGAGATACGACTTTGGTCGTTCCTGTTCCAAGATTGAATCCCGGTGCTCTAAACCAACGATAGATTGCATTTCCAGGACCTCCGGCTACGCTAAGGGTAGTCGTTTGTCCTGCACAGATTGTAGTAGGAGTGGCAGTTGCAGTTAGTTGAGGGGGAGTTGTAAGGGTTACATTCACACAGAAGTTTACAAATTGTACAAAAGTAGAAACGCCATTTACCAGGTTGTATAGTGCTCCATTAAAAATGTAATTTGTATTTGCTGTAGGATTAATCGTAAGGGTAGCGCCACTTGCAGTTTGAACGCCATTTACGAGCCAGTTTCCAGTGATTTGATTTCCAGAACCAAATGGGGCGTGAAATTTATTGTCCCAGGCAGAAAGAATAATGCTGCTTCCTACACAGATTGCGGTGTCCACACACGAAGGAATTGTATAAAATAGGGTGTCTCTACATCCTAATACATTGGTAATGATTGTAGTATAGTCTTGGACACACTCCCCGGGTATATTGAAAGCATTGGTATTGGCGATTAACGGAGAAGCCGCTCCACCTCCTACCCAATTCGTTTGTACTTGTGCAGGAAGGCTTGCTGCTCCGCCGCCAATGAGAATATCCACATTGCTGCCACAAGGGAATGAAAGCGGGAATGCGAGGTTGATGGCCGTAATGTCCACGTTAAATCCCTGACATACATTTTCAACAGAATAACTTATTGCTGTACTGCAAGCACCCGATGAAAAATTCGTTAGATAACTTCCGGGGCAAAGACCTGTAATCGTAAATGGACTTGAATTTGCAGTTACCGTGAAGCTATTTCCTCCGTTTGATCCGACTACATTTACGGTTACCGGAAATGTAGCATTAGTAATTCCTACGGTTAAGGTATTATTACAACCTGCTGCTCCTGTATTGCTAATAATGTTTACCACCGGCTCTGTACAAAGGCAGCCGTTATTTGAGAGTATAGTAGGGGTTCCTTGCGTGAATGCAGGGGCTTCTCCCAAAATGTCAAGCGCAACTACAACTGGGGTTACGGCTGTAACGGTTAAGGTTCCAGGATTGGTACGGATAAAAGAAATCGTATCGTGTAAGCAACCGGTAGAGCCATTAGGAACAGCATCTTCTGCAAATAAAAAGTTACGACTGTTTGCTCCCGTCTCTCCTGCAAATGGACGGTTATTCGCAGAAGCACCTGTGATTACAGCGTTATTGGTTACAACCATTCTTGCAACTTGTGTATTCGCTGAATTTGCAGTATTAATTCTGTTTAATTTTGACCAGGTATTAACACCATCAAAATTAACAGCCATTAGATAAACCTGACTCCCTGCATTTGATCCGTTAGTTGCAGGATTTGTTCCATATTTGTTGGTAATGCCACAAAGAATGAGTTCATTACCCAATATTCTCATTTCACCATCATGCTCTCCGGTAGCAACTCCGTTATTCTGATACTTTCTTTCCCAAACGAAAGCCCCTGTACCATCTACGCGCGTCAATTTAATATTTGTACTATTGTAGTTTGCCTCAGAGCCGCTATTATCATCCTTCTCAGCTCCTAAAATAATAAAATCATTAGTTGCGGGTATTTGAACAATACCACCAAATCCTTCGTTCCGATCAAGATTCGTTCTTTGGTAGCTTGAAGCGGATAAAAGTGCTCCGGTTGTGGAATTAAAGCGATAAAAAGTACCATCATGAAAAAAAGTACCAGATCTTTGGGCTCCGACGGCAACAATCTCTCCGTTAGTTGCCTGAGTGACAGCATTCAGCCAATCAGCACTATTAGCATTTCCCCGGTATTCGTTACCCCATAAGATAGAGCCAAGGTTAGCATGAACCCCAATGAGCAAACTTTGCCAAGAACTAGTGTTTCCCGGAACCGAAATGTATGCTCCGGCAATTGCAAAATTCCCGTTTGCCAATTCACAGAAATCTATCGGCAAAAACGAACCTGAATTGGGAGGTAATTGTGCGGCACCGATAAACGCGCCTGTTGTAGGATTAACCCGAAACAATTCCGCGTCATTACCGGACTGCCCCAGAAATACAATGTCACCATTTAAATCCAGAATGACTTTTACCAAATTGTCATTTTGGTTTGCGTTGCCGTAGGTTTGTGTCCATTGGATAGTCGTTCCTGCTGC
>WBZP01003413.1_pt1 | contig 17247 bp, 15 predicted proteins | sample 5204301 | NCBI WGS metagenome assembly WBZP01 (sample SAMN12412401, study PRJNA552823) | activated sludge metagenome | isolation source: activated sludge from nitrification reactor of wastewater treatment plant... | place: USA: Pennsylvania | collected 2017 | reverse complement strand
CACTTCTTCGTAGCATTTGTCTTCATCAATCAGCTGGTTGAGGCGGCACATGGCGGGCAAAAGCAGAACTGTACCATGACCTCAGAACCCAATAAGAGCCTCGGGCGAGACGTTCTTGAAAATCTTGTCTTCTTCGTCCGGGCCGGTGATGGCCTGATACAAGCCGAGGTAGATTTCGTAAGACGGGTCGATCTTCCGGTTTTTGATCTTGGTCATGACCGAGCCAAACGGCTTGAAGTCATTCACCAGCGTCTGATCGACGAGGATGTTCCGGTCGGCAAGGAAGAGGACACGGCGGACTTTGCCCGCTTTCCAAAGGCGCCAGATGATCTGGAAGGTGGTGTAGGTCTTGCCGGTGCCGGTGGCCATGACCAGCAGGACTCGCGGCTTGCCACAGGCGACAGCCTCGACGGTCCGGTTAATGGCTTCCACTTGGTAATAACGCGCTTCCTTGCCCGAGGGGTCTTCGTAATAGGGCTGGACTACGAGCGGCTCTGCCTTATCTTCGATGCCGCGAAATTTCTTGTAGCGGTCCCAGAGCACTTGCGGTAACGGAAAGGTTTCGAGAGAAAACTCAGTCTCGATGTCTTCGCCAGCGGCGGGCACCTTGTTATGCGAGGCAAATGCGTCCCCGTTGGAACTGAACGCACTCGGCACTTTCAGGATTTCCGCATAGCCCAGCGCCTGTTGAATACCCTGGCTGACGGTGTGATGGTTGTCCTTGGCTTCCACCACGGCGACCGGAATACCTGGTTCCCATGACAGGACATAGTCCGCAAACTTCTTCTTTTGCTTGTTGCGTGAAGAGATGTTGCCGCGCACGATAATCGGGCCCGGCGTCAGGGTTACCTCGCGGCGAATCTGGTTCATCGGGCTCCAGCCTGCATTTCTGATGGCTGGGGTAATGAACAAATCGCAGATGTCGGTTTCGCTGAGCTTTTTCTTCTCTTTGTCGTCCATTGTTGTTCAGCCCCGCATGATCATTTACCGATCCGAAGTTACCCATTCTTCTTAGCCAGAAGATTGAATTCCAGTCTACTGGATACGATTGAGCGAGGAGAACGGTAGATGATCGTCAACCTCCACATCCGAATACATTTCAGGCGGCCAACAAGCCAGGCGTGGGCGCCGCCCCCAAATTCACCGATGAGAGAAGGGCTCGATGAAAGGGGTATTCGTGCTCAGCGGTTCCGGGCATGGGCTGAGAATGACCATTTATTGTTCTGTTTGCGAGAACAATATGGAGAATATTGATGTATTGTTCTTTATTAGAGAACAAAAACCGGGCAATAGAGCCCAAGCCCGGGGATGTTGTCAGGCGTACGGGTCGTCGTGACGCTTTCTCTCTCGTGATCGCTTCTGAATACACCCCATGGTTAAGCGATGTATGTGGCTCATTTCGCTCACCTTTTCTTACGAACAGATAGGTATCGGCAAGTCCGGTTCCCTTGCGGGCCTTGGATCTCTGTTGCGACAGGGGCTCAGGGTATGACCAGCCGGATCTCCCGATCCAGCCGCTGAATCCGATAGCGGCGCTCTTGCCGGCAGGAGGTGCGGATCGCCACCTCCACCGGACCTGTATGCGTTCCCAGACCGAAATGGGCGACCGCCTCGTCCTGATCGCCGCTGCCCCGTCCGGCCTGGATCTCGCGGATCTGAACGCGGCCATCCTGGCTCAGGCGCACCCGGGCGCCGATACCCTGGGGCTGGCATTCCCGGCTCTGTACCCGCACCCGCAACCAGTGGCCGCCCGGGCCCAGATTGCGGAGCAGGCGCACCCCATCGGCGCTGCCCACCGCCAGGTCGAGGCGGCCGTCGCCGTCGACATCGGCGATCGCCGTCCCCCAGGTGTTCTCCAATCGCGTACCGCTCAGCCAGGTGGCCTCATGAAAGCGTCCGTCGCCCTCGTTGAGATAGAAATGGCTGCCCCGGCCCGGGTAGATGCTGGTGAGGTAGAGATCCAGATCCCCGTCGTTGTCGGCATCGAAGAACACCGGCTCGGCGTTGGTCTCGTCGAAGCCGAGGCCGCTCAGGGAGAAGCGATTGTGCAGCGGCTGGGCGGGATCGCCAGTAGCCATGAGGAGTTGGCTGAAGTCGGAAAAGTCGATGTAGCGGGGATGGGCCAGATTGGCGAGCAGGACATCCAGCCGCTGGTCTCCGTTCAGATCCCCCACCGCGGCGGCGATCGTATGGCCGTAGAGACCGAGCTTGTTCTGTCCGCGCAGCCCGAACCGCTCGGCGGCGTCCTCGAACCGACCAGTACCGTCGTTCAGCCAGAACTGGTTGGGATCCAAGCGGTAGTTGGTGACCAGGATATCCAGATCGCCGTCCCCATCGAGATCGGTCCAGACCACCCCGCGCCCACACATGGGCTCGTCGGTGACGACCCCGCGGGTTTGGGCCTCGTCACGCAAGGTCCCCTTCCCCAGATTGTGTAACAGCCGATCCGGGCCGCAGAGACCGCGCTCCGGCCCGGGCTGTTCATAGTTGGCGGTGTAGAGATCCAACCAGCCGTCGCCGTCGAGATCGCCCCAGGCGGCGGCTTCGGTATGCGTCCCCAGCCAGCCGGGATCGCCTCCGGGCCGGGACTCCAGCGTCACATCCCGGAACTGCCGCCCGCCTTCGTTGCGCAGCAGACGATTGGCGTCCCGCCCCAGTTGCAGCAGATCCAAATCCCCATCATTGTCCCAGTCCGCCCAGATCCCGCCCCGAGCCTCCTGTTCCTGGGGCAGACCCAGGGCCTGGGTGATCTCGACCAGGCGACGCCCATCCTGGTTGCGAAACAAGCGGGTTCCCCCGATCAGCAGATCGGGGCGGCCATCGCCGTCGAAGTCGCCCCAGGCGAGCCGTTCTCCCTTGACCCCGGCCAGCCCCGCCTCGACGCTGATGTCCGCGAACCTGGGGGTTCCCGTGCGTTCCGCCAGGACTGACTGGACGGATTGCCCAGGCGCTGGTTTGACCAGGGCGGCGAGTTGCGCTTCGATCCCGGCCGAGGGGCCGCCCACATCCAGGGCGGCGAGCAGATTGGCGATGGCCTCCCGCTCCCGATCGAAGGCCGTGGCCAGCTTGCCGAGCATTTCATAGACCCAGGCGTGGGGGATGGGGGAGGACTCCAGGGAAGATTGCCACTCGCGCCAAGCTTCCGCCGGCCGTCCTTCCAGCAGCGCCACCCAACCCCGCAATTCCCGCCACAGCCCCTGTTCCATGCCGAAGGCGAACAGCCAGCCCACCTCGGTCAGATAGCCGGCCGCTTGGGCGTTCAGTCCCGGGGTGAGGGCCGCGTAACTCTGGAGTAAGGCGCTGGCGGCCTTGGTGTCGCCGTCCTCTTTGATCCGCTTGGCCGCCGCTTGGAGGAGCAAGGCCCGGGAATGCGGATTGCCTTCCAGAATGGCGACCAAACCCGCCTCGCTCTGATCCTGGAGCCGGGCCGTCGCGGCGAGATCGGCGCCCCGTCCGTTGGGAAAGGCGCCCAGGTAGCTGGCCGCCAGCTGTCGCCGCGTCTCTGGGTCCCGGGCGGCGATCAGGGCCTCCAACAATGGCGCTTCCAACCCCTGACGCTCGTTCGGGGGCGTCCGCTCCAGGGCCAGCCATTGATATTGCTGCTGTTTCTGCTGTTGCCCCAGGGCTTGATAGCCCCGGGAGATGGCCAGGAGCACCCCGGGATCTTCTGGCCGTTCGGCGGCCAGGGCGGCGATATCCGCCTCCACCTCCGTTCGTACCTGGCTGTCCGTCGGTCTTGCCGCCAGTCGGGCAAACCAGTCCCGCTCCCGGGGACGGATGTCCGCAGAGGCTCGTTGCCGCAGCTCGACGGCGAGCCGCCGGCTGCCCTCATAGTCGGCCATCCGGTAGCGACATTCGGCCAGCAGGAGCCCGGCCTCGATATCCCCAGGTTCCCGACTCAGATGGGCGGTCAGGAGCTCGGCGGCGGTCGCAAAGCGGCGCTCATACAGCAGGGGTTGAATCTCCGCCTGGAGCCCGGGGGGCGAGGCTGTGGTCGCTGGGGGCAGGGGGGCGCAGGCGATACAGCCGGCGGTCAGGGCGCTTCGCCACAGCAGCCGGAGCGGAAGATGGTGGTCGAGGTGTGGCATTAAGATCCTGTCAGCCGCTCTTGTCCGCGCCGGTTGGACGCCGGGGGGCTTGGCAATAGCCTTCCGCCGGTACGCCGAGCGCGGCGTTGAACTTGGCGGAGAGATTCTGCTGCCCGATCAGCGCCGCGAGTTCGAGGATACCCTGGTCACCGTAGGCCAGGCGCAGCGACTCGATCAGGGCCGGATCGATGTCGATGCCGGTGCCGGTGACAGCCTCGGCATAGGCGAAGGCGGCCTGTTCCGCCGCCGTGAAGAGATCGGAGGCGCGGACATCGCCCAGGGCGTCCAACTGGGCCTGGGTGGCGCCCCGGGCCAGGGCCTGGGAGGCATTCAGATCGACACAGAAATGGCAGGAGTTGAGTTGCGCGATGCGGGTGCGGATCAAGGCCCGCAGGCGGCCGTCCAGGACCGAGGCCTTGCCTTCCAGCGCCCGATGCAGCAACTGAAAACCGAGAAAGGCCAGGGGCATCCTGGCCCAGAGCCGCACCGACTCGGGGAGGTGGCCCAGACGACGGCGCATCAGGGCGAGGATGGGGCGGAGGTACCAGGCATAGGGGTAGTGTTCCGGGGTTTCGACAAAGCTCATGGCTGGGTCCTGCTATGGGAGGAAAGGGGGTGGATTCATGGAGAGAGGGATCAGAAGCTGTTTGGAAACCCTCGCCTCCCGGGCATCGAGCGGAAAGGCCGGATTTTCGTTCTATTTTTAGCAATAAAAGAAGAAATTAAACATACATTGTTCTCCTAATCAGAACAATAACCGCGGCAACAGACCTTGGCCCCTGGCTATGGAAGGCTGACGGGCCGTCCCTTGGCCTGCCGCCAGCGATAGTTGTAGGCCAGATTCAACGGCAGGGTCCACCAGAGTTGCACCGCTGAGCGAGACAGGCGCTTGGCGATGCTGGAAAGGGAATAAAAGCGTTCGTTCGCATAGCGAAACCCGGCCAGGAGTTCCGCCGGGCTCATCTGCTTGGGTTGATAGACCACATCCTGGCGGCTGTTATATTTCCGCCAGTCTCGGGTGAGGAGGCGGCCTTCGGCTTCCAGCCGGTGAAATAGGGGTGTGCCGGGAAACGGCGTCAGAATATTGAAAGTGGCGTTCTGCACCCCGGCCTGTTCCAGAAAATCCAGGGTGTCCTGAAAGATCCGCGGCGAATCATGATCGAAACCGAAAACGATCCCCGCTTGGACGGCGATCCCATGGGCCTGGATGCGGTCGATGATCCGCTGATACTCATCCACCCGATTGAACGACTTTCGCACCTCCCGCATGCTTTCGGACGAGATCGACTCCAGGCCGAGAAACAACTGTTTGCAGCCGCTGCGAGCCGCCGCCTCGAGGAATTCATCGTCCTGCCCGGCATGGATGCTGGCCTGACTGCTCCACCATTTGCGATAGGGGGCGATGGCGTGAAACAGGGCCTTCGCATACTGCCTATCGGCGGCGATGTTGTCGTCCCAGAAGATAATGACTTTTCCCCGGAAGGAGGCATACTCCGCCGCCACCTCCGCCACCGGTCGCTTGCGGAATTTTTGCCGATACATCACCCCGATGGTGCAGAAATCGCAGCGGTTGGGGCAGCCCCGGGTGGCGAAGAGCACGCCGTTGGTATGATCGCGTCGATGGAACAAGTCCTTGCGCGCCATGGGGATTTGATCGAGGGAGGGGGCACTGGTGGGCCGATAGGCGCGCAGGTGGGTACCGCTCTCGAAGCCCCGCAGAAAGTCCTCCCAGAGGACTTCCGCCTCGCCGATGAAGACCACATCCGCATGCTGGGCGGCCTCATCGGGCAGCAAGGTCACATGGGGACCGCCCATGACCACACAGAGGCCCCGGGAGCGGAAGCGTGCGGCGATGGCATAGGCATGCCAGGCGCTCGGTGTGTGAAAGGTGATCCCCACCAGATCGACGTCCAGCTCCCAGTCGATGGCCTCGACTTCTTCGTCGATGTGACTCACCTCCCAGCCGGGGGGGACCCTGGCGGCCAGATAGGGCATGGTGATCTGCTGAAAATTGAGCACCCGCGAGCGCCTCAACTGCCGGATCTCCGGCGCCGAGGCGGTAATCAACAGGAGTTTTGGCATGCCTCTTCCCGGGAGGCTGTTTCCAGCGACGCAGAATCAGAGCGCCGTTGTTGATCTGAATTGGCCTCCGGCCTGGACGCCGTCCTTCCCCGTCGCGCGGCGAAAAAGGACCGCAGCAAGTGCCCGCATTCCTCCGCCAGCAGACCGCCGACACACTGGGTACGGTGGTTGAATCTGTGATCCGAGGGCAGCAGATCGAAGCGACTGCCGGCGGCCCCCGCCTTGGGGTCAGGGGCACCATAGATCACCCGGGCCACCCGGGCCTGGATGATCGCCCCGGCGCACATCGGGCAGGGTTCCAGGGTCACATAGAGTGCGGTGCCGGGTAGACGATAGTTTCCTACCCGACTGCCGGCTTGCCGCAGGGCGAGGATCTCGGCGTGGGCGCTGGGGTCGTGGCGACCGATGGGGCTGTTCCAGCCTTCGCCGAGGAGTTCGCCGTCCCGCACCAGCACCGCCCCCACCGGCACCTCGCCTTCCAGTTGGGCCCGGTGCGCGAGGGCGATGGCCTGACGCATCCAGAACTCGTCTGTCCCATCGAAATCGGTCTCGGCCTGAGTGGCTTCCTCGGTCATTGGTGGCCGATGAGCGGAGATTCACCGGGTCTGGGTGAATTGGCAGTAGCAATAAATAAAATAAATTTGAAAATAGCTTTATATAGATGAGATTTATTCATGGTCCTGTTTCGGCCTCATGCCCGGAGGCGTGATCAAGAAATCTGTCCGTAGCCGGCCCCTCTTCTGTCGGTCCGACCTGTGCGGACCCGGCCATGGAAAGGAGGTTTCCGGCGGCCCGACCCAACCGGCGCGGATTTTATCCCTTTCAAGTCCGTACCGGCGACCTTGGGAAGCCTTTATCATTAGCGGAAGTCTGGGGCGAAGAGGATCTCGGACGCGAGCTCGGCCAGGGTTTTGGGTTTTCCATGGCTGGCCGGGAGGGGTAAGGGGAAGTGGCGGCCGTGGGGTTGAGGGTGTTGCGGGTCGAATGAGCGATCAGTTCGCGCTGAACCGGGAATGTCGGGTCTTGGTGGCCGGGAGGGACGAATCCATCGTCACCGCCCGGGGTCTGACCAAAAGCTATGGCGCCCATCTGGTGGTGGATCGCCTGGACTTCCAGGTCCCATACGGCAAGTGCTTTGGTTTTCTCGGTCCCAACGGCGCCGGGAAAACCACCACCCTGCGGATGTTGCTGGGCGTGACGCCGAAGACCGGCGGCGAGCTGCGGGTCTTCGGGCTGCCGATCCCGGAGCGGGCGCGGGAGGTCCGGGCCAAGGTCGGCGTGGTTCCCCAGACCGATAACCTGGATCCGGATTTTTCCGTGGTCGAGAATCTGCGGGTCTATGGCGGTTATTTCGGTATCCCTTCCCGTCTCCTCGGTCCCCGCATCGAGCGATTGCTGGACTTCGCCGCCCTGGGGGAGCGTCGCCAGGCCAGGACCGACACTCTCTCGGGCGGCATGAAACGGCGTTTGACCATCGCCCGGGCGCTGATCAACGATCCCGAACTGGTCATCCTCGATGAGCCCACCACCGGACTGGATCCCCAGGCCCGGCACCTGATCTGGGGGCGTCTGGCGCAGTTGCGGGCCCAAGGGACCACCCTGATCCTCACCACCCATTACATGGAGGAGGCGGAGCGACTCTGCGACGAACTGGTCATCATGGACCAGGGACGCATCCTCGATCGCGGTTCACCCAGGGTCCTGGTGGAGCGGCATGTCGAGCCCGAGGTCATCGAAATCCGCGCCGCGGTCACGCCGGCCCTGGAGACCTTGGCCGGCGAGCTGGGTTGCCGCGTCGAGCGCATGGGCGACAGTCTGTATTGCTATACCCACAGTCCGGCGCCCTTGTTGGCGCGGCTGGAAGCCAGATCCGATCTGGTGTTCCTGCATCGGCCACGCGGGCTGGAGGACGTTTTTTTACGCTTGACCGGGCGGGAGTTGCGGGACTAATGCACTGGGAGATACCTCGTATCAGGCGACGGGCCTTGGCGGTATGGCGACGCAATCTGCTCGTCTGGCGCCGCCTCATCGGACCGGCGATCCTGATGAACTTCGGCGAACCGACCCTCTATCTGCTCGGTCTGGGCCTGGGGCTCGGCTACTACATCGGCGACATGGCCGGGATGTCCTACCTGAGTTTTCTCGCCTCCGGCACCCTGGCCTCCTCGGCGATGTCCACCGCCTCCTTCGAGGGGATGTATTCGGTCTTCACCCGCATGGTGCCCCAGCATACCTACGATGCCTTGCTCGCCACCCCCCTGGATGTGGACGACATCATCGCCGGGGAGATGCTCTGGTGCGCCACCAAGAGCCTGTTCAGTGGTCTGGCGATCCTGCTCGTGGCCGTCTTTCTCGGCGCCGTGGAAAGCTGGTCGGCGCTGGGGGTGATCCCCCTGGTGTTCCTGATCGGACTCTGTTTCGCCGGTCCCGCCATCATCATGACCGCCGTCGCCGGGGGCTATGATTTCTTCAACTACTACTTCGTGCTGGTGATCACCCCGATGTTACTGGTAAGCGGGGTCTTCTATCCCATCTCGACCCTGCCGGAATCGATGCAGGGCCTGGTGCAATTTTTGCCTTTGACCCATGCCGTGGCCCTGGTGCGTCCATTGGTGGCCGGGCAGATGCCGACATCGCCCTGGCTGCATCTCGGGGTGCTGCTTGGCTTCACCCTCGTCAGCTATTATCTGGCGGTGGTGATGGTGCGGCGTCGCCTGTTGGTCTGAGCGCTGGTGAAAGAACCTACTGCGCGTCCCGATGGCAGCGTTGCGCGGTGCTCGCACGCTCGCCGTACGTCTTGGTACTGTCTCGCGTTCTGCGCTCCGTGCGCCTTGCCCTCTGGCTGCTCGCGACGGTTCTTTCACCAGCTCTGAGGAGAAACTGATGCATGGCCTGTCGGGGATCGAGTCCCTGTTGAACCAGATCCGTGATTGCACCGCCTGTCCGGGGATGTTCGGTCCACCAGTGGTCGGTCAACCCGTCCACTCGGAGGTGATGCTGGTGGGGCAGGCCCCGGGATCGAAGGAGATCGAGGTGGCCCGGCCCTTCGCCTGGACGGCAGGCAAAACCCTGTTCCGCTGGTTCGCCTCCATCGGTCTGGAGGAGCAGGAGTTTCGCCGTCGGATCTATATGGCGGCGGTCTGCCGTTGTTTCCCCGGCAAACATCCCAAAGGCGGGGACCGGGTGCCGGATGCGGCAGAGGTCGCCCACTGTTCCCTCTGGCGTCGACATGAAATGACGCTCTTGCGCCCGAAACTGGTGGTGCCGGTCGGCAAGCTCGCTATCCAGCAGTTTCTTTCCCTGACGCGGCTGGATGAGGTGGTCGGCAGGAGTTTTCAATGTGAGTTCGAGGGGGTGGGTTTCGATCTCATCCCCTTGCCGCACCCTTCCGGGGCCTCGGTCTGGCATCGGGTCGAACCGGGAAAGACGCTGTTGCAGCAAGCGCTGGGGGAGATCGCACGCCATCCGGCTTGGCCGCGGCGGATGGTCCACTCCTGAACCTCGATGGTGGCTATATTCGGCTTTCCTCGCGGCCGGTTCGCGGGGGCTTCCAACTACCGATGACCATCGTTCGCCCTCACCGCTCGGGCTGATTCATGTATACCCAGTATTTCGGACTCCGGGAACCCGTATTCTCCATCACCCCGGACCCCGTCTTCCTCTACCTCAGCCCCCAGCACCGGGAGGCTTTGGCTCACCTACTCTATGGGGTGAGCGCCGGTGGCGGGTTCGTGCTCCTGACCGGCGAGGTGGGCACCGGCAAGACGACCCTGTGCCGGGCCTTTCTCGAACAACTCCCGGGGGATGTGGATCTGGCCCTGGTGCTCAACCCCAATCTGAGCGTGGTCGAGTTGCTGAAGACGGTGTGCCGGGAATTCGGTATCGAGGTCGGGGTCTCGGAGTCTTCGGTCAAGGACCTGGTGGATCGGCTCAATCAGTCGCTGTTGCGCGCCCATAGCGAAGGCCGTCGCTCGATCCTACTCATCGACGAGGCCCAGAACCTGAGCGCCGAGGTGTTGGAGGAAATCCGCCTGCTGACGAATCTGGAGACGGACAAGCGCAAATTGCTACAGATTTTTCTCGTCGGCCAGCCGGAATTGCGCGATCTGCTGGGACAATCGAGGCTGCGGCAGTTGGCCCAGCGGATCACGGCCCGTTTCCATCTGCGGCCTCTGGGCGCTTGGGAGACTGGGGAATATGTCCGCCATCGGCTCGCCGTGGCCGGTGTCGAGCGACGACTCTTCAGTCGCGCCGCCCTGCGCCGTCTGCATCGGCTCAGCGGTGGGGTGCCGCGACTCATCAACAACCTCTGCGATCGCGCCTTGTTGGGGGCCTATGCCCGGCGGCGACAGCAGGTCGGCTGGCGAATGATTGGACAGGCGGCCCGGGAGCTGGCGGGGGAGTATCCGTCCGGTGGACCACCCTTGTTGCGTTTCCTGGCGATCGCTTTCGCCCTGGGGATGATGGGAGTCGGCCTGTTCTGGGGGATGGATCATGGTCCCTTGTTGAACACCCTGAGCTGGGACAGGTGGGGAGCCTGGATCAGACAGCTCGGCGTCCCGGCCGGTCCCGAGACGGTCGCGCCCGGGGAGGCGCCGTCCGAATCGCTGCGGGATCTTCCCAAGGAGCCGGTGCGGGGAGAACGGGATATCGGGACCCTGGTCTTGTCGGCGAATCAAGGGCGGCAGGGGTTGCTGGAACTCTGGGGGGTAAAACCCGTGACCGAGGTGGAGGCGGATCTCTGTGCCCAGGCCGCCGCTACGGGTTTGATATGTCGGGAACTCCGAGGCACCTGGAACAATCTACGCCAATACGCCTTGCCGGCCCTGCTGCCAATGTATCGCCAGGGAAAAAACGCCGGCCTGGTGCTGGTCGTGGGGTTGGGGCGTCTCCAGGTTACCCTGGAGACGCCGGGGGGGCGTCAATCCCTCCCCATCAGCGAGCTGGAACCCTATTGGTTGGGCGACTACCAGTTGTTATGGCGTCCTCCCGAGGGCCTAAGGACCATCGGGCCGCGTTCTCCGTCCCGGGCACTGGTCTGGTTGCGGTCGGCGCTCCAGCGGTTGGGGGGCGGGGCCCAGGGCGGCGAGACCCCGATGAACGATCACTTCGATGCCGAACTCAAGACGGCCTTGGCGGCGTTTCAGGAGGCCAATGGTCTCCAGGCGGACGGGATCGCCGGGCCGGAAACCCTGATGCGATTACAAGCCGCCTTGCGCGAGCCGGGCATTCCTTTCATTATCCGGGAAGCCGATTGATGGGGGTGAGATGTCATACATTCTGGAAGCCTTGAAGCGTTCCCAGGAGGAACACAGCCGTGGTCAGGTCCCGACCCTGGCCACCGAGGTACCATCCAAACCGCCACGCCGGTCCTGGTGGAAGATCCTGCTGCTGGGCGTACTGGTGATCGGCGCGGGAGGCGTCCTGGTGGCGGCCTATGAAAGGTTCCTGCAGCCGCCCGAGGCGACCACCACTCCCCCCAAGGAGTCGCCTCAGTCCTCGACCGTGGCCTCTGAGCCGGGACAGGCGGGTGCCGGTCTCGCCTCCACCAAGACCGAGACACCCCCGTCCGCCGAGACGCCTCAGGCCAAGCCGGAGCGACCACGGAACAGATTTGCCACTGAACCCAAGGCGTCTGGGGAGGGCGGGGGGGCCAAGCCTGCTCGCCGTGCGTCCGCTGAGACCAATCCGGCCGAGGGACAGATCATGCAGAGTCTGCGGGCGGAGACCGAATCCCTGCAGGACAACCTGCGTCGCATGGTGAGCGAGGCGCAAAGCCATCTTCCCCCCCAGGCTACCCCGGCGCCGGAGCCGAAAAAGAAGATCCCCATCTTCGGAGAGAAACCCCCCGCGCCTTCCTTACCGGCAGCCGCTCCCCGGCCGGTGGTTACTCCCGTTCCCCAGCCGGGGACGGCTCCAGTGGCCGATGCGGCGACGGAGGAGGACAAATCGGCCTTACCGCCCCTGCCGCCCGAGGTGGAGGCGGCCCTGCCACAGATCCGACTCCTGGCCCATGTGTATCGGGGGGAGGCGGAGAAGCGTTTCGTCATCCTCAACGGCCAGAAGCTGGGTGAAGGACAAACGACGCGAGACGGTCTCTTGGTCGAATCCATCCAACAGGATGGTGTGAGGCTGGGGTTCCGCGGCCACAGCCTCTACCGCAACCGTTGATCCTTGGCCAGACAACCCTCCTTCAGGAGGCGTCCTTTGGTGTCAACAGGGCGGTGTAGCGCTGCTTGATCGCCTCCTGCCGTAAGACCTCGGCCTCCTCTTTGTCCGGGATGGCCGGGGAATCCTGCCAGGTATCCTTGTCATGGTCATAGATCGAAAATCGATACACTTGGCCGACTTTGAACACCTTGGTGACGTCTTGGGAAGCCTGGGCCAGGGCCTCTATCTTGTTCATGGGTGGGCGGCGACTTGTCTCGGGAGGCGGGACCGGAGCCTGGGTGGCGGCTGGCGGCTCTTCGGAAAAGATGAATCTGGTGGCGGTCATATCGCCCTGGGTATCTATGTCGAGGCTCTCCAACCCGGGTAAACGGCTCAGGAGATAACCCCCCATGAGCATGACCAGCTTGGGGTTGTCTTTCTCCAGGGCGGTCAACAACTTATTGGCCACGATCTGACAGCGTTGGAGCCGATCCGGTCGGGCAACCCATTCGCGACTCATCTGCCAACCGGCGTCCATGTCCCTCTCCATCCGATCGAAGAAGCTTCCGGCCTGGTCGATGAGTTCCCGAGGCACCTCGATAGCGAAAGGCTGGTTCTCGATAATGATCTTGAGCGGCATGGAGCAATCCTCGGCTGTGGGTGAAGGAGTGGGAGGTTCACCAAGCTGGTCTGGTACAACTGGGTGGAAAGGGATTGTAACGCCGGTGAGGCCGCATCCTTAGAAGCTGTTTGGAAACCATCGCCTCCCGGGCATCGAGCGGAAAGGCCCGATTATCGTTCTCCAATTAGCAATTAATAAAGAGATAATGCCTTGATTGTTCTCTTATTGAGAACGATAATCGCAGGCACAGACCCTGGCCCCGAGGCGCGGAGGTTGTAACGAGACTTTCCAAACAGCTTCTCAGGCGCTGGATCAGCCGCTGTGTCGACAGGCACTTTGCCTTCGCGCCGGAACCTGTTATCAAATAGCCGGGAGCAACCCAGAGTTTCAGGAAAAGATCAGCCATGACCCCAAGATTCAAGACCGAAGGCTCAGCGCTCAGCGACCAGAAAATCATCGTCATCGGCGGCAGTTCCGGTATCGGGCTGGCTACGGCCAAGCAATTTGCGGCCCAGGGCGCCCATGTGGTCATTGCCTCTCGATCGGAAAACAAACTCAAGATCGCCTTGGCCGAGATTCGTGGCAAGGCCGAGGCCAGACCCCTGGATTTTACCGATGAGGCGGGGGTGCGCGCCTTTTTTGAGGCCGGGGGCAGTTTCGACCATCTCGTTCTCATGGGGGCCGGGCTGCCGGCCTGGGGTAAATTCGAGGAAATCCAAACCACCGCCTTGGAACAGGCCTTCCGGACCAAGTTCTGGGGCTATTTTTACTGTGCCAAATATGGGGTACCCAGATTGCGACCCCGGGGCTCCATCTTGTTTACCATCGGCGGCGCGGCGCGGACCGCCATTCCCGGGACCTCCGGTGTGGCGGCGGTCAATGGGGCCATCTTGTCGATGGCTACCACCCTGGCCAGAGAGCTGGCGCCCATCCGCGTCAATATCCTCTCTCCGGGACTGGTCGATACCCCGGCCTATAACTGGATGACCCCGGAACAAAAGGCCGTCTTTTTCAAACAGACGGGGAACAGCCTACCCGTCGGTCGCATCGGCACCGCGGAAGAGATCGCCCAGGCGGCCTATTTTCTCGTCACCAACGGCTATACCACCGGGGCGGTCTTGGATGTGGACGGTGGCGGCTGCCTCTCGTAGGACGAGATTTCTCTATCCGCCTCGAAGAGCCGCCGGGACGCTTCGCGCCACCGAACCCTTGATCGGCTACGCTTGTTCGTGCCGCCCTATATGGTTACTCTGTTGCGGGTTTTGGTGCCTGGAATGGCAAGACCGTCGGATTCCTTGGTTGGCGGTGCCATCGCATCCTCAACGCCTGTAGTGCCCACCGGAAATACCAGCCGTCGCCCAGAGGCTATGCTTCTTGTCGGGCTCTTTTCGATTACCGGGGACTTGGTTTGACCATAGTCTGCAAGTTGTCATAGAGGAGAGGTCAATGCTAAACAAATCCTTGCTAGCCGCGAGTACCCTGGCCGTAACGAGTCTCGGGGTGCTTCTGATACCCAATGTTTCGCCCGCGAGCGGCTTCGGCGATTTTATGAATCCATCCAAGTGGTTTGGAGGGCGGGATCGCGACTACTACTATGACCGCGATTACTATCGCGGTTATGGTTATGGAGGACCCTGGGGTGGTTATGGCGGTTACCCAGGCGGTGGATGGGGACCGGGTTATGGTTGGGGGCCTGGTTACGGCTGGGGTGGCTATCCGGGTGGCTGGGGTGGCTATCCAGGCTACGGCTATGGTTACGGCGCGCCGGCCGGGCAACAACAGGCGGCGCCTCCGGAAAAGCCTCAATAAAGAGTCAACCTTCCGCTGCCCCTAAGGCGGTGCTTATTCGGGTCGTTCGGTGGCTACCAGCTCACCGGCGACCCCGCCGGTTTTCGATGCCCTCGATGAGGAGGCGGTTCTCCATACGGGTGCGACCTCTGGATAATGTTGCTCCGAGATGTATCCTACAACTCATTAATTAACAGCCTGGATACTCTTGATGGCCATCATCCTTCAGCCGCGTCCCAACGAAGTCACGATCCAAGTCACGATCCCCCTGACGGGCACCCTCCTAGAAATAGAGGAAGCCATCCAAGCCGGAGTCAATGACGTGGGGCGGACGGCCACCGCCGAGGCGTTGAAGCGTTTTGATACGGACGGCAGCCCGTTGCGGCTGGGCGAGGTCAAATGGACCGCGCGGGGGAGCTACCCAAAGTCCTACGAAACGCCCTATGGGGCCGTCGAGGTGACGCGGTACGTCTACCAGACCTCTCGGGGAGGGCGCATCCACTGTCCCCTGGAAGACAAGGCGCGGATCATCCACGGAGGGACGCCCCGCTTCGCCCGCCAGCTGAGTCAGAAGTACGCCCAGATGGATGTTCGTTCGGTACAGCGCGACTTGATGGAGAACCACGGGCGCTCGATCGCGCGCTCCTATATCCAGAACGTCGCCGACTGGGTCGGGACGATCGCCGAGGCGAAGGAGGAGCGCTGGGAATACGAACTTCCCCCATTGGAGGCGGCCATCCGCACGGTAGTGGTCAGCCTCGACGGCACCATGATCCCGATGGCCGACAGCGGCGGCTACCGCGAGGCGATGAGCGGGGCGCTCTCGCTCTACGACGCCGAGGGTGGGCGTCGCCACACCATCTACGTGGCCGCGGCCCCCGAGTACGGGAAGGCCGAATTCCTCCAGCGTCTGGAGCGCGAGGTCGTGCGGCTAAAGGCCCAGTTCCCCGAGGCGATCTACCTGGGTCTCGCCGATGGCGCCGCTTCCAACTGGGCGTTCCTCGAACACCACACCCAGCACCAGCTCATCGACTTCTTCCACGCCAGCGAGTATGTGGCCAAGATCGCTCAGGCCGCCCACCCGGAACACGACGCCCAGGCCAAGCGTGAAGCCTGGCAGGCCGAGCACTGTTCAATCCTGAAGCACCAGCCGGGCGCGGTCGATACCCTCATCCAGGAAGCCGAGCGCTTGACCCAACGACCGAAGCTCTCCCGAATCATTCGCGAAGGTCTGGAGAGCGCCAAGACTTATCTGACCAATCATCGTCTCCAGATGGACTACGCTTCCTTCGTCGCTCAGGGATGGCCGATCGGCTCGGGGGTCATCGAAGCCGCCTGCAAGACCCTCATCAAGCAGCGCCTCTGCGGCTCCGGCATGCGCTGGAAGCGGCCCGGCGCCAAGATCATTCTCAGTCTTCGTTCCCTCAGCCAAACCAGGGGACGTTGGTCTCAATTCTGGCAAAAGATTGATCAGTTCGGAGCAGAAATCTTTGCTTGATACATTATATAAAGGCCGCACCCTCTCAAGGATAATATTGGCAATAACAAAATGAGATCCAAGAATGCGCGCCCTTAATTTATTTTGGTCTATAATTATTGGTTTAGTTGTCTTTGTTATTCTTCATGCGTTGTCTGGGATTATTGATTTCTATGCATTCGCGACGTTTTTAAATATGGGTCTCGAGATTGATATCGAGCGATGGCAGATTCATCCAGCTTATTTGCTTTATATCGGAATCAAAGAGTTTAGTGTTCTCTTTGCTGCAGGGTTTTTTGCAATTGTCGTTTTCAATAACGACCTCGCATTAAGGGGAATATTAACGGCGATCGCCTGTGGAATTTTTGGTTTTTTTATGACGCGTATTAACTCAATCATGCTTGAATTGATTATGGCGATATATTACATGGTAAGCTCTTTGACCGGATCTGCCATTGCCATTCAATTTAAGGGCCGTAGGCTGGGTTGAGCCAGGTAGCAAGTAGCCCGGATGAAATGAAATGGAATCCGGGATCTGTTGGTTTGAGGCCTAATGCGCGACGGGGCATGCGGGTGGGATTATGGTTTCTGAGTTATGAAGTAACGTAGCCAGGTAGGGTCCGCTGTGCGGACCAAACACTTTCGAGGGCCGTAGGTGCGATTAGCGAAGCGTAATCGCACGCATGTTTTTATAACCGCCGATTCAGCCAGGTAGGGTCCGCTGTGCGGACCAAACATTTCTACCAAAACGAGCCAGGTAGGGTCCGCTGTGCGGACCAAACATTTCAACGAAAACGAGGCGGGGAGAAGTCCACGGAGCGCACCCTACCTATCGGACATCACGCCGTCTGAATCAACACGTCCGTGCCTTATCTCCATCGCTTCTTGCGCCGACGAGTGGGCTTCCGGCTCCGATTCACGCCAAGCCTTGAAGCCAGGATCGGGTCGAGGTGACGGGATTGCGCCCGTCACCCCTCCCACACCACCGGACATGCGGTCTTCCGCATCCGGCGGTTGGACTCGGCGACCGTCTTGTGGTC
>WBZP01003411.1_pt1 | contig 17257 bp, 10 predicted proteins | sample 5204301 | NCBI WGS metagenome assembly WBZP01 (sample SAMN12412401, study PRJNA552823) | activated sludge metagenome | isolation source: activated sludge from nitrification reactor of wastewater treatment plant... | place: USA: Pennsylvania | collected 2017 | reverse complement strand
CCCGGCGGCGTGGCTGCTGGCGTGGCGGGCCACACCCTCCAGTTGCTTGGCTGTGTCCACCAGCTCGCGCACGCGCTGGTCGGACTTGTACTTCTGCTCCAGATCGGCCGAGTAGAACTCGTGGTCGTGGTCGAGGACGTTGACGATCTTGGCCGGCTTGCCGGGGATGGCCGGGATGAGGCGGGCGATGGCGTCCACCTCCGGCAGGGGCACGTCGAGGGCTCGGCCCACGTCGCGGATGGCCGCCCGCGCGCCGAGCGTCCCGAAGGTGATGATCTGGGCCACCTTGTCCTGGCCGTACTTCTGCACGGCGTACTGCACCATGTCGTGGCGGCGGTCGTCGGGGTAGTCCAGGTCAATGTCGGGCATGGACACGCGGCCGGGGTTCAGGAAGCGCTCGAAGATGAGACCGTTGGCGATGGGGTCAATGCCGGTGATGCCCAGAGTGTAGGCCACCAGCGAGCCGGCGCCGCTGCCGCGCACGTTCCACCAGATGTCGGCCTGGCGGGCGTACTGGCACAGGTCCCAGACGATCAGGAAGTAGGTGTCGAAACCCATGCGGCCGATGACGCGCAGTTCGTGATCCAGCCGGGCGCGCAGCGTCTCGTCCGTCCGCGCCCGCGCCTCGCCATAGCGCTGCCCCAGCCCCGCCTCGCACAGTTCGCGCAGATAGCCGGTGGCGTCGTAGCCGGGCGGCACGTCGAACACGGGCAGATGGTAGCCCTTGGTGCTCAGGTTGACGTTGCACATCTCGGCGATGAGCAGGCTGTTGTCGAGCGCGCCGGGGATGTGGCCGAAGAGATCGGCCATCTCGGCCCGCGACTTGAGGTAGTAGCCGGTGTCGGTGAAGCGCATGCGGCGCGATTCGTTGACGGTCGAGCCGGTCTGGATGCACAGCAGCACGTCGTGGGGCGAGGCCTCTTCGGGCGTGGTGTAGTGAACGTCGTTGGTGGCCAGGAAGCGCAGGTTGTAGCGCGGGGCCATCTCCTCCATGAGGATCTTGTTGATGGCCGTCAGCTCCGGGATGGTATGCTCCTGCAATTCGATGAAGAAGCGTTCCGGGCCGAAGATGTCGAGGTACTTGCCCATCAGGTCGTGGGCCTTCTTCATGTCGCCAGCGCCGATGGCGCGGGGGATGTCGGCGGCCATACAGCCGGTGGTGCAGATGAGGCCCTCGCTGTGGGCGGCCAGGAGGTCGAGGTCAATGCGCGGCCGGTAGTAGTAGCCGTCGAGTTGGGAACTGCTGGCCAGTTGCAGCAGGTTGAGGTAGCCGGTCTGGTTCTCGGCCAGCAGCAGCAGGTGGGTGCGTTCGCGGTCGAGTTGCGGGTCGCGGTCGGTCATGCGCCGGGCGGCGACGTAGGTCTCGATGCCGATGATGGGCTTGACGCCGGCGTCCTTGCACGCTTCATAGAACGGGATGACGCCGAACATCGTCCCGTGGTCGGTCAGGGCCAGCGCCGGCTGGTTGAGCGCCTTGGCCCGCGCCGCCAGGTGCTTCAGGCGGCTGAGGCCATCGAGCAACGAAAACTCGCTGTGGACGTGGAGATGGACAAAAGGCTGGTGCTCGCTGACAGACCCCGACATGGGCGGGAGTATAACACAACTGTTCGGATCGGAGCTTAAAGAAGGCGAGATTTTAAGGGCAGTTGTCAGTTGGCAGTTGTCAGTGGCGGCCACTGACAACTGCCAACTGGCAACTGACAACTTTCCCCCTCTGGGAAATGATGTACAATGCCCGTCTATGATCTCCTATCGAGTCCGGCGCCTGCACGCGCCCGGCGACGCAGCGCGGCGCTACCACCTCTTCGACCGCGCCGACCAACTCCTCCTCGTGGCCGACCAGGGTAGCGCCTGGCTGCCGGCCGACCAGCCGCCGCAGGTGCGCTTCGCCCGGCCCGACGGCGAGCGGGTGGCCTCGCTGGACTTGCCCCGGCCGACCGACCGCCGCCCGGAGAAGCAGCACAACTACGCCGTCATCTATGAGCACGCCGTCTACGCCCTCATCACCGCCCCGATCCGGCCGCCCAGCGGCGCAACCGGCCCGCTGACCGGCAGCAGCGGCATCGTCTGGCCGTTTACGCGGCTGATGATCGAGGTCGAGGGGCATCGCTGGCTGGGGCTGCGCTGGGGCGAAGAGGCGGGGCCGTTGCTGGTGCTCTATGACGCCGCCGCCGCCGGGCTGTCGCTGGCGGTCGAGCGCGACTCCAGCGATTTGCCGGAGCCGCTGGGGCTGCTGGAAGTGGGCGCGGGGGACTATGACTTCGACCTGACCCTGCCCGCCGGCCGGCTGGAGCAAGGGCCGCTGCTGGGGCTGGCCCTCGTCTTCCTCGTGGATCAGGGATCATAAACCACAGATTACGCAGATTTCACAGATTAGAAGAGAGGTGATCCGCAGATTGGGCAGATTGGGCAGATTGGGCAGATTTCAGAATCGAAATCTCTTCTTCTGAAAATCTGCTAAATCTGCCCAATCTGCGGATCAATTCTTCTTAAATCTGTGAAATCTGCGTAATCTGTGGACTTCTTACTGCCCATAAGCGGCTATTTCGACAGCCCGCCCCGCGGCGTCGCTGGCCAGGTAGTAGGGCAGCCAGGCCACACCGAACAGCGGCAGGCGCACGTCGGTCTTGCGCGGGGCCACGGGCAGTTCGCGGATGTCGTCCAGCAAGTCCTGCCACTTGGCCTCGACCGCGTCCAACTCCGCCTCCATCTCCTCGCGCAACCCGCCCAACTGCTCCTGCAAGTCGGCGATAGTCTGCTGCGACTCCTCGATGTCGGCCTTGGCCTTGTCGGCCATGCGCCGCTTGGACAGCGAACCGGACAAGCTCTTGCGTCGCCCGCCCAGGAAGCCCAGCAGCGTCTCGGCGTGCTTGGCATACTCCTCGCGCTTGCGCCCCTCGTAGTCGGCCTGGTCTTCGGCCAATTCGCGCTCTTCCCTCTTCAGCTTGTCCTCGGCCGCCTTCAGCTTGGTGGCGAAGCGGGCCTTGACCTTGTCCAGTTCAACCTGCATGGCGTCGTCGGCCGCGTCGCGGCACATCTCCTCGAAGGCCGCGTCGTCCACGTCCGGCCCGGCGTAGACCTTCAGCTTCTCGTTGGCGCGCACGGTCACGCCGCCGCTGCGAACGATGTAGTCCACCAGCCCGGTCTCCAGGGCGCGCATCGCCTTGGCGTCTGACAGCGGCGCGACCAGCCCAGCGAAGCGCGCGTCGCGCAACGGGGCGCGGTCGAGGGCGCGGTCGTCCAGCGGGGCTATGGCGACCTCGTCCCAGCGGACGTTGGCGGCGTCGTGGGCCAGCGCCGCCCAGGGCACGCGGGTGTTGAGGCCGTATTTGGCGTTGACCAGTTGGATGTCGGCCTGGGCCAGCAGCACCGGCCGGTAGAGGATGCCCGACTCGCGCGCGCCGTCGGGCAGGGCCACGCGGTCGCGGGCCGCGGCCTCGTCGAGCGACAGGTTGGCCGGCAGGAAGTACTCGCCCACGCCGGAGGGCACGGGCGGCCGGGTGACGGTTCCGGCGGCGTCGGCCGTGCCGGGGGCAGCCGGGCGGGAGGGGGCCTCGGCCGGCGGCGGCGCGGCCATCGTCGCCGCCGTGGCCGCGCCCACCGGCCCGGCGGCGGCCGGCCCGGCCCCCTTCAGTGCGTTGAGGGCCGGAATCTGCGTCCGCGTCAGCGGCCCGGCCAGGTAGTTCATGGCCCAGCGCGTCTGGAAGAGCAGCGGCCGCTTCTCGTGGACGTTGCGCATCAGGAAGACGCGCTTGCCGATGCCGGAGATGAGCCGGTTAAGCTCCTTGACGTCAACGCTGCCGTCGGCGCTGGACAGGCCGTCGAGCAGCCGGGCCTTGTCCTGGTCGGTGGCCAGCTTGCCGATGAACCACGTGCCGATGTTGGACATGCCCTTGTAGTCCACGTCCACCGGGTTCTGCGTGGCCAGCACTAGGCCGACGCCGAAGGCGCGGGCCTGCTTGAGCATACGCAGGATGATGGTCTTCGACGGCGGGTTGCCGATGGGCGGCAGGTAGCCGAAGATCTCGTCGAAGTAGACCAGCGCCCGCAGCGAACTCGTGCCGCTCTGGGCGCGCATCCACGATTCGATGTTGGCGTAGAGCAGCGTCACGAAGAACATGCGCTCCTCTTCGCTCAGGTGGGCGATGTAGAAGATGGAGTGGCGCGGGCGGCCGTCGGGGGTGTAGAGCAGCGCAGCCACGTCCAGCGGCTCACCCTGCACCCAGTTCTGGAAGCTGGGGGAGGCCAACATGCTGTTCAGCCGCATGGCCAGCCCGGTGCGATCCTTCTCCGGGAAGAAGGTGTTGACGTCGAACACGCCCAGCTTGGCGAAGGGGGGCGTCTGGATCTGCATGATCAGCTCGCCCAGGTCGAGGCTGTGCCCCTGGCTCCAGGCGTTGGCGACGATGTTGGACAGCAGAATGTGCTCGCGGCTCTGCACCGGGTCAATGTCCTTCAGGCCGGTCAGCCCCAGCAGCGCCGTGACCGTGCCGCTGATCTGCTCCTGTAGCGCCTCTTCGTTGCCCTGCCAGGGGAGGTCGGGCGCGCTGAGCTTCGACAGCACGCTGAGGGGGACGCCGGCCGTCGAACCGGGGGTGTAGATGGTGAAGCGCACGCTGCCGGCCAGCCGGCTCAGGCGCTCCGGGGCGATGTCCCAATCGGTCAGCCCCTTTTGCCACATCTCGGCCGTCTCGGCCGCGGCCTGGTCTTCCGTCTTGCCGTCCTTGCGGGCGGCGTCGGCGTTGATCCACGGTTTGAAGTCGGCCGGCAGCAGGTCGGGGAAGTGGAGCAGCAGGTTGGTCAGGTCGCCCTTGGGGTCAACCATGAGCGCCGGCACGCCGTTGAGGGCGGCCTCTTCCAGCAGGCCGACGCACAGGCCGGTCTTGCCGCTGCCGGTCATGCCGACGACGACGGCATGGGTGGTCAGGTCTTCGGAATCGTAGATCAGGGTGTCGTCGGCGAGCTTGCCCGTCGCCGCGTCCCACTGTTTGCCCAGGTAGTACTTGCCATTGGTGTCAATCATGCTCGCGTACCTCCAACACAGAAGTTTAACGCAAAGACGCCAAGACGCTAAGCCCTGATTGTGTCGTTGCCCAATCGGTCACCGCTACTTATAGACGTACTCCACAACAGACCGTTGCGGATCATATTGGAGGAACACCCACTCTGGCCGATTCTCTGGGGTTACGACGACAGTCTTGCCGGTAGTTCGCCCAAGACCCTCAACGAACTCAAGAAGCGCCTGCAACCGTTGCGGAGTGTCAATCTCACGCGGGACAAAGTCGAACTCGATCTCGTCGGTCGTAAAAAAGTGGCATTGGAACACGACGCCACTGAGCGTCACCCGCAGCAAAGGCGAAGTTTGTTGCCGGAAGGCGAAGATGGTTTTGGCCCTCGGTATGTCTGACGGTGTCCTTTCATCGCCCCAGAATTCGACCGTTGTGTAGCTTTGCACCAAATACGCCAGAACTCGATCCCAATCCTCAAGACCAGTGTCCAAGACATAGACTTCACGAAAGGTGCCGTCCGGCTCAAGAAAATCGGCCATGATTGTCAGATCAATCATTGGTTCACTCGGTACCCTTGGGGCCAGAATTACGCTTACAGAACGATGAAATTATACCCTCTCCGGTTCCAACGATACATTCAGTGTGTTGGACGAGATACTGGCAGGCCGGTGGTAGTGCTATAATGCGCCCTGTATGATGCATTACCGCCACCGGGCGCTGGCCGTGGGGCTGCTCGTCCTGTACTTCGCCGCCGCCGTCCACATGGCCTTCGTCCTGCCGGCGCTGGCCACGCCCAACGAGCTGCTCAACTTTGAGTACGTCCAGGTCATGCGCCAGATCGGCGGCCTGCCTAATCGCGGCCTGGTGGATAGCGAGGTGCGCTACACCGAGTGGCACCAGCCGCCGCTCTATTTCACCGTCGCCGCGCTGTTCGGGCTGAGCGTGCCCGTGCCGCCGGCGGACGCCAACCCGCCGCCGCCCATCGAACTGGAGGCCAACCCCCACTACCTGTCCACGCCGCGCGGCAACCGCAATCCGGTCGTCCACGTGGACGCGGGCAACACGCCGCTGCTCTACACCAGCCGCGTGGCCGCGGCGCTGCTGGGCGCGCTGGGCGTGGCCGCGCTCTACGCCGCCGGCAAGCGCGCCCACGGCCCGGCGGCGGGGCTGCTGATGGCCTCCATCCTGGCCTTCCAGCCGACCTATCTACACCTGAGTGGCTCGGTCAACAACGATATGCCGCTGACGGCCGTCGTGGCCATCGTCATGAGCTATGCCGTGTTGCTAGTGACGAGTGTCGAACGACGAGTGACGAGTGAAGAGGAAGAAATCTCACGCAAAGACGCAAAGGACGCCAAGCTCAGAATTCTGAGCTTGGCGTCCTTTGCGTCTTTGCGTGAGGTTCTCCCCTTCTTCGTCCTGGGGCTATTGTGCGCCGCGGCGATTTTGACGAAGGCCAATGGGGTGTTTGTGCTGGTGTTTCCGGCGATGGTGGTGTTGGGGTTGGTCGCTGGGCGGTCGTCGTTGGTCGTTGGTCGGTGGTCGCCACCCGCTACCCGACACCCGCCACTCGCCGCTCTTCTGGCCATCGCCGCCGGCCTGCTGCCGCTGTGGGCCGGCTGGCTGTGGCTCAACGCGGTGCGGATGCGCGACGCGCTGGGGCTGTCGGGCAGTTTGCCCGTCGGCCGCGTCCTGCGCCTCAGCCCGCTCGACTTCGGCCACGTCGTGCCCTTCCTGCCGGCCGTGTGGCGCTCCTACTGGCTCGACTGGTCGGCCGGCGACGTGGGCTATGGGCCGGAGTGGCTATATGGGCTGTGGTTGGGGGCGGTGGTGGTGATGCTGTTGGGCTGGCTGCGGCCAATTAGGAATGACGAATTAGGAATTGGGAATGAAGAGAAGAGTCTTCCACCCGCCACCCGCCACTCGCCACTCGCCACCCCGATGGTCCTCCTCGCCTTCCTCGGCATCTCCTATCTATATTTCGCGGTGAAAGCGCTGACGGTCAAGGAGGCGGGCTGGATGGTTCCCGAAGGGCGCTGGTGGCTGCCGGGACTGCCGATGCTGGCCTGGCTGCTGGCGGCGGGGTACGCCCGTTGGTGGTCGCCGCGCCGCCGTGAGGGGGCTTTGCTGGCCGCCGCGGCCATGCCGCCGATTGTTGCCTTTGCGCTGCTGGCCCTGCACATGCCTGCTCTCTATCCTACGGCCGCGTGTATCAGCGGCGCGTGTCAGGGTGTCAGTGACCCGACGGGCGTCGGGTCACTGACACCCCTGCTCACCTACGGCGACGAGCTGGCCCTACTAGACGCCAGCGCCGACGACGCCACCGCCGGCCGGCCGTCGGCCGTCGTCCTCACCTGGCGGGCCGAGGCGGACGTGGCCGCCGACCTGACTGCCAACGTCCAACTACTGGCCCAGGAGCCGGGCGGCTGGCGCAAGCTGGCCGAGCACAACAGCTACCCCGGCCAGGGCATGAATCCGACGCGCGGCTGGTCGGCGGGGGAGGTGTGGCGCGACCGGCTGACGCTACTGGCCGACGGGGCGCTGAACGGGCCAACGCTGGCCGCGCTCCAGGTGCGTCTGAGCGAGGGTGGCCCCGCGCCCATCGTCACCGGCTCGCCACAGCCGCCCGCGCCGGCCGTGCCCCTGCGCGACCGGCCGCCGGCACGCGACGGGCAGCCGGTCGAGCCGCCGGTGGTCGCCGCCGTCGTCGTGCGCCCGGCCGCGCCGCTCGTGCCGCCCGCGGCCGCAGGGGAAGCGGCCGTGTTCGCCAATAGTTTCGAGCTGGCCGCCTCGTCGGTCGAAACGGGCGACGAGGGGCCGGTCGTGACCCTATGGTGGGCGGCGACGGCCGCGCCAGAGGCCGACTACACCATCTTCGTCCACCTGCTGGACGCCGCCGGCAACCTGGTGGCCCAGGCCGACGGCCCGCCCAACGACGGTCTCAGCCCGACGGGCATCTGGCGGCCGGGCGACGTGGTGCGCGACACCCACCGCTTCCCGCCGGGCACGGTTGTGCCCGGCGGCGGTCGCATCCGCGTGGGAGCCTATCGCCCCGACACGGGCGAGCGCGCTCCGGCAACGCTGGGCGGCGCGCCGCTGGCTGAGAATAGTGTCGAGTTACGAGTGACGAGTGACGAGTGACGAGTGACGAGTCAGAAATGCTCACGCAAAGGCGCAAAGAAGCAAAGGACGCCAAGAAGAATCCCTTTTTTCTTTGCGCCTTTGCCCCTTCGCGCCTTTGCGTGAGATCTTCTCCCAGTAAGGAGCACCTATGAAAGCAACTCGAATCCTGACCTACGCGCTGACCGCGGTTGTGGCCCTGGCGGGCTTGGCGCTGCTGGCCGGCTGGCCGGCGGGCAGCGGGGCCGCGCCGGCGCTGACGCCGACCCCGTCGGCCACGCCGCGCTACCGCATCCACCTGCCCCACGTGCGTCTCGACCCGTCGCCGACGCCGCTCGTCTCGCCCACGCCGCCGCCCACGCCGACGCGCACGGCCACCAGCGCCGCCGCCGCCCTCTACATCACTCGCAACACCGAGATCAACGCCAGCACGTTCAACCGCAGTTCGTTCATCGTGTCCAACGATTCGCTCGACGGCCAGCAACTGACCGAGATGCGCATTGATCTGAGCACGGCCCTGCTGCCCGACGTGGTTTTCGACCCCTATGGCCAGGCGGGCGACGCCGTGGCCAAGAACGTGCAGGTGGACGTGCGCGAGGGCGCCAGCTTCAGCGGCCACAGCTTCGCGGGGCCGCACGACGGCGGCTTCGACGTGCTGGTGCTGCGCTTCGACGGCTTCGACCGCGGCGACCGCTTCGAGTTCTCCATTGATATTGACCCGACGAGCATCAAGGGCGCCGACGCCCCCGGCCCGGCCGAATCGGGCAGCATCGGGGGGCTGGAGCTTGTCGGCGCGACGGTGACGGCCACCTTCGGCGACGGAACGACCCACAGCGGCCAGGCCTACCGGTTGCCCGACGGCGGCGCGGCCGGCAGTTCCCACAGCGGCGCGATTGCCGTCTTGCGCGACGGGCAGCCGACAAGCCCCGGCGTCACCGTCTTGGGCATCCTCGCCCCGGAAGTGGTCAGCGACCCCAACCAGGTCGTCCACGTCACCGGCCCGGTGGGGCAGCCGGTGACGGTGCTCGTCGTCGAGAGCGGGCTGTTCACGGAGGGCGTGCCCGGCGGCGGCTTCGACCTGGACGAGTTCGAGACCAACAACGCCGTGGCCGTGCGCGAATATCAGGCCGTGGTCGGCCCGGGAGGCGTCGTCAACGTGCCGATCCTGCTGACCAAAACGACGCCGGAGAGCGGCGTTCACTCCATCACCGCTGTGTTCGATGACCACTACGGGCTGAAGGGGCGGCTGCCCGCGCCGGTGTTGGTGGAGTTGGAGTAGGGCCGCAGACCTCTCCCAGACCTCAGAGGTCTCAGAAGACCTCTGAGGTCTATCGCGGCCTATCGTGATAGAATGCACAAGTAGATCACACCCTGCCGGGTGGCCATCGGGAGTCGCGGCCATCCGGATCGTAAGGAGCAACAACATGGCAGCTTCACCGTTCAACCCAGCGCGCCGGCTATGGCTGGCGCTGTCGTTGCTGGCTTTGGTCATCATTGTGGCCGCCTCCGGCGCGAACGCTACGGACGACGCCACACCATCCAAAATCTACATGCCGCTGGTGCGCGTGGAGCCGGGGCCGCCGCAGTTCGAGTTCACCCCCCTGGTCGATCTCGGCGATCTGACGATCACCGATATCGCCAGCGCCGGCGACGAGCGGCTGTTTGTGGCTACGCGCGAGGGCATCGTCCGCATCGTCTATCCCGACGGCCGTGTGGCTGCCGAGCCATTTATGAACGTGCGCCATCTGGTGCAATTGGGCGCCGACGGCAACCAGAACGACTTCGAGCAAGGCTTCCTGGGCCTGGCGTTCCATCCCGACTATCCGGCCAACCCGAACCTCTACTTCGCTCATACGACACCGCGCACGGTGACCCTGACGCGCGCCACCGTCAGCGCCACCGATCCTAACAAGGTCAACCCCCAATCCTTCCAGCCGCTGCTGCTGGAGTACAAGCCGGAGAAGGACGAAAACGGCAACCTGAGCGCTGTCCACAATGCCGGCGACCTGACCTTCGGGCCGGACGGCTATCTCTACATCCCCTTCGGCGACGGCGGGCCGGACCCGTATGATCCGTGGGGCGTGCCCGGCGACCCCAACAACCACGCCCAGCGGCGCGACACTCTCTTCGGCTCCGTCCTGCGCATTGACGTAAACCCCACGCGCGGCGCGCCGGCCGACTGCGACATCGCCGGCCGCTACTCCATCCCGCGCGACAACCCGTGGATGGGCGACGACGGCTGCGACGAGTTGTGGATGAAGGGCCTGCGCAACCCGTGGCGCATCGCCATTGACTCGCTGAACGGCGACATGTACCTAGCCGATGTGGGCGAATGGCAGCGCGAAGAGATCAACTATTGGCCCGGCAACGCCGGCGGCGGGGCCAACTTTGGCTGGCACTGCTATGAGGGCACCTTCAACTACGCCGCCTCTCATGAAGACACATTCCCGGAGATGCTTGAGGCCTGTGGGCAGAACACAGAGTACGTCCCGCCTGTGTATGAGTACAGCCACAGCACCGGCGGCTGCTCGGTGATCGGCGGCGTTGTCTATCGTCATCTGAAGTACCCGACCCTCTACGGCCGCTACTTCTTCGCCGACTGGTGTACCGGCCAACTGTGGACGATGGTGCGCCAGGGCAACCAGTGGCGCGTTGACCCGGCCGGCGACACCGTCTTGCTCATCAGCACCTTTGGCGAGGACAGCAGCGGCGGCCTCTATGCCGGGGGCTACCTGGACGGCACGGTCTATAAGGTGTCGGTGCGCTAAACTTAAGAATGCTCATGCAATGAATGCTCACGCAAAGACGCAAAGAACGCAAAGTTAAGAAAGCTTCTTAAGCTTGGCGTTCTTTGCGTCTTTGCGTGAGACCTTCTTTGCGTGAGACCTTCTTTCCAAATCGAAGGACACGCTTGGCTGAGGTAACGGTATGAAGGTCGTATTGACGGGGGCGACGGGTTTCGTTGGCGGGGCGCTGGCGCGGCGGCTGGCGGCCGAGGAGGTGGAACTCCACGCCCTGACGCTGCCCGGCTCCGACCGTTCGCGGCTGACCGGCGTGCCGGTCACGTTCCACCGTGGCGACATCAACACCCCGGCCGGCCTCGATGGCCTGTTCGACGGCGCAACGTGGGTCATCCACGCCGCGGGGATGCTGGGCCGGGCGGGGGTCAGCGAGGCGACCTATCGCCGCGTCAACGCCGACGGCGCGCGCCACGTGCTGGCCGCGGCCGACGCCGCCTGGCGCGCCGGCCGGACGGCGGCCAACCTGCGCGTGCTCTACGTCAGCAGCGCCGGCGTCTTGGGGCCGGTTGTAGGGCGAGTTGCCAACTCGCCCTACAAGCCCGATGCCTTAGATGAGTCCTCCCCCCTGGCCCCCAGCAACGCCTACGAGCGCAGCAAGGCGCTGGCCGAGCAGTACGCCGCCGGGTTGGCCGCCGGGGGGCTGCCGCTGGTGGTGGCCCGGCCGGAGTTCATCTACGGCCCCGGCGACGTTCACGTGCTGGGCCTCTTCCGGGCCATCCAGCGCGGCGTCTTCTTCTACATCGGCGACGGCCAGAACACCTGCCACCCGACCTACGTGGGCGACATGGTGGACGGGCTGCTGGCCTGTTTGCGGCGGGGCGCGGCGGGCGGCGTCTACCACATCGTCGGGCCGCGGCCGCTGTCCTTCCGCGAACTGGCCGAGACGATCGCCGCCGCGTTGGGCGCGAAGCCGCCGCGCTGGCGCGTGCCCGTGCCGCTGGCCTGGCTGGGCGCGGCCGGGCTGGAGGCGGCGGGCAAGCTGACCGGCCGCGACGCGCCCCTCAGCCGCACCGGCGTGGCCTTCTTCAGCGAGAATCGGCGCTTGACCTATGCGCGGGCGGAGCGGGAGTTGGGCTTTGCGCCGCGGGTGGAGTTGAAGGAGGGGGTGGAGCGGACGGTGGCGTGGTATCGAGACGAGGGACTCATTTAAGAAATAAGAGGGACACGGAGAAAGAGTTCTTCCTCCGTGTCCCTCTGTGTCTTCTCTCTGTGTAACTCTGTGTCCCTCTAACGGCTGCCGATGTATAATTCGGCCGTCCCAGGCGCCGGACGACCAAGGCCATGCCCCAACTGTCGCTCAAGCCAACCCACAAGATCATCACCAGCTACTATAGAGCTTTGAATGAAAGCGGGCAGGTGGTGGCGGTCAGTTTGGAAACGGCGGCGATTGTGGCCGGGTTGCCGGAGTTGGTCATAGTGACAGGGGACCTATAACTGCTCCCATTCATCACGGCTGATGTTTGCCTGGTGCCGAAGCAGTGGAGTGCGCATCCTCAGATGCGCGCGGCCCCAGGCACACCCGCCCGCATCTGAGGATGCGGACTCTGCGACTGACGCGGCGCGCGGATGAGATCAACGCGCTTGATTGGGCCGAAGCAGTGGAGTGCGCATCCTCAGATGCGCGCGGCCCCAGGCACATCCGCCCGCATCTGAGGATGCGGACTCCGCCACGCGCCCGTCGCCGGCCTAGACGTGCTGATCCACCAAAATCACGTTCCCGTCCGGGTCAACGGCCGTGAAGTAGGCCGGCCCCGTCGTCGTCTCGTCCGCCTCGGGCGAGAGGGCGACGCCTTGCTCCTTCAAGCGGCGCTGTAGTTCGCGAATGTCGGTGAACTGTTCCACCGGCTTGGCGCTCTGGTTCCAGCCGGGATTGAAGGTCAACATGTTGCCCTCGAACATGCCCTGGAACAGCCCGATAACCGTCTCGCCGTTCTTCAGGATCAACCAGTTCTCGTCCTGATTGCCGCCCAGCACCTCGAAGCTGAACTTCTCGTAGAAGGCCCGCGATGCGGCAATGTCCTTGACCGACAGGCTAATTGAAAACGCGCCCAGTTGCATGGTTTCTCTCCTATTGGTAACTATCGCCGGCGGTCTGGAATTGACCGTTAGCTTGCCGTCCTGGCCCCGCCTACTCATGCTCAAACCCCTGACTCGTAAACTTCAACGCTCGCCCGTTCTCCGTCACGATGCGGACGACGTTGTCGGGCACACCGTTGGGGATGTCGGCCTCGATCTCCAGCGTCACCCGGACGGTCGCGCCGACGAGGCCGGCCAGGTGGGCGATGACCTCCTCGGCAATGCGCCCGGCGTCGCGCCCGGCAAAGACGGGGTCGAGGCTGACGGTGCCGTGGAAGCGGCGCGGAGCGATGGGCTTGGGTGCTTCGGTGTCTCCCGGCTTCGTGCCGGTCACCGGCTCCGCGCCCCCGCCAGAGGTGGGCGGGGCGACAACGCCACTGCCGGTCGGGCCGGGCACAACGACCACTCTGGCCGCGTCAGCCTCGATCTGCCGGCGGGCAACGTCGGGCCGCACCAGCACCGCCGCGCCATCCTCGGAAACGTCAATGAGTTGACCGGCGCGCAGGCCCACGTAGCGGCCGTTGGCTTCATCGTACCGGTCGGCATAGGCAAACGACTCGTTGGCCCAGAGCATCAGGCTGACACCGTCGCGGATGGCCGCCAGCAGCACCGACGGCTCCTTCAGCCGCGGCAGGTAGGGGTATTGGGCGAAGTCTTCGATGAGTTGCCGGACGGTGACGTGGTCGCCGCGCCAGAGGGGGATGCGGTCGAGTTCCATGCGCAGCCGCGTGCCGGCCAGCGCGATCACCAATAGCTCCTCGGCCCGCAGCTTTCGGGCGGCGCGGACGGCCAGCGGCTCTTGACCGGTCAGGCGATAGCCGGCCCACTCGATCTTGTCCGCTGGCGCGTGCTGCACCGGCGCGAGCAGCCACTGGTACGCCTCCGGCAGCCGGGCGCTGACAGTGTCATCGGCTGACTTGCGCTGTGTCTCGGCCTGCTTCACCTGGTGGGGCGACAGGTTGAGCGTGTCGCTCTCGCCCAGGACGGACTCCCAGGCCAGATAGCGGCGCGTGGCCTCGTCCAGGTCTTGCAGCCGGGCGGCGTCCACGGCCAGGAAGACGAGCGCGTTGCGGCGCAGGCGCGGCGTGTTGCCACGGTACTCCCAGATGTGCCGAGCCTGCCGCTCGGCGGCGCTCTCGCCGTCCTTGCTGTAGGGGTGGTCAATGCCCAGGACGACCAGCCGCGCGTCGGCGTCGTCGGGCACGTCGGCCCCTGAACCGGGCAGCGGGTGGACGCGGCGGAAGTCGCCCGTCTGGCGCAGGTCGACGCGCAGCCGCTTGTCCAGTTCGCGGGCCACGGCGTCGGGGTCGCGCCTGAGCTGCTCGGCGCGGTCCTCGGCCAGCTTGGTGACGGTCGGCTGGGTGGAGTACCAGTAGCGGACGCCATCCTGATAGAGGTAGGTGGCGGCGGCGCTGAGGCGGCGCAGGGCATCGCCGAAGACGGCCGGCGACTCGCCGGGCATGACGCAGCCGAGCTTGATGCGCCGGTCTTCCAGGCCGCGGTTGGCGGCCGTGGCCGTGGGGGCGGAGCCGAGGTAGACGGTGCGGGCCACGCGGCGGGCGGCCTGGTGCTTGCCCAGGTTGGGCACTTCGCCGTCGAGCCGCAGCGGCAGGGCGTTTGGCCCGTCCACGTCCTTCTCGATGACCGGCACCCAGTTGTCGGACAGATAGCGGGTCAGTTCGAACTGCACCCGCGGGTCGTCAATGGGGATGTTGGCCGGCAGGATGAGCGGGTTGCGGTCGCCCTTCTCCCACAGGCTGTGGATGACGGCGGCCATCAGCCGCAGCACGCCACGGGTGCGCTGGAACTTGACCAGCGTCGACCAGTCGGCGTAGAGGCGGTCGAAGACCTCGGGGTGGATGGGGTAGGCGGCGCGCAGCCGCTTCTCGTAGTCCGCCTCGCGCGCCTCGGGCGGGAACTCCTGGCCCTGGGTGCGGTAGAGGTCGTAGAAGGCGCGGGCCACGGTGTCGCGGGCCTTATACTGGCCGGGGTCAATAAGCGGCTCGAACAGGCGGCGGCGGACGATCTCGAAGCCTTCCTCGGCGCTGGCCGGCCGCCACGACGCCTCGACCCGGCCAACGGCATTGCGCAGCCGGTCGAGCGCCGCCCGGCCGCGCTGGCCGCCGACCTCGACGTCGTCGGCGATCGCATGGGGCGACAGTCCGCCGGGCGAGCCGGACGTGTCGGAGGCGGGCAGGCTGATGACCAGCAGGCAGCCGTGGGCCAGTTTGGCCGACTCGGTCAGGGCTTGGGCAAAGGTGAAATGGGTCTCGAAGTTGCCGCCGGGCAGCTCGGTCGTGTCGTGAAGCTGGCGGGCGTAGGCCACCCACTCGTCAATGAGGATGAGGCACGGGCCGTAGTCGTTCATCAGTTCGCGCAGCACGTCGCCGGGGCTGGTGGCGCGCTCGTCGTCGGCGCGCAGGCGATCATAGGCCGGCCGGCCGCCCAGTTGCCAGGCCAGCTCCCCCCACAGCGTGTGGACGACAGTGCCATCGGCCTTGACCGACGGATTGCCGGGGGAGATGCGATTGCCGACCAGGACGACGCGGCGCACGTGGGGCAGCTTGTCGCCGCCCGCCTCTTTCATGACGGCGTCTATGCCCAACAGTTCGCCGGGGGCCGCGCCGGAGAAGAGGTGGTAGAGGGCCAGCATGGAGTGGGTCTTGCCGCCGCCGAAGTTGGTCTGGAGCTGGACGACGGGGTCGCCGCCCGTGCCGCTCAGCCGCCGCACGCCGCCCACGAGCAGCCCCCGCAGGCTCTCGGTCAAATAGGTGCGGCGGAAGAACTCGGCCGGTTCGCGGTATTCGTCCGAGCCTTCGCCCAGATGCACCTGCCACAGGTCGGCGGCGAACTCGGCCTGCTGGTAGCGGCCGCTGGCCACGTCGCGGTGGGGGCTGACGACCTCGCGCCAGGGGGTCAGCGCGCCGGTGGCCGTGCTCTCGATGGCCGTGCCGGCCGACTTGCGCCGCTCGCCGCGCGCCTGCTCGTCGAAGCGCACGCGCAGCAGTTCGTTCTTCATGCGCTGCACCTCGGCCGACTGCGGCGCGGAGACGGCCGTCAGCAGCCGGTCGGCCGAGTCCAGGGCGCGGTAGGCGTCGTCGCTGCTGAACGGCTCCTGGTGGGCCCACTTGTTGCGGAAGCCGCGCAGTTCGCTGACCAGGCTGCGCTCGGCGTGGCCCAGGGTGCGGCTGAAGACGGCGTTCCACTGCTCCCACATCATCTTGAGGATGGCCGCCGCGTCGAGGTTGGGCAGGTCGCTGTCTTCGGGCCAGTTCAGGTCGTGACGCCAGTCGCGGGTGACGACGCTGACCCAATACTTGCCGTGGACGTCCACCATCTCGCGCTCCACAAAGGGCAACAGCCCCTCGCGCAGCAACTCCATCGCTTTGCCGACTCGTTCGTAGTTCGTTATGGCCATGATCGCTCCGGAGAGTTCACCACAGAGGACACAGAGGACACAGATTCACCACAGAGGACACAGAGGACACAGATTCACCACAGAGGACACAGAGGACACAGATTCACCACAGAGGACACAGAGAGCACAGAGGGAAGAGGAGGAAGATCATTTATTTTTTCTTCTCTTTCTTCCTCCGTGTCCTCCGTGTCCTCTGAGGAGGAAGATTGTCTATGCCCTTCTTCTATGTCCTTATTCTCTATACTTGTTCTCTTTCTTCCTCCGTGTCCTCTGTGTCCTCTGTGGTGAATCTGTGTCCTCCTCTGTGGTGAATCTGTGTCCTCCTCTGTGGTGAATCCTCTCAATTCACAATCCGCTTGATGCCGTCCTTCAGACGCAGGACGTTGAAATTGATGAGCAGCCCGACTTTGCAGCCGCTCAGTTTCAGATACGACAGCAGTTGCGCCCGGTGGATCGGCAGCAAGCACTCCACCGCCTTCAACTCCACGATCACCCGGTCGTCCACCAACAGGTCGATCCGGTAACCGGCGTCGAGCCGTACCCCATCATACACCACCGGCAGCCCCAATTGCGCCACAACCTTCAGACCGCGCCGGCGCAGTTCGTAAGCCAGGCACGTCTCGTAGGCGCTCTCCAGCAGCCCCGGGCCGAGGGCCGTGTGAACCTTCATTGCCGCGTCCACAATATCGCCGGTGATGTCGTTGATGTTCACCACAGAGGACACGGAGGACACAGAGGGCAGAGGAGCAGGAACAACTTTGTTTTCTGCCTCTTTCCGGCTCTGTGCGCTCTGTGTCCTCTGGGGTGCATTCCCTTCCTCTGTACTCTCTGTG
>WBZP01003410.1_pt1 | contig 17269 bp, 16 predicted proteins | sample 5204301 | NCBI WGS metagenome assembly WBZP01 (sample SAMN12412401, study PRJNA552823) | activated sludge metagenome | isolation source: activated sludge from nitrification reactor of wastewater treatment plant... | place: USA: Pennsylvania | collected 2017 | reverse complement strand
CGGACCATTACTGCCGACACAGACTTGCGCCTCTGCCGGTTTTTTGGTCTTTCGAATGGTTACTGGCTGCGAGCTCAAGCGGCCTACGACACGGAGGTTGCCGAACGCGCGCTTAGGTCAAAGCTCTCAAAGATCAAACCATGGGCTGGGCCGAAAACGCTGAAGGTCGCATCCTGAGCATCCCTCTCCCCGGCGCCAATTGATCCCTCCCAGGGAAGAACCTACTTCCACACCCTGGCGCTGACCAGAGCGTTGGATAAGCATTGAGCTTTGACGTAGACTCGCCTGTAACGGATTGTTGAGGTAGACGGAAGCAGTTTTAGCAATTAGGCTTCACACCGGAGGTAAAGGTGGAGACGTGGGTCGCCTTCTTCATGCCCTTCTTCGATAGTCGAGGGGCAGCAGAAGACTGGGTCGCACGGTGCGAAGCGTCAGTTTCCCCTCAGAATGCGGCAAAGATCATGATGCATCAGACACAACGGCTCATTTCCCTTGCGGACGACCTGCCCAAGATTCGGCCGCATGCCGAGCCTCTTCAGCTCTTGTTCCTGCTTGTCTGCGCCGAGCACGTAGCCAAGCTGCATCATGAGTTCTCAGGCGAAGGGCAATCCAAAGCCTACGTGCGGCGGTTCTTCGATGATTTCGTGGTCGGTCCAGACCGCTAGACACTTTCGAGCGCATTTGCAGACCTTAGAGATCATCTCCGCCGGCCTTTGCCCTTCATGAGGGCTGTAGATCTACTCTACGATATTCGGTGCGACGTGGTGCACGAAGGGGAGTGCCGGGGATTTGCGTTCCATGATGGTGTCACACCTATGGTCAACGTAGCGCCCGATGTTGATGCCAGAATCGGCTTACTAAAGCTGCGGGAAATAATTGTGCGTGGCTGCATTCGTGCCATTTCGGTAGAGATCGGTGAATCCTAGCTGCACCTACAACGCCAAGTGTGGAGCGCAGTATGGATGTGATCCAGTACAAGGGCTTCGAGATCCACGCATCCCCCTACTTGCTCACCGATAGCGGAGAGTGGAAGGTGGGTCTTCACATTCTTCGGCATCGCGAAAACGAGAGTAGATCGCGCAACTTCTCGGCCAGCAATAGCTACAAGACACGGGAAGAAGCTATAGCGCACTGCTTCCAATTTGGAAAACAGATTATCGATGGCCAGGCGGGCAGCTACACAGTTGCCGATCTCTGATCGCAGAGTATGGGGGAGAGCGTGAGTGATCTAGAGAGCGGTCTGGGCGAGGAAGTCACGATCAGTGAGGAAAGAATGATGCGCTTCTGTATTCTGGAGAAAATACAGTCCGAACAGGCTGGGGGTGACACGAGTGTCTTACCGTTACATCTGACCAGATTTGGTACGCTACTACTTGAGACAGCTGGTTTTCTGTATTCTCTCTTCGAAGACAGGCCAGGCTCGATTAACTTGCTGTTAGTTTGGCGTGACTTTGACCATCCGTTCGGCGGTGAGTTGGAGCAGTGCGCGACGAGGCTGAGCCCCTTCAAGGAGGAATTAAAGCTTGTCCGAAACCGCCTCGGCTTCCACGGCAGTCTCAGCCGCAGTCACGAGCGAGCTGGATTGGGTATCTTTGATGCAGACAGTGGGCGTGCGCGCGACTTTGCCCGTCTCCTTGGAGATATGCGGCAGCTGTTTCTGCGCATGATCGTTTGGTACATGAAAACAAGGGACAGCTCATTGCGTCCGGAAGAAATGTGGAACGAATTTGTCAAGGAGCTTCAAACTCCTTCCGCAGAGCAAGGCGCCGTATGACAGTACCCACAGCATCTCCATCCAACTTCACGACATAGTAGTTCTAAACCTCTGCCACAGGAAGTAGAGAGGCGTTCCAGACAGGACCGTCGCAATTCCCATAGTCCCTTCCAGCGGTCGTTCATACAGCACATTCCAGATGATCACAATCGACATAAGGATGAAGAACACGGGAACGAAGGGGTAGAGCGGTGTGCGGTAGGGGCGGGGTAGGTCGGGTTCTTTGCGCCGCAAGATCAGGACCGCTCCTACTGCGAGGGCGCTGAAGATCGTGAGTACGGTTCCACTGTAGATCACCAGCTGTTCAAAGCTCCCTGAAAGAATCAGAACGGAAGCCCACAGGCTCTGGAGCAGGATGGCCTGGATCGGTGCCCCTCGTGCCTCTGAGGTTCTGCAAAAGCACGAAGGAATCAGCCCGTCTTTGGCCATCGCGTAATAGACCCGTGGCCCGGCCCACACCATGGCACTTATGGCTCCGGTGATCGAGAAACAGAGGATCACGGTGACGAATCGCGCTGCGTCCACCCCCAGCAACGCCACGGCCACCTTGCTTGCGACGGGCAGCAGCGGCGCCTGAGCCAAGTCAGTGATCGGTAATGCGTAGAAATAAAACGCATTCAGTATGAGATAGAGCAGCGTGACGAACAGGGTGCCGCTGATCAGAGCCAGCGGAATGGTGTGCGCCGGATCGCGGACTTCCCCAGCCAGATACACCGCAGCATTCCAGCCCGAATAGGCGTAGAGAGCAAAAATCAATGAGACGATGCACAGTGCGATGCTTGGGGTGGCATGGGGATCGGAAAGGCTAAGATGCGTCCAGTCTCCTCTCCCCCCTATTACACCTGCCGCGATCAGTGCCATGATGGCCCCCATGTTCAACACCGTCAGAGTCCGTTGAAGAACCCCACCAGCTTCTATGCCAGCGAGGTGACAGGCCGTGATGGACCAGAGGAGCGCGAGCGCGACGACGGTGGAGAGCAAACCCTGTTCGCCATCCAACGGAACGAGTTGATTGAAATAGGCCGCAAAGCTCATGGCTCCTGCTGCAATGGCCGCACTGAAACCAATGGTGAAGGATGTCCATCCACTCAGAAACCCGATGAACGGCCCATAGGCGCGGTGAAGATAGAGGTATTCTCCACCAGCCACCGGAAGTGCTGTCCCCAACTCACTGTAGGAGAGGGCACCTGCAAAGGCGATTAGTCCTCCCATCAGCCAAATGGACAGGATCAATCCGGTGTGGCCGAGATCGCGTGCCATAAATCCTGTCGTGGTAAAGATTCCGCTGCCGACGACGTTGCCGACGAGCACGCACGCGGCTGTGAACCAGCCGATACGGCGAGGAAGTGTGGACTGATCGCTCTGCGCCCTGTCCATCAGTATGCGCGACTCCTACGTTTACTTTTCCGGATGAACGAGCGGAACGAACCGAACGAGGGTGAGAGTTTTTCGCTGATAGCCCTCTGCTGTCCGGTGATAGAGATCAAGCGTCTGGATGTCTCGGCCGACCGGCAAGATCAGCCGACCACCGACGGCTAGCTGGTCGAGGAGCGGTTGAGGAACCTGTTCTGGTGCGGCGGTGACAATGATGGCGTCGAACGGTGCTTCTTCAGGCCAACCTTGGTAACCATCGCCCACGCGAACGCGGACATTCTTGTAGCCCAGTTCTGTCAGTGTCTGTTCTGCCTGTCGAGCCAGCGGTTCCACGATCTCGATGGTGAATACCTTGGTCGCAAGCTCGGCCAGAATCGCGGCTTGGTACCCGGATCCGGTACCGATTTCCAGGACCTTGTCCGTCTTCTTGAGCGTCAGTGCTTCGGTCATGTTGGCGACCAAGGAGGGTTGCGAAATGGTCTGATCGTGGCCGATCGGGAGAGGACCATCGATGTAGGCGAAGATGGAATATTGTGCCGGTACGAAGCGATGCCGCGGGACGCGCCGCATCGTCGCGATCACGTCAGGATCTTTGACACCGTTCGGGATCACGTACTGATCGACCAGCCGGTTGCGCTCTGTCTTTCGGTTTGAATCCATGGGATGAGAATCTGCTCCCTTTCCCCCGTTACAGGACGAGGCGGAGATTAGCAGGCCGATGACAGCGATACAGGGGAGTTGAAAGCGGAAGGGACATTGACTCAAGGGACACCATGGGAAGCCATGCCAATTGTGTTCAGGTAACCCTTATGAAGGGAGCAATCGCGATGCCATGCCTTCTTGCGCGGGAAAATGAAGCAGAAAGCGTTATCGAATCAGTGCTGCTGTAGCGTTCCACTACAGGGGCACCTGCAATGTTGTAGCAAGTTATCCCTGCTCCTTGATTCGTTCAATCTGCGCTCGCACTCCAACCTGTCGGAGAGGTTCGGCTTTTTCCTTGCGCCGCCTCATGGCACCGGCCTTGCTCTATTCCATTTATTAATCTCGTGAGCATTGTCATGCTTGACGCGCCCAGTGATCTCCAGGCCGCGCTGTATTATGAACCTCTCCCAGATCGGTTTGTCCGATGCACCCTCTGCCCCCATGATTGCGAGATCGCACCAGATCACCGTGGCGCTTGCGGAGTGCGAATCAATCAAGGCGGCCAACTCTTCACGCACGTGGGGAACCGCATTATCTCAGCGGAGAGCGATCCGATCGAAAAGATGCCGCTGTTTCACTTCCTCCCGGGAAGTACCGCCTATTCAATTGCAACCGTCGGCTGCAACTTTCGCTGCCGGTTCTGCCAGAACTGGACTATCTCACAATGGCCGAAGCTCAAAGAGTTGGGGAATCGCAGTGAAGAGGCATTTTCCGCTGTCCGTGAGCATCCGGCGGGCGAGTGGTGCGCGGAAACAGAACCGCCCGAAGAACGCTGGGGCGTCGGGACACCGGTGGTTCCCTCCGAGCTGGTGGCAGAAGCCAAACGAACGGGATGCAGAAGCATTGCCCATACATACACCGAACCAACAATCTTCTATGAGTTGGCTCTCACAACTGCGCGACTGGCGTCGGCAGCTGGGCTAGGCAACATATTTGTGACGAACGGGTTCATCTCGCTCGATCCTCTGCGAGAGATCGCGCCGTATCTCGGTGCCGCCAACATCGATCTTAAATCCTTCCGCGACAGCTACTACAAGAAGTTGTGCGGAGCCAGGCTGGAGCCGGTCTTGGCTGCCATTCGGGAATACAAAAAGCTGGGGGTGTGGATCGAGCTCACCACATTATTGATTCCCGGATTGAATGACGATGAGAACGAGCTGCGGGATATCGTCCGTTTCATCAAGAACGAACTGAGCGAAGATGTGCCCTGGCATATCAGCCGCTTCTTTCCTGCTTATAAAATGGAGCACTGGCAGGAAACGCCGATCCGCTCACTGTTGCGAGCGAGGGAGATCGGACAAGAGGAGGGGCTGCGTTACGTCTATCTGGGGAATGTGCCGCAAGAGGAAGGAGCCGAGAATACGTTCTGTCCCGGGTGTGGAGCGGTCGTGATCCGGCGGTGGGGACTCACGATGGTGGAGAATCACCTTCGGGCCGGTCGGTGTCAGGATTGTAGCCAATTCGTGGCGGGACGTTGGGCCATCGGAGACTGAGCAGGTTTCAGGCTGACACGGCATCGCTTAAGCCAAGGGGGACGCAATTACTCCCGCCGCCAGCGAAAGCAGAATTGTCCCATGAGGAAGGTCTGCTCATGAGAAACGGGTATGCGCCATGAGTCTGATTGAACCGATGGTCATAGAGTCCGCTCGGATTTCACCTTCTCAGGAAGCCGTCGAAATCGTCGAGCGGAAAGGGTTGGGTCATCCCGACACCATCTGCGACGCGGTGATGGAGGCTGTTGCCATCCAACTGACACAGACTTACCTCACGGCCTGTGGCCGGGTCCTCCATTTTAACGCCGACAAGGCGATGTTGGTGGCTGGCCAGGTCGCCTGTCGATTCGGAGGCGGTTCAGTGCTCGCACCGATGCGACTGGTGATGGGCGACCGAGCCACATTCGAGTGGAAGAACAAACGTATCCCAGTGAAGGAACTCGCCGAAAGGGCCGCGTATAGATGGTTCAAACGGCATTTGCCTCGCATCAAGCCTCTCAAAGATCTGGAATGCCAAGTGGAACTGAAGCCGGCGTCAGAGGAACTGCGGTCCGTGTCCGAGCGGCCGCGGGAAGCAGTTGCCAATGACACCTCCGCCACCGTGGGGTACGCTCCGTTGACCCCGACGGAGCGGCTGGTGTTCCAGGTCGAGCGATTCTTGAACGGGCGTTCGTTCAAGAAAGAATTTCCGGACACAGGCGAAGACGTGAAAGTGCTCGCCGTGCGCAGTGGTGGGGACCTCAATGTGACGGTGGCGATGCCGTTTCTGGCTCCATTGATCCGTAACGAGTCCATTTATTTTAAGCGGAAGGCGTGTGTAGAACGGGCGCTGACTGATTTTATGACACAAAAGATCGGGAGGAGCCTCTCCTCGCATGTGTTCTTGAATGTGTTGGATCAACGTGGCGCCGGTGAGGCCGGTGCCTACCTGACGCTACTCGGTACATCGGCGGAAGCAGGGGATTCCGGGGAGGTCGGACGAGGCAATCGCGTGTGTGGGATTATCTCACTCCGTCGGCCGGCCAGTGCCGAGGCGGCGGCCGGCAAGAATCCCGTGGTCCATGTGGGAAAGATCTACAACGTGCTGGCGCAGGTTTTGGCAGAGGATATCCATAAGAAGGTGCATGGCCTGAGCGATGTGACTGTCTGGATCACGAGCCAAATAGGACAGCCGGTTTCCTTGCCGCATACCGTGGCGGTCGAAGTCACCTTGTCAAGAGGCACAACGCTGAAGGCTGTGCGCCCACAGATCCAGCGCGAAGTCCAGCTGGCCTTCACCCATATGAAGTCCTTCTGCAAGGACTTGGCGCGAGGCCTGTACGCGGTGTGCTGATCACTGAGTGCGTCATGTGTGAATCGTGAAGCGTAAAGCGTGGTCACCAGGCCGAAGCGGGGCAACTGGTTCAACATTGCCGATCGGGAAAGTTCCTGTAGATCTGCTCCGTCACCTCCTCGCACGTTTTGCCAAGAGCCGCGATCCGTGCGTCGTGGCTGGCGCAGGGATAGGGCTGGATGCGGCGGCGATTCGTATCGGGAGCAAGGTGCTTGTCGCCAAGACCGATCCCATCACCTTCGTGGCGGATGAGATCGGTACCTATGCATTGCTGATCAACGCCAACGATCTGGCGGCGGCAGGGGCGACGCCCAAGTGGTTTTTGGCTACCCTGTTGCTGCCCGCTCATGCCACCACACCATCTTCCGTCACACGCCTATTCGAGCAACTCAATACGACGTGCCGCCGTCTCCGTGTGTCGTTGTGCGGAGGCCACAGTGAAATCACCGACGCCGTCACACGCCCGGTCGTGGTGGGCTGTCTGCTGGGGGAATGTGCGCCCGGCAAAATCGTCACGGCTGCAGGCGCGCGGGTGGGTGATGCCGTGTTACTCACGAAGGGGCTCGCGATCGAGGCCGTCTCGATCCTCGCTCGTGAACGAGCAGAAGAGATCCGTCGCCGGCATGGTACACGATTCCTGGCACAGTGCCGGCGTTATCTCACTAAGCCGGGCCTGAGTGTGCTGAAAGAGGCTCAGCTAGCCCTGGCCACCGGAGGGGTTCACGCGATGCATGATCCAACGGAAGGAGGGCTCAGCTCGGCGCTTTACGAGATGGCAGAAGCGGCGGGCGTTGGTTTGAAGATCGAGGCCGACACAATTCGAGTTCTTCCTGAGGCGACCCAACTCTGTGCTGACTTCGAACTCAATCCCCTGGGCGTCATCGCCTCGGGAGCTCTTCTGATCACCATTGATCCGGCCTTTGAGCAGCGAACGCTTGCACGGCTGCGCACGGCTCGAATCCCAGCCTCGCGCATCGGAACCGTGGTTCCGAGAAGGAACGGGGTGACGCTGATCGAAGATGGTCGCGCTCGGCCGTTTCCACAATTTGCCGTGGATGAATTGGCAAATTTCTTTCAACGATCGCCTTGCGATAGCCGGGCCAGCGGAGCTGGAGTCTCGGCAGGCACCATTGTAGGAATTGAACGCCTTCTACGTCCTTCATGACTCACGACGGGAATGTGACAAACGGGTTCTTGAATCGAACGGCTCAGTCCGATAGTCGCCCGTCATTGCAGACGGTGCTGTATATCATTCAAGAGGTCGTTCATGAGGAGGTCGCGGTTGTCTCTCGTAACCGTCACGAGACGACAGTCTGGTCGGGTCTTCACCTGTTTGATGAATCCTTCCCCCTTCAGGGCGATCGTCGCGATGAGCAGCTTCGGTAAATTCAGCAGCGTGGTTATGGCGTCCGTAAAGCGCTGCGAGAGGCATTCCATCTTTCCGATTTCGTCGATCACGATCAGCCGCGACTGAGCATGCCCGATGTCAAGTTCAGCTAAGAGCTGCTCGAAACCGGCGACATCCACTCCATAGCGGCTGACCCGATAAGGGCCGGGGTGGTGGATGTGGGCCAAAACCAGTTGGCGACCGCAGAATGTCACGAGGCGAAAGCCCTCTCTGGCTCCCTGCGCGTCCCGGATTTCTTCTGTGTAGAATCCCGCCGGGTGATAGTCCGCCAGACGCTTTGCGAGTGCGCGAATCGCTGTGGTCTTACCGACGCCCGGCAGTCCGGTAATCAGAATGTGGGGTGCGTGACTGGCAGGCTCAAGAGCGTTCCGCATGGGCATTGGCGCCTTCGGGATGTTGAAAAGCCCGTCGGCCGTACGGCATACGGCTATAAGCCATTAGCTCTTTGGCGAGAGGCGAACGACGCTTCACGAACGACGAAAGCGGTTGCCTCAGGCATGGCGTTTGTGAATGGTAATGTGATTCCCATCCGGATCCTCGATGACCGCCATCCGGCAGACGGGGGTGTCGAATGGTTCCGCAACAAACGGCACAGCCCGTTCCCTCATTTTGTGGACAAAGGCATCGAGGTCCGACACTTCGAACGCCACCACCGCTCCCTTTGCGCCGGGGGTATGGCCCATCTCCGTCGTCGTGAGGGCGAAGGTCGAACCAGCAACATCGTATTCAACCCAGACATCGCGATAGTGATAGCTTGTGTGCAACCCGAGCACATGTTCGTAGAATGCCCGTGCCCGTTCCATGTTTGAGACGGGGTACACAGTGAATGCGATCGATGTAATCATTGAAAGTTCCTTGGTTGGCGCTGCATCGCTCGTCGCCCTCACACGGCCTGTGCGGACAAGCGCATCATGCTGGTATCACATGTGTTCTGGCAGCATGTTCGACGACCTGCTGGATGTGAACGTCTACCTGCCGGAGCACGGAGGGCGAGACGGCGTACCCGTCGCTCTCGTAGGTCAGAATCGGCATGCCCTGCCGGATACTGAGTGGCTTGAGTATGGCTTCTGAAATCCGGTAAGGCAGACAGTTGAACGGCCCAATGACAAGCATGCCGTCATACCCCTCACGAGCAGCCTCAAGTCCTTTGCCCACAGTGGGAAGCAGTTCACCATAAATGGCGGGCGAGACATGTTCGGCGCCGCTTTCGAAAATGGCCGAAAGGGCGTTGGGTCCGGCCACGAGTAACCCTGTTTCACGGAAACGCTCACGATAACGCCCCTCCTCATGCTTCAAGATGTTGAAGCTCAGCCATTGCTGAATGTATTCCTTCCCTTCCGGCTGAAACATCCTCGTGCAGGCCTTGGCCAACGCGAGGCCGCCTGGTTTCATACCCCAGGTGCCGGCCGTTTCCGCCATCGGATGATAGGCGGCATAGAGAAACAGCTCGCTCAGATCGACCGGTTTGAGGATGATGCCTCGGTCGGCATAGAGGTCGCGCACACCGTCCATGAAAAACGAACTGAAGCGCGTGAAGAAGTCGCCTGCTACGACAACACGCGGACAGGTACGGGGATCTCTGGTACGTGGCAGCCGTGCCAATCGTTCGACGAATGCGGGGAGGCCGGCATTGAATTCATCGCGTGAATGAGTGCCCTCAGCGAACCGTACCCATTCCTGTTCTAATTGATCAGGTGCGCTTTTGTGCCCCACGACTCGAAGGACATGGTCAATTTCCACCAGGATGTCACCGAGAATGATCGCCTGGGCCAAGTGCTGCGCGAGGGCATGCCTATCGAAGCCGAGGTACTCGTTCTCCGGTTGAGGGTTGAAGAGGAACAGATCGGTCAGTCGCTGCTCGGCGAGGAACCGTTCAAAATACCCCATGTAGGCGTCGCTGACGCAGGGGGCACCGCCCTGGAGCATGTAGAACCCAGCGATCTCTCCTGCCTGGCGTTGCTCATGGATCTGGAGGAGCTGGCCAATGCAGATCGGTAAGGGGAGACATTCGCGGCCGGAGGTGTATTGCAGGCCCTTGTCGAGCTGAGCTCGGTCCAACGGAATGACCGCGCCGGAGTGAAGCCCGAGCCAGCCTGCTGCCATGGCAAACGCCTGGGTGTGGTAGGGCGAGAAGTTCGGAAAGTAGACTCGGACCCGCGGGTCCGTGAGTCGCACGGACTCGCCGTTCGATCGGACGACACGGCCTCCTCGGGCAAGCCGGCAGGGAACGAATGGCCTCGCGTCGGCGTTTTGCGCCTCTCGATAATTGTGAATGATGTCCAAGAACGCTTCCAGTCTTGTTTGCACTCCGGCATCGGCCGTATGCGCGTCGATCTCCAGAACAAGATACGGCTTTGAGCCCAACTCAGAAGCGAGCATGGAGTGGGTGAACGCGTCGATGGTGCAGCTGAAATTACTGACACTGAGGAGAAACAAATTGGGATGCTGTTTCGCGATCCCGACCGCATTCAAGATCTGATTTGCAAAATGCCAGGAGGTGGGTCCTTCCCCGGCCGGCATGAGACAGTCGGCCGGAATGACGGACATTCCCATGCTCGAGAGTTTTTTCCCGACAGATTGCGACGCCTCGGGGGTGAAGGCATTGTAGCTGTGGCCGGCGAGAAGGATGGCTGGTTTGCCCGCCGCGATGGCCGCATCAAGCGCCTGTTTTCCGAAATCACGGAGTGTGCGCTCTGCATCTGTCTGGGCTTTCACTGCGGCCACCCATGCGCCGGTAGCCAGCTCGCGTCCGACTCCCAACTCAGCCACCGCCAGATCGACCAGGGCTGAGCAGGTCTCGTAGCCGTTGATGAACTCCAGCACGGGTGAAAGCATACGGCGATCGGGAAACGCCTTGGCCAGAAAGTAAGGGCCGGCCTGTGTAATCGGACAGAGATACGAATCCCGGCATTGGTTCGGATGGGGCATCCGTACGACATGCGGGATGAAGATCAAACCCACGTTTTTCTTTACCAGATCCAAGACGGCGCCGTGGGCAATCTGCGCGGGGAAACAGAACCCCGAATGTGAGCTCAGATCCCCCCGTGGATCCACGTCCGAGAGCACGACCTCCAGGCCGATCCCAGTAAAGAAGGCGGAATAGAGCGGAAACAACGAGTGAGTGGTAAGGGCCCTGGGAATACCGATGCGCGTGCCGCTTGCCACCGTCGTATCGGAGGAGTAGCCAAGAGATTCCCGCACGAACGCTTTCGCACTTTCGTAGGCCGGCCCTACGCCCCAATATTGGCGTTCCACTCGTTCATGCTTCGGCGTGGCAGCCGGTCTCATCGGCGTGACCTGAAAGAGTACCTCGGCGCGCTTCTCGACCAGGTCTTGAGCCGCTGCAGTTCGGGCCTTCCGCTTCCACACGTTCTCATAGAGGCTGCAGCGGCCTCCGAACGGAAACCGTCGTCCCGCGACCTCGAACCGGTCGATGGTGCAGTACATCTTGCAGGCGCCGCACGTGAACCGCCCGACGCGGTTCATCTCCGGTGTGCCGAGTGTCACGAGATCGACGGTGTGGCCCGATGCCGTGCCGGACCGTTTCAAGGCCAGGAGCCCGACTCCCAGTGCTCCGAGCAATTCGGGGCTGGGTGGGATCACGACTTGGCGACCGACACTGTGGGCGAAGGCGTTTCCGACGGCGCGGTTCAGCGCGACACCGCCTTGGAGAAAAATTTTCTTCCCGACATAGCGCGGCCCCTTGACGCGATTCAGATAATTGCCGGCAATGGCATACACCAGCCCGGCGATGATATTGTCGCGGGGATGCCCCTGTTGTTGAGCGAGGCGAATGTCGGAGTTGATGAAGGCCGCGCAGGTCGCCTTGAACTGCACGGGAGACGGAGCGGCCAGCGCCAGATCGGCGATGTCCGAGACCGTGATGCCGAGATCGCCGTGGGCGCTCTCCTCCAGGAAGGAGCCGGTGCCGGCCGAACAGGCGTTATTCATCGCATAGTCGATGGGCACACCGTTACGCAGATAGATGTACTTGGAGTCCTGCCCTCCGATCTCGAAAATGGTGTCCACCTCCGGATCGAAATGGGTTGCGCCTGCCGCCTGGGCCGAAATCTCATTGTAGACGTGCTCCGTCCCGAGATAGGCACCGGCAAGTTCCCGGGCCGATCCGGTTGTGCCGATCAATCCGATAGGGCGATTCCCCACTTGCTCGATGAGGGCCTGGAGGCACTCGCGGGTGGCCGACACCGGATTGCCCTTCGTACGCCCGTAATATGACGCCACTACGGCCTGCGTCGAGGGATCAAGCAACACAGCTTTGGTGGTGGTCGATCCCGCATCCACCCCTAGAATCAGCGGCCCGTCAGGCGGAGCTTGGCGGGAAGGGGTGGCGATCACTTGTACCCGTTCGCCGTAGAGATGAAGCGGCGGGAGGCGGCCGAGGCTCGGCTGTGCTGAAATGTTCGGAGTCGTTTCGGTGGGTGCGTCACGGACGAGCAACGCGGTGCCCCAGGCTTCGAACCAGGGACTTTCGGGAAGGACCACAAATTCCGTCGCGGGAAGCTTGGCGTGCAATGCCGCCACCATGGCGTCGTTGCGCGTGACGCCGCCGATCAGTAGGACCCGTTTCAGGTCACGCGTTCCTTTCTCCAATAACGCGATCACTTTGTTGGACATGCTGTCGTGCAACGTGTGGAGAATGTCCTCGGGTGTGGCCTCGTTGCGGTTCAGCTTATGGGTAATGTCCGACTTGCAATGGACAGAGCAGCGTGACGCCAGGGGCACGACCTTGCCGCTGAAGGATCGCTGGATGGCTTCCTCCATGCCCAGGCCCATGCGGCCGATCTGCTGCACAAAAAACTCGCCGCTCCCCGCCGCGCATTTGTTGTGGGACACGACATTGGCGATCCTCCCGTCCATCAACAGGTAGACGAGGAACGATTCACCGCCGAGCGACGCGACTGCGTCAAACGTGCCGTTCACCTCACGGAGCGCCCGCTGCACTGCTGCGACTTCGGACACATGACCGAGCTGACCGGACACACCGAAATACTCCGCATCGGCAAACTCCGGCCGGGCAAGGATTTCGTTGAGGATTTCGAGCGGTCGGCCCTGATGAGCTAGAACGGTGGCGGTCCGGACATCACCCCGAAGAGCCGCCACCTTGACCGTGAGAGAGCCGATATTCACGCCGATGTAGGACATGATCTCCTCGATCCCACCCCGAACTGATCACTCATTTCCCCAAGTGAGGGGACAAACAAAATTCTCAAACGTTGGGCGCAATCGACCCTTTCAGGGGGGTGGGAGTTGACGAATAATCTCACGTTCTGCCTCCAGCCAATCATCGAGTGCATAGCCGTGCCGATACCCGCGCTCGCTGTAGAGTTCATAGGCCCGCTTTGCGATGAGAATCTGCGGATCATCGCAGGGGGACACAGCCTGGCGGGTAGGTGTGACAGGGGGAGCCGCTGCCTTGGCCGGTGCGCTCGTCGGTGCTCGCAGTTTCGTCTTCTTGGTCTGTCGTGAAGGTTCGACGTTCATGGTTCGGTGATCCTCCTTTGAGAGACTGTCGGATGGCGATCTACACAAAGAACGAAAATGAGCAATGATTGTGCCTTGTCGCCCATTTCGAGTTGTTTGGCATTTTGACATCGTAGGGCGCTGTGTGAACGAGGGAAATCAATAGACCGTGTAGCAATTCAGGGCAATTCGCTTCAGCCTGCTGCCGCCTTCTGCCACGGCCTCCTACGGGTCGATGACCATGGCTTGCTGTTTTGATAGTCGGATAACGCCATCGCCCGGTGTGGCGATAGTCACTCGGTTCGTAGACATATCGGCAGAGGCCTGGAAGAACCTGGCTGGTACCGGTCATGGTTTCGCCTTCTTTTCCCCAGATAGGGTCCGGTCTCGTAATTTGTTCACCAGTTCCTGATAGGAGCTCTCACGAATGATTTTCTGGAACTGACTTCGATAGTTTTTCACCAAGCTGACACCGTCTGCGATGATGTCATAGGCATGCCATCGACCCTCCTTGAAGATGAGGCGGTAGTCCATCGGAATGTCCGTTTTGTCTGAACGTAGCTCGGTTCGGACTTCGGCATAGGTCTCTTCGATCCGCTCCGACAGGTAGAGCACCTGCTCTCCGCTATAGCCTTCGATTTTTTCGGCGTACCGGTCGGAGAGAAACCGTTTGAAGAGCTCGACGAACTCCGTACGCTGGGTCTCGGTGAGCGGCGTCCAATAGGTTGCCAACGCTCGCTTCGACATCTCAGCATAATCAAATCTGCCGGCGATCACCTCTTCCAGCATGCGGCGGCGAGGTATGAGCTTGGCCGGATCTTTCAGTGCCGGGTCTTCAAGGATACTGATAACACGAGTGACTGTTCCGCGGACTGCTTCGGTCGGAGACTCGGAGCCTTGTGGTGCTGCTGCGAGGACGACGAGCCAGATCACCACGACCCCAATGGTATCGTAAAGGACCTGTCGTCGCCCCACAGCAGTCAGCAACCATCTCCTGACTAACCGTGACACAGGGACATCCTCATTGCCCTATTCGTCAATCCATCACGAACGTGACCTTCATGTCCACACGATATAAGACGACCTTGTTGTTTTCGACCACGGCATGTTGCTGTGCCACCCAAGCGGATTTGATCCCGTGGAGAGTCTTGGACGCTCGAGCAATTCCTTGGGCGATGGCATCCTCGAAACTCGTGGGCGATTCGGCGCTGATCTCGATAATTTTGGCAACGGACATAAGACTTCTCCCTTCCTGTTATGCGCATGAGCGCGGTTGAGGACCCATCCATCTCTGATTCGAATCCATGATCAGGTGTTCAGCAAGGTTGACGCCAGACCGTGATCGACTGAGCCGTCGGCATTTAAGCGAAATCTCAGAGGGTTATTGAGGAAGCAGGAAAAGCAGGCCGGTAGAATTGGGGAACTCTGCTACAAGGGAAGGCCGTGATCTGTGGCAAAAGAGGCGCATGAATCCAGACTTCAAGCTCACGCCAGATACGCCGCCACGATGCCGGAGAGCACAATCCCGTCGAAGGTGCCGGCGCCGCCGATGCTGGCAATACCGGTGGCGATTTTTTCGATATCGCGGAGATGCAGCAGATCCGCGCCGATGAGCGGACCCAGTACGCCGGCGATGAAGGCGACCTGAGGAGCTAGGTCCGGGACGAAGAGCAGGGCACTCGCAGCGGCGAGCAAGGCAGGGAACAGGCCTGGCATTGCGATGCCGATCCCTTCGACGGGTTTCGCCATCCAGTAACAGACCATCGTGTTGAGGAAGATCGCCAGGAGCAATCCAGTGAGTGGTTTCACACCGGCCGCCGCCACATGTGCCGTTTCATAGACCGCCAAGGTCACAGGGATAAGACATCCCCCGACGTTGACAGCGATGATCGTCTCTCGATGGACTCGTTGGAGACTTGGCCACCAGCCCTGCAGTCCGAACACCGCCAACGGGTCCACCGGGACCGATTCCTCCCGGGAGATCCGCTTCACAGGAATGTTGATCGCGCTGCCGAGAAAAATACCGATCACTACCAGCAGGGCGGTCGGCGTGTCCAGTTTGAGTTTGATCAAGGCCGCCGTGAAGAGCTGACTGAAGACAAGCGGCAGCAGCACCAACAGGACCAGGAAGAACAACAGGGGAAGCCAGTTCAATCCTCTCATGGGGCCTCTCGTTGGGCTCGTTCCGCCGCCAGGTCGGCCCGCCTCGCTTCCTCTGCTCCCAACTCGTCGATGGCGAACAGTGTCCGGGCTAGAACTGAAACACCCAGAGCAGTCGGAGTTTGTGTCTGCCATTCGGCTGGGCATCCATCCCGATCAGTCCACCAAAGAGCGCCCATGATGTGCCGACCCCTTCCACGTATTCCCGTCTCCATCCAGGAAGGATGGGATTCACCTCGACAAGCGTTTTTTCGGGCGATACCGTCCGCATATACAAGGCGATGGGAGGGTGGCCGAGCACCCAATACTCCCACTCGTCTTTCTTTGGGCTTCGGTAATCAAACAGCCACCAAAGAAAGCTGGTTTCCGTCGTCCGGCCTTGAGCAGCCTTGTGATCGAAGAGCGGCCACAAGAACCAGAACTCCGACTCATCCTTGATGTGGTCGCTTGTGTAGCGGAAGAAGGGGAAGAGTCGGTTTTCCGTAGAAGTTGGACTCGTAGAGCCGTAGTACAAGGACAGGGGAGCAATCCCGATTGCCCCGGTGCGGCTTTCCTGTGTGCTCTCCTCATACTCATGGCTCCAGATGGGAAAGAGGCGAGCCTTCGTACCGGCAGGAGTCCAGGCTTTGTAGTAGAAAGAGAGTGGGCCGATGCCCAGTACGCCGATGGCCCGTTCCTGGGTTGTATGATTCTCGAAGTCGCTCCACAGCGGGACGATGACATTCATCGATTCCGCTGCCGAGTCCGCATGCCACCAGAACGGAAACAGATGGTCGGTCGTGCCAGCTGCGGTCTGTTCATGGGAGAACAAGGACAGTTGTCGAACGCCGACAAATGAGAGCCTCCAAGTACTCCCTTCTTGCTCATAGTCCCAGAGGGGGGAGAACCGGTTGCGCGCACCGGTCGGACTGCCGGCAAAATGGGCTAGGCTCACGGGGGCTATTCCCAAGGCGGACAGGCTCCAGGCCTCCGCACTCTGATCCCGCCAGACGCTCCCAAATGGAAAAAACGTGTCCCTGGTCTGTTGCGGATCGGCCTGGTGCCAATAGAGCCACAGCGCATTCCATGTCGTGGCGTCTTGCGTCTGGTCGTAGGCATAGTGATACAGGGGGAAGAAGCGATGCGTCCTGAGCAGCGGGGTGTGTTCCCAGTTGAATAGGGTAAGCGCGGGCATCTCGCCGATCCGGGGAAGCCCCACCAACGACACGCGGCTGGACTCCGCCTGACTGTCCCGTTCCATATCGGCTAGCGGCAGGATAATGGTCCGTGCGTGTGACTCCGTCTGCCAATGCCACCAGAGGAATAGTGCGTGCCAATCCAGTGTCTTGGCTTGCTCGTCACTGGCATAGTGATAGAGCGGAAAGAAGCGATGCGTGATCGCGGACGGGGTCCGATCCAGAGTAAACAGCGAGAGGGCCGGACCGTGACCGACGTGTGGCAGACCGAGGACGGAGAGACGTTGATGTTCTGCCTCCATACTGTACTTGTAGAGTAGGGCGACATAATGTGAGTACCCGGTCGGTGAGGACTGATACTGGAACAGT
>WBZP01003408.1_pt1 | contig 17275 bp, 21 predicted proteins | sample 5204301 | NCBI WGS metagenome assembly WBZP01 (sample SAMN12412401, study PRJNA552823) | activated sludge metagenome | isolation source: activated sludge from nitrification reactor of wastewater treatment plant... | place: USA: Pennsylvania | collected 2017 | reverse complement strand
CCCAGCGTCAATCTCGAAAGGATTCTCGATCTACGCCCCGATCTGGTCACCGCCGTGGGCCACGACCAGCCCCAATACAACACGCATCCCTTGTTGCGAAATGCCGGCGTCAACGTGGCGATCAATTCCGAGTACGTGGAGCCGACCCTTCTGGGACGCAGCGAGTGGCTGAAATTCACCGCCGCGTTTCTCAACCGGGACGGCCTGGCCCAGCGCCGTTTCGCGGAAATGACGGAACGCTATCAAGCCTACGCCGCGCGGGTCCGCGACGTGCCCGCCGCCCAGAAGCCGAGCGTATTCGGCGGTTTTATGCATCGCGATGTCTGGTATGTGCCTGGCGGCGACAGCTACATCGCCCGGCTGGTGGCGGACGCCGGCGGCGTTTACCGCTGGGCCGACGACGCTCATCGGGCCAGCATCCCGCTCAGTTTCGAGGCGGTGTTCGAGCGGGCCGGGGATGCCGAGGTTTGGTTCACCAGCAATCTGGATTGGTTCAAGCGCGCGGATTTAATCGCCGCCAACGAACGCTACGGTGCGTTCAAGGCGTTTCGCGCCAGCCGGGTGTACAACCAAAACGCCCGCCTGAACGAGCATAAGGCCAACGATTACTGGGAATTGGGAATCGTCGAACCCGACATCGTGCTGGCCGACGTGATCAAAATCCTGCATCCCGACCGCCTGCCCGAGCATCAACTGAAATACTACCGGTGGCTGCCATGAGCGCCGTGATGGACGCTCCCATCCCATCACCCCCGACCCCTCTCCCAAAGGGCGAGGGGAGTCCGATTGCGCGAGCGCCGGAGAATCTGCGGGCGCAAAGCGATGGCTGGCGCCTGGCCGTTCTAGCCGGTTTGGCGCTGGCGCTGGTCGGCGCGTTTTTGCTGAATCTGGCCCTGGGGTCGGTGCGCATTCCGCTGGGTGATGTCGCCGCCGTGCTGACCGGCGGCGAGTCGGCCAAGCCGAGTTGGGCCTACATCATCCTGGAGTTCCGCCTGCCCAAGGCGCTGACCGCCGTGCTGGCCGGCGCGGCGCTGGCGGTCAGCGGCCTGCAAATGCAGACGCTGTTTCGCAATCCGCTGGCCGATCCCTACATCCTCGGCATCAACGCCGGGGCCAGTCTAGGCGTCGCGCTGGTGGTGCTGGCCACCGGCGCCGCCACCGGTTTTCTGTCCAATGTCGGGCTGCTGGGCGATTTGAGCCTGATCGCCGCCGCCATCGCCGGCGCCAGCCTCGTCACCGGGCTGGTCATCGTCGCCGCCCGCTGGCTGCGCCACGCCATGACCCTGCTCATTCTCGGTCTGATGCTGGGGTACGCGACCGGCGCGGTGGTCAGCATCCTGATCTATTTCAGCGTCCCCGAGCAGATTCAAGCCTACATCAGTTGGACCTTCGGCAGTTTCGGCGGCGTCACCGGCCGGCAGTTGGCGATTCTGGCGCCGGTGATTGGCGGCGGCCTGCTGCTGGCCTGGCTGTTGACCAAGCCGCTCAACGCCCTGCTGCTGGGCGAAGCCTACGCCCGCAGCATGGGCGCGAACGTCCGCCGCGTCCGGTTCTGGCTCATCGCCGGCACCTCGGTACTGGCCGGGGCAGTCACGGCGTTTTGCGGCCCCATCGCTTTTCTCGGCGTGGCGATTCCTCACCTGTGCCGCGCGCTGTTGCGCACCTCGGATCACCGGATGCTGGCGCCGGCGACGATGCTGATGGGCGGTCTGGCAGCCTTGCTGGCCGATCTGGTGGCCGGCGTGCCCGGCAGCCAAACCATCCTGCCTCTGAACGCGGTGACCGCCTTGCTGGGAGCGCCGGTCGTGGTGTGGATCGTGTTGCGCCGGGACGGCCCACGTTCGGTTTTCGCGACCTGAAGGGACCCGCGCCATGCTCGAACCCATCCTGGAAACCGCCGATCTGGCCATCGGCTATTCCGTCCGTCGTCGCCCGCCGCGCCTCGTCGCCGAACGGGTCGATCTGAAGCTGTATCCGGGGGAACTGGTCTGCCTGCTGGGTCCCAACGGCGCGGGCAAATCGACGCTGTTGCGCACGCTCGCCGGGATGCAGCCGCCGTTGCGTGGCGGCGTTCGGGTGGCGGGCGCCGATCCTTACCGCTTGCCGCCGCGCGAGTTGGCGCGGCTGTTGGGCGTGGTGCTCACCGACCGGGCGGAAGTCGGCGCGCTGTCGGTTCGCGCTCTGGTGGCGCTCGGCCGCTATCCGTATACCGATTGGACGGGGCGCCTGACGCCGCAGGATGAAACCGTGATCGACCGTGCGCTGGCGGCGGTCGGCATCGCGGCGTTCGCGCTCCGGCCGGTCAACGAACTGAGCGACGGCGAGCGGCAAAAGGTCATGATCGCCCGCGCGTTGGCGCAGGAGCCGCATCTGTTGTTGCTGGACGAACCGACGGCGTTTCTGGATTTGCCGCGCCGGGTGGAACTCATGGGCATTTTGCGCCGCTTGGCGCGGGAGAGTGGACGGGCCGTGCTGCTGTCCACCCACGACCTGGATTTGGCCTTGCGCGGCGCCGACCAGCTTTGGCTGTTTCAGCCGGGCGGATCGATCCGAGTCGGCCCCCCGGAGGAACTGGTGCTGGATGGCGCGTTTCAGGCCGCGTTCCACGGCGACGGCGTCGCGTTCGATCCTCACGCGGGCGCCTTCAAATTCCACCATCCGCCGGTCGGTCAGGTCGATCTGGTCGGCGGCGATCTGCCGGCGCTGTGGACCCGGCGCGCGCTGGAGCGGGAGGGGTTCACCGTCAACGGTCACGACGGACCTCGATCAGCGGTGCAGGTCGAGGTGCTGAAGCAGCCATGCGGGCAAACGCTGTGGCGCGTTCGCCATGTCGAAACGTGGCAGGACTTTCCGACCTTATCCCAGGCGATGAGCGGCGTGAAAGCATGCCTGTCCCCACCGATGACAGAGTGACGCGGATGGGCATCGAGCCTTCCCGTTGCCCGCTGTGCGGACAACCCAACCAATGCGGGATCGCGGCGGGCGAAGCGACGTGCTGGTGCTTCGAGACACCGATACCCGCCGAGGCGCTCGAAAAAGTGCCCCCCGAAGCGCGAGGTGTCGCCTGTGTCTGCAAGGCGTGCGCAACGGGACGGCGCAGTCCCGAGGAGACTCTGGAAGGCCTTCATCAGTTGCTGCGCGAACGGTCGTGACGACATCGCGCATTTTTCCGCCGGGCGGCTTTACCGAGGAGACTTCAAAACCGTGACTCACATCGAACAGTCTGATCACCTTCGCCGCGATTTGCTCGCGCATCGCAATCACATCGAAGCATTGCTCGACCGTCTCGAACGCGGGCTGTCCTGTGTCGAGTTGCTGAACGGGGTGCATGACTGCCACCGCGAACTCGGTCAAATCCGCGCTGGGTTGCTCGTCGAACATCTCCATCACCGCCTCGCCGAGGAAAATGATCGAAGCCGGCGCGACCAAGCGGCACACGAAATCGCGGCTCTGTTTCTCGACAACCCCTGATCTTCCGAACTCAACCACGCTCTCGGAATGCCCCGATGATCGAAGCTTTCCCTTCCGACCCCGCCGTGCTGCTGATCGGTCACGGCACTCGCCGCGCTGCCGGCGTCGCCGAATTTCACGCTCTGGTCGAGCAGTTGCGGCAGGCGCTACCCCGGCGCACCCTGCTGGCCGGGTTCCTGGAGTTGACCGATCCCAGTCTCGCCGAAGCGCTGGAAACGCTCTGGCAACAGGGCTTTCGCCGCATCAGCGCGCTACCGGCGTTCCTGATGGCCGCCGGTCACATCAAAAACGACATCCCGGTCATGCTCGACGCTTTTCAAGCCGAACATCCGGGCCTGGAAATCGCGTTAGGCGCCGACTTGGGCGTTCACCCTCATCTGCTGCAAGTGGCCCGCGAGCGTATCGAATGCGCCGAAGCCACGCTCGGACCGGAGTATGACCGGCGGGAGACCGCGTTGTTGGTGATCGGGCGCGGCAGTTCCGACCTCGACGCCAACTCCAACATCAGCAAGATCGCCCAGATCTTGTGGGAAGGTATGGGCTTCGGTTGGGCGGTCACCGCCTATACCGCCGTCGCCGCTCCGTTGATGGCCGATGCGCTGGAGCGGATTCATCGCCTGGGTTTTCGACAAGTGGTGGTATTTCCTTATCTCCTGTTCAACGGCTGTCTGATCGAACGGATTCGCGCAACCGTCGCCGCATATGAAATGGCCCACCCGGCGGCGCACATTGCGGTCGCGCCCTATTTGAATGTCCATCCGTTATTGATCGAAACTTTTTTGGAGCGCCTCTGCGAAGCCGAAAAGGGCGCGGCATCCATGAATTGTCAATTCTGCGCCTATCGCACACCGGTTGTGGGCCGAGAAGATTGGCAGGGCGTGCCGCAGACTGGACATCATCGCGATCACCATCATGCTGGCCGCAACGACCGCAATCGCCACGGCCATGCACATCCTCATTGCCTCTGTCACGCGCCTCTCGACCTCTGAACGCTTTGTAACTTTCAACTTTGCCCACACGATTGAGACCCGGAATGCTGCTCGACGAGACCGACCACTACACCCTACGCCGGCAGGGCCGTTTCCTCGCCGCCGCGTTCAAGCGACCGCATCGGGTGTTGAGCACCTGCCGGATCAACGGCGGGCTGCGCGAGGACTTGACCCACATCGCCAACCACCAGAGTTGCGAGGGCGTCGGCCACGCCGCCCGTCACCGCTCGGTCGTGGGCCTGGGGCCGGACGTCGGTCACGTCGCCGCCTGCACCGAAGCCGATCTGCCGCCCGCCACCACCGCGCTGATGAGCACCGCCGCCAACATGCAATGCGCGGTCGTGGCCCGCGCCGCTTACGAGGAACTGACTGTACAGGTTGTTGCGACCGCTGGCGTGCTCGGCAACGCCACCCGCGCCGGCGATCCGGCCGGCTGGCACGAACGTCCGGGCGGCAGCGTGCGGGTAGAACGCCCGGTGGTTGATGCGCCGCCCCCGGAAGCCGGGTCCGGCACCATCGTGACCTTGGCGTTCATCAATCAGCCCTGTACGCCGGCTTGTCTGGTCAAGGCGGCGACGATGGTCACCGAAGGCAAGAGCGCCGCCGTCCTCGACCTGCGGATGCCCAGCCTGCAATCGCCGGGGCTGGCGACCGGCACCGGCACCGATCAACTGGCTATCGCTGCGCCCCTGGAAAACGCCGACGCCTGGGCGCGGCATTGGGCCGGCAGCCACAACACCCTGGGCGAGCTGCTCGGCCGGGCCACCCATGAAGCCGTGACCCGCTGCCTGCTGTTGCAGAATGGCTTGTGCCCGGAACTGCGGCGCACGGTCTGCGGCGCGCTGGGCCGCCACGGCTGCGACGAGGTCGCACTGCGCGCCTGCGCGGAAGCCGAACTCGACGCCGAGTCGGCGCGACTGTTCACCGCCAACCTGCTTGCCCTGGTCCACGACCCGCAGAGCGCCGCCGCCGCTTATTGTCTGGCGGAGAGCGTCGATCTGGCGCAGGCCGGCATCCTGCATCCCGAAGTGGCGCGGGAAGCGACGCTCAATCAGGCGGCCCTGCTGGCGGCGACGGTCGCGGTGCAACCGGAACGCTTCACCGAGTTCCGTGCGGCGCTTGGGGCACGGCGGAACATCGAGCCGGGCGCGCTGGCGGCTTTGGCGATGGTGTGGGGATTCGCGCGCAAATGGAACTGATCCCCCACCTCGCGCTGATTCTGGTCGCCTGCCTGCTCGATGCCGCTTTCGGCGATCCCGTCTATCGCTGGCATCCGATCCGGCTCTTGGGCGGCTGGAGCCTGTGGTGGGAGCGGCGTCTGTTCGCCGTCGGCCTGAATGGCTATTGGGGCGGCGCGCTGCACTGGCTGCTGGTGGTCGGCGGCGCGCTGGCGGTCTGGTGGGGCGTGCGCCGGGGTCTCGGCCTGATCCATCCGGGGGCGGCCTGGCTCTGGGACGCTTTCCTGGCCTACAGCCTGCTTTGCCTGCGCGACCTGCTGGCCCACGGTCGACGGGTACTCGACGCCCTGGACGATCTGCCGACCGCCCGCCAGCGCCTGAGTATGTTGGTCGGGCGGGATACGGACCACTTGCCGCGCGATGGCATCGTGCGCGCGACCATCGAAAGCCTGTCGGAGAATCTCACCGACGGCGTGCTGACCCCGCTGTGGGCGCTGGGCTTGTTCGGGCTGCCGGGCTTGATCGCGGTCAAGGCGGTGTCCAGTCTCGATTCCATGGTCGGCTACAAAAATGACCGTTACCGGCGTTTCGGCTGGACCGCCGCACGCTCGGACGACCTGGTTCACTGGCTGCCCGCGCGGCTGTCCGTACCGCTGATTGCGCTGGCGGCGGCCCTCCTGCACCTGCATCCCCGGCTCGTATGGCCCACCGCGCGGCGCTATCACGCCTTGCTGGCCAGCCCGAATTCCGGCTGGAGCGAGGCCGCTTTTGCCGGCGCTTTGCGGGTGCGACTGATCGGGCCGATTGACTACGGCGGCGAACGGGTCACCGAGGCGTTCATGGGCGATCCCGACTGGCCCGCCGATCTGGGCGGCGCCGATTTGCGTCGGGCTTTGCGGCTGGTTCTGGTCTGCGGCCTGCTGGCCCTGGCCGTCGGCTTGGCGCTCGCGCCGCTGCGCGTGGCGATGCCGTGGTGAGGAACGCCCAGAGACTATTGAGGAGAAAGAGCGAATCGAGCGCAATCGGCGATGGGTTCAAAAATACGGCTGAGCGCCCGATCAATCACCCGTTATGCACACTCGAAATCTGGAGGAGCGATGAGCAAGGCATTTCCCTGGTACACAGCGCGGGGCGACGACGGCACGACAGGCTTGCTGGGCGCGGGGCGGGTGCCCAAACATCACCCGCAACCGGAAGCGTTTGGCGCGGTCGACGAGGCCGGGTCCATGATCGGATTCGCCCGCGCACTGATCGATGATCGTGAAATCAACGACCTGCTGGTGCAGGTTCAGCGGCATTGCTACGGTTTGATGGCCGAGCTGGCGGCGACCCCGGACGCACAGGCCAAATTTCGGCAGGTGGGTTCCGAGCAGGTCGCTTGGCTGGCCGACATCACAGACCAATTCGGCCAGCGCGTCACCATGCCACGGGAGTTCGTGATTCCCGGCGACACCCTGGCCGACGCGGCGCTGGACATGGCGCGCACGGCGGTGCGCCGCGCCGAGCGGTGCGTCTCACGGCTGGTGGCCGAGGACATGATCGAAAACCCCGATCTCCTCGGCTATCTCAATCGCCTCTCCTCGCTGCTGTTCGTATTGGGACGCTACGTGGTCGCGCGGACGGGCCAAGACAAGATGACGTTCGCCAAGCGCGAGTTGCCGGAATAAGCGTCGAGTTCATCCCGGCAACCGCGCCCTGGCGATTTTTTCAACCTTAGAGGAGTCATTCATGACGCAGTCCACCCTAGTCACTGAAGCCGGTAACGGCACGCTGGAAGTGTTCACCCTGCCGACCGATACCGATTTTCTACAAACGCTGATCACCGACGTGTTCCAGAACTACTGGGATCAGATTCACTTCGGCGTACTGATACAGGGAGCGGCCTGGGAAGTGCGCGCCCCCAACGCGCCCCAGCGGATCAGTCTGCTGGACGGCTATCTGACCGTGGATTTCGGCCACTGGCATTTCCATCTGTGCATCGGCGAGTATCGTGGTCCGCGCAATCAACCGGCATCAGAGGAACTGGCGCGGCATCGCCGCACCGCTCGCGCCGAACTTTACCGGCGTCTGCGCGAGGACGGTTGCCCCAGCAGTTGGGGGCTGCGGCTGTTCAACGGCAAAGACGAGCAGCAGATGACCGTCTTTCTGCCCAACCCTTACCTTACGGTCGAGCAGAAGGTTTTGAAGGAGCCGCGCTGGGCGCATCTGGCGCTGTGGGACCACCTGCGCAAAACCTACCTGGGACTGGACCCCGATCTGCTGGATCGCGAGGCCAGCCGGCGGGTGTGTGGTTGACCAACGGAGGTTGATCTCGATAAAGAAAGCGGAGGGATCGGATGAGTTGCCCGATCCCTCCGCAGCGGCTTGAAACTGCAAACGTCGGCAGATCGCTACCAGCTCATCGTTTTGGTGCCGTCCTTGAACAAGGCGGCTCCGGTCAGTTCTGGCTTGCCCACCTGGATTCCGGGCAGCAGGTCGGCCGTTTCGACGCCGTAGTGTTTCATGCACATCGGACAGGCGATGACGGCGGCGCCTTTGCCCATCAACTCGCCCAGAACCTTCTGATGCTCGCCGTATTTCGCCGCATGGGCCTTGGAGCCTACGAAGACGCCCTTGTCGTTGAGGAAAATCGTCAGTGGATGTCCCCGCTCCATTTGCGCCTTGCCGAACGTGATGGCCATGTTGGCGCGGTGAGCGTCTTCCGTGGTCATGTTCACGAACAGCGGATCGGTGTCGCCGGCCAGCGCGGGAGTGGTCAAACTGCCTGCGATCAGGGCCATCGCCAGAAGTAAGGTATTCACGAGTTTCATGTTCTTTTCCTGTTCAACGGGATTGAGACGATGATCAAGACCGGTTCAGCACCGGTCGCCGCGGATTTTAACCCATGCTCATCGTATCAGGCGGGTGGCGATATTAGTTTTTCGCCATCGCCGCCGCCAGCGCGGGCGCGTTGTAACGGAACATCCCGATGTAGCTGTCACCGAGCTGACCGGCAGGCGCCAGCGCATCGGAATACAGCGTACCGCCTACGATCCCGCCCGCTTCATCGGCGACGCGCTTGAGCAAACACGGATCGCTCATGTTTTCCACGAACAGCGCCCGCGTCCCCTCTTTTTTAATTTGGCGGATCAAGGTGGCAATCTGCTTGGCTGAAGGTTCGTTATTTCGCCTCGGCCTTAATCGCCGCACTGGTGCATGTTTTCGTACTATCATGCAGCATGATCAGATTAGCGGTATGAGGTAACCCGATGGCGATGATCAAGACGGTGGGTCGAAGCGGACAAATCGCCTTGGGTAAGGCGTATGCGGGGCGGCAGGTGTTGGTGGAACAACTCAATCCCGGTGTTTGGCTGGTCAAACTGGGGGAATTTATTCCCGACGACGAGCGGTGGTTGCACGCGCCGGACGTGAAGGCGAATCTCGATGAAGCCGTCGCCTGGGCCGAAACGCATCCGGCGGCAGAAACGAACCTCGACGAGTTGGAACGTCGGCTGCCATGATCGCACGCGCCGACGAATCCGATCTCGTTCGGCTCGATCTCAACAACGCCGTCTTTCAACGCCAGCTTTTCGTGCTGGAAAAAGCCCAGCAACTCGGTGTGCTGGCGACGCTGCGGAAACTCTCGGACCTACGCTGGCCGCAGGTGTACCCGGATCGAGGCTTGAAGTGGGAACTGATCCATTCCCGGATCGGACCGGGCGGACACCGCTTGTACAGTCTGCGGATCAGCCAGGGGTTTCGGGCCGTGGCGTACCGCGATGATGGGGGCTGGCTGCGCGTGTTGTCCCTGCATCCTGATCATGATTCGGCGTATCGGTAGTCCAAACCATAACCCCGCGTTCGGTCAGGTGTTCGGGTTTTGGCTGAAGGATCAGCGACGCGGCTACAGCCATCGTTGACTTATCTCAAAATGAGATATATTATTGCCTCCCGTGTACAAACGAAGGAGGGTCTGGATGCATGTGATCAGTCAAAAGCGGGTGTGGGAAGCCCAGGCAGCGCACAAGGACGCCGCTACCGCCCTAGAGGGTTGGTACAGAATCATCAAAGCCAACACGTTTGAAAACTTTGCCCAACTCAGGAGAATTTTTCCCAGTGTTGATAAAGTCAATGACCAGTATGTATTCAACATCGGAGGCAATAAACTCCGCTTGATCGCCAATATAAACTTTGAAAGAAATAAGATTTTTATCAGATGCATATTGACTCATAAGGATTACGACAAGGAACCGTTGTAAGCAGGTTTTAAAACAGCCTGGGTCTGAGAGGCAGACTCAGGCTCCAAAGGAGATCGGAGTTATTATGAGTACGACGCTGAAAACTATCATCGAACACTGGCGCTATATCGCGCCTATCGTCAAGCGCCCGGAAAATGAAAAGGACTATGAATCGCTGGTCAGCCATTTGGATACGCTGCTGGATATGGTGGGCGATCAGGATCGACATCCGTTGGCGGGGCTGGTGGACATCATCAGCGACCAGATCAGCGCCTACGAAGCCGAGCATCACCAGCCGCCCGTGGCGATGGGTGTTGCCGCGCTGCGTTTTCTGATGGACGAACACGGCTTGACGCAATCGGATTTCGAGAAGGAGATCGGCAGCCAAGGCGTTGTGTCGGAGATTCTCAACGGTCACCGCAAGCTGAACTTGAAGCATATTAAAAAACTGGCGGAGCGCTTCAAGCTCAGCCCTGAAACGTTTATCGGTTGATCGGCTTCGACAAGAAAATTAGTCCGCACAAGTTGCGCTATACTTACGCCACTCATTTGCTCAACGTCGGGCAGGAGCGGATGGAGAAGGTGGTGGCGCGGTTGTGGATGCCCTGTTAGGCGAGCGACAGTGCCAAACGCCGACTTCGAGCGGAATCGCTGGCAGCTTTCCTGCCCTTCACGGCTTATCCGCCGCCCCGTTACATCAATAATTTTAGATACAGAGGTGGAACATGTTGAAAGGAATAAAATTCTTAACGTGTGCAGACATACCTGAAATGGTATTGATTAGAGCGCATTTTACTGGGTTAATAAAAAACATATATTTAAGGGATTCTGAAATAAAATTAATATCAAAGGATAGCAAGGAAACTGTATACGAACTTAGGATCCCAAGCGATAGGAAAAGAGGGGATCATTATGTTCAAGAAGTTTGGAAATCAAGTGAAGACATAATAAATGAATCGTTCAATGCAATATTGTTAACTTTACCGCCCAAGGACTTGGGGCGATTAGTTGCATCTCTTTTTGGCTTAAAATCAGCAATCCCTTTGTCACTTGTAACTCTAGAATGGAAGTTTGATATTGGATCAGTAATAGGCGATCCTGATATAGTGCTTTGTGACGAAACCCAAAAACATATATTTTTAATCGAACTAAAGATACAAGCAAAAAAAACCAATTCAAAGTTTTCCCTACAGCAACACACTAAATATTCAAATCTAATCCAAGTATTAGAGTCGATGGGCAAGACAGCTAAAGCTGCTTTGTTGGCTCCAAGCAATGAAATTAATAAGTCAATCGTAACCAGCGAAGTTAATTGGTTTGATTATAAAGACAATACATTAATCCCATCTAAGGAGAGAATTGATGGAAAGCCTTCATTTGTAAGTAATAAAATGGTCGTGGACTATCTTAGCTATATTGACTACCAAAAGAGAGAAATAAATACATACGAGCTCAATATACAACCTGATAAATATTCTACTCTTAACTATATTAGCTTTTCTGAGTTTCGGAATGGGTTAATAGAAGTCGCACCACACCTCGACAAACCGTTTGCTTTGATTGAGTCATATTCAACATTTTAAGTAATAAACTGGAATCCATGCAGAAATTGATGTCTGTGAAATGCTATACCCATGAATGTTAGTAAATATAATACCCGCTAACATTTGCCGGTCATAATGGATGGCGTTCTTCACAAAAACCCCCGCAACTGCGCCGGTATCCTTTCTTCCTCTCCCAGCATTACCGCCGCTTCACCCGGCTTGAGCCAGAACTGCACGACTATACCGCCCCAGATCGCCACCGGATCCAGCCACAGCCTCAACTGTTGAGCGCGGGCGTAATGCAGTTCGAATCACGCACCGCGCCCTGCCAGCAGAGTTGAAAATCGGGGTTCGCACAGATCAATTTTTCGCCATCGCTGCCGCCAACGCAGGCACGTTGTAACGGAACATCCCGATATAGCTGTCGCCGGGCTGACCGGCGGGCGCCAGCGCATCGGAATACAGCGTGCCGCCTACGACCCCGCCCGCTTCGTCGGCCACGCGCTTGAGCAAACGCGGATCGCTCATGTTTTCCACGAACAGCGCCCGCGTTCCTTCCTTTTTGATTTGGCGGATCAGCGTCGCAATTTGCTTGGCCGAAGGTTCGTTTTCGGTATTCCAGCCGACCGGCGCCAGAAACTCCACACCGTAGGCCGCGCCGAAATAACCAAACGCATCGTGGGAGGTGATGACGCGCCGCTTGGCGGGGGGAACCGCCGCCAGTTGCTCGCGCACCCACTGATCGGTGGCCTTCAGTTGCGCCAAATAGGCTTCGCCGCGCTGCTGGTAAGCGGCGGCATGAACCGGATCGGCCTTGGCGAGACCGTTGATGATGTTGGTCACATAAATCTGCCCATTCGCCAAATCCTGCCAGGCATGAGGATCGGTCGAGCCGTGATCATGGTCTTTATGCGGCTCCTTGCCCTTCTTGGGATGATGCTCGGCTTCCTCCTGCATTTGCCGAGGCGCTACGCCCTGGCTGGCGACCACCACCTCACCCTGGTAGGCCGATGACTTGAGCAGCCGCTCGATCCAGCCCTCAAAGGCCAAGCCATTGACGATCACCAGTTGCGCATTGCCGACCGCCTTGGCGTCGGCGGGCGTCGGCTCATACACATGGGCATCGCCATCAGCGCCCACCAGCGTGGTCACGGTAATGTCTTCGCCACCTACATTCTTCACCATGTCCGCCAGAATGCTGAAGCTGGCGACTACGCGCAACGGTTCGGCCCATGCGGCGGGCGTGACCAGAACCAGGGATAAGATGAGGTATTTGAAGGAAAAACGCATGGGAGCCTCCTGAAGTCAGGCTTGTAAATGTTGACGAGGTAGAAATCGAACCAGCAGACCGTCCTGAGCGCCCAGGACAATAGAGAGCAGGTAGGCCATTCCAGCGGTCAGGACGATGGCCGGACCAGAGGGCAGATCGCCGTGATAGGACAGCAGCAGCCCGATGTAGCCGGACAGTACGGCGATCACTGCCGCCACCACTGCCATGCTCCACACTTCCTGCGCCCAAAAACGGGCGGCGGCGGCTGGTAGCATCATCAAACCCACCGCCATCAGCGTACCCAGGGCTTGAAACCCGGCAACCAGATTCAGCACCACCAGAATCAGGAACACCAAGTGGTAAACCGTCCCCCGCGCCTGTACCGATTGCAAAAACCCCGCATCGAAGCACTCCACGATCAAGGGCCGGTAGATCAGCGCCAGGGTCAGCAAACTCACGCTGGCGATACTGGCCACCAGAAAAAGCGAGGCATCGTCCACCGCCAGGATAGTGCCGAACAGCACATGCAGCAGGTCTACGCTGCTACCCCGGGTGGAGACGATCAGCACGCCCAGCGCCAGCGAGATCAGATAAAAAGCGGCAAAGCTGGCGTCTTCGCGTTGCTCGGTGAAGCGGGTCACCAACCCGGCCAACAGCGCCACGGTCAATCCGGCCACGAAGCCGCCGAGACTCATTGCAGTGAGCGAAAATCCGGCGATCAAAAAGCCAAGGGCCGCGCCGGGCAGCACGGCATGGGAGAGCGCATCGCCCATCAGGCTCATCCGCCGCAGCATCAACAGCACCCCAACCGGGCCGCAGCCCAAACCCAGCGCCAGACAGGCGACCAGCGCCCGGCGCATGAAGCTGAACTCGACAAACGGCGCAACCAGCCATTCCAGCAACAGGTTCATGGGGCTTGAACCGCGCACAACCGGGCTTGCTCATCCCAGGCTTCGGCCATATGGCGGGCCTGCCGCAGATTCTCCGCCGTCAACACCTGCGCCGTCCGACCCCAGGCAATCCGGGATCGGGCCATCAGCAGGGTTTCGGGGAAATGGGCGCGCACCTGATCCAGATCGTGCAGCACGGCGATCACGGTGCGCTGCTGGTCGTGCCAGGCTCGCACCACGTTGATTAAGTCCGCGGTGGTGCGGGCGTCAATCGCGGTAAACGGCTCATCCAGCAGAATCAGCCGGGCGTCCTGCAACAACATCCGGGCAAACAGCACCCGCTGAAACTGGCCCGCCGACAGGGTGCGGATGGGCCGCCGCTGAAAATCCGCCAGCTCTACCGCCGCCAGTGCCTCAATCGCCTGCGTTTTCAGGGAGGCAGTCACCGCGCCCAGAACCCCGACCCGCTGCCAATGGCCGAGCAGGACCACATCCAGCACGGTGATCGGAAATTGGCGATCAATCTGGGCCTGTTGCGGCAGATAGGCGATGTCGGTCGGGGCCAGCGCCGCCGGGTCAATCCGGCCGGTCGTCACCGGCAGCAGACCCATGATCGCTTTGAGCAAGGTGCTTTTGCCCGCGCCATTGGGACCGACGATAGCGGTCAGCGAACCGTGATTGAATGCGCCCGATAGGTGATGCACCGCCGGATGGCGGTTGTAGCAGACGGTTAAATCGTCCAGTCGAATGGCGGGATTCATTGCAGCGCCCAGAATACGGCCAGCCACAGTCCGGCGATTAAAACCGCCGCGCCCGCCAAGCGTTGCGCCGCGCCGCTCGCCAGCAGGCTGAAAGAGGAGGGTGGCTTCATGCGGCGATCTCGAACATGGACACCGCGCCCTCGGCGCCGCCCACCGCCAGCCCGCGCCGGTGCGGATGCCAGGCCAACCGCTGGAACCCATCGCGCAGCGCACCCTGCCAGAAGAGTTGAAAATCGGGGTCAGTGGTTTTCCAGATCATCAGATGTCCACTTTGGTCGCCCGCCGCCAGCCCCTCGCCGCCCGGCTGAAACGCCAGATCCAGCACCCGGTCGGTCATCGCCTCCAGATCACGCGGCATTTGTCCCATCGGCGCGCCTTGGGAAAAGTCCCATGCGGTCACCACTTCCCGATCTCCGGTCGCCAGCCAGCGCGAGTGGCGATCCCAGGCCAGGGTGCGCAACTTGGCGGAATAACCGCTCATCTGGCAACTCTCGGCGCTCGGCCAGGTCCAGCAGCGCAAGCTGTTGTCCTGACAGCCGCAGACCAGATAGCGTCCATCCGGCGACCAGCGCACGTTCAGCAGCGGCGACGAATGCGGCAAACTCTGCTCGCCCGGCGCATTCGGTGTTTGCCAGTCCCACAGATGAACCCTGCCGAACGCCGACGAAGCCAGCAACGGTTGTAAGGGATGCCAGGCCAGATCGGTGATGGTGCTGGCGTGCGGCTGGATGGCGTGCAGTTGTTGACCGTCGAGCGTCCAGGCGCGCAGTTCCTTACCGGCAGCCGTGATCAGCCGATTATCGGCATAGGGCGAAAAGCTGACGCCGCCGACCCAGGCGTTGCCGCCCGCCAAGGTTCGATGCTCAACCACGCTGTCGGGATTCCACAGCCGCGCCGCGCCGTCCTGACCACTGCTGGCCAGCCAGCGGCTATCCCGCGACCAAGCCAGTTTCAAGGTTCCGCCGCCGTGTCCCGGCCAGCGCTGCGCCACCGCGCCGCTTTCACCGTGGATCAGCAGCAGCGGGCCGCTGACTTCGGCCACCGCCAGCCAGCGCCCATCCGGCGACCAGACCAAATCCTGCACCGCGTCGGCGATGTCCACCCGCCAGGGAATCCGCACTTGCGCTTCCTTCGTCTTTTTCGGCATGGCCGTCGTCAAGCTCAATCCAGACAGGCCCGGAATCCAGCGGTCAATTCCGCCCGATCCAGCGCCCGCCCAATAAAAATCATCTGGCTCAGGCGCGGCTCATCAGCCCGCCAGGGACGATCCGGCTGTCCATCAAAGAGCATGTGGACGCCTTGAAACACGAAGCGGTTGAGGTTATCGGCCAAATGCAGCACGCCCTTCATGCGGAAAATGTCCGCGCCCTTGTCGCGCAGCAGATCACTGAGCCACAGATTCAGCTTGTACGGATTGACCGGACGCTCCTCGACGATGCCCACCGACGACACCGTGTCGTCGTGACTATGGCCGGCCTGGTAGGCGTGCGTGTAAATGGGCTGGAGCGGCTGGCCGCTCGGGTCGAGTACCCGCAAGGCAAATTCGTCGGGATGGTGCTGGGTGAAAAGCGCGACGTGTCCCGCCGCGTTCGGCCGGAGCGGGAAATGCTTGAAGCCCGGTTTCGCCGCCAGCCGCAATCGGTAGTGGCGGGCGCCCGGCTCCAGCGCGTCGCCGGGTTGCGCCGCGACGGCGGCCGCCGCAAACAGCTCGACCGCGACCTCCCGAGCGGCGGCCAGGGCATCGTGCTCGGATACCGGCAACAGAACGGCGCTCATCTCGGGGTCGGGTCCGTCTTCGAGTACCAGCACCGACTCGCCGGCCGGCAGGGCATACCAGCCACCCCACTCGAAGGGATATTCCGGTTCCAGAAAAGTCGGATTGATATCCAGCGCCCGCTTCAGATCGAAACCGCCGAGGTCGAGCACTTGGCCGAGATCGACCCGCGCCATGTGGGCGCGCTGGATTTTCGCCAATCCGTTCATCGCGCGCAGGCGGGTTTCCAGCGTATCCACGGCCGTCTCATCCACCAGATCGGTTTTATTCAGCAGCAGGGTATCGGCAAAGGCGATTTGCGCCCGGCAATCCTCGCTACTGTCCAAATGGTCGCTGACGTGTTTGCAGTCCACCAGCGTAACAATGCCGTCCAGCCGCAGGTTTTCTTTCATGTCGTCGTCCATGAAAAAGGTTTGCGCTACTGGGCCAGGATTGGCGAGGCCGGTGGTTTCCACCAGAATCCGGTCGAACTTGTCGCGCCGCTTCATCAGATTGCCGAGAATGCGGATCAGGTCGCCGCGCACGGTGCAGCACAAGCAGCCGTTGTTCATCTCGAAGATTTCTTCCTCGGCGTTGATGACCAGGGCCTGATCGATGCCGATTTCGCCGAACTCGTTTTCGATCACGGCGATGCGCTGACCGTGCTGTTCGGTCAGAATGCGGTTGAGCAGGGTGGTTTTCCCGGCGCCGAGAAAACCGGTCAGTACCGTGACGGGAATGCGGGGATCGGCGGCGTTCGTGAGCATCGGCGGCAACTCGGTCGATTCGAGATTGGGTTCTCAATTCTCGAATACGATAACCAATTCTCGAATTCAGTCAAGCGGAGCGTGAACGTGAGCTATTCCACGCGGCAACGCGAAGTGATTCTGGGCATTCTGCGCCAGGCGGGTCAGCCGCTGACGGCGCAGGACATTCGCGAGCGGGCGAGCCGGGACAGCGCGGGGATCGGGCTGGCGACGGTGTATCGCGCTCTGAAGGCGTTCATGGCGCGGGGTGAGATTGCCCAGGTCGAGATTCCGGGGGCGCCTCCTTGCTACGAGCCGACCGACCGGGGTCATCATCACCATTTCATCTGCCAGCATTGCCGACAGGTGTTCGATCTACTGGGCTGCGTTCGCGATCTGGATGGGCTGGCTCCCCAGGATTTTCACGTCGAGCGGCATGACATTATTCTGTATGGG
>WBZP01003406.1_pt1 | contig 17281 bp, 13 predicted proteins | sample 5204301 | NCBI WGS metagenome assembly WBZP01 (sample SAMN12412401, study PRJNA552823) | activated sludge metagenome | isolation source: activated sludge from nitrification reactor of wastewater treatment plant... | place: USA: Pennsylvania | collected 2017 | reverse complement strand
CACCGATCACGCGGGCGATTGTGGGAATGGGGCGTGCGCTCAAGCTGCACATCGTCGCCGAAGGGGTGGAAACCCACGATCAACTTGCCTATCTTCGGCTACAAGGCTGTGATGCCTATCAAGGGTATCTCTTTAGTAAACCCGTGCCCGCGCAACAGCTCCAGTACCTGCTACGGGACCGTTTTTCGGATGAGGGACCCCGGACCAGGGATCGATCGAGAACTCGGTTAGCAAGCTGAGTGAAGACCTTCCCACTGCACCGCGTCGCTCAGGACGCCGGCCCAAGCGTGGCAATGGCGGAAGGCGTATTCTCCGCACGAAAGGGATTCCCGAGAAGCTGCGTGACGGGCACCAAAGCACCTGTTCCAGAGACGATCGTGTAGGCAGAGATCGTACCTCCGGAGACACTGGTAGCACGATTCGCCACATACAAGAATAGTCCGTCCGGAGAAACCGCAAGCGCCACAGGAGTCGACCCTGTGGGCGTGGGAACAGGATTTTGGCTTGCCCCTACGGCCGGCACGAGGGTCAGCAAACCACTGCTCCCGATCGCAAACACCGATACACTTCCTCCTCCATTGGCCACATAAAGATGAGCTCCATCGGCTCCCACCGCGAGACTGTTTGGAGTCGTTCCACTCGTAGACATCGGATTGGAACCGGTCGGTGGAATCAGCGTGAGCAGCCCGGATGGTTCAACTCGAAACATCGTCACGTTGTTGGACGTCCCGTTGGTCACATAGAGAAACTGTCCGTTCGGGGAGAGCCCAATCGCCGTGAGCCCTGTCCCACCTGATGAAATAGGATTCGTACCGGGTCCCGCCGGCTGAACGAGCGTGAGTATCCCGGACGCATCGACCTGAAATACCGAGACCATGCTGGAGGTACTGGTGGCAACATACAGAAAACGCCCATTCGGAGTTATCGCCAATGCAATCGGAGAGGACACTCCAGCACCGACCGGCTTGGAAGGCCCCTCCGCTTGTGGAACAAGCGTCAGCACTCCGGCCGCGCCAATCTTAAAGACGCTCACAGTATCTGATCCACTGTTCGCCACGAACAGGAATTGAGAATCGCTTGAGATCGCAAGGGCTCGCGGGGCTGTGCCCACGACAACCGGATTGGGATTTCCAGAGGTTGAGTCTCCAAGCAACAACGTACCATTGGTGCCAACCCGGAAGGCTGTCACTTTGTTCGTCTGGCTGTTGGCTATGTAGGCGAACAACCCGTTGGGGGATGCGGCGATCGCCGACGGAGTCAGAACATCGGGGAATGGAGAACCGGCAATGGCCGCGAGCCCCCCGGTCGCCTGGTTCACGGTGTATCCGGACACACTATTGGATCCACTATTGGTGACGTAGACGATCGCACCTGTCGTACGTCCTCCTCCGATCGCACCGAGTCCACCAAGCCCACCTTCCCCTCCATCACCACAAGCAGGCAGAAGCAACAAACACGGAAGGAGACAGACGACGTGCGATCGTCTCGACCGTGGTGTATTCCTCTGGCTTTCCTGAAACATACTGTTATTTATACCACTCCCTCTTAATCCCTCACAACACTGCAATCGGAGCACGTATTCGGATGGATCCTGCGCGATGACTTTTTCATTGGACTCGGATGACAGCTCACTGGCACACTGCCTGCCAATCAACAGGAAGGATTCTCTGCCTTGCATCACTCACTCACTATTCTTGGGTCAGGCTACACCTCCAAGTTTTTCCTACCACTCGCCACGCAACAGTACGCACAAGTCTTTGCGACCAGTCGCGATCCTGATCGAAACCTCGCAGACTTGCGCGCGGAACAACGAATCAGGTTCGACCTTGCACGGCCTGAGACCTGGCAGCTGATTCCTCCCGCAACCGATCTCCTCTGGTGTTTTCCCGCCGTCCCGATCGAGTTCGTTCAACAATTCGCTGATACCGCATCGTTGCGAACCCGTCGGCTGGTGGTACTTGGCAGCACCTCCGCCTACGTCGATTTCCTCTCGACCACCTACCCACCCCCTTGGATTGACGAAACAGCCACAATTGATCTTGAGCAACCTCGTGTACAAGGTGAAGAACTTCTTAGAAGCTCCTATAACGCAACTATTTTACGAGTCTCAGGGATCTATGGGCCTCGCCGCAGTCCCATGAAGTGGATCAGGACCGGCAGGGTCACCCGTTCACGAAAATTCGTCAATCTGATTCATGTCGAAGATCTTGCAACGACCTGCCTCGCAGCCATCAGGCAGGGTGAGGAACGTACAATTTACAATGTCAGCGATGGAACTCCCAGGACCTGGGATGAAATCTGCCGGACCGTTGAACGACGATGGGCGGTTCGATCTTCGGTCTCTCCCGAGCCACAGCCGATGGGAAAGCGGATCGCGAACCAGAGGCTGTGCGAGCTACTGAAAGCAGATGGGGTGAGTCTCCGCTACCCCGACCTCTACCAAGCGCTTGAACGGATTGAGGAGGTTTCTCTCAGCGAAGCAGAGCCATCACGGTAAGACAGACCAGCAAGTTGTTTACGGCATGGGCCACCATGCCAGGGATGAGGCTCCCCGTTCGATCATAGATCCAAGCCCAGAGGAACCCACTCCAGAGGACGCTGATGAATCCCAACAAACTGTAGCCATGAGCCAGTGCAAAGATGGTCGCGCTGAGTAATGCGGCGGGAAGAAACGTGAATCGCCGGCGGAACATCGCAAAGAGAAGCCCTCGAAACACAATCTCTTCAAAAATTGGCGCGAGAATCACGTACTCAAGCAAGCTGGTGGCGAGCATGGGCGGAGTCGCCCACACCAAGTCCTGATCGAACCATTCAGTCCAATGATTTTCAAGCTTCAGATACTCTGCAGCTTGTCCCAGGACCCATTCACCCCAGAGTGCAGCTGCAACCACGGCAAAGATGATGCAAACCAGTCGCCTAAGGTCGCCACGATCGAGCCGGAGGCCAAATCCCTGCCAGAAATCGAGGCCAGCCGGCTTGAGCAAACGCACATAGGCGATCAGCAGCAGCGGAAGATTCGCGAGAGGAATAGCCAGTGCACGCAATGATCCCTGGTTCAGTGCGGGTGTAGACAGGAACGCGATGGTCATCAGCGCGCCCAAGGCGCCTCCCCGGAGAATCACTGCAGCAGCCGTCCCTCCAGACCACGGCGGAGGCACACCCGGTGAATGGAGCTGGAGTACATTCAGGCGCCGGCCTTGCAACCAAATGATTCCCAACAAGATCACCGACCCAATGGCAAGACAGGTCAACTCACTGATCATCAATGGACGAACCCATCGCTGAACCTGCTCTTCCTTCATCTGACTCTGTGTCTCGATGGTCGTCAGGAGCGCATGATCACCAGCCCGTCGCGCCAGCCTCGCAGCCAGATGGTCGTAGAACCATCCGCTCGGCAACGTCTCCGCCAGCATGGCCTGTAGATTTGTCTCTTGCGCCAGTGAAAGTGGTGCCGTATCGTACGCTGCGACGATCAGCGTTCGAAAAGACTCGGCGGATGTTCCACGATCATGCCATCCCTGGGCTTCAGCAAGCGCCTCGGATTCACGACTGGATTCACCAAGGAGAATCGCCAACCGAAGCTTTGCCGATGGATCATCAGTCGTCGTGATCAGTTCCTGATACCACCTGACGGCCTGACGAGAGGCTTGCTCCTGATTGTCCATCGTCCATTCCGCCAACCATTGCATCCATTTCGGAGCACGGTGCAGGCCATCTTGCGCTTCCATCATCCGACTGACCATGAGGTCAAGCGCGCGCCCTGGATCTTCGAATCGTTGAAGTTTCGGAACGGTTAGGGACAGCCAGAGGATCCCCGCAAGGGAGGCCAGCAGGATACCGGCACAGATCGCGCTTATGAAACGCGACCATCGACTATTATATGGGAACGGAGAGGCCGCTGAGACCGTTGACTGAGCGGCTTCGGGGATCCCTCGTAGCTGTCCAATTGAGAGTGTCTGTTCATTCATGGTGGCCGACTATAGCACGCCCCCTCAACCGCCCGAATCCCCTCTAATTGGCTAAGAGCCGCGTGTGGGAGAATTTCTCGCGTAGCTATGTCTTCTCGGGTTGGCTATACTAACCACGCGACAATTCAGGAGGCTTTGACCATGCAGGGCTTTCTTGCCCCACAAAGACTGTTGTTAGGGCCTGGTCCCAGTGCAGTACACCCCCGGGTGTTGCGTGCGATGTCGACTCCGCTGATCGGACATCTCGACCCGATGTTCTTAGGCATCATGAATGACATTCAGACACTCCTCCGTCGAGTGTTTGCAACGAGCAACCCCTTCACCATCGCCGTCTCAGGAACCGGATCGGCTGGGATGGAAGCTGCGATCGTCAATATCGTCGAACCAGGGGACCGTGTCATTGTGGGAATCAATGGGGTCTTCGGCACCCGACTGGCCACCATCATTGAGCGTTGCGGGGGAAATGCCATTCGCATGGAAGTGCCGTGGGGTCAGGTGATTGAGCCGGACTCGCTTGCGGCGGTACTCCAACAATCCGGCCCAGTGAAGGCGGTGGTGCTCGTCCATGCTGAAACCTCGACGGGGGCCTGTCAGCCGATCGAACCGATGGGGACATTGTGCCGTCAGTCCAATACACTGCTGATCGTGGACGCCGTCACCTCCCTTGGGGGGATGCCGGTCGAAGTCGATCGATGGGGGATCGACGTCTGCTACAGTGCCACACAGAAATGTCTCAGTTGTCCGCCTGGTCTGGCTCCGTTGACACTGAGTCCTCGCGCCCTCTCGGTGCTAAAGGCTCGGCGTTCCCCCTGTCAGAGTTGGTATTTTGATCTATCCCTCATCGCCGATTACTGGGCGGAGCAGAGTCGCGCCTATCACCATACGGCACCAATTTCGATGATCTATGCACTCCGGGAAGCGCTACGCCTTATTGAGGAGGAGGGACTTCCAGCGAGATTTGCCCGCCACGAGTTGAACGGCCGTGCACTGATTGCAGGATTAGTGGCGCTCGGCCTGAGCCCGTTGCCGCCTCCAGATCGGCGACTTTCAACCTTAGTGTGCGTGACTCTTCCTGCTCACATTGATGAGGCAGCGGTGCGGGCCGAGTTACTCCGGCGTTTCGGTATTGAGATCGGTGGTGGACTGGGACCGTTAAAGGGGAAAGTGTGGAGGATCGGACTCATGGGAGAATCATCGACGGAGGCGAATGTACTCACCCTCTTAAATGCCATTGAAGAAATCGGTATTCGAAGTGGCTGGGTATCGACTCCCGGTGCCGGGCTCCAGGCCGCGGCTCATACCTATAGCGTGGGACGGTAGATCGTGACCATCGCCATTCAACAGGTACGGCTCATTGATGGGACGGGAGCGGTACAAGACCGCATGACGCTCCTCGTACGGGGCACCAAGATTGTCGCTGTCGGTCCGAGCAACGATGTGAGCATCCCGAAAGGTGCGACCCGCATCAACGGCCGTGGCCTGACCGTGATCCCAGGACTCATCGATTGCCATGTGCATCTCTGTTTAGGAGGAGAAGCGGATGTGGTCAGCGCTCTGGAGTCTGAACAACCCTCCTACACCCTTCTCAAATCGGCCAGACATGCACTGGCAACGATTGAGTCAGGATTTACGACCGTGCGTGACGTAGGATCCCGTGACCATTCTATCTTCTCCCTGAAACAGGCCATTGAATCAGGTCTGATGCCTGGGCCGCGTATCGTCGGGGCAGGGCTCGCCATCTGTATGATCGGTGGCCATGCCCGGTTCATCGGTCAGGAGGTCGAGGGAGTTGACCAGGTGAGAAAGGTTGTGGCTGAACAGGTCGCCGCCGGTGCAGGGGTCATTAAGGTCATTGCTTCAGGAGGCGTACTCACCCCCGGCACCTCACCCGACGATGTGCAAATGACTACGGAAGAAATCTCAGCCGCAGTGGATGCCGCGCGTCAGGCTGGGAAACCCGTGGCCGCCCATGCCCACGGAGCATCAGGAATGAAGCATGCGATCCAGGCCGGTGCACGCTCGATTGAGCATGCCACGTTATTGGATGAGGAGTCTGGGACGCTCATGAAGCGCTATGGTGTCTACATGGTCCCGACCCTTTCCGCCTTAGCCACAACGGCGGCTTGCCGACCCAGCTGCGGTATTCCGGAAAGCGCGTTGGCAAAAGCCAAGGCAATGACAAAACGCCACAAAGCGTCCTTCAAGCAGGCCTATGACAACGATATTTTCATCGCAATGGGCACGGATGCGGGAACACCGTTCAATTACCATGGAGAGAATGCGCAAGAGCTGGAGCGCATGGTCGCATTGGGGATGTCCCCCATGGATGCCATCATCGCCTCGACCGCAACGGCAGCCAAACTCATCGGCATTCACAAGTCGGTCGGAATCCTCGCGAAGGGAATGGAAGCAGACTTGGTGATCGTAAATCGCAACCCGCTTCGGCGGATCGAGGTGCTACGAGACCGGGATACGATTGTGGGCGTGATGAAAGCCGGCAAGTTTCTGGCGGGACCGCTCGCGAGAACGTGAAACGAAACCCTCTTACCGTCTTTCGTAGAACAGTTCCAGTGCCGACGCATATCCATGGATCCGACCCTTGCGAAAACTCTCCTCCAGTCGAGAGCGAAGTGAGCGAATCCCCCGGTCATCGCTGCGCTTGGCAACTCCTTGAGACACCAGCATTTCGGCGGCCACGTCGATGAGCCGTTGGCTCCGCTGATGCATCTCTTTCGTCACAATCTCGTTCATGATTTCAGAGGCCCGCGATTGCACGATCGGCTCCAGAAATGAATCGTAGCCCTGCGCAGCCACCGTACGTTCTCGGACAATCGCAAGCTCCGCCTTCACTCGTGGGACATCTTTCAAGAAGATCGCGAAGAACTCCTTTCGACCTTCATCAAACAGTTTAAGTTCTAGGTCCTGAAGAATAATGCCCGGATCAACGGCTTCGGCGCGTGGCTCATTCCCCCAGGATAATCGATCATAGGTTCGACGTTTCTCCGCATCGCCGACGACCTCGTAAGCAACGTTGATTTCTCTGATGCGCTCTTCAGCATCGGCCTTCTCAGGGTTTCTGTCGGGATGGTGCTCAAACACCAGCTTCCGATAGGCCTTCTTGATGTCCTCGTCAGAAGCTTCTCGGGAAACGCCCAAGATACGATAGTAGTCAATTCTCGCCATGGCGGGACTATAGCACGGGGGTTTTGAGCCCTTCACCTTCACAAAGAACGAAACGGTTTGTCCGGTTTTAGAATCTATTTGCTCTATCTCGTTAGGTTCACTCAGAGAAATGGGGCCGGCAACCTCTCGATTGTTCTCATTGGTGGGCCATTGGCAGCACTTGTTTGGGAGTCAGGGCTGATCGATTTATTAGAACACCAGCGCTGTCGCCATGATCTATCAGATTGAAGTCATTGTGTTTTTTCTGCGAAAGTCCACCGCCCATCCGGGTCGCCCCTTGACTTGCGGGTGTCCAGGATTATCTCCCCTACCATGGATACGACAGGTACCCCACGAATCCTGACCCATGATGAGCGAAAGGCTGCAGACGCGGCTTTTGCCGGCCGCCCATTGAATCCCGCCTGGTCTGAAGCGGCCAAGCGAGTCTACGAAGGACTCATCCACGCGCTTCCTTCTCTTCCGGATGAGCCTATTGTCGGACAGGATGAAAACAGCCCAAGCAATCAAGTTCAAGCGGAGTCTCCGGTGACGGTTCCGACGGTAGAGGAGCCGAAGCCTGAGCAGCCGGTAATATCTGAGAATCAACTGGAACCACTCACCGATGTGTCAGCCAAGCAGCTGACCGCCAACCGTCAACAGGCCATCCAAGCCGGATTGTTGATTGATGTGTCGACGGACGCGCAAAAACTCGGCCTGACGTTCCCGGTCACGGTAACAAAGCCGCTCTGGGAGATTGGGATTGCCCCGAGTGAATCGATCTCGGATGAAGAAAAAGCTCAACGGTTGCGTGACGTCTTAATGGCGTTTCGCCTCCGTATCGCGAGCCAGACGACACTGTCGCCGTTGATCGACTTTCCTGCCATGCTGGCCCTGCCACCTGGCGAAGTACCGCAGCCGGTACCACTGTTCGCCCTGATTCAACCAGACGAACAAAATCGCGCCGTGGCCACCTTGTTACTGCCGAACGAAGTGTCCGCCACCATCATTCCGATGAACTGAGCAATTTGGGTAATCCCTCTACGCGAACTCATTTTCGTCCTGCCGTGCTTAGGTCAAGGAATTCTCCAGCGAGCCGGCACTGAATTCCCTACTGTCCAGTCCCAAACTTACTCCCCCGTTCAGATGAGCCTCCAGCCCAGGCTCTTGCCGACTCTCGCAGATATCTGTACTCATTCAATGCTCACGAGTTGACATCAGCTCGACACCCGAGTACCCTTTCAATGAGTACACCAACAGGAGAGGAGCCATGCCCCGAGTCGCGATAGACGATAACAAGCGAATGAATCTCCGGGTGCTGCCGGAGCAGAAGGCCACGCTCATGCGGGCGGCGGCATTGAGAAACACAGACCTGACGGATTTCGTGCTGCAACCGGCCTTACGCGAAGCCAAACGGGTGATCGAAGAGGCCGAACGCACCAGACTGTCGAAGCGGGACAGCCTCATGGTACTGAAGCTGCTCGAAAAGCCGCCTACTCCAAACGCCAAGCTCAGGAAGGCCATCGCCTCGTTACCGAAAGCGAAATGACCATCCCGGCCTGGCACGAGGAGCCAATCGCCAAACACCACGACCGCAAGGCATTTGACTGCGGCGATGCGGCCATGAACGAGTTCCTGGATCGTTACGCGCCCCAAAGTCACGACGCCGGCGGGGCGAAAACCTTCCTCGCGATCAACAATGCCGACAACACAACGGTCCTTGGCTTCTATAGTCTCGCACCCGGAGCACTCGCGTATGCAGATACGCCGGAGATGGTACGGCGCGGCCTTGCGCGTCATGATGTCCCAGGTTTTCAGCTTGCACGTCTCGCAACACAGTTCCAGCTGCAGGGGAAGGGCTTGGGCGGTCAGCTACTTGCGGCAGCGGGCCGTCGCTGCCTGCGCGCAGCGGCCAACGTCGGTGGCGTGATCCTCATCATTGATGCAAAGAACGACCATGCCGCGAACTGGTGTGCCGCTTACGGCGCAGTACCGTTAGCCAATACGCCGCTCACGCTCGTCATGTCCCTCGTGACGTTTGCAACCGGATTGAAGGCCACAGGTCGGCGATAACGCAGGTACGCAGAATGATGTGGTTAGGCGCAGCATACTGAAACATCGTCACCTGCCCCGTTCGATCGGTGAACATAGCCAGATTCTCCACCGCGTCATACTCGTAGCATTCGCTCCGTCCCAACGAGTCCGTCCTCGTTCATACCAACAAGAGAACACATCAGATCACAATGAGATTCTGAAACCAAATTCGTTCGACGGCGATCTGGCGCCGCATTACTACAGTTAGGTATCTGACTCCTCACCTTCTGGCATCGTGAGCATCACGAAAAGTTTTACCCTAGAGAAAACAGGATCGCAGTACTATGCAGCAGCTGGGCCAATTGCTTTTTCGTTCAAGCGAGAGCGAATTGCATAAAAGAGGGCGAGGATTGCAATCCCCTGGACAACGAGGCTCAAAGCGAACGGTGCTAATTCTACTTGGTCGTTCGCCATTGACCAAAAAGGTGTCAAATAGACCCACTGTTGTTGAGACTTCGGCAGAGTCAAAACAATGAAATAGTACAATCCGATATAGAGACCACCGGCAACCAACGGCTGCTTAAACCGGTAAAATTGGCACCACTGAAGAAATAAACTATCTCGCATGGCAAAAAGAGCAACGATAATGAGACTCATGGCTACCCGTTTCATCCCCTCCATGCCAGACCCGGCATCACCGAGCAGCGAAAGATTTGCAAGGCCGTACAACGAAATTGCCACCAAAGCCACTACGGCTACCCACGGCCACGATATGCCATCCTCTGCAAATATCGCCCATGGCCGCCCTCGTGTACTTCGCCACCATTCCCGCAATCGTTCAGGCGGAGTCAATGCCATCACACCAATGACATATAACAGAACGGCGTTGAGCAAAAAGACCAGCGTCATGATAACACCTGGAGACTGCGCAGGGGCATCGAGAAATGCATACAATATCACATTGCAAAATGTGGCGAATCCAATTAGCTGCATACGAGATAGCAATTGGATGTTTTCCGGCTCCTTTTTGATATTCCGGAACAGCATAATGAAGATCCATGTTCCGAACGTCGTATACAGGATACCAGCTGCAACTGCGACTGGAATGGGAAAACCGAACAGCACTGCATCACGGGCATACACATCTCTCCCATTACCCAACAATTCAGCCACGACATAAATAGGACTGCCCCCTGCTAGTCCCGGTAGTGGGCTCGAACCTAATCCAGGGAGCAATGAAAGTATAGACAAAGGGACAAACGCCAACGCGAATCCCGTCTGAAGTTTGTCTGCGAGCATCGAAGACAACAGGGCAACCAACGACAGGAACAGTGCCAAGAAGAACAGGAACACATAGACACTCACAACCTTTATCGGTTCGTACCCCGCTGCCATCCCACTAAGCATCCCAACAGGAATTGTTACTCCAACCGCCACATACCCCCGTAGAGGAGCCCCATACAGCATTCCCCATATCAACTCTGATGCCGTCAACCGCGTGGTTCTCCAAAAATCGAAGGTCTGAAAGATTCGCTCACGCACCAGCGCTTGGCCACAAGAGTAGATACACCAGAGGCCGAATCCGAAGAATTGACAGATGATCAACAGATGAAAGAAAAGAAGGTAAAGCCCCACGCCCACTTGTTCCCTGGCAGCCAGGTCATAGGTCACCGCGCACAACACCAACGGAATGACAACGGCAGCAATAGCGCGTGACGGTCTGAGTAGACCTCGCCTATGACGAACCCATTCGGGATTGGCCCAAATCATCGCTACATCACCCCATGCTGAGACACTTTCATATAGACGTCTTGCACTGTTCTCTGATGCTCCGAGACCGACACCACCTTTACCCCTTGCTCAACCAATGTGCGCAGCACAGCCGATACCTCGTCATCGGTTCCATGACATTGCACCCGGACCTCTTGTTTGCCCGTTTCGCTAACCCCGTTGTACCCTAATCGGCTCAATACCGCGAGGACATGATCGAGTTCGGCGTCGATCCACCGAATCTGAATCAGCCGCTCCGTATCCAAACCCTTTACCATGGCAGAGACCAGGCCGCTTTTCACAAGTTTCCCCTGCTCCATGATTCCGATAGATGTACATAGTCCATCGAGTTCGGCCAGAATGTGGGATGAAATCAAGATCGTCGTTCCTTGACGCTGCAAAGCTTGTAGTATGTCGCGTAGAGTCATCCGTGCCTTTGGGTCAAGCCCTGAGGCTGGCTCATCGAGAAACAGCACCTTGGGGCGGTGGAGCATGGCCCGGGCTAATCCGAGCCGTTGCTTCATCCCACGGGAGAGGCCATGGATCAACTCCTGTTCCTTCGCTTCTAGACCAGCTATGTCGATGACCTCCCGAATGCGTAACGCAATCTCACCCTTGCGCATCCGATAGGCATTTGCAAAATAGTCAAGATATTCCCAAACTCGCAGATCGTCATATAGTGCATAGATGTCCGAAAGATATCCAATGTGTTGTTGGGAAATTTCTGGCATCTGTTGCACATCAACATTGGCGACCTTGATATGCCCGCTAGTTGGAGCCACGAGTCCACACGCCATCTTGATGGTAGTGGTCTTCCCTGCTCCATTCGGCCCGATGAGCCCAAAAATTTCCCCCTGTGGGATTTTGAGCGTCAGTCCCCCAACTGCGGTAAACCTTCCAAACTCTTTTCGTACTGACTCAAATTGGATCATAGACTTCTCTACTGCTCACCTAGGTGTCTTCGCTTATCACGATCTAGCTCAGTAGGGGCTCACAGTCATACACTTCAGAGACTCGATGGGGTGACACGAAAGAACGGTTAAGTGTGCGGCTCTACACAGTTACCCCACTCATACACCCATCGCAAAAGGCGCGAGCCCTCGATCATGGCTTCTGCACAGCCACCATGAGGAGGTTGCTGACTGAATTTCGAATCAATTCCATCAGTGGATTGGGATAGACCCCGAGCAGGAGGATGAGTGAGGCGACAAACCCCAGGGAGAACGCGGTCGTCCACCCTGCCGTCTGCGAGGATTGAGCAGCTTGTCCTTGAGGAGCAGCGACTTGTTCAGGGACTTCACCAAAGAGGGTCACGATCAGTCGCAGATAATAGTACAGGCTGACGACGCTGTTCGCGATCAGCGCCAGCACAAGCCACCAGAGGCCGGCATCGACACCAGCCGCGATCGCATAAAACTTTCCGATGAACCCCGCCGTCACTGGAATGCCGGCCAACGACAGCAGGCTCAGTGCCAGCATGGCGGCGAGCCAGGGTCTGGCCCAAAACAAACCTTGATAGTCCTCGAAACGATTCTTGTCCCCTGCCTCGCTCGAATACACTGTCACCACGCCAAAGGCCCCCAGCGACATGGCGCAGTAGACGATGACATAAAACGTGACGGCTTCGGCAGCGGGAGGACCTCCAGCCAGCAGTGCGACCAACACATAGCCGAAGTGCGCAATGGAGGAATAGGCCAGGAGTCGTTTCACATTCTCTTGCAAGAGTGCAAGAATATTCCCTGTGATCATGGACACCACGGCCAGAAGGCTGAACAGATGGGCCACGGCCGGGAGTTCCAACACACCCACCTCAGTAGCAAATCGTAGGAGCAGAGCCACCAACGCGGCCTTGGAGACGGTTGCAATATAGGTCGTGATGGGAGTCGGCGCTCCCTGGTAGACATCGGGAACCCACATATGAAACGGTGCGAGCCCGAGCTTCAAGGCAATCCCAATCAGAACCAAGACCAGTCCTCCGAGCCACAGGTCAGAAACGGAATGCGCCTGTTTCAGGATAGCTCCCACCCCCTGAAACGTCATGGCGCCGCTCTCGAAATACAACAGCGCAAGTCCGAACAGGAGCAGCGCTGACGCGGTGATGGACAACAGCAGGTATTTCACCGCGGCTTCGAGCGGATGGCGTCTCGTGCGTAAGTACCCGATCAAACTACAGAGGGACAGACCGAGGAGTTCGAACCCAAGGAAGAACGAGACGAAGTGCGCCGCCGTAGTGAGGACCAATCCCCCGAAGGTGGCCAGCAGAAGGAGCAGGTAGTACTCCTCTACACCTTCCTCCTCACGAAACTGGACAATCAAATATCGATACGACAAGGCGATGATGACCATCGTGGTGGTCAAAATGAGTCCCATGTACAACAACGCATGTCGATCCACGACCAGCAAGGTCGTCACGGCTCGTGGGGCCACCCTGGCCGCCCAGGGTAATGTTGCCAGCGTGAAGAGACATGACAGAAATGCAAAGGTCCCGATGCGGGCATGGTGTCGCTGAAAAGCAATGGCAAGCATCGTCACCAGGGAAAATGCCCCAAGAGTAAGGATGGGTGACAGGGCAATAAAATCTTGGAGAATCATGGGGTGCTCCCCTGCGAGGTCGTGAGATGGGATGACAACAAGGATTCTGACGACTGACGAGGTGTCGTGGGTAACGCTACTGTAGCTTGCACCAGTTGGTTCATGACCGGTTGCGTCATGCTCAACACCGCCTTCGGATAAAGCCCCAGCCAGATCTGTAAGATTGCGATACACAGGACGGTTCCAAAGGCGACGTTGGACAGGTCCGGAACTGAACGGGTGTCTTGCTGCCGACCAAAGAAGGTGCGTTGCATCATCCCTAATGAGTAAATGGATGCCATGACCATCCCTAGCGAGGCCAGAATGATCATGATCGGTTGCGTCGCATAGGAGCCGAACAGGATGAGAAACTCACCGACGAAATTGGCCATCCCCGGCAACCCCAATGAGGCGCAGGCAAAGAAGAGTGCCATCGTGGCAAGACGTGGCGTCACGCTCCACAGTCCTCCCATCTGGCCCATCTCCCTCGTCTGGTACCGCTCCTCAAGTGCGCCGGCTAACAGGAAAAGGCCGCCGGTGCTCAGCCCATGCGCCACCATCTGCATCACGACTCCTTGCAGAGCCAACTCCGTCCCGGCGAAGGTCCCGAGCAGGATAAACCCCATATGGCTAATGCTGCTGTAGGCCACCAGTCGCTTGATATCCGTTTGGGCACAGGCCAACAACGCGGCATAGAGAATCCCGACCACACCAAGCCCCATCACAATGGGCGTGAAGTCGAGCATTGCCTCGGGAAACAAGGGAATCGTGAATCGTAGCAGACCATAGGCGCCGGTTTTCGCCAAGATCCCGGCGAGAATGATCGTAGCCCCGGTCGGAGCCTGCGTGTAGGTGTCCGGCAGCCAGGTATGAAAGGGAGGAGCCGGCAGCTTTACGAGAAACCCGATGAGAAAGGCCAGCATCAGCCATCGGGCCATGTCGGAGCTCAGGGTCAGTTCCATCAGATCGGCATAGTCGAAACTCGGTTGTCCTGTCGCCTGTTGATGCAACAGCGCGAGGGCCACGATCGCAACCAGTAACACCAAGCTCCCCGCTTGTGTGAAGAGGAAAAACTTGAATGAGGCGTGCCGACGTTCTGCATGGCCCCAGATGACGATTAGGAGATACATGGGAACAAGCATGAGTTCCCAAAAAAAGAAAAACAGAAACAGGTCGATCGCCAAGAACACTCCAATCACACCGCCCAGCGCAAGCAGGACATTGCAGTGAAACAATCCGATGCGGGTCTGGATTTCTGTCCAGGAGGCCATCGTTGCAACGACGCCGATGAAGGCCGTCAGGATAATCAGAATGAGGCTGAGCCCATCAAGACCCAGATGCAGACTGATGCCCCATCGGGGAATCCAGCTGATGTCACTTTCTACGAGCCAGGCCCCATGGCCTGAGGTCTGAGTTGCGTGATCACCGGCCCCGAGTAACAATGCAAGGAGACCATCAATCGACAAAGCCCCCAGTGCGATCCACCGAGGGGCCGAGCGCGACTGTTGCTGTGCCATCCATGCGAAGGGCGCGGCGAGAATAGGGATGAGTATGAGCAGCCAGAGACTCATAGCGCGAAGAGACCAAGTAACATCAGCGTTCCAACAGCAATCGTAGCGGCATACCAGCGGACATGCCCCGTCTGCGTGTGGCTCATCCAGCCATGGCAGGACTCGGCACACACCGCGAGCCACTCGTATCCACGATCAAGCATGTCATGAGGATGTCGGGTTAGGGTAAACCAGGGTCGCACGAACAGACGATCATACAATCGATCAAATCCCCAACCTCCTTGCACCAAAGTCATGGAAGGATGATCCCTGGATTGCTCGGCCCATCGTGTGGCCAGCAGAGAACCGGGCAGAAACAGCAACGCAGCCAGCCCGATCCCCAGGAGGGCCGCGACGGCGACGGCCAGTTGCTCACGCCCCTCACTCCCCTCATCTATGTCTGGCAGCAGTTCCGTCGTAGGGAGAGCATGCGACAAGTAATCACTGAAGACCGTCACATTCCCGAGAGTGTGAGGCATCTCGAGAAAACCGACGGTCAGCGCCAGAAACGCCAGCACCACCAACGGCATGCGCATGGCCAGACCTGGTTCACCGGTCGGTTGTGTACGAATCTCTCCAAAAAAGACTCGAAAGATCAGCCGAAAACTATAGAGGCCGGTCAGCATGGCCCCGAATACTGCACCGAACCAGATCCATCGATGGCTGATGGGTGAGGACCAGACAGACCAGAGAATCCAATCTTTGCTGTAAAATCCAGATGTGATAAGGGGAACACCAGACATAGCCGCAGCCCCGATGAGGAACGTCCAGAAAGTCCAGGGCAGATGCCGCCGGAGACCACCCATCTTGAAAATGTCCTGTTCGTGGTGAAGGCTGTGGATCACAGACCCAGCCGCCAGGAAGAGCAAGGCTTTAAAGCATGAATGGGTTAAGAAATGAAACAGCGCGGCAGACCAGGCTCCGACGCCGAGCGCGAGAAACATATAGCCGATCTGGCTCATCGTCGAATAGGCAAGCACCCGCTTAATATCGGTCTGCACCAGTGCACTGGAGGCAGCCAGCAGCAACGTCACCAGCCCAAGCACCGCGATCACCTCTTGCACCATCGGCGCGAGAGCGAATAGATGATGCATCCGGGCGATGAGATAGACTCCCGCCGTCACCATGGTGGCCGCATGGATGAGCGCACTGACCGGCGTGGGACCGGCCATGGCGTCGGGCAGCCACACCTGAAGCGGCAATTGCGCCGACTTTCCAACCGCCCCGATCAAAAAGAGCACCGCGACGATCATGGCCAGGTTTGAGCCCACCGGCCAGGCCTCCACGGCAAGGTCCTGGACCTGTTGAATCGACAAGCTGGTAAATTGCGTGAACAGGATGAAGAGCCCGATGGCAAATGCCGTGTCTCCAATGCGAGTGACGATAAAGGCCTTCTGCGCGGCAGTGCCGTATTCCGGTTCCCGATACCAAAATCCGATCAACAGATAGCTGCAGAGCCCCACCCCTTCCCAACCCAGGTAGAGCAGCAGGAGATTGTCGGCCAAGACCAGCGTCAGCATGGCGGACACGAACAGATTCATATAGGCAAAAAACCTGGCGTATCCATCATCGTGCGCCATGTATTCGGCTGAGTAGAGATGGATCAAGAACCCGACCCCGGTGATCACCGCCACCATCAAGAGTGAGAGCGCATCCAGATACCAGGAGATCCCGACCGTCATGCCGGACGTGTCGATCCAATTCCAGAGCGTTTGACGATAGGACTCTTGATCAGGAAAGGTGTGGAAGAAATCTGCGGCGACAAGCGCAGTGGTCGCGGCGGCCGTCCCCACCGAGCCGCATCCGACGGATGCAATTTGCCGACGAGACAATCGCCCCCCGAAGAGGGCCAACAACAGAAAACCGGTGAGCGGAAGAACCGGAATGAGCCACAGTACGCTAATCATAGTTGTATGGCGAGGAGTGAGGCGTCAGATGGGCGGAGATGACGAGTATCCAGGATGCTCGCCTAACCACTGACCCCTCACTCCCTCTTTATCCTCTCAGTTCGCAAAAGGCATCGGCGTCCAAGGTTCGAAACCGATGTGACAGCTGCAGCACAATCCCCAGTGCCACAGACACCTCAGCTGCAGCCAGGGTCAAGATGAACAAGAACATGATCTCCCCATCGACTTGTCCCCAACGGGCTCCTCCGGCAATGAATGCGAGCGCGGCGGCATTCAGCATGATTTCAAGCGACAGCAGCATGTACAGAATGTTCCGTCGACT
>WBZP01003404.1_pt1 | contig 17283 bp, 16 predicted proteins | sample 5204301 | NCBI WGS metagenome assembly WBZP01 (sample SAMN12412401, study PRJNA552823) | activated sludge metagenome | isolation source: activated sludge from nitrification reactor of wastewater treatment plant... | place: USA: Pennsylvania | collected 2017 | reverse complement strand
GCGCCAGTTGGTCATCGTGGAGCAGGCTCGCGCGGGGATGTTGGATGTCTATTATCAAGAAATTATACAAGGGCTTGGGTAACGTCACCTTCCACGGGATTGCTGTAGGAGGGATGGAGCTGGCGAGAGGAATCGAACCTCCAACCTGCGGTTTACAAAACCGCTGCTCTGCCGATTGAGCTACGCCAGCATCTCAATGATTTGAAAGCGTTACACTTTTACAGACTCTCAGCCTTGAGGTCAAGTGTTCCAGTCCTGTTCTCTTCGCGACTTCGCTCAGGTAAGAACGAAGCGAGGTGACCATGCCTTCTTCCCATTGCGCCAGCATGCGGGTGCCGATGGCTTCGAAATTCGGATGGTCTTTTTGGTCTGAGAGGCGAAGGTACTGCCACGTGCGCCGAAGCCATCCAGCAGGCCAACGTCAGCGGCGTCGGTCCAGACCTTGATCATCAGGCGCCTCGTTCATCAGATCGTCGAGTGTGGGGCGGCGCGTACGGGAGTCCTGCAGCAGGTGTGCAATGTGAATAATGTGGACCGACATGCGAGGGTGTGGTCATCTAGGAAAGTTGAAGCGGCGGCATTCTCGATGCTTTTTCAGGGAGAAAGGGGTAAGCTTCCGGCGCCATAGGCCTTAGAAAATAAGGAAGACCATGTTCTGGGTTGCTCCTTCTGAAAAAGATACCGCGACGGATGCGCTGGAAAAGCGGCTCTGGGATGCCGCCGATCAGCTGCGAGCGAACAGCGGCCTGACCTCCGCGCAATATTCCACGCCGGTGCTCGGCCTCATCTTCCTCCGCTTCGCCGATGTGCGCTTCGCGAAAATCCGGGCGGGTTTGGAAAAGATGGCGTCATCGTCCCGGCGCGGCTCGCGCGTGGATGAACCGGCGGCCTACCATGCCGAAGGGGTGCTCTACCTTACGCCGAATGCCCGTTTCGAGAAGCTCCTGCATCTGCCCGAGGGAAGCAATGCCGGCAAGGCCATCAATGAAGCCATGCGCGACATTGAGAAGCACAATACCCAGATTGCCGGGGTGCTGCCCAAGACCTATGAAATCTTCACCAGCACGCTCCTGAAAGAACTCCTCAAGCGCGTCTCCGAAATCCCGGCCACCATCAACTACGACGCCTTCGGCCGCATCTACGAATACTTCCTCGGTGAATTCGCCAAAACCGAAGGCCAAAAAGGCGGCGAGTTCTACACGCCCGTCAGCATCGTGCGGTTTTTGGTGGAAGTGTTGGAGCCGTTCCATGGCCGCATTCTCGATCCGGCCTGCGGCTCCGGCGGTATGTTCGTCCAGAGCGCCCGCTTCGTGGCCGAACACAAAAAGAATCCGTCCTCAGAATTAGCCATCCATGGACAAGAGAAAGTCGCCGCCACCCTCGCCCTCTGCCGCATGAACCTGGCCATGCATGGCCTCGAAGGGGATATCAAAGAAGGCATCACCTACTACGACGATCTGCACAACAGCACCGGCAAGTTCGACTTCGTCCTCGCCAATCCGCCGTTCAATGTGAATGCCGTCGATAAGGAACGGCTGGAAGCTGAAGTGGGCAAAGGCCGCCGCTATCCTTTTGGTCTCCCGCGTACGGATAACGCCAACTATCTCTGGATTCAGCTCTTCTATTCGACGTTGAACCAGACCGGACGCGCCGGATTCGTCATGGCGAACAGCGCCTCCGATGCCCGTTCCTCCGAGCAGGAGCTTCGCAAGCAACTCATCGAAGCCCGCGCGGTCGATGTGATGGTCGCCGTCGGACCGAACACGTTCTACACCGTCACGCTGCCCTGTACCCTGTGGTTTCTGGATAAAGGAAAGCAGCGGACGCCTCGCATCGACAAAATCCTGTTTCTTGATGCGCGGCATATCTATCGACAGGTGGATCGGGCGCATCGCGACTGGACCGAGGGCCAGATCGGCTTCTTGGCCAACGTCGTCCGTCTGTATCGAGGCGAAGAGCCGGACTTCACGCTTGGTGGAGTGGAGGCAGAAGCGAAGCTCAAAGAAGTCTTCGGCAAGAAACTGAAGTTTGTCGATGTGCCGGGTCTCTGCAAGGCCGCCACGATCAAAGAGATCGAAGCGCAGGGGTGGAGCCTGAATCCTGGCCGCTATGTCGGCGTGGCACCGGGCGAAGAAGTCAGCGACGAGGATTTCAAGGAACAGCTCGAAACGCTGAACGAAGAACTTGAAAAGCTCAATGCCCAGGCACGTGAGCTTGAGCAGACCATCGCACAAAATGTTACCGAAATCTTAGAGTTATGATCACTGCATGGCGTGAAACGACTCTTGGTGAAATCTGCAACAAGGTTGGAGGCTTGATCCAAACAGGTCCATTCGGCTCACAGCTTCATGAGTCGGACTACTCGGAGGATGGCATCCCTGTCGTGATGCCTAAAGATATTATTGAGGGGCAAATCGTTACAGAAAGTATTGCGCGTGTATCGTCCGATCACGTTGAACGGCTGTCGCGGCACAAGCTTAGGTCGGGCGACATCGTTTACGGCAGGCGCGGTGATATAGGACGGCAAGCCTTAATTCGAAGAAATCAGGATGGCTGGCTATGCGGGACAGGGTGTCTGCGCCTTAGTCTTGGTGACACCGTAGTTGATCCTCTTTTCCTGCACTACTACCTCAGGCAGCCATCGGTCATAAGTTGGATTTCCGGTCAAGCTATTGGTGCCACCCTTCCAAATCTCAATACGAGCATTCTTCAAAGTGTTCCAGTCCGCATTCCACCACTACCTCTACAACGCCGAATCGCGGGCATCCTGTCGGCCTATGACGACCTGATCGAGAATAATCAGCGGCGCATCAAGATTCTGGAAGAAATGGCCCGCTCCCTCTACCGCGAGTGGTTCGTCCACTTCCGCTTCCCCGGCCACGACAAAGTGAAAATGGTTCCGTCGCCCCTTGGTCCCATCCCGCAAGGCTGGGAGGTGAAGACGGTTGAGGAAATCGTGAGGCGGATTCCGGTCGGAAAGAAGTATGACCAGAAGACTGTTAATCCGACTGGTGTAGTTCCAGTTTTCGACCAAGGGAAATCCGGCATCATCGGCTACCATGACGATGAACCCGGTGTTGCCGCGTCCGAGACTGGGCCGGTCATCGTCTTCGCGAACCACACTTGTTATCAACGACTCGTACACATTCCATTCTCGGCAATCCAGAATGTTCTGCCGTTCGTCCCGAGTCCTTTGCTGCCTCGGAATATCTACTGGTTGCATTGGGCAACAAACGGCCTTGTCGCGTTTAACGACTACAAAGGCCACTGGCCAGAGTACGCAGCCAAAACAGTGCTGGTTCCACCAGCAGAGCTATGCCAAGGTTTCGGCGATTTTGCTGCACCTTTGTCGCTTCAAGTTTTGAAGTTGGAACGCCAAATCCAGAACCTCCGTCGCACCCGCGATCTGCTGCTCCCGCGGCTGCTGTCAGGGCAGATCCCTCTAGCCAGCTAATCTCTATGCCGCCACTTGATTTTTATCCCATCATCCCGCTCCGTAACGAGGATGTGTTAGCTCCGGAAGAGATGGGTAGCAAGCGTAAGGGATGGGTGCAAGTTGCGGGTGATTCCGAACGCTGGCTCTTCAAGTATGCCCGGCTCAGTAATGGCCAAGTCACTGGTGAACACTGGGCTGAAAAGGTGGCCGCCGAAGTCGCTGACTTACTCCATATTCCCCATGCCCGAGTGGAACTTGCCACCCTTGGGGGATCGCCAGGCTGCATTAGCCGACGGTTTCCCGAACTCGCGAGGCCTGGCGCAGAACTGATTCACGGAAATGACTTACTGGCTGGCGCCGGCTTTGGCTACGATCGTGGTAAGCCGTTTCGCCAGAGCGATCACACGATCGAAAATATTTTGGCTGCGATTTCGCATGTATTCTCAGATCCGGAGGGACGGGCCGTGGCCTTTCGGCAAATGGCAGGCTATCTTGTGCTTGATGCCCTCATTCTGAATACGGACCGGCACCATGAGAATTGGGCGCTCATTCGCGTGATGCATCAAGACGGAAGGGTGTCTCATGAAATGGCGCCTACGTTTGATCATGCCTCTTCCCTTGGCCGGAATGAGCCCCCAGCCAAATTGGCGGCCTGGCTGACTGAACCAGGGCGGCCAGAGTGGTACGCGGACAGAAGCCGCTGTCAGGGAGGCATTTATCTTCGATCCGACGATGCCCACGGGGCAAATCCTCTCAAGCTCTTGGAACTCGTTGCGCGCAAATGGCCCGAGTATTTTGTGCCATGGTTGCCCTATGTGGAAAATGTTCATGAAGAGGCTCTTTGTGATACAGTTGGCCGGGTACCATCTGAGACGATGGTGCAGGTCCAGCGCGACTTTGCGAAGGCATTACTTCGCGTAACTTACCGACGGGTCAAAGAGATTCTGTTATGAAGACCTTATTCCTGGCCTGGCAAGACAAACGGCTTCGTGGCGATCATGTGGACGGCACAAGGGCGTGGTTTCCAATCGGCCGTTTAGATGCTGAACCGGAAGATTCTCACTACCGGTTTGCCTACACCCGTGGTGTGTTGCAGGCTAAAGACAAGGCAGGATTCCAGCCCCTCGACGCGTTTCCAAAATTCGAAACCCGATACGAATCATCGGAGTTGTTCCCGTTGTTTCAAAATCGGCTCATTAGTACTAGGCGTGAGGATTACGCCGAGTACCTTCACCGACTCAATTTGTCTCCAGAGCGCGCGGACCCGTTCGAGATTTTGGCGATCAGCGGGGGCGGGCGGCAGACGGACAATCTAGAAGTGTTCCCTAAAATTCAGGCCCGTCGTGATGGCAGCTTTTCCTGCCGATTCTTTTTGCACGGCTGGCGCCATGTGAACGCCCCATCCCAAGATCGATTGAATATGCTCCGGCCCGGCGAGCCGTTGCAGGTGTCGGTAGAGTTGAATAACCCCGCAACCGGCGTGGCAGTCCAACTTGAGACTGCAAACGATTATTTCATGTTGGGCTGGGCGCCTCGGTACCTTATTCACGACGTGTTACAGGCCATTGCAGGTGGACCGAGTAACATGACCGCGCGGGTCGTCCAGCTCAATCCGCCTCCTGCGCCTCATAATCAACGTGTTCTCGTCGAGCTCGAAGGCCGCCTCACAGCTGGCTATGAACCGATGAGCAGCGATGAGTTTCTCCCACTGCGTTCCTAGCGGCGCATGGCCCACGCCTACTCCGAAGACCAGCTTGTTGAACAACCCGCAATTGCTTTGTTTGCCGAACTTGGATGGCAAACAATCTCGGCCTTAGAAGAGGTCTTGGGACTTCAGGGAACCCTTGGGCGTGAAACCAGGGCTGATTCAGTTTTAGTGGCTCGTCTTCGATCCGCACTGGAACGCCTCAACCTGTCATTGCCCCCCGAGTCGATTTCAGCGGCTGTGGATATGCTCGTTCACGACCGGTCGGTGATGAGCCTCGCGGCAGCGAACCGCGAGGTGTATGGCTTTCTGAAAGACGGCCTTCCTGTTTCCGTTCCAGATCCAAAAGGTGGCGGGCAGAAGACCGAGCGTGTTCGGGTCATTGATTGGGAGAATCCTACAGCCAACGACTTTCTACTCGTGAGTCAGTTCAGTGTCACGGGGCCGCTTTACACTCGTCGGCCTGATCTCGTCGGGTTCGTGAACGGTCTGCCGCTTGTCGTCATCGAGTTAAAGAAACCTGGCGTGCCCGCGCAACAGGCCTTCGACGATAACCTCACTTGCTACAAGTCTGATATTCCCCAACTCTTCTGGTTCAACGGCCTGATGATCGCGTCCAATGGGACAGAGAGCCATGTCGGTTCTTTGACGGCTGATTGGGAGCGATTCTTTGAGTGGAAGCGAATCGAGCGCGAAGACGAACCGCGCCGCGTGTCGCTTGAAGTCATGTTGCGCGGGACCTGCGAACCCTCGCGTCTGCTCGACTTGCTCGAAAATTTCACGCTGTTCTCCGAGCACAAGGCCGGACTTGTCAAAGTGCTCGGACAAAATCACCAGTTTCTTGGCGTGAACAACGCCATTGCCGCCACGCTGACTGCGCGGAAACAGGGGCATGGTCGCGGCGGAGTTTTCTGGCAGACGCAGGGTTCCGGCAAGAGTTTCGCGATGGTGTTCTTCGCCCAGAAGATCCTTCGCAAAGTGCCCGGCAACTGGACATTTGTCGTGGTGACTGATCGTGTTGAGCTGGACGATCAGATTGCCAAGACCTTCAAGGCCTGTGGCGCGGTCAGTGAGACGGAGAGTGAACAGTGCCATGCCCAAAGCGGGGCACAGTTGCGGCAGCTGCTTGGGGAGAATCACCGATACGTCTTTACTCTGATTCACAAGTTTCAGACTGCTGAATTGCTCTGCGACCGGTCGGACGTGATCGTGCTGACCGACGAAGCGCACCGGAGCCAATACGACACCCTGGCGATGAATATGAGAGCGGCGCTCCCGAACGCGCTCTTTCTGGCATTCACCGGCACGCCGCTGATTGCCGGAGAGGAGCGGACCCGCGAAGTCTTCGGCGACTATGTCTCCATCTACGACTTTCAGCAGTCGGTCGAGGATGGGGCTACAGTCCCGCTGTTCTATGAAAACCGAACCCCGGAACTTCGCTTGGAGAATCCCAATCTCAACGAGGATATCTACAACCTGATCGAGGCTGCCGATCTGGATCAGGAACAAGAACGACGACTGGAGCGTGAGTTGGGCCGGCAATACCAGCTCATCACCCGGGATGACCGGCTGGAGACGATTGCCAAGGATATCGTCCAGCATTTCCTTGGCCGTGGTTTTCAGGGCAAGGCGATGGTCATCTCCATCGACAAGGCCACGGCGCTGCGGATGCACGACAAGGTCCAGATGCACTGGAAGGCCGAAGAGAAACGGGTCGAGCAGGAGTTGGCCAGGCTAACGACGTACGGAGCCAAGAATGCTAACCCGGACCTTATTCGTGATCTCAAAGCCCGCCTGGATGTGATCCGTACCACTGAGATGGCGTTGATTGTCTCGCCCGGTCAGAACGAGATCGAGCAGATGAAGCAGCTGGGCCTCGACATCGCGCCGCACCGGGCGCGCATGAATAAGGAAGATCTGGATGAGGATTTCAAGAATCCGGACGATCCATTGCGGCTTGTCTTCGTCTGCGCCATGTGGCTGACCGGCTTCGATGCGCCGAGCTGCTCGACGGTGTATCTCGATAAGCCGATGCGGAACCACACGTTGATGCAGACGATTGCCCGAGCCAACCGGGTGTTTCCCGGCAAGCACAACGGCCTCATCGTGGACTATGCCAACGTCTTTGTCTCATTGGAACAGGCGCTGGCGATCTATGCCAAAGGAAAAGGCGGGGGGCAGCCCATCCGGGACAAGCAGCAACTCGTGGAGAGTCTACGTCAGGCCATGACTGAGTCGGAGGCGTTCTGCCGTGCCCATGGTGTCAGCCTTGATGAGATAGAAGGGATCGCTGCGGGCAGTCTCGATCGGCTCACGAAGATCGCGGAAGCCGTGGAATGCCTGATTTCTCCTGACCCGCTTCGGAAAGACTTCCTGGCTCAAGAGCGCTGGGTCCGGACCCTGTATCAGGCTGTGAAGCCGGACCCGGCTGTGCTGGAGTTCGCCTCGCGCGTGGCCTGCCTGACGACCATTGCCGACACGATTCGGGAGCGAACGGGAGAGGGGCCGGCCGATATTTCAGCTGTCACAGCCGATCTGAATAAGATTCTGGATGCCTCTGTCGCCGCCGACGGGTTTCATATCCCGGCTGGCCAGTCGGTTCATGGCGTGATCGATCTCACGAAGATCGACTTTGAGGCGCTGGCGAAGCGCTTTGGGAAGTCGAAGACCAAACACATCGATCTGGAGCAGCTGAAAGCCGCCATCCGTGCGCAACTCGACAAGCTGGTGCGTCTGAACCGGACGCGAGCGGACTATCTCGCTAAGTTTGAGGAGTTAATCGAATCCTACAACGCGGGGAGTCGGAACATTGAAGAACTCTTCAAGGAACTCCTGGCTCTTAGCCGCAGCTTGAACGATGAGCAGGAACGGCATGTACGTGAACGGCTTTCCGAAGAAGAACTCGTGGTCTTCGACATTCTGACGCGCCCGGCTCCCGGGTTGAGTCCGGAAGAACGAGCGGAGGTGAAGAAGGTCGCGAAAGCACTCCTGGAGAAACTGAAGCAGCTTCTGGTGCTGGAGTGGCGGCAGAAAGCGACCGCCCGTTCACAAGTCAAACTGATTATCGAAGAACTACTCGATCAGGGCCTGCCTCGTGCCTATACGCCGGACCTCTATCAACAGAAGTGCGCCGCCGTCTTCGAGCATGTTTATGAAGTTTATGGGGAGCGGGGAGCGAGTCCCTATCACCCCTCCCATGGAGTCTGAGGGGGTCGGCAACTCAATGGAGCTGTGTCTTATAATCCTAACTGTTGATGCAGGATAACAAACAAGGTCAGGTTTCGTGAGTCTTGCTGAGTGCGTAGGCAGCCATCGGTTTGCTACATGTGACAAGCGTGGATGTGCTCGTTTGTCCGAATCACACATGCATTGGGAACTGAGCTAGAGGAAGGTCGAATTATTCCAGTTCTGCCGGAAATGATTGCACGGCGCTCGTGTGGGGCAGTAACCTAATGGAGGTTAACCCCTGTGCAGGAGAGTCCTCATGCTACTGCTTCTCCTCTTGCTCCTTCTGGTACCTCTTTCTTCCTCCGCCAAAGACCTCGGCGAATTGAACACGAATCCGTATCAGCAGAACTCCATGGCCAATCCGTACGGGGCGGGGAGTCCCGTTGCGTCGAACGGGATCAACAATTCCTTTAGCCCGTACGGCAGTCCGTTCAGCAATCAATCGGCGATAAATCCCTTCGCCACCGATACGCCACGGCTATACGACCAGCAGGGAAACTACCGCGGCAAGTTAAGCGCCAATCCGTACGATCCCGATTCAACCAGCAACCCCTATGGCCGATACGGGTATCGGTTTTCGCTCGACTCCATCAGCAATCCTTACGGCGTCGGCAGCCCGTATCGTTCTGACAGTCCCACCAATTCCTACGGCCGTGGCTTGCGAATCGAAGGACAGTAATAGATCCACACACCGCTCCGCATTGATCGTCAGGCCCCGAGTGCAAGAAAAACATCCGCTGCCGTCGATCGCACGGTTAGAGAATTTGGTTCATTCTACGAAAAGAGGTAGGGTCAGCTCTGGTATCGTACTGAGGAGTTGCGAGTGGACGGAGCTGAATATTGCCGATCGGTGGTTAAGCAGCGGACTGCTTGTTCACATCCCAGCCTGGAAACACCAGGACGGCTGGGTGGCATTGCAGCACCAGCGCCAGCATCTTGGCCCGTTCGACGCCCAGATTAATGGTGTCGTTTTCGATCGCTGAGATGGTGGACTGTGGAATTTTGGTCCTGCGAGCCAGTTCGCTCTGCGTGAACCCCTGAAGTTCACGGACAATCCGAACGGATTCGCCTACCGACACCGCAGCCCGTACTTTTGCCGGACGAACGTCCTTCGTTTTCATCAGTGCCTCCGATAATCGTGCGCGGTTACGTCCATGACTACTACCAGGATTCGCTGCGCTTCAACCTTGTAGATCACTCGATACTGGGCATTTAATCGTGATGAGCGATGTCCTTCCCATTCTCCCCGAAGCTGTTCGTCATGGAACCCCTTGATGAGGCGTAAACCGGCAGGGCCTGAGATTCGTACGATGTCTTTCCACTTCTCATAACATTTCAGTAACTCGACCGGAAGGCGATCAAGGCTCTTGCTCGCTCGACGGTGTTCGTAGATCTCCCACATGGACGGCTGTACTATACCATATTAGATATAGCCCATCTCAACTCCTTGGTTTGGATGAATAGGACCAGGCTGTTGTAACCTAACGATTTACACAGGATAACAAGGACGCTGAATGCGTTACTCACTGCTCTGCATTGATCGTCAGGGCCCGGGTGAAATAATAATCCACCCCGTCGAGGGCGCAGTTAGGGAATTCAGTTGTTTCTCAATGCGTGCTTCTTGCTGCAGCTCGGGTCTGAATCACGACAGCGCATTCGCCCTCTGTTCGGATAGACGGAGGGGAGGGTGTCCCGATGTTCGATCACCTTCCGCTCCTCCACGCCTCGTCAAAGTAATTGATATCGCTTGCAATGGGTGCCTTGGGCCATTATTCTAAGCCCGCTACACATTTCGCATTCCAAATTGTATGAGTATGAACACAGTCAACGTACTGATTGTCGACGATGATGCGGCCGTCCGGGCGATTCTGCAGGAGGTGCTCCTGCACGAGGGCTATGGCGTGTCCATGGCCGAAGACGGTCACGCGGCGATTCAGGTTGCCAAAGAGTCTGTCGTTCATATTGTGATCACGGACTTGCAGTTGCCGGATATCGATGGGTTGGAGATCATCGACCGTCTGGTCAAGCAGGATGCCAAGATCATTCCCATCATGATGACGGGGTTCGGAACAATTGAAACCGCGGTGCGGGCTATGAAGTCCGGTGCTTTTGATTTCATTACCAAACCCTTTGATCTCGAGACGGTGGCGGTCGTGGTGCGAAAGGCGGTGGAGTTTTATCGGTTGCGACAGGAAAATCACCTGCTACGGAAAGCCGTCCGTGATCAGTATCGGTTGGAGCAGTTGGTCGGCGTCAGTGAGCCGATGCAGCAGGTGCTGGAGTTTGTGCAAAAGGTCGCCGACAGCGACAGTACGGTCATGATCCAAGGTGAGAGCGGCACCGGCAAGGAGTTGGTTGCCCGAATGCTCCACTTCAACAGCCTGCGAAGGGACCGCCCGCTGGTTCCGGTCAACTGCGGGGCCATTCCTGAAAATCTGCTGGAGTCCGAACTCTTTGGACACGAAAAGGGTGCCTTCACCGGCGCCACGCATTCGCGGATGGGTCGGTTTGAATTGGCGAACGGCGGGACGATCTTTCTTGATGAAATCGGCGAGATGAGTCTCCCGTTGCAAGTGAAACTCCTGCGGGTGTTGCAGGAACGGGAGTTTGAACGAGTCGGCGGCAATCGTACGATTCATGTGGATGTACGCATTATCGCGGCGACGAATCAGGATCTGGAGCTGCAGGTGGAGGAACGGCGATTTCGGAAGGATCTCTTCTATCGGCTCAATGTCATTCCCATTGTGATTCCTCCACTTCGAGAACGACGAAGTGATATCCCGTTGCTGATTGAGCACTTTCTGGCGCGCTTCAATCAGAGTAAGCATACGGATGTGTCTGGTTTTTCGTCAGATGCGCTGCAGTTCTTGATCGAGTACGACTGGCCCGGCAACATTCGCGAGTTGGAGAATATGATCGAGCGATTGGTCGTTCTAAAAAAACAGGGGACGTTGGCGGTCGAAGACTTGCCTCCCAAAATCGGTCGCCGGTCGATCGCGCCTGAATTCAAGGAGCAGTTCATTCGGTTCAACGACGATGGGATCAATCTCTCGAGAGAGGTGGAGCAGTACGAAAAGCATCTCATCATGGAAGCGTTGCGCAAAGCGAATGGTGTCACCTCCAAAGCCGCGCAGTTACTCCACTTGAATCGAACCACGTTGGTTGAAAAGCTGAAACGCAAGGGGGTTGATCCTCGCTCCCATGTGGAAACCCTTCCGCTCTGGCCCCGCATATCCAGTCAAAAGATTGACGACCTTCCGACCTAGTCGATGCCAGTCCTGACACGATTCGTGTAGATTCCCAATGCCTCGCGATAATTCTCCTGATTTTCCTCATGTTTTGGGCTGATGCGAAGGGCATGAGCTTTGCTGGTGTCTTCCCGCTGTGAATCTATGCCGTCTTCCATATGTCCGACTGATTGTCCTGCTCGTCGTCTGGACAGTTGTGCCTTCGGTGGCCATTGGACAGACACTTCCCTCCGGGAAGAGTTCCAGTAGTCCTGTCGGTAGCCGGCCGGCAGCGGTGAAAAACCAGGCGCCGGTTGAACGACTTGCTCTGTTATTGCCGGACGATGGTCCACGCCTAGAAGGGCAGTCGACTGGGATCGATGGGTTGGCGTGGCAGGAGGGGCAGTCTGCCTACAAGAAGGAAGCGTGGGCAGAGGCGCAACGATTCTTTACGAAGATTGTCACGGATTACCCTGAAAGCCCGCTTGTGCCGTCCGCGAAAGCGTTTCTCATTGAACTGGCTCTTCGTGAGGACTCCTCAGGCCAAGGTCGCGCGTTGGGAATCCAGGAATACAAGAAACTCGTGCGAGACCATCCGCAGTCGGTCAATGCTCGGCGAGCAGAGTGGCGGATCGGGGATCTGTACTTTGAACAAGGCTGGTATCAAGAGGCTCAGGTCTTCTATGAGCAAGCGATGGCTCATGCGGAGAGCCGTCACTTTGACGGTCCACGCTCGTTGCTCGGTCTGGGCTATGCGTATATGGCCATGGGCAAGTGGAGCGAGGCTGAGCATGCCTTTTCAAATGTGCGCACACGGACTGAGCAAGAGCCGCTGTTGCAAGGTGCCACGCTGGGGATGGCCCATGCCTTGTATCGGCAACAGCGATACGCGGACGCGCAACCGCTCTTCGACCTCGCCTATCGACGGTGGCCTCGCCTGGTGAAGGCGGACCCACTTGCGCTTCAACGGTTCGCGGTGACGGAAATCAGGCTTCAGCATGAGGCATCCGCGAGAGAGTTGCTCCTGTTGTTATACAATTTATACCCCCGTCACGAACATACGCCTGCGGCGCTGTTGCAGCTTGCCGAGAGCCTAAGGGCCGGTGCCAACCAGCGACTCGCGGAGTTTGTGTACGCCCTCATTCCGGCGCTCTATCCCTATAGCGTGCCGGCCACGACGGCCAAGCTCCGCTTGGCGGTTCAGCAGACGGAGATGATGCAGACCGGGGGAGTCGAGTCAATCGGCCGCACGGTCAGTGCCATGATGCACGAGGTCCCGACTCCGTTCCAGAGTGCCGCATCGTATCGGTCCCTATTGGAAGACATTGCCACGCGAGAAGCGGCGAACCCAGCCGGGAGCGAGGCGCTCTTTTACCTGGCGAAGGCCGCAGAGCAGAGCAACGACATGCACCGGGCGATTGGCCTCTACCGGGATATCACTCTGAAGACGGGGCAGGTGAATGATCCCTGGGCTGCAAAAGCCGTCGACCGCTTGGCTGTACTGCTGACTCCGTGGATTGAGGCAGCGATCGCATCGCAGGATGATCTGACGGTGGTCAGTCTGTTCCATCGGCATGGAGCCGTGGCCAGACAACGCTATGCGCGATCACCACTCTTGTTGCAGATTGCCGACGCACATCGCCGGCTGGGATTCGCGGCAGAAGGCAGCAGTCTGTATCAGCAGGTGATTAAGGTCCACAACGATCCGGCGTTGATCGAGCCGGCGTTGATAGGGCTTGGGAAAATCTATCTGGATCAACGCGACCCCGATGCGGCGCGGAAGGTGTTTGAACGATACCGTTTTCAGTTTCCGCTTGGAACGTACGAAGGGGAAGTCGTGCTGTTGCTGGTACAGGCGATGCGACAGCAGCGAGATATGCAGGGCCTTCTGCATCTGTGCCGCACCTGGCTGTTGCGCCATCCCGGTCATCGAGAGCGTCCTGCGATGTATCTCCAGCTGGCGAGGACGTTGGGAGAGCTGGACAAGCTTGAAGAGTCGGCGCTGGCCTATGAAGAAGGCTTCAAGGCCGGGGCCGTTGCGTCTTCCGAGACGCTGTTGGCGTATGCCGACACATTATCACGGCTGAATCGCCACGAACGAGCGATCGCGGTGTATCAGTCGGTGTTGGAGAAGAAGCCTAAAGTGCGCCAAGCTGAATGGGCTCGCCTGCAAACGGCTCAGCATTGGACCGCGCTGAAGCAATACGATCGCGCCACGGTGGCTCTGGCGGAACTCGGTCGTGCGGATGATGAGATGGTAAATCGGCTCTCAGCATCGCTCAAGGGGGCTGCCCAAACGGTCCGGCAATCAGGAAAAGCGGAGGGGCTATGACCAACATGACGACAAACCCGGAGGAACGGGCCCTCTTACAGGCGGCTTTTCAGAGTTTTGACGAGGCTGCACACACGTTACAGCAATCCTATAGCGCACTCACGGCACGCGTGGAGGAGATGGATGCCGAACTCGCGCAGAGCAACGAGGCGCTTCGTCGACAGCTTGTCGACAACGAAGCCATGCGCGTGCGCTTAGATGGAATTCTTGAATCGTTGTCGACCGGGGTAGTGGTCGTGGACGAGCGTGGGATCATCACTCGTAGTAACCGCGCCGCGGAGCAGCTCCTAGGGAGGAGCGATGTGGAACTACACAGTCGTTGCATCCCGGAGGTCTTAGCGGATCGAGGTCTGACTGTTTCTGATCGTCCGCAACGCATTGGGCAGAGCGTAGTTTCCATCAGTCAGGTCCCGCTTCGAAACGACTCCGGTGAGGATTCCGGGCAGCTGGTTCTGCTTCAGGACATTACCCGGGTCTATCAACTCGAAGAACAATTGCAACGAAAGGATCGACTTGCCGCGATGGGTGAACTGATCGGTCGGATCGCGCACGAGATCCGCAATCCGTTGGGCAGCGTGGAACTTTTTGCGTCGTTGCTGCAACGCGACCTCAACGAGCATGAGCCCACGCAACGGTACGCGCAGCAGATTTCACAGGCCGTTCAGTTGATGGATGGTCTTCTGGCAAATCTGCTGCTGTACATGCGCCCGATGCACTTGACGCGATCGTGGCATCACGCGGAATCGTTACTCAACGAATCTCTGGAGTTGGCTGCGCATGCGATTGCCAAAGCGCCCGTAGACATTCGCATGGACATCAGCCGGGAGGTGCCGTCGATTTGGTGCCACGATGGGCAGTTGAAGCAGGTCGTTGTGAACTTGATCGTCAATGCCGTCCAAGCGATGCCGAACGGAGGCGAGTTAGCGTTCAGTCTGTCCCCTGAGCCGCTTCAGTCGCTGGGAACATCAGCGGTGCGACTGACGGTCCGTGATTCCGGTATGGGGATCGATCCAGCGCATCGCTCTCGTTTGTTCGACCCATTTTTTACGACGAAAGACGAGGGGACCGGTCTGGGGCTCGCTATCGTACATTCCATTGTGGACGCCCACCATGGACGGATCGATATCGAGAGCACGGTGGGGCAGGGCACGGCCTGTTCAATCATCCTCCCTCATCCCTCAGTAGCCGGAGACGTAAGTCCTGAGGACGGCCCAGGTTGCGAAAGGGGTGCCGTCAAGAACGCCGAGCGAGCGGTTCGAGAGGTCGTCCTGATGGAGGATTCGTCTTATGACTGATCGTGAGAAGCAAATCCCGATGGCGGAAACCGGTGAGGAGCAGGAGCGGATTCTGGTCGTCGATGATGATCCGTCGATGCGTATCGCCTTGATGGAAACCATCAGGCGGCTTGGCTATGCCGTGCAGGGGGCGACTGATGGGACAGAGGCCTTGGAGCGAATCACGAAGTTTCGTCCATGGTTGGTCTTGACGGATTTGCGTATGCCTCGCCTTACGGGTCTCGAGCTGATCAAGGAGATGAAGGCGCGAGCCCCGCAAACGGCGATTGTCCTCATGACGGCCTACGGAACAGTTGAAACAGCCGTTGAGGCCATGAAGCTGGGGGCCAGCGAATATCTGTTGAAGCCATTTTCCATGGATGTACTGGAGCGGGCGATTGCCAATCTCAAAGCCGGCCGTGAGGAAGGGATTGGACTGGGTCGGCCGATCCATCAGGTAGAGCACCGAGCGCTGCTCAGCCAAGACCCAGGGATGGTCAGACTCCTGAGCACGATTGAAGGAGTGGCTTCCAGTCAGGCCACCGTCCTGATTCATGGCGAAAGTGGAACGGGCAAAGAGTTGTTGGCACGGTTTATTCATTTGCGAAGTCCGCGGGCCCATCGACCGTTCATTGCGGTGAACTGTGCCGCGCTTCCTGATGGATTACTGGAGAGTGAACTCTTCGGCCATGAGCGAGGGGCATTTACCGGTGCCGTCATCCGGAAAGTCGGGAAGTTTGAGATGGCCCATACAGGCACCTTGCTCTTGGACGAAATCAGCGAAATGAATCTGGCCCTCCAGGCGAAATTGTTGCGCGTCTTGCAGGAACGTGAGGTGGATCGGATCGGGGGGCGTGATCCGGTTCCGGTCAACATTCGTGTGATCGCCACGACGAATCGCATGCTCTATCGGGAGGTTGAGCAGGGCCGCTTTCGCGAAGATCTCTATTATCGATTAAACGTTTTCCCCGTGACGGTGCCACCGTTACGCGAGCGTGTCGTCGATATCCCCGTACTCGCGCGCCATTTTGTGAATCAATCAGCCATGAGAAATGGTCTGACTCCACCGACTCTGTCGGACAGTGCTCTGGCGCATTTACAACGCTTACCCTGGAAAGGAAATGTGCGTGAGTTGGAGAACGTGATGGAACGAGCGCTGTTGTTGGCAGGCCAAGGGCCTATTTTACCGGAACATTGTCTTCCTGAAAGGACCGAGGACGTCACGATCCCGTTGGTGCGTGCATCGCCACCGACGAATGGATCGCTGTGGGAGATGGAACGAGAGCTGATTTTCAAAACCTTAGCCCGTGTGAAAGACAATCGGACCCATGCGGCAAAAGAGTTGGGCATCAGCATCCGCACGCTCCGTAACAAACTGCGGGAGTATCGGGAGGGTGAACACTCGGCCTCCAGTATGCCGGGAGGGTGACCACAATTGCCGATGGGCAAAATTGTCCTAGGCAATCGCTGTGCGCAACAGAGTTCTGAACTGATGGGATGGCCGAACACAAGGGGTGTGGCCCAGGGCAGCACTCGTGGGTGATGTCTACATGGGGAGATCGGCACTCAGGTTGCAAGGACGATCGGGTGTCACCCTGAAAGGAGTAAAGAGCATGACGATCTTCGATCGAACGATGCGGTTGCTGGAGCGTACGCTTGACCTTCGCAGTGGCAGGCAACGGGTCATCGCCTCGAATCTCGCGAATGAAGAAACTCCGGGATATCGAGCCTCGGAGCTGACGTTCATGGATCAATTGCAGTCGGCGCACAAGGGGCGTCTCCCAATCGTCTTAGCGGCGACCCAGCCCCGGCATTTTGGCCTTCACGGGGCGGAAGGAGTGCAGGCGGTGACGGGAAAGCTCGGTGAGGTGCCGGCCGGAGACATTCCGCTCGATGCCAACTCGGTCAATCTCGAATTGGAGATGGCGAAGTTGTCTGAGAACGTCATGCAGTACAACGCGGCTGCCACCATTCTTGCGAAGAAGTTCAACGGGCTGTTGAATGCCATACGGGAGGGACGATAACGATTGAGCGAGTGTTCCACAGCAGGAAGACGGTTGACGAGTCATTCTTGATACCGA
>WBZP01003403.1_pt1 | contig 17285 bp, 14 predicted proteins | sample 5204301 | NCBI WGS metagenome assembly WBZP01 (sample SAMN12412401, study PRJNA552823) | activated sludge metagenome | isolation source: activated sludge from nitrification reactor of wastewater treatment plant... | place: USA: Pennsylvania | collected 2017 | reverse complement strand
ATTTGCAAACGAAAGCCACCTCCCGTGATGCGCCGCGCACGATCCGCAACACCCGATCGGCCCGAGAACCGCATGGAATGGCGTTCTACAGGCATCGACAGGCGAAGATGCCCGTGTTTACTGGCTCTCAGGTCGATCATCGGTGCGTGAGGTGCCGCGCGGGCACGGATCTGGCCGCGCTCGGAAACCGCCACGCCAGGCGGACGCCGTGGGCAGCGACCCCGATCCGCTTCAGCCCGCTGCCGGTCCGGCGGCAGGGCCATGGCGACCGATCGCGCCGGGCACGGACCGGCGGGTGCCGCCCTGCCGGTAGTCGCCGGGATTGCTGCCGGTCCACTTTTTGAACGCGCGGTGAAACGCACTCGGCTCGGCGAAGCCGAGGGCAAGTGCAACGTCGAGCAGCGGCCCGTCGGAGCGGCTCAGGAAGGTGATCGCCAGATCGCGCCGCAGATCGTCCTTGATCGACTGATAGGGCTGGCCTTCGTCTTCGAGCCGGCGGCGCAGGGTCGAGGCGGTCATCTGCAATTGCCTGGCCAGCGTCTCGAAATCCGGCCACTCGGCCGGCGGGCTATCGCGCAGGCGGCGGCGGATGCGGGCGGTCAGGCTGGCGCTGTTGCGGTACTTGACCAGAAAATTGGCCGGGGCGCCGCGCAAGAAAGCCTTGAGCGAGCGTTCGCCCTGGATCACCGGCAGGTCGAGAAAACGGGCATCGATCGCGATGCGGGTTTCCGGCCGGTCGAAGCGCGCCTGGGCACACAACAGCACCCGGTATTCGTCGAGTTCGGGCGGCTCGCCGCAGCGGAAATCCGCACTCGCTATCGGAATCCGGCGCCCGACCAGCCAGCATGCCAGGCCGTGCAACAGCACCAGAAAGGTAGCGTAGGCAAACATGCGCTGCGGGCCGCCGCGCTCCTGCAACCGGATGTGCGCGAAACCGCCGTCGATCGTCAGGGTGCCGGCCAGATCGTCCAGCACCAGGCGCAGGAATCGCAGCGCGCGGCGGAGCGCGGTTTCCAGGGTGTCGCTGTGCAATACCGAATGGCACAACAGCGTGAAGCTGCCGCATTTCATCGGCCGCGCGTCGAGGCCGAAGAACTCGTCGTCGAGCGTCTCGGCGATCAGCAACCACAGTGCGCCGTAGCGCTCGGGCGATATCCTGGCCTGGGCCACGTCGAGCAAGGCGGGCGAAATGCCGGCCTGGCGCAGCAGGCTCGCCGCGTCGAGGCCGCGCTGGCGAACGCCCGCCAGCGCTTCGCGCACGAAGCCGATCGAAATCGTGCCTCTTTCCTGTTCAGCCATCGATGCAGACCCCGGACGCCCGGCAGCAGGTCGTCGCAGTTGCAAATTCCGCCAGCGATTTTGAGCGATTTCGGCATCGCCCTGCAGGCGTTCCCGACCTAGACTACCATCGTCTCGAAAGGGGTTCAGGAGCAGACATGCAGATCGCGCAGCGCGTGTTTCTGGTTACCGGCGGCGGCTCCGGTCTGGGTGCCGCCACCGCGCGGATGGTCGTGGCCGGCGGCGGGCAGGTGCTCCTCGCCGACGTGAACGAGCAGGCCGGTTGCGCGCTGGCAGCGGAACTCGGCGCCGCGGCGTGTTTCGTCCGCACCGATGTGGCCGATGAAGCCAGTGCCAGTGCGGCGGTTGACGCGGCGGTGGCGCAGTTCGGCGGCCTGCACGGGCTGGTCAATTGCGCCGGTATCGCGCCGGCGGAAAAGGTCGCCGGCAAACGCGGGCCGCACCGGATCGAGAGCTTCGCCCGGGTGGTGTCGGTCAACCTGATCGGCAGCTTCAACATGATCCGCCTGGCCGCCGATGTGATGAGCCGGGCGGCGCCCGAGGCCGACGGCGAGCGCGGCGTGATCGTCAATACCGCCTCGGTTGCGGCCTTCGACGGCCAGATCGGGCAGGCCGCCTATGCCGCATCGAAGGCCGGCGTTGCCGGCATGACGCTGCCAATCGCGCGCGAACTGGCACACTCGGGCATCCGCGTCGTGACCATCGCGCCGGGCGTGTTCGAGACGCCGATGCTGCAGGGCATGCCGACCGAGGTGCAGGATGCGCTCGGCCAGACCGTGCCGTTTCCGCCGCGTCTGGGCAGGCCGGCCGAATTCGCGGCACTGGTACGGCATATCGTCGAGAATGCCTACCTGAACGGCGAGGTGATCCGCCTCGACGGCGCGCTGCGCATGGCGCCGCGGTAGACGATGACGCGCCGCGCGAAAGAGAGAACAATTCCAGGTCTTGCCGGGGCGGCGGGAGAATCGCTGCCCGCGCAAGGCCAACACCGACCGGCGGCGGCAACAGCGCGGCCGCCATCGCCACCGTTCGACACTGCACGCGAGAGCCCGCCATGACCGATCTTTCCGAAATGAAGAAGCCGAAGGTCTACAAGCCGACCAACAAGGTGCGTTTGGTCACCGCCGCTGCCCTGTTCGACGGCCACGATGCCTCGATCAACATCATGCGGCGGATACTGCAGGCGAGCGGTGCCGAGGTGATCCACCTCGGCCACAACCGGTCGGTCGGCGAGATCGTGAACGCCGCCCTGCAGGAAGATGTGCAGGGCATCGCGGTCACCAGCTACCAGGGCGGCCATGTCGAATACTTCAAATACATGATCGACCTGCTGCGCAGCGGTGGCGGCGAGAATATCCAGGTGTTCGGCGGCGGCGGCGGCGTGATCGTGCCGCGCGAGATCGACGAGCTGCACCGCTACGGCGTGACCCGCCTCTACTCGCCGGAAGACGGCGCGGCGCTCGGCCTGCAGGGCATGATCAACGACGTGGTCGAGCGCGCCGATGTCGACCTGGTGGCGCACGCGCCGCAGGCCGGCGACCTGATCCGGGCGCTGCAGTCGGGCGCGCGCCGCCAGTTGGCGCGCGCCATCACCGCGCTGGAGAACGGCGCCTACGGCAAGGACACGAAAACGGCGCTGCACGAGGCGGCGGCCGCCATCCACACGCCGATCCTGGGCATCACGGGCACCGGCGGCGCCGGCAAGAGTTCCCTTACCGACGAACTGGTGCTGCGCCTGCGCATCGACCAGGAAGACCGCCTCAAGCTCGCCATCATCTCGATCGACCCCTCGCGCAAGCGCACCGGCGGCGCGCTGCTGGGCGATCGCATCCGCATGAACGCGATCGAGCATGACAACATCTACATGCGCTCGCTCGCCACCCGCGACACCGGCAGCGAAGTCTCCGCCGCGCTGCCCGAAGTCATCGCCGCCTGCAAGCTCTCCGGCTTCGACCTGATCGTGGTCGAGACCTCGGGCATCGGCCAGGGCGATGCGGCGATCGTGCCGTTCGTCGACCTTTCGCTCTACGTGATGACGCCGGAATTCGGGGCGGCGAGCCAGCTGGAGAAGATCGACATGCTCGACTTCGCCGACTTCGTGGCGATCAACAAGTTCGACCGCAAGGGCGCCGAAGACGCGCTGCGCGACGTGCGCAAGCAATACCAGCGCAATCGCGAACTGTTCGGCCAGCAGACCGACATGATGCCGGTGTTCGGCACCCAGGCCAGCCGCTTCAATGACGACGGCGTTACCGGCCTGTACCAGGCGCTGCTGCCGCGGCTGCTGGAGAAGGGCCTCGATGCCGGCGCCGTCAAGACACCGGGCCGGCTGCCGGCGGTGGGCGTCAAGGCCTCTTCGCTCGGGCGGGCCATCGTGCCGGCCGATCGCACGCGTTATCTTGCCGAGGTCGCCGAGACGGTGCGCAACTATCACAAGCACACCGCCGAACAGGTACGCGTGGCGCATGAGCGCCAGTCGCTGCGCACTGCGCGGGCGCTGTTCGAACAGTGCGGCAAGGACGCCAGCAACTTCGCCTCGCTGATCCAGTGGAAGGACGGCGAACTCACCCAGGCCGCGCACAAGCTCCTCGAACAGTGGCCGACCACCCGTTCGCTGTATGCGGCGGACGAATATGTGGTGAAGATCCGCGACCGCGAGATCCGCACCAGGCTCACCAGCAAGTCGCTTTCCGGCAGCAAGATCCGCAAGGTGGCGCTGCCCAATTACCAGGACGACGGCGAAATCCTGCGCTTCCTGATGAAGGAGAACGTGCCCGGCTCGTTCCCCTTCACCGCCGGCGTGTTCGCCTTCAAGCGCGAGAACGAGGACCCGACGCGCATGTTCGCCGGCGAGGGCGATGCCTTCCGCACCAACCGGCGTTTCAAGAAAGTCTCCGAAGGCATGCCGGCGCACCGGCTGTCCACCGCCTTCGACTCGGTCACGCTCTATGGCTGCGACCCCGATCCGCGCCCTGACATCTACGGCAAGATCGGCAATTCCGGGGTGTCGATCGCCACGCTCGACGACCTCAAGGTGCTCTACGGCGGCTTCGATCTGTGCGCGCCGTCTACCAGTGTGTCGATGACCATCAACGGCCCGGCGCCGATGATCCTGGCTATGTTTTTCAACGCCGCGATCGATTTGCAGATGGCCAAGTTCGAGGCCGACAACGGCCGCGAGCCGACCGAGGACGAAGCGGCCAAGATCAGGCAGTGGACCCTGGCGACGGTGCGCGGCACGGTGCAGGCCGACATCCTCAAGGAAGACCAGGGTCAGAACACCTGCATTTTCTCGACCGAGTTCGCGTTGAAGATGATGGGCGACATCCAGGAGTACTTCGTCCGCCACAAGGTGCAGAACTTCTACTCGGTATCGATCTCCGGCTATCACATCGCCGAAGCCGGCGCCAACCCGATCAGCCAGCTCGCCTTCACGCTGGCCAACGGTTTCACCTACGTCGAGAGCTACCTGGCGCGCGGCATGCGCATCGACGACTTCGCGCCCAACCTGTCGTTCTTCTTCAGCAACGGCATGGACCCGGAATACTCGGTGATCGGCCGCGTGGCCCGGCGCATCTGGGCGGTGGCGATGAAGAACAAGTACGGCGCCAACGAACGCAGCCAGAAGCTCAAGTACCACATCCAGACCTCCGGCCGCAGCCTGCATGCGCAGGAGATGGACTTCAACGACATCCGCACCACCCTGCAGGCGCTGATCGCGATCTACGACAACTGCAACAGCCTGCACACCAACGCGTACGACGAGGCGGTGACCACGCCGACCGACGAGTCGGTGCGCCGCGCGATGGCGATCCAGCTCATCATCAACCGCGAATGGGGCCTGGCGACCAACGAGAATCCGAACCAGGGCGCGTTCATCATCGACGAGCTGACCGATCTGGTCGAGGAAGCGGTGCTCAAGGAATTCGAGGCCATCAGCAGCCGCGGCGGCGTACTCGGCGCGATGGAGACCGGCTACCAGCGCGGCAAGATTCAGGAAGAAAGTCTCTACTACGAGCAGCGCAAGCACGACGGCAGCTATCCGATCGTCGGCGTGAACACCTTCCGCAATCCGCACAGCGAGGAGACGGCCCACGAGATCGAACTGGCTCGCTCGTCCGAGGAGGAGAAGCAGAGCCAGCTCACCCGCCTGGCCGATTTCCACGCCCGCAACCAGGCCGAAGCGCCGAAGTGGCTGGAGCGCCTGCGCCAGACAGTAATCGACAACGGCAACGTGTTCGAGGTGCTGGTAGACGCGGTGCGCTACTGCTCGCTCGGGCAGATCAGCAACGCGCTCTACGAGGTCGGCGGCAAGTACCGGCGCAACATGTGATCGGCCGACCCGGCCCGCCGCCGGGCCGCCGCGCCCGCCGATACCGGCGCTCGCCGCAAAGGATCGCGACAGGCGCAGGACGTCCATCGACGCATCAGCCCGCGACCCGCATGGAATGGCGGTCTACGCGCATCGATTGCCGGAGAGGCGCGTGTTTACTGGCTTCCAGCAAATCAGCCAGAACTCCTTCTGCAGCGAACCGCTGATTCGAAGCGGGACGGGGATTTTGCAATCACCTTCAGGGTTGGGACTGGCAAGGACGCCTTGTGGGTTGTGCCCTACCGGGGAAGAGGTCCGCCTCCAACGCGTCGACTATTGCGTCCGCATAGCAGGACTGACCGAGAATGTTCGGATGCATTGCCCCACTTGCGAAGCCGCCCCCGCTGTCGTAAGCGCCGACGAGCGTTCCCTGCCGGAACAGCGCATCGTGATGGTTGTTGATCCACGGCCAGCTTGATTCGTCGCGCCAGCGATTGCAGTAGCCGTGTCGAACGAACGGCTGGACATGCCGGTCGACAAGCTTCCACCCGTGGTCTGTCGTGGCCCTTGCCACCGCATCCTTCAGCGGCCCGACGACGAGCTTGCGCGTCTCGTCGATTTCGTTGTTCGAGATGCCGCGGAAGAGAAGGTCGAGCCCCCAGGTGGAGAACGAACGCTCCCTGAACGTCATGACCGCCTCCCGCGCACCGCATTCATCATCCGGCGCAGGCTTGTCGGCGCGGTGAGTCGGGTCCGGGTATTGCGTCAGGTAAACGCGGAAGGCACCCGCCTTCTCCTTCGGCAGATAGCGACCGAGTGCAGCGTCCAATTCGCTGTACCGTTCGGGCAGGCGCGATTGCGCCAGTTGCTGCCGCGCCCGGAATCCCGCCAGATTGAATGCATTACCGTGTAGGACCGAGTACTTGATCAGCGCGCCGAAACCGATGTCGTTGCCGCCGACCGAAAGCAGGATCGCGTCGATCGTTCTGCGCAGCTTGCCGCCACATTCATGAATCTGCAGCGAAAAGGGATTGAGCTTGTCCGGGCAAAGCAGTTCCATCAACGCGTTGAACTGCGAGGGGAGTGATCCGGCAAATTTCTCCTCGTTGTACTGCAGTCCGGTAGCGGCACTGAAACACTGCCGGTCGCACTCCGGGGTCCGGTTGCGTTTTCTCCCTCCCGAGCCGAAGCACGCCGCGCCTTCCGCAGCGGTGCGACCGGCTGGCGCTTCGCCAGCGCCCGGGCATAGCGAAGAGTCGGCAACGGCGGCTGCGGGCAGCACCCGCTCGTACTTGCTCAGACCCGCCAGGAGCTGCGCGTACGTCTCGCGGCCGTCATACGGACCTAGCACGCCTTCGAATATCTCGGCACCCGAGCAGGCGAAGCTGACAAAGATGATCTGGGCGTCGCGGTTGCGCCGTGCCAATTCCATCGCCGCCTGCGCCGGACCGGCGTTGAGCGATCGGTGACAGCGCTGGTCCCACCAGTTGGCCGGACGACGCGGCGTTGAGTCGTAGGGATCGGCCGATTCGGGAACCAAGGCACCTCCAGGTTCGACGTCCGGCACGCCCTCGCCGGAGGCGAAAGAGTCGCCAAATGAGACAATCAACTTGCGGCGCACTTCAACTTTCGCTTTTGCCACGCTCCCGGTGGACGTGCGCACCTCGATCAGGGCGGCCGACCGGTCAGCCGGAAGCGCGAACGCGACACCAGTACACCGCGCGTCGTCCAAAGCGGAGCCGTCCACCTTCCAGGCACAGGCCTGCCTGTCGGTCGCGGACTCCAGATCGAGGCTGACGATTGCGGGCGGATCGATCAAGGCCGGATCGTAACGCTGCCGGTAGGCGTCCCAGAGAGTTGAAGGGATAGCAAGGGCTGGGTTGCGAAGCATTGGCTGTGCGCGAAAGGCGCGCCCGCTTCGCTCCAGCCTCCAGAGGTCGTTGGGGTCAGCAAGCAGTGGAAAGCGGTTCTTCACCTCCCAGACGATGGACGGCTGGGCATACGCACTTCCCCCTGCCACGAGGAGCGCCAAAGCGGCGAAGAACTTCATCAAATTGCGGTTACGCATGGTATGCCCCATTCCAGTGACGCTCGAATTGCCTGCCAAACCACGGCCTCTCGGAATCGACCAGCCGAAACGCCCGCCAGCTACGGACGCGCTGCGCCCTCGCTACAACGCGACAGATCGTAGACCTCGGCGATGCCGACCCCTGACCCCGGCTTGCCGTGGCCCGCGCGGTGCCGGCAATGGCGCTTGCGCTTGACATAGGTGATGGCGATGATCGCCAGGCAGGCCAGCGCGTTGCCGAAGAACAGCAGGGCCATGATCAGGTCGCCCAGGCTGACCAGCGCGTAGGCGATCGTGCTCAGGTGCGAAATGCAGAACAGGCTCCAGGTGGCGTAGGAGATGCCGGATGCGCCGTTGGCATCCCGGGCGGCGGACAGCATCTGCGGCACATAGGCCAGCAGGCGCACCGAATTCACCAGCGTGAAGGTGCCGACGACAATGCCGGGCAGCCACTGGTAGTTCGCACCCAAGTAGGCTTTGGCGGCCATGCCATAGTCCTTGAGCGCCAGCAACAATTGAAACGATTCGTTCACGATTCCCGCAACTCCACAACGGCCGAACGCGGTCCATCGGATCGAACGACCCGCCGCACCGGCACCGGGGACCCGGTGTGATCGCCAGCGCGGTTTCGCGCGTCGACCTCGTCTGCAGCCAATGCCGCCATTCTTGGCGATGCCGCCGCCGGCATCAATTGGACCTATGTGCTAGCCCGGATTGGCTAACCCGGCGCGTGCTGGATGCAGGCGCGCGCGGGTCGCACCAACCGGCGAACCGGCCTGCGACCCGCATGGAATGGCGGTCTACGTGGCCCGATGGCTGAAGAAGCCCGTGTTTACTGGCTCCCAGGCCGATGCGCTGCTACGGACAGGCTTGCCGCGTGCGCATTGCGCCGTCGATTCGCCGCCGCCTGACTCGCGCTGCCGGTGCGCGGGCCGATCGAAGCGTGCTGTGCAGCGCGGCGATTTCCTGACGCAGCTCGGCGATTTCGCGTTCCGCGGAACCCGCTTCGACCGCGTTCTCCTGCTGAATGGCATTGACGATGACGGCGATGAACAGGTTGAGCAGCGTGAAGGTCGAGGACAAAATGAAGATCAGGAAGAACACCCAGGCCAGCGGGTAGACCGCCATGGTCGGCCGCACCACCTCCATCGCCCAGCCTTCCAGCGTCATCACCTGGAACAGCGTGAAGGCGCTGCGGCCGAGATCGCCGAACAGCGCCGGGAAGTCGGCGCTGAACAGCTTGGTGGCAATCACCGCCGCGACGTAGAAGATCAGCCCGATGATGGCGCTGACCGAACCGAGCCCGGGCAGCGCCGCCAGCAGTCCGCCGACCACACGTTTCATGCTCGGCACCAGCGTGATCAGCCGCAGCACGCGCAGCACGCGCAAGGCGCGCAGCACGGCGAGGGGACCCGAGGCCGGAACCAGCGCAATGGCGACGACAATCAGGTCGAACACGCTCCACGGATCGCGGAAGAACGCCAGCCGATGCACGGCAAGCCGCAGCGCGATCTCGACCACGAACACGGCGAGGATCGCGCGGTCGGCCGCCAGCAGCCAGCCGCCCCAGTCGGCCATCAGCGACCGGCTGGTTTCGAGCCCGAGGATGACGGCGTTGATCAGTATCAGTGCGATCAGAAAGCGCTGGACGCGCGGCGTCTCGAGCCAGGCTCCGATGCGCCGGCGCAGCGAAACCGGACCCGTGGCGGCGCGCTCCGCCGCGCTCTGCGACGCGGCGCCGGCGCTCATGGCTTGTGCGCCTCGGCCACCGGCGGGACGGCGCTTCTGCGCAGCGACAGCACGACCGAGGTGGCGATGATCGCCGCGACGATGCCCAGCGACACCATTACCGGAATCTTGAAGACTTCGAGCAACAGCATCTTCACGCCGATGAACATCAGCACGATCGCCAGACCGTACTTGAGCAGCGAGAAGCGGTCTGCCATGTCGGCGAGCAGGAAGTACATCGCGCGCAGGCCGAGGATGGCGAACACGTTCGAGGTCAGCACGATGAATGGATCGGTGGTGATCGCGAAAATCGCCGGGATCGAATCGACTGCAAAGATCAGGTCAGTAATTTCGACCAGGACCAGCACGAGGAACAGCGGTGTCGCATAGCGCACCCACTTGCCGGCTTCTTCGCGCATGACGAAGAAGCGCTCGCCGTGAAGTTCGTCGGTCACCTTCATGTGACGGCGAATCCACTTGATCACCGGGTTGTTGGCCAGGTCGGGCTTCTCATCCGCGAACCACCACATCTTGATACCGGTGATCAGCAGGAAGGCGCCGAAAACGTAGAGCAGCCAGTGGAACTGGGCAATCAGCCAAACGCCGGCGAAGATAATGACCGTTCGCATGACGATGGCGCCGAGCACGCCGAGCACCAGCACGCGCTTTTGGAGTTCGAGCGGAATGGCGAAAAAGCTGAACAGCATCAGCCAGACGAAGACGTTGTCGACCGCCAGCGACTTCTCGATCAGGTAGCCGGTAACGAACTCCAGCGCCTTGTCGTTGGCCAACTCGCGGCCGGCGGTGGCGTCCAGATACCACCACAGCGCGCCGGCGAAAGCGAGCGAGACCCCGACCCAGATCGCCGACCAGCTCGCCGCTTCCTTGAACGAAACCCGATGCTCCTTGCCGCCGCCGACCAGGAACAGGTCGATCGCCAGCATCACCAGGACGATGGCGAAAAAGCCCGCCCACATCCACCATGTGCCGATTGTTTCCATTGTGAAGCGCTCCTTGTCTGACCCGGTTATCCGTTCCGCCGGCGCCCGAGGACGCAAAACAGAACGGCCCTTTGTCCAGCGAGGACGAAGGGCCGTGTCAGTGACAAGGGAGCCTTCGCCATCGCGGCAAAGGTCTTGCTCGCAGCCATTTTGCGATGGCTGCCCGGGCGCCGGGATGCCCTTGCAGCGCAAGGACTACCGTATTGACGACGCCGCGGCGGAGAGCTACTCCCCCTTGGGACAGCGTGAAGTTACTATACCCGAACTAAAGAGTCAACTATTTGTGACGCGCGTCGGCGTGCCGGTTGCGGCAGGGGACCGACCGGGCCGGTCTTCAACCATCGACCGGCCTGCGAGGCGCATGGAATGGCGATCTTCCGGCATGCCAGGCCGAAAGCCGCGCGTTTACTGGCTTGCAGGCCGATGGCAAGGTGGGCGCCGGGCAGGCGCAGACTATTTGCCGGCCGGCGCGTCCTTGACGATATCGAGCAGTTCGACCTCGAAATTCAACGTCGCCTTCGGCGGAATCGGGCCGGTTCCGTTCTCGCCGTAAGCGATCGACGGCGGACATACCAGGCGCGCCTTGCCGCCGACCTTCATCTTCTGCAGACCCTCGGTCCAGCATCGGATGACGCCGTTGAGCGGAAATTCGGCAGGTGCGCCGCGCCCGATCGAACTGTCGAATTCCAGACCGCTCGGCAGCTTGCCCACATAGTGCACCTTGACTTTGTCCTCGGCCTTGGGCGATGCGCCGCTGCCCTGCACCAGCGGGATGAACACCAGTCCCGAAGCGGTCTTCACCGCGCCTTTTTCCTTGGCGGCCGCGTCGGCGAAGGCTTCGCCCTCCTTTGCCTGCTTGTCGATGCCGACGGCGCGGCGGCTCTGCGCCAGCGTCGATACCTTCGGACCATAGAGATCCATATCCACTGCCGGCTTCCTGCCCTCCACGGCATCGCCGAGGCCTTGCTTGACCATCTCCAGCTCGCCGGGCGTCATGGCGAACACGCTGGTCTGGCGCCCCATGATCTGACCCAGGGCGTAAAAGGTCTTCTGCTCCTCCGTCATGTCGGCGGCGACTGCCGATGCGCCGAGGCTCAGCAATGCCAGCGCAGCGATCGTGTGTTTCATGGATTCATCCTTGTGCAAGTCGATTGAATGAGCGCGCAGCATACCCTATCGACCGTGGCTGTCGCGGGCGCCGCCGCAACGACGAATCAGGTCTCGCCGTCTTCGCGCGCCAGATCGCCGAGCGGCATCCACGACAGATGGGTGGTCATCCAGATGTGGCGGGTCGGCGGAAAACGCTCGGGGCGTTCGAGCGTGGCGGTGGTGATATCGATGGTGCCCGGCCAGTCGGCGTGCTCGAACGCGAGTTGCGCGCCGCAATTGGCGCAGAAGTAGCGCACTGCCGGCGCCGACGAACGGTATTGCGCCGGCGTGCCGGCGCTCCAGCGAAATGTCGGCCGCGGCAGCGTGGCCCAGGTCACCAGCGTCGCCCCGGTGGTGCGGCGGCAGATCGTGCAATGGCAGTTCGCGACATCGTCGAGCGTATCGACATCGATTTCAAAGCGGCAACTGCCGCAGTGGCACGCGCCCTGCAACATCATGGCACCTGTGCAAGCGCGCGCGTTTCGCCCGCGCTGCGAATGCCGGCGCGGGCCGCCTGCGGACTGCGCCGTGGCAGCCTGCCAGGCAGGACCATCCCCTTGATCGATGGCGTCATCTTCGCTCCTTTACAACAGATCGCGCAGCCGGTAGTAGAGCATGCCCAGCACCAGCGCCGGGGTGCGCAGCAGGCGCCCGCCGGGAAATGCGCGATGCCTGAGCCGGGCGTAAAGATCGAAGCGCTCTGCCTGGCCGGCGATGGCCTCGGCGACCAGTTTGCCGGCCATGCCGGTAAGCGCAACGCCGTGGCCGGAGAAGCCCTGCAGGTAAAAGATGTTCGGTTCGACACGGCCGAAATCCGGCGCGCGATTCATCGTGATGTCCACGAAGCCGCCCCAGGCATGGGCGATCGCGATATCCGCGTCGAGTTGCGGAAACACCTTGCGCATGCGCGCCTTCATGCTCTGCGCGAGGTTGGGCGGCGTCATCGTGCTGTAGCTGACCCGCCCGCCAAAGAGCAGGCGGTCGTCGCGGCTCAAGCGGAAATAGTCGAGCACGAAGTTGGTGTCGCAGACGGCGGCGCGATCGCGAATCAGCGCTTCGGCCACCCCGGTCGGCAAAGGCTCGGTGGCGACGATGTAGGTGCCGACCGGCATGATGCGCGCCGCCAGCGCCGGAACCAGGCCGCCGAGATAGACGTTGCCGGCCAGCACCACGAAATCGCAGCGCACCGCGCCGGCGGCGGTGCTCACCAGCGGCTGCGCGCAACGCGCGATGCCGGTCGCGCGGCTGTGCTCGAAGATGCGCACGCCCGCGGCACGTGCTGCGGCGGCGAGCCCCAGGCAGTACTTGAGCGGATGCAGATGGCCCGACAACGCATCGTGAAGGCCGGCGTAAAAGCGCGGGCTGGCGATCCAGTTGCCGATGTCGCCATGCTCAATCCAGCGCCAGTGCGGGTAGCCGTAGGCGCGCTCGCTCGCCTCCTGCCACCGGCGCAGCGCGTGCGCCTTGCGCGCATTCACCGCCAGCGACAGATAGCCCGCCACGAAATCGCAGTCGATCCTGAACTCGGCGATGCGCTCGCGCAGCAGTTGCAGTCCATCGACCGTCACGTCCCATGCGCGCCTGGCATCGGCCGCACCGAGTTGCGCGTCGATCGCATCGTCGCTCGCATGGCCGACGATCGCCTGGCCGCCGTTGCGACCCGAGGCGCCCCAGCCGACGCGCTCCGCTTCCAGCACCACCACAGAGTAGCCGCGCCGCGCCAGTTCGATCGCGGCGGACAGGCCGGCGAATCCGCCGCCGACCACGCAGACATCCGCCCGCGTCTCGCCCGCAAGCGGCGGCGCCGCGGGGCCGGGCGGCGCGCTGGCGGCGTAGTACGAATTGCGGACCAGCGCCGCTTCGCCCGCCAGCATGTCGCGCCTCCGCTCAGCCGGCGCGTGCGAGGCGGCCGGCAAGGTAGGTCCACACGAATGTGGACGCGGCATTGGCCGTGAGGTCGGCAACGTCGTAGGGCGGCGCGACCTCGACGCAATCCATGCCGACGAAATCGAGGTCGGCGAGTTCTTCCAGCAGCGTGAGCACCTGGGCGGTGGTCATGCCGCCCGGCTCCGGCGTGCCGGTACCGGGCGCGAATGCCGGGTCGAGGCAGTCGATGTCGATCGTCAGATAGACCGGCGCAGCGGCCGCCTGAACGCGGCGACGAACCTCGTCGATGACGAATGCAAGCTGCGCCGGACTTTCGGCGCCGCGCAGTTCGCGCGCGGTGAAGACGCGTCCGCCCACGCTATTGACATAGTCGCGTGCAGCCTTCTCGCCCGACGAGCGGATACCGATCTGCAGCGTCGCCTCCGGTACCAGCAATCCTTCCTGCAACGCTTCCCAAGTCCACGTGCCGTGCCCGGACGGTTCGCCGAAATGATCCTGCCAGGTGTCGCAGTGGGCGTCGAAATGCAGCAGCGCCAGCGGCCGGCCGAGCACCTTGCGACAGGCGCGCAGCAGCGGCAGCGTGATCGAATGGTCGCCACCCAGCCAGGCCATGTGGTGGGCGCGGATCAGCGCCTCCGCCTGCGGCTGCAGCGCGTCGCGCATCGCGGCGAGCGAGGTGTTCGGATGCAGCAGGTCGCCCGCATCGCAGAGGTGGCCGAGCGGCGACACGTCGAAGAACGGATGGCCGGCATCACACAACATCTGGCTCGCCCGCCGGATAGCCGACGGACCGAATCTCGCACCCGGCCGATTGGTCACCGCGCCATCCCAGGCGATGCCGGCGACGCAAAAGCGCCGGTCGGGCGCCTGGTGCCGGGCCGGCGCCTGCAGGAAGGTGCCGAAACTCAGGTAAGGGAAGGCGTGACGGCTCATGGCGAGGAGTCCTGAAGTCGGGCTGGAACGGCTTCACCCGGCCCGCCCAAATGGCGCTGCCGTTATTAACAATTCGGAGAGGCGATGGTACCATTCACGCCATGGCCCGCCAAGATTGCGGCGTCGCCAATCCAGCCCCCTGCCCCGATGCCGGATATCGCCCGCGACAGGTTCGCCTCCGTCCCCGTTTCGACCCGCCGCCCAGCGAGGCGCCATCGGCGCAGCCGCGCGGTTGCCGAGCCGGCGGCGGCGCAGTCGCTACCCCGCGTGCCGATGTGAAGCCGGTCGCCGTCATCCAGTACGCCGGCAACGATGGTCCCGGCCATTTCGGCGACCACATGGCGGCACGGGGTCTGCCGATCCGCATATTTCAGGCATGGAACGGCGAGGCGCTGCCCCGCACGCTCGGCGGATTCAGCGGCCTGTGCCTGCTCGGCGGGCCGATGAGCGTCAATGACGACCTGCCCTTCCTGCGCGAGAGCGAGGCGTTGATCCGCGCCGCGATCCGCGACGACCTGCCGGTGCTCGGCCACTGCCTGGGCGGCCAGTTGATGTCCGCCGCGCTCGGCGGCAAGGTAACCCGCGCCGCACAGCCGGAGATCGGCTGGATCGACATTTCGACGCAACCGGATTGCAATGCCGCCGGCTGGTTCGGCTGCGATGCCTTCAGCATCTTCCAGTGGCACGCCGACACCTTTTCGGTGCCGGCCGGTGCACGGCATCTGGCGGCCAGCGCCGCGTGCGAGAATCAGGCCTTCGCCTGCGGCGAACTGCATCTGGCGATGCAGTTCCACTGCGAGATCACGATCGGGAAGATCGACGACTGGATCGGCAGCGAGGCCGGTCGCGCTGAGATTGCGGCATGCGCGGTCGAAAGCGTGCAGTCGCCGGCGCGCATTCGTGCCCTGACCGGCGAACGGATCGCCGCCAGCCTGCACACGGCGGACCACATTTACCGGCGTTGGACGCGCAATCTGCGCCCCTGATGCCGCACACCCCAAGGACTCGGCCATGCAGATCAACCACTGGATCGACGGCAGGATCACCGACCAACCGGATGCGCGCCGCGCCCCGGTGTACAACCCGGCCACCGGCGAGGTCACCGGCCAGGTTGCGCTGGCTTCGGCCGCAGTCGTGGATCGGGCGGTCGCCGCGGCGCGCCGGGCGTTTACTGCCTGGGCGGCTGCCAGCCCGCTCTCCCGCGCGCGGGTGATGTTCCGCTTCAAGCAGGCCATCGAGGCGAACCATGACCGGCTGGCCGAGTGCATCACGCGCGAGCACGGCAAGGTATTCACCGACGCCAGAGGCGAAGTGATGCGGGGGCTGGAAGTCGTCGAATACGCGTGTGGCATTGCCGAGGTGCTCAAGGGCGAATACACCGAGCAGATCGCCGACGGCATCGACGCATGGACCATGCGCCAGCCGCTCGGCGTGTGCGCCGGCATCACGCCGTTCAACTTCCCGAGCATGGTGCCGATGTGGATGTTTCCAATGGCCATCGCGTGCGGCAACAGCTTCGTGCTCAAGCCCTCGGAGCGCGACCCCTCCGCCAGCCTGCTGCTCGCCGACCTGCTCAAGCAGGCAGGATTGCCCGATGGCGTGTTCAACGTGGTGCATGGCGACAAGGAGGCGGTGGATGCGCTGCTCGATCATCGCGACGTAAAAGCGGTGAGCTTCGTCGGCTCGACGCCGATCGCGCAGTACATTTACGCCACCGGCTGCGCCGCCGGCAAGCGAGTGCAGGCCCTCGGCGGCGCGAAGAACCACATGGTTGTCATGCCGGATGCGCCGCTGGGCGGCACGGTAGACGCGCTGATGGGCGCGGCCTACGGATCGGCCGGCGAGCGCTGCATGGCGATCTCGGTGGCCGTGGCGGTCGGCGACATCGCCGATGCGCTGGTAGAGAAGTTGGCCGCGCGGGTGCGCCGGCTGCGCATCGATCAGGGCATGAATCTCGAAGCGGAGATGGGGCCGGTGGTCAGCGCGGCGCACAGGGACAGGATCATCGGTTTCATCGAGGACGGGCTGCGCGAAGGTGCAAAACTGGTGGTCGACGGCCGCGCCCTGGTCGTGCCGGGCCACGAACACGGGTTCTTCCTCGGCGGCAGCCTGTTCGACCATGTGAGGCCCGAGATGCGGATTTACCGCGAGGAAATCTTCGGTCCGGTGCTGTGCGTGGTACGGGTTGCCGATTTCGAATCCGCGCTCGAACTGGTAAACGAGCACGAGTTCGGCAACGGCACCGCGATCTTCACTGCCGATGGCCTCGCCGCGCGCGAGTTCGTCAATCGCGTGCAGGTGGGCATGGTCGGCGTCAATGTGCCGATCCCGGTGCCGATGGCGTTTCACAGCTTCGGCGGCTGGAAATCGAGCCTGTTCGGCGGCCATCATGCGCATGGCCCGGAGGCGGTGCGCTTCTACACGCGGCAGAAGGCCGTCACGCAGCGCTGGCTGATGCACAAGGGTGCGCAGTTCACCATGCCGACCCATAGTTAGCGACCCCCCCTCGAACTGTCGCCGAGTCTGCCGCGAGCCCGCGCCGCGCTCGGCGTGCCACCCCCACAGCCAGCCGCCATCGAGTCGGTGGCGGCGTTCTTGCGGCGCGTCTCGCAGATCGAGCACCTGCGCTGCCCGCATTGCGCCCGCGGGCAGTTTCGTCTGGTTGGCCCGATCGCCCCGCAGCGCTACCTGGTCAATGCGCGGGGGCCCCCGAGAGGATCACGGTCGGCCAAGCCGTTGCACAGCGCCCGGATGGCGAGACCGTTCGCGCTCCGGCTCGTCCCCGGCGCCGGAAACACCGCCTGCGACCGGGCTGCTGGGCGTGCCGGCTCCGGCCCAGCGATGCCCTGACACCTTCGCAGCACATCGGCAAGCCTGCGCCGAGAAGCGCTCGCCATGCCATGCGATT
>WBZP01003402.1_pt1 | contig 17287 bp, 9 predicted proteins | sample 5204301 | NCBI WGS metagenome assembly WBZP01 (sample SAMN12412401, study PRJNA552823) | activated sludge metagenome | isolation source: activated sludge from nitrification reactor of wastewater treatment plant... | place: USA: Pennsylvania | collected 2017 | reverse complement strand
CATCGCGAGATCAACCACCGCCGCTACATGCGCCAGGGGGCGACGCCAACTCAAACAAGACATGCAATGGGTCGTCACGGTCATCAAACCGTGAAATGAAGTGAGCCGAATTTTCTTCCCCCAAAACACCATTGAGGGTAATGGAAATTCTAGAGATGGCTGCCGCAAAATCCCCGTCACGAGGAGTCATGAGAATTACCGACAGAGCATAAGCAACTGACAGCAATTGTGCGTCAGCCAATTTTGACTCCACAAGCCCAGGATAACCCACCCCCAAACCAAGTGGGGTCTGGTTGACTAGGTTTAACCCATACACATCGCATTGATACTCTAGCAACGTAGCAGGATCAAACCTTTGAGTTGCCCGTATCTCGATACGCTCCGTCGGTGCCGCCATATGTCCAATCTCATGCGCCATGAAGATTGCCATCATGGTCTCGGCTAACTTATTGCCCAAAACATTCCAAGGGTAGGCCAGCATAAGGTGTTGATCCGCCTCATCGACCCCATCGATCTCAAGCCGGCGATGAAACCAATCGGTTTCGAGTACGATCGGCATGTTTGCTGACTCATTAACCGCCAGCGCAACGTATATCTTGGCAATTCTACTAATCGCTACGCCAAGAGCAGTCGTCATAATTATCTCTGGGGGCTGTCTGGTGCCAGAAACTGAATAGCAGCGCAATTCACGATGCGCCAAAACAAAACAGAAGATATCGTTCTTAAATTTGACGTCGTCATCTTGAACGTACTCGAGCAGTATTCGCAATAGTGCATGGGCTGAACCCATAATCCAGCCGCTGCGGTCGTTCCGCTCGCCCGCTGTAATCACACCCGCTATGTAGTCCGTCAGTGTGAATTTCATATCACTGAATATATTGAGTTGACGCAAGAAGGTCTGAATTATGTCCCTGAACTCGTCTGGCAACCCATCGCGTTCTAGCCATCTCTTAGGCAACTTTGAGAGAACAACTACACCCGGAGGTAGGAATATCGACAACAATATGAGCATTAATCGTTCACGCATTGGATACAACAGTTCTAAACTTTCCTCCCCCAGACTCCACTCTTCAACATCGTTAGCAAACGGACGCACCTCTCGACCGATGCGACGGCGGTGCAGGCTCGCAGTAATATCAGCGACCATCGAAGCTGTGCCAGTAAGTGTTAGCGATTGTGACTCGTACCTTACGTCGTTGATTTCGCTTTCCGTAATCATGCAATCATTGAAAGTACACTCGCTTACGCGGACGCACCGCAGCGACAGCTTCGAAAAAATGCAACGGATAAAGACGCAGTTCTCAAAGTGTATGCCCGAACCCGACAGGTCGCAGAAACTCGATTCAATAAATGTTGCATCCCTAATCTTGCAGCCCGATATGTCACAATTTGATAAGCTGAAATCAGTAGCGTATGGCTGGGATATTACCGCATTCACTAACTCAGACTTATCGATCCTACAATCGATAAGTAAGCAATCCGCTATGCTGCACCCCTCAAATGTTGCGCAACTGAATCCGCCTTTGAGTGTGACGGCGATTAATCTTGCACCCACATACGATCCCGAACTGAGGCCCGGGACACGCCTGGCATCTAACGTAATTCCTTGGAGACTTAATTGACCAAGATCAAGACCCGTCGTGACGGTTCGATTTGACGCTCGCAATGGCGAAGTTTGCAATAGCGTGTCTAATCGCCCAACAAATATTGATCCAAGCGAATCTTGCAGTGCAGATCTCACGATTCTTCGCACGATCATTCTAGGTCTGAGATGACGGTACACTGCGGAGACCAGTCCGGCGATTGCAATTGATTGCAGCCAAGCCGGGATGAAATCTCTGCCCCGATGCCGCTGTATCATTGCACAAGCGAGCACTATGGGGGACACGTGTTTACGCACAATCATCGCCTCATTGATAATTCTGCAGGCCCTCACCAATCTCATAGCACTATCCTCATGCGCTCGCATTAAATCAAACCTCAGATTCACAGTCGCCAGCCTGTATCGACGTTGTCCAGACTAGTCCTGGCTAGAGGGATCAGCCTTTCGGCCAGTAATGCTTGACCGAGAAATGGCTTCTAGCACTTCCTGCATTTCTTTGGCAGAGTTTGCTTTAATGGCGATATCACCAATCGTGACTTTGGTAACAGATTTCTTTGATTCCCTATGAGCGAGCCAAAGACCCAATGTGGATATGGCCAGAGCAGTGGCATCGATTGACAGTTGTAATACCGCAAGTCCGTCAAACCCATATTTTTCATCGATACTATCGCTGTGCACATTCAACGCTTCACATAATTCCGCTAGATCAGCACGGTCTGAACACGGTACCGTGACGCGAACGCTATCTGCCATTAGCATCTCCTCCTATTGTTTGAACTCTATTGTGGCGGACGCTTTATCGGGGTAGATCGCGAGAAAGCGGTCCTGTCGGTCCGACGCTTGTCGGTACCCAAGACAAATCAGCTACTTATCAGCATCCTCCCGGCGACTCGTAAATCGCCTTACGTGGCTGATGGCTTTCTTGCGCTTCTCATCAAATTCATCGGATATGAACTCCCTTACGTTGCTAAAGCCTTCGCCGGCGGCGTGGAGTGCTCGATCTGAGTAATTACCAGCAAGCTCCAAAACATGCTCGGCCGCATCGCGAACAGTCGGGGTCTCATGCTCTTGCCACTCCGCAAGTTGGTGCCGGCGCGCCTGCGCGAACGCGTCCAGGTCGGTCCTCAGCTGTTGGACGTGCTTCGCAACGCCGCGGACCGACCAGTAGCGGAAACCGTCAATTCGGTTGGTGCGACTATAGGTTTCCAGTACTTCCTTCGCCCGACTGTACAACCGGCCATCCTCTGCGACTTGTGTCGCAAGAAGATCAAACGCGTCATCGACAACCTGCTGACGATGTTCAGGCTCCACATCCTGCACCCGCGCCAGACGAAGACGCTGCCATTTGTTCAACGACTCCTCGGCAACGATGAGCAGGTTCAGTGTTTCTCCGAGACGGTTCTCTTCGACTGCCCGCTCCAGAATCTCCGCTCGTTCCTGGATCGGTTGTGCGGCGTCGAAACGGTCGAGTGTGGTGGTGGCATGCGCCCGCAGTCGTTCAACCGCGACGATGAGGTCAGGACCAAGACCAGCTACCGACTGCCAATCAGTGGCCGGCAACACTCCGGTTCGATCAAGATTGCGTGTCATCCGTTCGACGGTTGCGTGGTGCCCTTTGATGTCACCAATCCGATTCGCCTCAACGAGTTTCGCGACAGATTCAACCTTGTCCTCAACTCTTCGGACCGATTCATCGACTTCAGCGATGGCCATCTTCAAGGCCATCTGAAGGCCGATCATTTGTACCGAAAGCATCTGGGTCGGCCCGAGGGACACGGGTCGCCATTGCAACTGCTGCAGGAATTGTCCGCCGCCGTCGACCGTCGTCATTCTGAAGAACCCAGGATCGCCAGGAATCAAGTTTCCGGTACGGATTGCCTCCATGCTCTTGGTAGACAACTGGACAAACTGTCCATTTTGGGCGAATGCCGATACCGCGCCGACAGCAACACCGGCGAGGTTGCCCACGGCACCCATGCTCACACCTGCTACATCGACCAGTTGCCCGGCTGCCGCTTTGATCCTGTCGATGTACAAGCCGACGGCCTCCGGGCTGCCATCCACGAGGACTCCCTCGTCGGTCACGGCTATCGCCAACTCCCCCTGGGGCATCGGCTCTATATCAGACCCCCGTCGAGCGGGCGTGTTGTCTTGTTCTCGCTCCATGCCGTTCGTCCTACTCCCCCAACAACTCCGACTTCTTCCCACTCCACGTCACAACCAGCGCATCCCGCGCCCGGCTGCTGGCGACATAGAGCAGCGACCGCTCACGCAACATCGCCTCGGCACGCTCCTCTTCTGGCACAGAACGCAGGGTGGCCGGCGACGGAACGTGCTTGTCGTCAGCACCGGCCAACACCACGCGGGAGAACTCCATGCCCTTTGCCCGGTGCATGGTCATCACCAGCGGCTGGCCGGCAGTCGCCGCACCCTTGTCGAGGGCCCGGGCCGTCACGCCCCGTTCACCGAGGCCCCGCACAAAGCGGTCCCGCTCTTCCTGGCTGCGGGTGAGGATCGCGATGCTCTCGGGCTGCACGCCATCTTCGGCGAGCCACGCCTTGACCTTGGTCGTCACGGCCTCCAGCTCGTCGGCCATGTCGGAACACGGAATCAACTCCGGCACCGGGCCGTTGCGGGCAGACCGGTAGTCACTGGTCGACTCCGCACCCTGTTCCAGGTCGGTGTACTCGGCGCCGGACAGCACGCTGACGGCGAAGTGCAAGTTCTGCGCCGTAGTTCGGTAGTTCAGGGTCAAGCGCCGAGACCGGCCGACGATTTTGATGCCGAAGCGGCTCAACACGATTGGGCTGCCGTAGATTCGCTGGTGCGAGTCCTCGGCGATAAACAGGTCGTTGGCGCCCTCCACAACAAGTGCCCGCAAGAGCGCCCAGTGGGTCGCATGCAGGTCCTGGGCCTCGTCGACGAGTACATGATCAGCGAGGTAGGTGCCGTCGGTCTCGGTCTTGATTCGCAATGCCTCGGCGGCCAGCGCCAGAACCTCGGGGAAGCTGAGCGTCTCGTCCATCTGGCTCTGTCGCCGGAACGCCTCGACAAGTTTCCAGACGGCGATCCGCTGCGGTCTGCTCAGGCGCACGCCGCGGCCGGGTCGAGCGACCTTCGCGTACTGCTCCAGCGTGGTGATCCGGTTCGCGAGAACAACGGCCACATACTCGGATTCCAGGAACGCTGGCGTCGCCAATCCGGATTCCAGCCCCGAGTCGACGCTCTGTGCGACGTCACGCCACACCGCATCCGCCGATGTCCGCTTGGCGCTGAACTCCAGTGCGCTGCTGCCGAAGATCCGTTCGCAGGCCGCGGGCACCAGGTCGCGGGACCGGTCGAGTACGGCCTTGCCGAGTGCGTCGATGCCGCCCACGTACACACCGGGGTCACCCGGCCGCTCGGCGATGCGCACGTTGGGATCGAGAGCCAGCAGGTCGGTCTTGAGGCCCTGGGCGAGAGTCGAGTTGAAGGTCGTCAGGATGATCCGAGCCGACGGGTTGTCGTGTGCAAGTCGGCGCGCACGGTGGATGGCGACCACGGTCTTGCCCGTACCCGCTCCCCCGGACAGCCGGAATGCACCGCTGAAGTCGGCGTCGACGTACCTGCGCTGCTCGGGATGCAGGAAGGTGCGCCAAGCAGCGAAGTCGCCGCCCTCGATCACCCGCCGCAGTTCTTCGTTGTCCTCGATGAAGGCAAACTGCATCTTGGATGCGGGGCGTTCGAGCGCCTTGATGATCTGCTGGTTCTCGTCGAGCCTCGGGTCGACGGGTTCCTTCGTGAAGCCGTGCTTGTCGCGGATGTCGTCGATGGAAATGCCGGTGGCCAGGTCGAGCAGCGCGCTGCCTTCCCATTCGAGGCCGTCGGCGGCGACCTCAAGCAGTTCGGATTCGTCTGCCGCCGCCATCGCCTTGGTGGCGAGCGCGGCGTCGATACCCAACCCGTCGGTGAGATCGGCTTGGCTGTAACCGAACCCGGCAAGGTAGGAGACCTCTGGCTCCGATACAGGCACAGCTGGCGCCGAAACATCTGCGACGGCCGCCGCTGGTTCCCTGATCAATCCCTCCAATGTCCCGTTGATCGGGTTAACACGCAGGGTCGCCCGTTCGGCGAGCTTGTTCGCTTCGTCGTGCGGCCAGGTACCCATGTAGATGTAGGTAGTGCCGCTGGACTTGTCGTCGACGCGGAACATGATGGCCCGCCAGTACAGGTCGACGCGGCCGGTGCGGACCCGCGGATCGACGGCGCCCTTCATGGGTTCGATATGCAGACTCGGCTGAGTGTCGTCGACGTTGAGCTTCTCGAAGAAGTCGTAGACCTTGTTCTTCACCGAGCCATCCAGCTTGGACATCGCCTTGCTGTTGGACGCGATTACCAGGTTCGCCACCTACACCACTCCGTTCAACTTCAGTGCCGCCACGATGTGCGCGGGGTCCGGCGGGCACAAGGTCCAGCCATCGGCGTCGGCGCCCCCGTCGAGAACCACACCGATACGCGCGTCCGCCCACGCGAGGTCGATGACGTCACCGTCGTCGGTTTCGTATCCGAGCACGGGCACCGCGGCACCCGACTCCGCCAACGCACGGATGAGGTTACGTTCGACCTCCGACACGGATTCGTCGATCAGCGCCTGCCATTCGGGGCGGAGCTCGGAATCAGGCGAGATTTCGGTTGCCGTTAGCGGGGCCGCGTCAAGCAGCGTCCGAGTGGACACTCGACTGTGGTCGCTGATGCCCAACCAATTCGACACGCGCAGCCACTCTTTCCACGCCTTGCCGTCCAGTGAAACCACCGCGGCGTCGCGGTCATCGACGGCGAGGATGGCGTGCGGCGCTTCCTTGGTACTGCGAGCACCGGCGGTGACAGTCAGACCGCCGTCAGTCCATGCCCAGCACACGTCGGAACCGCCGAGCGGGAAACCTCCCGGACCGTCGAGGGCCGCCATCGCCGCGACGGGAAGGCCGTCGACGTCGGCCTTGACGCGGTTGTCGCCGCGCACGAACAAGTACGGCATCCAGGTGCTCAGCTGACGCCAGGCATCGATATCCGGGGTGACCATGAACTCCAGCAGCTGTGTCACTGGATCCTTGGACAACAACCGAACAAGCCCCGGCTGGACGTGGAATTGACTGGTGACGACGCCGGCCGCCTTCTGGTCGAACCACGGTGGCTCGACCGACTCGGCGGACTTGAAGCGCTGCAGGTCGTCGTGGCTGAACGACCACACCAGGTAACCGGCTTTGCGCAGCGCAGCCCGCTTGTCGGCGTCATCGGCGACCCGGTTGCAGCCGGGGACCGCGTGGAAGGATCGGCCGTCGCCGAAGATGGCGATCTGCGGAATGTCGGGGTCGGCGGTCTGCAGGATGAAGTCTGGCTTGACGAAGTCCAGCGAAACCTGGGGTCGCAGTGACCATTTGCGGGCTTTGGCGCCTTGCAGGGTGATGGTCGCGGATGGGCCGTAGGTACCCGGCTTCTCCACGACCGCGGCCCCCATCGTTTTCACGCGCGCGACGAACGACGAGTAGAAGTCGCGTTCGAGAAAAGACTCGTCGCTGACCGGAGTGGCGGGTGGCGCCGTCTCGGTTACCTCGGCCGTCCAGTCGGCGAGATCCGGGGTGGCGTGTGATCCGATGTCGAGGATGTCGTCGAGCAGGTTCAGCGCCGCCAACCGCGAAACCTTGTCCATCTCGTGTGGTGCGGCGAACGGTAGCAGGCAGCGGTGGCAAGCCAGTCGTTCCTCGTCACGACACGGGCATTCCCGGACAATGTGGCGGGCGGCGGCCAGGACGGCGAATACCTTGGTGTGGTCGGCGAATTCGGCGAGGTAGCCGGTTCCGCCGGGGACGGTGTCGTGGATCAACAGGGCACGCCGGTCGGGCGCCCAGAGGGCGTCGCTGATGGTGGCGACGTCGAGGTGCTCGGGTGAGCCGCCGATCACCTCTCGGAGTCCGAGCATGATCGCGGCGGCCAGGCTGGGGTGGGCGAAGCTGTCGTATTCCATCTGCGGCGGCAAATGCAGCAGCACTCCCTGGGTGCGCAGTCGCCGGGCCAGTGCGATGTCGCGGACGTCCTCGGTGGGCGAATCACGCAGCCGGCACCAGGTCCGGTGTTCGTAGCGGCTGTTGCGGCCGGCGTCGCGGTCAAGTTGGCCGCAGGATGCGCACAGCCGGAACAGGCCGCTGTTGGATTCCTGGCCGGCGATCGTCCGCGGCTTGCCCTTGGATGCGCGTCTGCCGAGGTTAATCCAGCGAATATCCAAGCGCCGCAGGTATTCCGCACCGAACGCCGAGGCAGACCGGAACCACGTGGTGCCGACCTGGGTGGGGTCGACATCAGCGGCGGTGACAACGGTGTAGGGCTCGCGTTTGCGGTCGTCGCGCAACTCGTTGATGGTGGCCTCGTCACGGCGGACTTCGGCGGATACCCGGGTCATTTCGACAACGGGCAGATGCTGGCTGACGTCTGCGATGGCGGTGCTGTGACAGCGCGGGCACGTCGTCGCCGGTTCGGCGGTGATCCCGGACGGGCTGATGCCGGCCCACCCGCACTGCGGGCAGACCTGCCAGGCGTGGATGTTGGATTCGCCGGTACCGAGGTCGACGGCGTCGATGGTGACGGCGAGCCCTTGTGCGTAGAAGGTGGCGCCGGGGGCAAGCTCGGTCAGCGCGACCCGGGAGCCGCGCTGGTAGCTGAGCTGTTCGCCCATGTAGTCGTTGCTGTCCGGGTCGATCCAGGTGACTCCAACGTCGAGGGTGACCGCATCGTCGAGCAGCGTGTAGTTGGGCAACACGCCGTAGCGTTCGAGCACCGAGATCCAGTAGTCGCGGGTGAGCGAGTTGATCTGGGCGCCAAGCAGTTTGCGTGATCCTCGAGCGATTTTCAGGGCACGCCGGTCATCGTCGGTTGCCGCCGGTGACGACGCACGGCGTTCGAACTCAGGCAGATCAGCTTCGACAGTGGCCAGACGCTTGGTTAGTTCGTCGAGATCGTGGCGCCATGCGTAGGACGCTGACAGCACCCGCTGGGTCAGTCCGCTGGGTCCGCCCTCCGGCGGTGCGCTGGCCCATGATCGCAAAGAAGAGACGGAATCGGGGCTGAGCTTTTCGCCGAACTGATGCAGGAATCGGTCGAGCAGCATCTCCGAATCGGTGGCGGCGGTTTCCAGTAGCCTTGCCAGCCAACTCTTTTCACTATCGTCACCGAGAACCGATCGCGCGTCCTTGGGTGGGTCGAGATTCGGGTCGCGGGCGAACTGGTCGACAATATGGGCGACGTACTGGCGTTGCAGGATTTCCTCGGCGCTCAGAAAGGTCGCGGGCGGTCGGACATCGCCCTGAATCACCGAGAGCGGTTCGAAGAGTTTCGGCAGGTGCTCGCCGCGGCCACGGACGTAGGCCAGCACCAACGAGTTTCCGGTGAGCCGACCGGCGCGGCCGACCCGCTGCAGATACGACGACACCGACCGAGGTAGCGAACCGAGCATCACCGTCGACAGGTCGCCGATATCGATACCCATCTCCAGGGTAGGAGTAGCGACAAGCACATTGGGTGCTTGCGGGTCGGCGCCGCCGCGTTTGAAGGCTGTCTCGTATTCCAGCCGGGTCTTGGTCGGTAGCAAGCCGGTGTGTTCGCGCGCCACTACGCGTTTCATCTCCGTCGACTCGTACAGCCGTCGGTAGAAGTTGTCGTCCTTGGCGACGCGGTGCAGCCGGCCGGGGCAGCGGTTCAGGGTGCAGGGTGCGCCGTCGAAATCGTCGACGGTAGTGGCGCTGCCCGGCGTCGGGGTCTGGCAGATGTCGCAGGCCAGCAGATGCCGTCCGTCGAGCAGTGCGTCCAGGCTGGGTGCGCTCACCTGGACGGTGGCCGGCGCCAGCCCGTACACGGTGGATCCGGTTTCGGTGGCGACCGTGGATAGCAGCATCTGCTCGGCGAGTTCGGCGAACAGTGCCTTGGCCAGGAAGGTTCCGTCGGCGGGACTGACGTCCAGGCAGCGTGACGTCCACTGGGCATACCAGGAGGACGGCGCGGTGATCGAGTCAAATCCTTCCGGCAGTGCGCCGCCGCCGGATTTGAGCGCCGGGAATGCCGGGGCAGGGCGGCCTTTCGGGAACGCTGGCATGCCCTGTCCGCGGGGACGTCCGCCCCAGACGTGGTAGCGGTTGGCGTTCTTCTCCAGGTAGGGCCGCAGCCATTCGTGGTGGATGCCGCCGCGGGTCCGGATACGTTCGACGGTGCCACGGACCCAATGAGCCAACGCCTCGTCGGACACTCCGGTCAGCGGCAGTTGGGTCGGATCGGCTTTGTCCAGGGCGCGCCGGCCGATGATTGGCGCGCGGTGTGCGGCTCCGAGGTACACCTCGGCGACGACGCTGCCGGTCAGTTCCAGGGTGCGACCGGTGCGCGAGTTGAGACCGAATTCGAGGTCGACGTCAAACCGCAAGCGGCGCTTGGCTTTGTTCTCCGCGGCCCGCCGGGAGTTGGAATGGACGTCGGATTTCCAGAACGCGGCAAATTCGTCGCGGTCCACGATGTCCGGCGGCAACAGCTGATAACGCAGCATCGGATCGATACCGGCGCGGGCTATGACGGCCGAGGCCAGTTCGTCGAGATCGAGTTCACCGTCGCCGAGCGCGCCACGCAGCGCGGTCCGCAGACTCAGGCTGTGCGAGCGGGCCTGGACGAAACCAGCACGGTGCGCGGCGTCCTGCACGCTGTCGGTGAACATCAGCGCCTTCTTCTCGGCGGCGTCAAGATGCTTGTCGCCGAACAGGTTCGACAACGTCACCGACAGTTGGGTGGCTACTGCGCTGCCCAGGAAGCGAATGCCGTCGTCGGCGCCGCACGCTGGACACATGTCGCTCTTGGACTGCTCGTCAGCGTCGGGGCCTACCAGGGTGAGCACCGGCAACACCCGGCCGTCCACGACCTCCGGGCTCTGCGGGTCGGGAATGGTGTCCTGTAATTCGCGATGGTCGACGTGGAACCAGCGCAGGCCCTGGACACCGCCGGGCACCTGCGCCTCCGCGGGTGCGGAGATCAAAGATCGGAACCTGGAGGCGCCGGCGGCATGATCCGCGCGGATCGCCTCATCGGTCACATCCAAGGCACTGCCGGTCGGTGCCAACCGGGCGCCCCAACCGGAGCGCCCACAGTGCCGGCAGTACACCGCGGGCAGGAACAGATCGTCTTCCTCGGCCGACGTTCCATCGTCGGACCACCTGTACTCAGTGGCGGCGCGAACCACCCGGTCGACGCGGCTGAGTTCACGAATCCACAGGTGAACGTCCACCCCTAACGCGGCGCGGCCAGCCTCCGCGCGCACATGGGACAACATGGCGAAAACCAACTCAAGGAACCGGATCTGGGCGGCCCGGGTGCGGGCAGCGTCACGATCGACGGGCACTGCCGGGAACACCCGTTCAGCAAGGTCGGCCAGTGACACCGCGTCCACGGCGTTGTCCAGCACGGCCTGCAGGAACCGGTGGCGTTTGAGTTGGTCCAGCAGATCTACTGCGTCAGGTGCCCCCGAACCCCCTGGCACTGAGGAACTTTCGAAGAGTTCGCCGAAGACCGCCTCGGCCAGGGCCTGGTTGTCGTCGCGGGTTCCATCGACCTCGGTGATCCGCTCGACGGCGTCGGGCAGCGCCGGCTCGATCGGCTTCCACTCGTTGTCGCGAATACCGAGCCGGGCGCGGCGCCACTGGTCGGGCGTGAGGCGGGTCTCTTCGATGACGGCATCGGCACCGAACGGTTCGCCGAACACGGTGTAGGCGAAATCGAGCATCGCCGACGGGGCGGCCCGCGAGCCGAGGGTGGCCGAGGTCGCGACCGGGGTGATCCGGCCCAGGGGTCGTTCTCGGTCTTCGTCGGTGACCCGGGTTTCGGCGGTCCAGTGCGCTTTGAGGGTGAGGCCGAGTCTGCGCAGCAGCATCGCGACGTCGGTGCCCTGCGCCCCGTCGTAGGTGTGGAACTCGTCGAGCACCAGGTACTGCAGTGACTCGGCGGACAGTCGCCACATGTCGGCGCGGCCGGGATGCAGCAGCATGTGGTCGAGCATCTTGTAGTTGGTCAGCAGGATGTCCGGCGGGGAATCGTGCATGAGGGCGCGGTCGGTGATCAGGCCCTCCGACGAGACCCGGGTGCGTCCGCCGCTGGACTGTTCTCCCGTGTAGAGGCCGGCGGTGATGCCCGACAGTGCGGGATCCCCGGCGATAAGTTTGGCAAGACGCTCGGCCTGGTCGTTGGCCAGCGCGTTCATTGGGTAAAGAATGACCGCTTTCATCCCTGCCACGCCTGACTTCTTGGCGCGCAGAACATGATCGAGGATCGGATACAGGAAGGCCTCGGTCTTACCCGATCCGGTACCGGTGGTGACCAACGTGGGCTGTGGCCGATCGTGGTGTTTGGTGGACAGCCGGGCGAACGCCGCCGCCTGGTGGCCGTACGGGGTGAAATCGGTCGGCCACCAATCCAGATGCTCGGACCAGTCCTCCCCCGATGGCGCGAACGGCAGCCGCAGCCGGACATACGGCCCCTTGAACATCCCGGTGTCGGGGTTGCCAATGAAATCCGTGAGGGCCGCCTGGGCGTCCGGGTCGGTCAGCGCGAATGTGGTTGCCAAATAGTCGGTCAGGCCTTCGCGTAGGTGCTCGGCCTGCAGGGTGGGGAGAAGCACGCCCATCAGCAGCGCCTAGTCATCGGCCATATGCCGGACGGCGTGCATACTGTCGACCAAAAGATCCTGTGGGTTCCAAATCCGTTGTGCAACCTGCTCGTAGAGCGACCCGCGATCTAAGACGGCTTGAGCCGTGAAGTCCTCATACGGTGTGAATGGCAGCGAAGTGCGGTCAAGGAACTGGCAGAAGCCGGGGTTGTTCTTGTAGCAGTCTGCGTTCAGTGACCGCGCCAAGAGGTTTTGGGCGTTGTAATGCTTCAACTTTTTCTCGTAAGTCATATCGCCGTAGCTCGCGTTGAACTTCTTCGGCAGCAGCAGCAGATCACCAATCAGGTTGCGATGGTCGGCGAAGTCGGCGGCGTGCTCGAACTCGTCGGAGTGCCGTCGCGGGTGATTCGCCCAGATGTGTTCGACCTCGTACTTCACCGATGATCCGCTCGTCATCTGCAGGTACGTTGAATGACTGCCCGATTCGACTTCGACGTAGTCGGTGATGCGGGCCAGAAGTCTGTGCAGCTGGCGGCGGTTCTGCTGGTGCAAACGGAGTCGGTCGGTGCTGCCGATGCGTTCGGCCTCCTGCATGAGTTGATCGTGCAAGATGCTCCCCAACTCGGAAACGTCCTTCCCACGAATCGCTTTGGTCACCAGGAAGGTTCGGTACTGCAATGTCGAGGTGTCGATTGCTCGGTTGTTCCAGATCCGCCAGGTCAGCAGTATGTCGACAAAGTGCGCGACCAAACCGATCTTGCGCAATACGATAGCGTCGTCCTCTCCGACCCGTAGGGGTGCCAACAGCATGGGTACCTGAAGGGTGAACTGGTGGTCTGCATTGAACCGAACTCGTTCAAGACCCGGCACCAATGCCGATGCCTTCGTCGCGGACATGATGGACATGAAATGCCGGCTGAAGAACTCGAAGTCCTCGCGGATGAACCGCGAATAGTCTTCAGACGTCTCCAAACCGACTCGGGATGCGTTGCTTCGAAGCCAGCGGTGGAACTCCGTGCCGATCTTGTCGTAGTCGAGACCCACGGCGCCCTTGCGACGCTCGCGGATTGTCTCGGCATACTGACTTCGCAACCATGCTTTGAAGAAGTCCGCGTCAAGTTCCTTGCCGTGCGTCGCGAGATCCTGCACACGCGATCGCCACAAGTCTCCCGGTACTCGACGAACATCCTCGCTGATTCCCGCAAGTAGATAGCCTTTGAGCATATCGACGGGGCGGAGCTGCAGCCCGCGATCATTCATCGTCTCAAAGATTGTGTAGGCGTCGTCGTCGCTGTACGCGGTGATCTGGATGATCTGAACGCGGTACTGCAGCCAGTCGATGAAGTACGGCAGAGCGTCGCCCTGAAGGTCCTGCGGCAGCAACTCGCCGATGTCCTCGTACCGCTCGACGAGATTTCGCACCGAGTCACTGTCAGCAGGCGAGGGTGCAAACGGCTGGCCCTCGTACAGAGCGGTCATACACGCCACCCGATCCTCGACATCGAGGTTGAATGACTTCTTGCCGAACGCGTTCGACAGAATCAGCTCGTCGATGTTCGGTTCGTGCTCACCGTTCTGTAGTTCTCGCAGATAAGTCAACAAGAGTGTGAGAGTCGTCAGACGTTGTTGCCCGTCGACGATGAACCGTTGAGCGCCTTTCTCGCTGATGACAATCGAGCCCAAGAAGTAGAACGGGTACGACTGCACCGCCTCACGTTGGTGCGACGGCTGGTAAGCCTCAAGAAACTGGTCACTCAGGTCGTCGATCAGCTCACGAAGCTGCTTTTCCTCCCACTTATAGTCGCGTTGGTAGTAGTCGATGGTGTACTTGGACCCCTTAAGAATCTATGCCACAGACCGCGCGACCCCGTTTATCTCCTTCAACGTGGCTCCCCTCGACCTGCATTGAACATCGTCGCTCTCCCCATCACGCAGTCTCGATCAACGCACTGAAATGCTTGTGCGCCAACTCCATATCGCGTTCCCGGTCGACCCAGACGAACGGCTCTACATAGGTGACACCGTCCACGGTCAGATCGTCGGCCTTCAGAGTGGCCTTCTTGCGGTACTCCGAGGCCAGCTTGCCCGGCAGTTGCCGGCCGTTCGCGTCGTAAAGCGCGTCGCGTTCGTACTTCTGCAGTACGGGGAACTGGGTGCGGTAGATGGTTAGCAGTTCTTCGGCGGTGATGCCAAGCATGATCGCGACGATGGCGTCAATCTCGACTAAGGCCTGGCGGCGATCGACGGCGCGACGAAGCGGGGTGGCCCAGTCCCATTTGTTGTCGACAGCGCCGAGGGGGTCGCGGGTCTGGTGGTCAACGCCGATATGCGACACCCACGAATCTTGCTTCCAGGCTTTCTCGTACAACTCTTCCCAAAGCGGAGCGTAGGGCCGCACCAGGCAGTTCAACCGGAGAGTACGGAGCAGAAGTTGGGATTCAAGTGGATGCCTACGTATGTGAGGAATCTTGCCAAGCGCTGACGTTTTTACATGGCCAACGCCCATGACCTTGATCAGGAAGTCAGCGGTGATAGAGCTTGCAAAACCAGCCATGACGGCTAGGTCCGAGGGGTCGTCGACCGACAAAGACAGTAAGCCACCGACATGTGTGGGCCCAGCTGGAAGTAGCGCAGAATGTAGCGTTCGGACGGTAGCGCTATCGCACATCTCACGCCAGGCGAGCCGGAAGTAAGTCGAACTGGGTTCGCTGTGCCATTTCGGATATCCCGCAAGGTATTGGTCGTAGGGCTTCACGATTTGGTAGTTCGTCCTCGGAATGAAGTCCTCACCGATCACATCGATGTCAATCGACGAGTAATCCTTGTTACTGCGCATCGACGGGTTCGGCTGCTGACTGAGCGGTGTTGCGACCGTAAGATGCGGTCCTTGAAGAATGACTTCTTCCCACCGGTCGGGAACTCCAGAAGCGGATTTGAAAAACCCAGCCTTCCGGTCTGCAGATTCATGCCAGCCCGCGGTCCAGTCAAAGCCGACTTCGCCTAGTCGTGGTGCGGCGGCAATCTTGTCAAGCACCTCCGCGCTGGAGCGATTAACTGGATATAGCATGCGGGCTTCGATTGGTGGCGTACCAGGTTCATCGATGAGGGCGGCCCAAGTCGCCAACTGAGGCTCGGTGACCTTGATGATCCGCTCCGAATGGGGCCTTAGATCCCAGCTTCCGTCGAGATCTTTGACACCGGGGGCTGACCCCAAACCATCGTGCAGAAACGATCGAATCACCGTGTCCGGGTGATACAGCGACGCACCCTGGAGGAAACAGACTGGTCCTGAGCATCCGTATATGTGGACGCCGTATTCTTTCGCGTTGTGAATCTCGAACAGGCGTCGTTCGTTTCTGAACTGCCAGTGTTGACGCAGCCTACGGTAGGTCTCACGACGAAGTCCCATCGCGCGGAGTTCGGTGAAATGGCTCTCAGGATGGATGAACCCAACTACCCCATCTGAAGCCATGGACCGCCAGGCGCGTTCCATGAAGCACCGATACAAGTCGGGTTGTAGCCCCGCCAGCACTGGCCGGTCTATTCCAGAGCCACTCGCCGCCTTCAACTCGCCGCTGCTGGGCCTGCTGCTCCGACGGTCCTGCTTCACCCCACCGCTGCCGGGAGGAACTGCCGTGCGAGCACCCGAATGCGGTGCTGCCAGTTGTAGACGACCTGCCGATTCACTCCGAGCATTCGCGCCGTCTCGTCGGCGTCGAGCCCATCGGCGTACAGACACTTGAGGACGAGCTGGCCCTTGGGTGGCAGCTCGGCCGAGAGGAACGCGGTCAGGCGGTTCGCCGTGTCGCGCTCCACCACCCGGCTCTCGGGCGAGGGCTCGACGCTGGGCGCCTCGACGTCTCCCTCCTGCGCCTCGAAGCGCTCTCTCGAGGCCACCTTCTGGCCGACGTTTCCGGCTTCTCGCTCGCTCACCATGCCGACGTAGCCCTCCAGGGTGGCGCCGCGCTCCGGGCTCCACTTCTTGAGCTGGCTGGCCCCGTTCTCGAGGAGGCGGAGAAAGACGTGTTGGACGACGTCGTTCGCGTCCAGCTGAGCGAGGTCGGGACGACGGGCGAGCAGTCGACGCACCCGCGCGCGCACCACCGGGAGGAGCCGCTCGGTGAGGGCGCGCACGGCGGCTGGCTCCGAGCGCGAGACCCGGTCGATGAGGGCGAGCGTGCCCGCCTCGTCGCTGCCGAGGAGCGCCTTCATTCGGAGCGCACCTCGAGGTCGAGCCCATGCCAGGCGAGGCCGTCTCCGGCGACGGCGCGTTGCGGGCGGCCCACCACCGCGCGCAGCACCGCTGGGTCCTCGGCCACCAGCAGCCACAGCCGCTGGTGCCCTGGAGCGAGCCCGAGGTTGGCCCGAGTGAGGGTCGCCTCGAACGAGCCAGCGTGCTGAGCGACCTCGGGCGAAAGCGCGAGCAACTGGCCCTGCTCGCCTTCGACGAAGACGCCCATGACGCGAGGCTCGGTGGAGGCCCGCTCCGCTCTCAAACGAACGAGGAGCCGGTTCTCGGCGGTGAGGACGAGGGCCGGGCGCACGTCGCCGCGGGTCGCCGAGGTGCCGCCCTCCACCTCCAAGAGGTACCCGGCCTGGGGCGTGGTGCGCAGGCTGAGAATGACGGTCAACCCGGCAGCCGCCGCCAGCGTCGCCACCGTCAACGTCACCACCCGGCGCCGACGGCTCGCGAGAGAGATGACGTTGGTCGGCAGCACGCGAACGACCGAGTCCACCTCGCTCTGGCTGACGTCTTGGGAGAGCTCGCGGAGCAGCGCCCGGGCTTCTGGGTCCCGCACCAGCCGGCGCTCGACGGCCTCGGCCTCGGCTTCACTCAGCCGATTCGCGCGGTACGCCAGCAGCACCCCCTCGTCGATGGGCGCTTCGTTGGAATTTTCCACGCCTGCCGTGGCGCGTTCCGTGTGCTGGAGCAGCTGGTCGATTTCTTCGTCGCGCATCGTCGTCGTCCTCGGTACTTCGCGCCTCGCTCGGCTCTTTTTTCGAAAGTCCCAGAAAAAGGT
>WBZP01003401.1_pt1 | contig 17289 bp, 8 predicted proteins | sample 5204301 | NCBI WGS metagenome assembly WBZP01 (sample SAMN12412401, study PRJNA552823) | activated sludge metagenome | isolation source: activated sludge from nitrification reactor of wastewater treatment plant... | place: USA: Pennsylvania | collected 2017 | reverse complement strand
ATCATGGGCGTGTGTCGTCCAAGTGGGGAGCAGCGATGGATCTCCATTAATACGCAGGCCCTCAAGAAACCAGATGACGAACACCCGTATGCCGTCGTGTCATCCTTTCATGACATCACCGATCGCCGTCGAGCGGAACAGGCGTTGCTGGAGGCGCAGACCAAGCTGGAGCAACGCGTGCGCGAGCGGACCGTGAGGATTCATCAACTTGAGGTCCAGCGGTCACAGGCTGAAACCCTGGCGGCGCTCGGCCAGTTGGCCGCCGATATTGCCCACGAGGTGAACAATCCTCTGGCGGGAATTAAGAACGCCTTTCACTTGGTGAAGCAAGGAATCGGGAGTGAGCATCGGCATTATCGATTCGTGGAACTTATCGATCGGGAGATCCAACGGCTCAGTGCCATCGTGAAAAAGATGTACACCCTCTATCAAGGGGGCGCCTCACGCGAGCGGCAACTCACGAATTTTACCGACCTGCTCCAGGATGTGTCGGCGCTGTTGGATTATAGGTTGTCTTCAAGACGAATTCGGTTGCGCACAGAGGTGCAGGTTACGCGCCCGGCGATCACATTGCCGCGTGCGGACCTCTTTCAAGTGTTGCTGAATCTCGTGCAGAACGCCATTGATGCGTCCCCCGCCGACAGTGAAGTGGTGGTGAAGGTTGTTGAGTGCGCGGACATGCTGCAATGGAGCGTGATCGATCACGGAACGGGAATTGCGCCTGACATCCTCCCCCATATTTTTGATCCATTTTATACGACGAAATCAGCCGCCGATCGGCCGGGCCTAGGCCTTGGGTTGTGCGTTTCGCAGCGACTGGTGCATGAGGTGGGTGGCAGAATCGAGGTCCAGACTGAACTTGGCGCCGGGTCAACATTTACGGTGGTGCATCCCCTTGAGGGAGCGTGTGTTCCGGCCCAGTAGCATGCAAGACGAACGACAGAAGAGGAGCAACCATGACGACGACGCAAAAACGCATTCTGATTGCTGATGACGAGGAAACCTTTCGGGAATCAACGGCGGCCATCCTTGCTGAGGCCGGGTACGCGTGTAGTTCTGCCAGAGATGCGACTGAGGCCGAGCGTCTGCTGGAAGCCGGGTATGATTTGCTGCTCGCCGATGTTCGAATGCCGGGCAACTCTCAGTTGGAGTTTCTTCAGACTGTGTCCCGGCGACATCCCACTCTTCCCGTGGTGGTGATTACCGGGTATCCGTCCGTGGGCATGGTGATCGAATCCTTTCGTCTCGCCATCGTCGATTACTTGATCAAACCGGTTGACCTGGATGAGCTCAAAAGAGCCGTGGAGCGAGGGCTTCGCCGACGGACCATCGCACGAGCCGTGCAGGACGCCATGGCCGAAACCACCAAGATGGCCGGTATCTTCGAGCAATTGGGGCGGTCTATGAGTGAGGTCGGCCAAGGTAGCGCACAGCTGGAGTGGACGGCCCAGGAGTATATGGCGCAGGCCATGACGCACATCAGCCAGCTTTCGGCGTTGGTTGGCCGCACGCTGGAGGCGTCCCGTGGGGGTGAACCACAAAGCCCTACGGATATCTGTGCATTCATGAAGTGTCCGCGGCTGGAGCGCTACGAAGCGGCCATTGAGGAGGCCATTCAGGTGATGGAACGCACTCGTAGTTCTTTCAAGTCCAAAGAAATCGGCACACTGCGACAGCAGTTGGAGACCGTGTTACGAGAGGGGCGTCGCTGAGCCAGGGGTCATGTGGAGGGTCGAGTCAGGCCTCGTGATGTGACCAGGGGGGCTGATCAGCATTGCAGGAGATCCGATGGGCACGGAGCGCCCATCTCGCTCCGTGGTTGTCGTTGAGGCGCTGGCCCCCATCTCCTGAAAGGCGCCAATCAGCAAGGACTCATGTAGTGGCACCAATCCGACTTAGTGTGACGATTGGGCCGAGTGGAGAAGGGGAATGGCCTCTTTCTTGATGCGGTCCAGGAGTCTGTTCGTGTGCTCAGCTTTGCCCTGAGACGTTAGATGATAGATGTTTCCCGTGAACATGTCGGCGTTATACTGATAATCCGAGGGGGCTCCCAAAATGGGGATGCCCAGTTTCCGTACCTTGTTTGCAATGGCCTGCACGGTGTTGTGCAGACGGGGTGACGTGAGATCGAGCTTGGACTTCATCGTTGGAGGCCAGGCGATATAGACCTGGACTCCTCGTGCCTGGGCATTCGCAAAGAAATCCTGCAAGGTGCTCCAGAAATACTCCGGCTCCACGAAGTCGAGATCCAGTTGATAAGGGTTGCCCGTATACTCCAGCGCAGACTCCGGCGTGGTCATGATGGCATCGCCGTGCGGGTTCAAGTTGAGAAATGAGAACATCTTGTCCGGGTGATGGTCGGGGTTATTCCAGGCTGCCCGTATCCGGTCCAGGATCTCTTCCGGAGATTTCAAGGCTCTGGTTCGAACGCGCTCAAGGTGGTCCCCCATAAGCTTCGTCAACACGCCGACCAACACTCGTTGCGGAAGGACAGACCGAACGAATTTGAGCTTTTCGGTCGTGTCCAATTGCCAGAAATAGTCAGGATGCCAGGTCATGATCTGATTGGTAAACCAATCAGTATAGGGAGTTTCCCCGCGGTAATGTTCGTATTCCAGAGGAAGTATGACAATATCTCCCCTCGTGAGGTAGGGCACCATTTCGCTCAATAAAATATGCACTGGACGACCGATGTGAAGGCCCAGGTTGATCGTGGGAATACCTGATCTCCGTTCTATTTCCTGGGAGTCAATGCCGAAAAACGCGCTGGAGCCGGCAGTAAAGATGATTTTCGACCGCTCCCGGTGCTTCGCGAGCAACTCTTGTTTGACCACTTGTGCATCGTATAGCCAATACTCGGCGGATACCAACGCTCCCATCTGATACAGAAATCCCCCAAGATACAGCAGTGCGCCGACCAGCACGGTGAGCGCAACGGTCCCTAAATATCGTGCTGGTGGAGACAGCTTCATGCGTGCTCAGAAGTTTTCATAAATAAAGTTGCTGGCCTGTGAAGAAATGGACGCGAGCCATACGGAAAACAGCAACACCCCGACCACCAGTGCTCGCCTCAAGGAAAGGGGGGATTCTGCCGTCTGGGGTGTAGGCCGGATCCATTCGGCGGCATTCGGCAACCGCAGGGCGATCACACCGGCAACAATCAGCCAGCAGGTGTGTAGTGCGGGGGTGGAAAGAAGCAGGTTGGCCGGATAGATTGTCCAATGGCCGACGGAGATGACGAAGCCCAGATCATGGCCGAGGAACTGCGCAACGGTATCGAGTTGTGGGGCGGGTAGTTCCAGGTATCGCAGCATCCCGCGGAAACTGTCTGTCCAGAGGCCGTTGATGCCGCAAAGCGACGCGGTGAGTCTGAGCGCGGTAGAAATGTTTTCTGCCCGAAACCAGGCCCATCCGATGGCAACGGACAGAAAGGTGAGTATCCATCCGATCCGCGCCGGACAGCGAATCGTTAGCCGCCGCCAGGCATGATTGATCAGAAGATAGACACCGTGAAGCGCGCCCCATACCACGAAAGTCCAACTGGCTCCGTGCCATAGCCCGCAGAGCCCCATCGTGATCAGCAGATTCACCTGCTGACGTGCGGCTCCCTTCCTGTTTCCGCCGAGTGGGATGTAGAGGTAGTCGCGGAGGAAGCGAGAGAGCGTCATGTGCCATCGCTTCCAGAAATCGATGATGCTGGTGGCTTTGTAGGGAGAATTGAAGTTCTCGGGCAGAGAGACTCCAAATAACTGGGCGATCCCAAGCGCCATATCCGTATAGCCGGAAAAGTCGAAGTATAGCTGGAAGGTATACGCCAGGATTCCGCCCCAGGCCTCGACCATACCCAGGTCCCTTGTGCCTATGTCTGCTGCAAAGAGCGGATTGGCAAATCCGGCCAATGTATCGGCGAGCACGATTTTCTTGAATAGCCCGATGATGAAGCGTGTCGCCCCTGTAGCGAGGTCCTCGAGGGAGACGGTGCGCATGTGCTGCGCAATCTGAGGCACGAGTTCCCCATGCCGGACAATCGGTCCGGCCACAAATTTGGGAAAGAACGAACACAAGAAACAGTAATCCAGGAAATTGATGGCCTGGACCTGCCCGCGATACACATCAACTAAGTAGGCGATTTGCTGGAAGGCAAGAAATGAGATGCCGATGGGCAGGTAGGGTGTGAGCAAGGGATAGGACGTATGGAGGAGGGTGTTAAGATTCTCCGTGAGGAACGCTGAATACTTGAAGTAGCCCAGTAGAGAAAGATTTGCCGTAATTCCCAACGCCAAGAGGAGAGGCTGTCTTGGTCCTGGCTGCCCGGGGTTCCGGTGCAGGAACAATCCGATGAGAAAGTTGAAACCGATCGAGCCCGCTAACAGTTCCGCATCAGTCAGGTTCCGCCAGCCGCAAAACACCAGTGATAGGCCAACGAGTGCCATCACGGCAAGACGGAAATAGCCAGCCCTGTTCAGGAGGAAATGGAGGGCGACAGCCAGCGGAAGAAAAAAAACGACAAAGTCGATTGAGTGCAGAGGCATCCGTACTCCTGAAGCTCCATGAAGTGACGCGATCTCCGAGGCGGCTGGCTCATCCGGTGAGCGCAGCGTGCTGGAGAGTTCCCCTCAGGCCGGGGGGTGGCATCTCATGCCGGCTGACGCGACACGTTACCTGCATCAAGATGAGCGTATCTCGATACTTACGACAGGCCGCGGCGTGGTCCGGAAATCGTTTGCTATGGAGGAGACGTACTCTAAGGGCACTATACAAAACCGGCACACCGTCCGCAACCCATTCTTCGCAGGAAGGGACAGCGCGAGCGCACCTACCCGCGAGGACTTACTAGTCAGAAGTGCTTACGGTGTGGCCGGACGAAGCGTGCGAATGAGTGACGAGACAGGAAAGCCGAGTTGGCTGGCTTGTTCAACGTAGTGCTGGTACGTGATGTCGTCCAATTGTGGCGTGCGGGAAAGAATCCAGAGATAACGGCGGTCGGGCGTCCCGACCATCGCGGAGCGGTAGTCTGGATCAAGGGCGAGAATCCAGTAGTTGCCGTCACGGGATGACCCGAACAGCCGGGCAAAGAAATTGTCGAAGACGACCGTCAGGCGCGCGTTGGTCTGCGGATCAACCACCCGCGCTACACCCTCGATGTGGGCCTGCCCTCCCGTGTCAGTTGCACATTCATTGCGCACACCCACCGCGCCATCCGCCCGTCTTGTGTAGGTCGCCATGGAATTTACGCAATGGCGCTGAAACCACATCGGTAACCGCGCAATCTCATACCAAGTGCCGCAATACCGGCCGAGGTCCACAGCCGGTACGGTTGGCAGGGTGTCCTTCCGGTCTATGCCGGCGCAGGCTGCGAGTGTCACGCAAAGAGCAACGGCCACTGACGTCACGGCACCGCGAAACCAATCGTCGAACTTGTGTTGCATGACGATCTCCCCTGATGTTATGGACAATCTTACATCGCGTGCAGGTGCGAAAGAATACGGTTCCCGTATTCCATTAGCTCTTTTGGGATCCTGATTCTGTATGTTCACGATTCCTTGCGTACCACCCGTCCCTGCCACCTGGTCAACGTTTCGCTCAGACGAGTTATCATCGTGCCTTGAATTGATCCATGGATCTCCACACTTTGGCGAGGTCTGTCTGCTTCGCTGCGTAGTCCACTTCATGTTTTTTCGTCCACCAAGTGGGTCGGGCCGGGGGACCCACTGTGTGCTTGCCTGGCCAAGACCATTGGAACTATCGTTCCCCTAGGTAAAGAGCCTGGCCTACCAAAGTTTTTGGCTGCGCCCACCCTCCGGGGAATAGTCCACTCAGGAACCTTGACATAACATCGCCTTCGTCCTTCGAGGTGAGGCAACCTCACTGAGTAATATCGTGCATATGAACAAAGGAGAAGCAGCATGGGCGTCGAGAGCAATCCCAAGCAGACTGGCGACAAGTCAGTGGCGGTAAGCGTTCGACTCAAGTCAGTCGGGCAAGTCGATCAGCCGACCCTCGTGAACTACTCGCATGTTGGTCTCGCGCAAGGCTTGGCTTATGTGGACTTTGGGTTTCTAGAGCCGGCTTTACTCGGTGCGGTCGCTCAGCGCGCTCAAAATGGTGAAACACTCCCGAAGCAGCTCGAAGGAACCAGGGCCGTACGTGTCGCGTTGCCCGGCGATGCGCTAGTCCGGCTCTACCAACAGATCCAACACGTACTCGTCACTACCCAACCTAATAAGTCGAAATTGTCCTAGACGGTCCATTCAGCGCTGCCATCATGAATACGTCAACGTCCCATCTCGAGCCTTGCTCGATGCTATCCCCTGTGTCGGACACCGGATTGTTGTGCCTGCTAGTGCTCGCTCGATTTCATGATTTGCCGGTGGATGGCAGCCAGATTCAGCATCAATTCGGGCGGTCAGGACAGGTGCTGACCGCCCTTGAATTGCTGCGTGCAGCCAAACATATCGGACTCAAAGCCGGCTTGGTGACAACGACCTGGGATGAGCTGGCGTCGACCCCGCTGCCAGCCATCGCCCAACGAGCGGATGGCCGCTACGTGGTTCTAGCCAAGGTACAGGACGGGGAAGTGTTGCTTCAGGATCCGTTGGAGTCGCGACCACTGATTCAATCGCAAGCGGAATTCGTCGCGACCTGGAGCGGGCGCCTGCTCCTGAGTACAAAACGCGCTGCTCTTCGGGGGCAGGATCTCACGTTCGATATTACGTGGTTTATTCCCTCCGTTCTGAAGTATCGGCGGCTGCTGGGAGAAGTGTTGCTGGCGTCGTTCGTCCTTCAGCTGTTCGCGCTCCTGACGCCGCTCTTTACACAAGTGGTTATCGACAAGGTGCTCGTGCATAAGGGCTTCACGACGCTCCACGTGATGGCAGTCGGCATGCTGGCTCTGGCTCTCTTCGATGCATTGCTGGGCGGGTTGCGCACTTATCTGTTTGCGCACACGACCAACCGGATCGATGTCGGTCTGGGGGCGCAACTCTTCCGCCATCTCCTGGCTCTCCCGTTGGCCTACTTCGAAGCCCGCCGGGTCGGCGATACCGTGGCACGGGTACGCGAACTCGAGCAGATTCGTCAATTCCTCACGAGTAACTCCGTCACGGTCGTGTTGGATGTGGTCTTCACCGTCGTATTCCTCGGCGTGATGTGGATCTACAGCTCGACTCTGACGTTGGTCGTCATGGCCTCATTGCCATTGTATGCCTTGCTGTCGGTGGTGATTACGCCCAGCATTCGAGGCCGTTTGAACGAGAAATTCAGCCGGGGAGCGGAAAATCAGTCTTTTTTAGTCGAAGCGGTGAGCGGCATACAAACCGTGAAAGCTCTCGCAGTCGAGCCGCCGTTACAACGTCGATGGGATGAGCAGTTGGCAGGCTATGTCCGAGCGAGCTTCCGTGCCACGAGTCTTATTGCGGTAGCCGGGCAAGTGGCATCCTTTATACAGAAAGCGACGACGATCGCCGTTATGTGGGTGGGTGCCTATCAAGTGATCGATGGGGCGTTGAGCATCGGGGAGTTGATCGCCTTCAACATGCTCTCCGGCCAGGTGAGCGGCCCGTTGTTGCGTATGGTGAACCTCTGGCAGGAATTTCAGCAAGTCGGTATTTCGATTCAACGTCTAGGGGATGTTCTGAACACGAGGCCGGAGCCCACTTACAATGCTACGCGCACGACCCTGCCGCAGATCGTCGGGCAGATTACGTTCGACGAGGTCACCTTTCGCTATCGACCCGATGGGCCGCCGGTTCTCCAGCACGTATCCCTTGCGCTACAGCCGGGGCAGATCATCGGGGTAGTCGGGCGATCAGGGTCCGGGAAGAGTACGATCGCGAAGTTGGTGCAACGGCTCTATGTGCCGGAACGTGGCCGGATTCTTGTCGATGGCGTGGATCTCGCGCAGGTGGATCCAGCCTGGTTGCGGCGTCAAGTTGGAGTGGTGTTGCAAGAAAACTTTCTCTTCAATCGTTCCGTTCGGGACAATATTGCGCTGGCCGATCCAGGCCTCTCTATGGATCGGGTCATGCAGGCTGCGAAACTGGCCGGCGCTCATGAATTCATCCTGGAACTTCCCGACGGGTACGATACGAGCGTTGGTGAGCACGGCTGCGCCCTCTCGGGCGGACAGCGTCAACGTATCGCGATCGCCCGCGCTCTGGTAGCCAATCCGCGTATTCTTATCTTCGATGAAGCCACGAGCGCGTTGGATTACGAATCTGAGGCGATCATTCAGCGCAACATGGCCCAAATCTGCAAAGGGCGCACTGTTATTGTCATCGCACACCGCCTGAGCACAGTCCGACTATCCAATCGCATCTATGTCATTGACCGTGGGCAATTGGTTGAGCACGGCACCCATGACGAATTGCTCAAGCGCAACGGGATGTATACGCGACTTCACCAACATCAGGAAGGGCGTGCGGCATGACGATGCAGTCCATCCAACGGCATGTGTCCGTCTGGCGCGCAGCTTGGCAATATGAGTCGGCCAAACCGAATGCGGCGCCCCCGCAGGGGCAGGCGCTCGATTTTCTTCCGGCCGTGCTTGAAATTCAGGATGTTCCACCGTCGCCGATCGGTCGTGCCATCCTCTGGACCGTCATGCTGGTATTTGCGTCAGCCGTCGCATGGTCTTCGTTGAGTCAGGTCGATATCGTGGCGGTGGCTCCTGGCAAGATCATTCCCAGTGGCCATTCCAAAACGATCCAACCATTTGAGACCGGTGTCATTTCGGCCATTCGTGTGCAAGACGGACAAGTGGTTCGACAAGGCGAAGTGCTTATTGAAATGGATGCGACACAAAACGGTGCGGATCGCGATCGGGCCACCCATGAGTATCGAGCAACGATGGTCGAAGCCGCTCGCTTGCGGGCACTGATTGCCGGACACATCACCTTCACTCCACCTGCGGATGCTGATCCGCAATTCGTATTGCTTCAGCAGCAACTCTTACGGGATCAGACGGCGGAGTATTCGGCTCGGGTAGATGCCGCACGACACCTCATCGGTCAGCGCAAAGCTGCCGTGGATGCCACAAAAGATAATCTCAGACGTCTTGAGGCCACAGTTCCGATGGAAAATGAGAGGGCCGAGGCCTACCGGTCGCTGCTGGCCCAACAGTATGTCTCCAAGATGGATTACCTCCAATTTGAGCAGCAACGTATCGATAAAGCGCAGGAATGGGCGGGGCAAAAGAGCAAGTTGCGTCAGGATCACGCGGCCTTGGCGGAAGCCGAACAAAACTATCAGGCACTCATCTCGGAATTTCAGCAGAGTAAGCAGGCAGAGCTTTCGACCACGGAAATGAAAGCTGCATCGCTCATCCAAGAGGTTCGCAAAGCCGGACAGAAAACTGAGCTTCAGAAACTGGTCTCCCCAATTGACGGCGTTGTTCAACAATTGGCAGTGCATACGGTGGGTGGGGTGGTAACGCCAGCGCAGCCGTTGCTGACTATTGTGCCTCATGACCATCCAGTGGAAGTTGAAGCGCAGTTCGAAAATAAAGACATTGGCTTCGTGAAGGAAGGGCAGAAGGTTGAAATGAAGGTCGAAACCTTTCCGTTCACCTTGTACGGGACAATTCCTGGAAAGGTGTTGACCGTCTCGGACGATGCGGTACCGTTAGAGAAAGGCGGGCTGGTCTATGCGAGCCGGGTGAGTATGGATCGAGTCACGATGCAAGTGGAGGGCAAGCAGATCCATCTTTCGCCAGGCATGGCGGTCACGGTTGAAGTCATAACCGGCCAGCGGCGTGTGATCGAATTCTTGCTAAGCCCATTGCTGAAGTCGATGAAAGAAGGTTTGCGGGAGCGGTAGGCCTGAATCGCATGCATGGTACTTAGTAGCCGCGTGCATAGAAAAAGATCAACGTCTATCCGACGGATTGCAACGCACGAACTCGATGAAAGGCAGCCTGAATGATAGCACTCGCACTGCTTTTTGCCCTGATTGTGTATGGGGTACTTTCCTGGTCTGTTATTAGAGCGCTTGGATGGCTCGGGAGGGTATGCGTGTTTCCCTCGTCATCGACGAGGGCATTGCAAGGCATCACGCTTGCTGCGGTTGTGTTACTGCCGACATGGGACATCATTCCCAGCCGTTTATACTTTGAACATCTTTGCGAGACAGAAGCTGGCATAAAGGTGTTCAGGACAGTTGAAGTGGATCAATCATACTTCAGGCCTGATGGCGTGCCGGACGACAAAAAACTGCTAGATCGCTATGTCCAATCAAGTAAGTGGAATCGTGACTTTTCGTCATGGGCGCATATCACAAAAATAGAAGGCGCAATTCAGGATAGGGAGACGGGCGAACTATTGGGGACAGCTACAGACTATTTATACGGGGGTGGTTGGATTAATTCTCGCATTGCGCCTATGTCACCAACTACCTGTCCAAATTATCCGAATCATAGTATTCACAGCAGCATTTGGGCAGAAGTTTTTAAGCTCAAACGGCTGAGAAAATCGGAAGGGGCTTGAAATGACTAGTCCAATTACTCTGTATTTTCAGCATGCGCAGCTTTCCATGGCAGCATATAGCGATCTCACTGCAACGATGTCAGTTGAGAATTACAAGAATGCCTTGAAAGGTGACGGATTTACCGATGCCCTCGCCGATCAATTTGTCGCTACCTTCAAAATTGCAGCCGATACGTTTACTGATGCTGCGACAGGATTGTCCGTGACCCTTTTCCAGAGTATTGCTACTGGAGAAAAAATCTTGGCGATTCGTGGAACGAATCCGAACGAGATCAATGACCTCATCACAGACGGGCTACTGGTAGCTGGAGAATCAGCCACATTGAGTCCTCAGTATGCAGCGCTCCAGTCATACTACGCGCAGTTAGTTGATCAAGGAACGCTTCGATCCAATGAGTTGCTCTCGGTGACGGGCCATTCACTTGGAGGGTTCCTCGCCCAAGCCTTTACGGTTGACCATGCGACAAATATCCGCCACACATATACATACAATGCGCCGGGTATTGGAGGCGCAGTTGTTGAAGTGTTGGAGCGGTTGGGTGTCGCGGAGCATACGGTTCCTTCCGGCCTCATCACCAACATTGTCAGCCAGAATGGGCTGTCGATCGCGGCTGGACTGGGTACGCAAATTGGTACTCCAGTGGACATTTTTATCGAGGAAACAGGTCTCAATCTATCGTTTCATGATCATCAAATAGCGACTGCCACTGATGCCCTCGCATGGTATGACCTTGCTGCGGCCATTGACCCGACGATCGATGTTGCTGCAGTTACGAGATTTCTTGAGGCCTCCTCATCGATGGCTGCCCGTCGGCTAGAAACGAGCCTTGATGCCCTGCGCGTCATTTTTACTGGCGATCGCACGCCCACTCCCCCAGGGCCCTCTGGAATGGGTGATCCCAATCGCGAGGCGTACTATGTAAATCTCATCAGTCTACGAAGCAGTCTATCCAGTGCAAATATCTATCGTCTGGTGGATTTAGTTGGGATGTCGAGCGCTGCTGTATTCAGTCAGGCGAAGAGCATGACTCTGGATGGACTTGCCTACCGCTATGCGCTTCGTGAATTAAATCCATTTGTTGCGACAGGCATCGATTATGAAACACTTCATAACCAGGACCACTCACTAGATATATACGATGCCAATACCGGCGTTGGTGTCTGGACTCAATTGGCTCTTAACGACCGGGCCGAGCTATTGGCGGAAAAGTTGCGCTTCAATCAAACGGATGGGACCCCCAGCAGCTCTACGCTTTTTGTTGATGAACGCACAAATTTCAACAACCAGCGCGGGGCCACTGCAGCCGAAGTCGTCATATTTGGAGATGTCGAGGGTCGAGAGTATCTGGGGCGAAGAGGAAATGACCACATCTATGCAGGCGCTGGAGACGATTTTGTCCGTGGCGCAACGGGGCAAGACTATCTTGAGGGCAATGACGGTGACGACGAACTGTATGGCGAAGCTGGCAACGACATTTTAGTTGGCCAACAAGGCAAGGACAAATTAGATGGCGGCAGTGGCATCGATAGCCTGAGTGGTGGGGCTGGCGATGACATCTACATTGTGGATAATTCAGGCGACAGAGTCGTTGAGTTTGAGAATAGCGGCTTTGACGAGGTTCGTGCTTCGGCCAGTTTTTCCCTAAGCTCCCACGTCGAAAATCTGACCCTTACCGGCATGGGCAATACTTCAGGAACGGGCAACGATCTGGCTAACGTGATCATAGGCAATAGCGGCAACAACCGTCTTGCAGGCATGGGAGGCAATGATCTTCTCGAAGGCGGCACCGGCTTCGATACCTACATTTATTCCGCAGGCGATGGAATGGATCGGATCGAAGACAGCGACGCGCAGGGGCAGATTGTTTTTGACGCCCGCCTGCTGCAAGGGGGTATTCGTCGTGCAGGTAATCCTACCAATAGTTACACAAGTCTGGATGGCCGAACAACCTATGTCATGTCAGGGACCGATCTGATCGTCAACGGAGTTCTCATTGTAAACGAGAATTTCCAAAGTGGTCAGATGGGGATTCAGTTGCGGGACGTGTCGGCGATGCCGCGCGACACCGGAGTTCCGGCAGGACCTTTTGCAGACACCTATATAGGCGGCGCGGACGCGGAAGAGTGGGTTCCTGGGTCGGGGGCGATAGAGGTTTATGCAAACGGTGGCAATGATGTTCTTCACGGAGACCATGCGCCGATCCTTGGTGCGTTCGATGATCTATTGGATGGCGGCATAGGCAATGACGTGTTCTTTGGCGGGTACGGAAATGATTATTTGATCGGCGGATACGGTGATGATTATGCCCTCGTGACCGATGGGGACATATTTCTTGGTGGCGATGGTGACGACTACGCTGTAGGGACGGCGAACTATTTGACCGTCACTGGACCGATGATTGGAAGCGGGGCCCACTATGCCGACGGTGGAGCGGGTAACGACACGTTGATGGGTGAGATGGGGGCGGATGTGCTGTTGGGGGGTGACGGGGATGATGTGCTTCGGGGTGAGAATCGTCCCACGGGTTGGATGGGGCTAACGTACGACAATTCCATATGGAATCGAACCGCGCAAGCAGGGGTCATTTCGTTGTCTGGTGGCGATGACTATCTGGACGGAGGGATCGGCAACGACTTGCTTGTCGGCGATGGCGGCAACGACATCCTCCTCGGCGGAGCCGGTGACGATCGTTTATATGGCGAATCGGATTTTACTCAAACGATCGCAGGCGATGATTGGCTTGATGGGGGTGAGGGAAACGATTCGCTGTTTGGCGGTGCCGGAGCGGACATGCTCTCCGGAGGAGATGGGGATGACCTCTTAGTCGGCGATTTCTCCGGTGATCCAGGTGCCGCCGATATTCTTGACGGTGGCGCAGGAGCAGACGAGCTTCAGGGAGGCGGGGGCGACGACATTCTATATGGTGGAATCGGTATGGATCGGCTCGCCGGGTTTGGAGGCAATGATTTTCTCGATGGCGGGGCTGACGATGATGAGTTGCAGGGTGGGCTCGGCGATGATGCGCTTTGGGGTGGCATTGGCAATGATCGCATCACCGGGCAAGAGGGTGATGATACGCTCTTTGGTGATGAAGGGGATGACGAACTGCAAGGGGATGTCGGGAGCGATACCATTTTCGGCGGGCAAGGGCATGATGTGCTGTTTGGTCAAGACGGGGATGACCTGCTGTCCGGCGAAGCTGGAGACGATTTGCTGAACGGCGGGCTCGGGAATGACGAACTAGATGGTGGCGAGGGGATTGATGATGTGCAGGGGCGGGAGGGAGATGATTATCTGATCGGCGGCGCCGGAAACGATTTTCTGTACGGTGATGGCAATAATCCCACGGTTGTCGCTCTTGTCGGGGGCAACGACACGCTGGATGGTGAAGAAGGCGATGATCAGCTATGGGGTGGTGCGGGACAGGACCAGTTGTTCGGGGGTGAAGGAACCGATCAACTGGTCGGCGATCTCGGTGATGACAAACTTTATGGTGAAGCTGGAGATGACCTCCTATTCGGGGATTCCCCGTTCTTCGTTGGCCAGGCTGGTGCGGATTTGCTGGATGGTGGCGAGGGGAATGATGTGCTGCAGGGCGGCGGTGGCGACGATGATCTTCACGGCGGTGAGGGCGATGATCTCCTGCTCGGAGGAAACGGCCTCGATACGTACCGATTTAATCTGGGTGGTGGCGCCGACACGATCCAAGATGACGGGGCACAAAGCAATCGCCTCATTTTTGGTGCAGGCATCACCGCCGAATCGCTGAAGCTCGATGTGGCACTTGGTGATTCTCTGGTGCTTCGCGTCGGCACTAGTGGTGATGTCATTCAAATTGCTGGATTTGGATTGAATGGACCTGCCGAGTTTCACACCATCCGTCAGTTCGAATTTGCCGATGGCACGATGTTGACGGACAGCGAGTTGCTTGCCCGAGGATTTCAGTTGTCTTCCCCAGCTAGTGGAGGGTCGCTGCAGGGGACGAGCTTCGCCGACCACATTCAAGGAAGTACAGTGGACGATTGGTTGTATGGGCGTGATGGGAATGATGTGTTGCTCGGCGGGTTTGGCGATGATGTTTTAGAGGGCGAAGAAGGCGATGATGAGTTAGATGGTGGCGCCGGGAACGATAGATTGTATGGGAACGCTGGACGCAATGTTCTGCGTGGTGGCGAGGGGAATGACCTGTTGGATTCGGCAGACCCTGGTGATCAACTGTTCGGTGGTACGGGGGATGATGCGTACCACCTACGGTCTATGGGCCAAGCCATCACCGAGGAAGTGAATGCAGGCCGTGACACGGTTTACCTCACTCCGACCGAGTCGATCACGTTTCAAGCTCCGAACAACGTCGAGAACCTGAGGATCGAAGATGACGTCTATCTGAGTCCGACGATACAAGTGAATTTGGTTGGAAACGCGTTGGACAATGAGCTGTCTGGCTCCCACCGGCTGGATGGACAGGCGGGCAATGATACGTTGATCGGGACTGGCGACAATACATTCGTGTTCGGGCCTGGGTACGGGCAGGACGTGGTGAGGATGGGATTGCAAGTGTATGCCCATACCGGACTCGACCAAGTGCAATTTCTTGCGGGCGTGGCACCGTCCAACCTTAGTCTCGAGAGGCAGGCAAATGATCTCGTCGTGAAGGTTAACGGGACTGCCGACGAGTTACGTGTGCAGTCGTATTATGAGTCTCCTGCGAACATGATTGATCAGTTCATTTTTGCGGACGGGACCATCTGGACCTCCGGAGAGATCGAAGGCCGTGTACGAACCTTCATCGGCCTCGGGGCTGACGAAACATTCTCTGGTTCCACCGGTGACGATACCATTCGTGGAATGGGCGGGAATGATCAGATTCGCGCCGACGCCGGTAACGATGTTCTCGACGGCGGCGCCGGGAATGACTTCCTGGAAGGCAATAGTGGAAATGATCTCTATGTGTTCGGCCGCGGCTATGGGCATGATGCCATCGATGAGCAAGGTGATAGCGCTGATATCGATACGCTTCAACTTATCGACGGAATTACGCCGGGCGATATCATGTTGCAGGCAACGCCTGATTTTCAAACCGACGCTCTTCTCACCATCAAGAATACTGCGGATCAAGTGACGCTCGCTGGATTTTTCCAGTCTGATGGAATGCGTGTTGATCGAATCCAATTTAGCGATGGAACGATTTGGGATTACAGCGCCATGCTGGCCCACACGGAAGGCGTCAATCTGATAGGTACCGAAGACACGGACTATTTCTACGGCAATGTGACAAACGATACCTTGTTCGGCCGTGGCGGGGACGACATTCTCTCTGGCGGCGCAGGGAATGACACCTTGGATGGAGGTGCGGGCGCAGATCGCATGAGCGGCGGCACCGGAAATGATCTGTTTGTGGTCGATAACTTCGGCGACGTGGTAACGGAACAGGCCGGACAAGGTTCGGATACGGTGCAGAGCAACCTTACCTATGCGCTGGGTGCGAACCTTGAAAATTTGACTCTTACGGGAAACGCCGCCATCAACGGAACGGGGAACTCCCTTAACAATGTGTTGATTGGAAATAGTGCGGCGAATGTTCTTAACGGTGGCGCGGGGAACGACACCTACGTCGTAGGCTCTGGCGACACGGTTGTAGAGGCAGCAAGTGCCGGGACGGATACTGTGAAGTCCGATATCAGTTGGACACTGGGCGCGAATCTCGAGAACCTCATCTTAACAGGTAGTGCTGCTGTTAACGGCACCGGCAATAGTCTTGCCAACACCCTGACTGGCAACAGCGCGGCGAATATTCTTAGCGGAGAGGCTGGCGCAGATACGCTCATCGGGGCGCAGGGGGATGATCTGTACATTGTGGACAACGTCAGCGATAAGGTCACGGAATTGGCTGGTGAAGGGCTTGATACGGTTCAGAGCTCCGTGACCTATACCTTGGCTGCCAATGTGGAAAATCTGACCCTGAATGGCACTTCCGCGATCAACGGCACCGGAAATGGACTGGACAATGTGATGGTCGGGAATAGTGCCGCCAATCAGTTGACCGGAGGTGCGGGAAACGACACCTATGTCATTGGCGCGGGTGATACGGTTATCGAGGCTGCAAATGCCGGGCTTGATACGGTTCAAAGTTCCGTGACGCATACACTTGCAGCAAACGTCGAAAACCTCACTCTTGTGGGCACAGGCGTCATCAACGGGACAGGCAACGCACTGAACAATATTCTGGTTGGCAATAGCGCTGCCAACACACTGACCGGCGGTGCGGGTGATGATACCTATGTGGTTGGAGTTGGGGACACGGTCGTCGAGGCACTGAATGCCGGCATTGATACGGTGCAAACCTCGGTGGCTTGGACGTTGGGCACGAACGTCGAAAATCTAACTCTCACTGGAACAGCGGCCGTCAGCGGAACGGGAAATGCCCTGGCCAATGTGTTGATCGGTAACGCTGGTAATAACATCCTGACGGGTGGAGATGGCAACGATACTCTATCTGGCGGCAAAGGGAATGATGCCCTCAATGGTGGGATAGGCAATGACATTTTTCAAGTTGCTCGTGGGGATGGCCAGGACACGATTACGGATGCCAGTGGGACCGGTGATCGATTGAGTTTTGCGTCCGGGATCAATCCACTCGATCTCATGTTGAGTCAAAGTGCGAATGATTTGCGTATTGCGGTGTATGGTTCAGCCGATCAGGTCACGATTGCTAACTGGTATGGCGGTGCCACCAATCAGGTTGAAACGGTACAAGCTGGCAATGGCCAGCAGCTGTTGAACACCCAGGTGAATCAACTTATCCAGGCG
>WBZP01003100.1_pt2 | contig 17292 bp, 6 predicted proteins | sample 5204301 | NCBI WGS metagenome assembly WBZP01 (sample SAMN12412401, study PRJNA552823) | activated sludge metagenome | isolation source: activated sludge from nitrification reactor of wastewater treatment plant... | place: USA: Pennsylvania | collected 2017 | reverse complement strand
CGAGCGTGGAGTCCTTCGGGGGTACGGCCAGCGATAACTCTCATGGCATTTTCTTCGTCGGGGAGTAGCCTACGCCTACCAAAAAAGCTCATGGTGCCTTTTAGGACTTCCATAATTTGAGGAAGTTCGTCGAGGCCTTTTGCTCGAAATGTCTCGGCCAGGTGTGAAATCGGAGTCGTGTGTGTAGCTGGGTCCAGGGTCTGGATCTTTACTGTATGCTCGAGCAATCCGAACCTGCCAATCCTTTCATCAGAGTACAACAAATCAATTTCCCTACAGAACGTGGCTTTTGCTATGGCGCGCGCGCCGAGATCAGCAGGAAGCAATAACAAAGCTAAAGAAACGTCAAAGGCTCTTTTTTCCGCGGAATGGAGGTAAGGTTCACCTTTCTTCATAGCTCGCCTTATCATATAACAAAGTTTTCGTTGCGCAAATACTAGTCCAGGTGTATGGTACATAGTATGAGTAGCCCAAGAATCTCTGGAGAAGTTTTACCGGTTTCACCATTGGCCTTTCCGTTTGCGTTTACAAAAGGAGTAGTCCTTGGCCTAGCGCGCTGTGTAGAGGGTATTGTTAGCTTCGACCCACACCCAGATGCTGAAGTACCCCCACCCGCGATGCGCGATGCATCTGCAGCAATCAAGGGTCTCAAAGCATGGGTAAAGCATAGCTAGATACCTACAAATTAGCACTCTGGGTTGACGAGTGCTAATTTGTGGCGTACACTAGTTTTACTTACATTATTAGCTCTTAGCTCGTGACACCTAGCTCATGACTCTAGAGCAAACGAAAGTGAGCATATATGAGCGTACTTATTCCAACCGTAATTGAAAACGAAGGCCGATACGAGCGAGCCTACGACATCTATAGTCGGCTTTTGAAAGATCGCATTGTCTTTTTGGGGGGCCAAGTCAACGAAGCTAGCGCAAACACCATTGTTGCTCAGCTTCTGTTCCTGCAAGCCCAAGACCCAAAGAAGGACATTTTTCTGTATATAAACAGTCCTGGCGGGAGTGTGTACGACGCGTTGGCCATTTACGACACCATGCAATACATTACGAACGATGTGCAGACGGTAGGTATTGGCGTGCAGGCGAGTGCGGCAGCATTTCTACTCAGTAGTGGCACCAAAGGCAAACGCTTCCTGCTTCCAAATAGCACGGTAATGATACACCAGCCTTCGAGCGGTACACGAGGCAAGGTCACTGACCAGGAGATCGACCTAAAGGAGTCATTGCGCATCAAGAAACTCCTCGAAGAAATTATGGCTAAAAACACCGGCCAGAAGCTCGCAAAAGTCCATGAAGATATGGAGCGCGACCGCTGGCTGACCGCCAAAGAAGCGCTAGACTACGGCCTCGTAGACAAAATCATAACCGCCCCACCAAAGTCATAGCAACCCGCCTCGAAAGTGCCTATGCTTGCGGTGGGAGTAGTGGTAGAGTACGATGATACGCATGAGTCACAGTGTTAAAGCACCTGAAATAGTAATGCATCGATTCCAGCATTGGGGCGACCGATTTAACGTTCTCGGACTAGTTAATACGTTAGTGCAAGTCGAAAACGCACTTCCTTTTATGGAGACTGCACTCGATTCTATGAAGCACAAGGGTGCTTTCGAGCAACTGCATATGATTGACGATGGCGTATATTTCTTTGAGCGAGGAGTGCCGAGTCTTTTTGAGGCTGACATGGATGTTGTATATTCCAAGCAAATAATTCGTCCAGGAAGCGCTAGACGACCAGAGCAGATGCTGGAGCTCGATGCGCCAAACTTAGACGAAGGCGTCGCCTCACAATGCGAGAAGGCGCGACTTCATGTTGGAAGTGGTGAAAACTATAGACTATTCACGGTAGCAGAGATCATTAGCGGGCTAGCTAATCGACGTGTTCAACGGTCGTACAATTGTGGTTCCTTTTCGTATCCTTCTTCAGGAGATACTGCCCTGGCCGCACAGGCATCGGCTAACCTCTTGGCTACGCGGCAGTTAGCAAGGGAAATGAACAGATTTGTACGCGCTTTCTGCGCAGGCACCATAGGGATAAAATTATGAAGAACATTTTAAAGTCAACTACTTATAATGATAAGGCACGGTGTTTTAGCTTTAGTAGCACGAGCCGAGAGTCGCTTCATGAACGCGACATGAGGAGTTTGTAGTGTTGACGCCTGAAACTTCTGAATTTGGGCCGATGCTCGAGAGGTATGGCCTGTATGGCAGGTTGCAAGATTTCGAAAGCGCCAGAAGCGGAGAAGTCCTAGAGGCAGTTGCTTCCCTTGGACAGTCATGGGACGCATTATCTACCATTCCTCCCCAGTGGATTGAGCCAGTGAAAGATTCACAGTTGACGCATGGTTTCACCCATTGGTTTTGGCCACTGTATCTACACCTTAGCCCCGGTCAGGACCAAAGCAATTTTTCCTTTGGCGTAGATAGGTTACGTCCTGATGAGGTGCCGAACAGAGACTTGATTAGAGTTCATGTAGGTCGAAATGCACTTTGGGTTGATCACTCCTGGCCACATGATGATTTGACTCGGCGAAATTGTGTATATGATGCAGTTGATCTATTGAAAGCAGGTGAGCACGTGCGAAGTGCCCTTTCCAGGGGAGCGCAATATACTGCTACGCAAGTCAACCACTTTTATCGACAAGGAAGGATAAGAAAGTTGCCCTCAGGCCCAAGTGCTTGACTATTGACCTCGTGATCTGTACGCTATAGTTAAGAAGTAGTGTAAGTTGGGCCTGTGCTGACGACGGCGCCAAAGTCAGTTTAGCACCCAAAATCTCCGGCTTAGGTAGCTTCGTAGCAAAAAAGTGGTTTCAGACTAGAAATAGGGGGCGTTTTCTACAGCGTCTCAATAACGGGGTAGGCTGGAGCACAAAAACCGATTTTATACATCTCGGACTTGTAGAATTTCTGTCTTTCGTGTGTTCGGCACGGCGTAGACAAACTACATAAACTTATAACGAAGGGATACGCTAAAACGTATGGCAAAAGCAACAACTTCGCCGAAGGCCTCGGCGAAAACACGCGTGTATTTTAGCGATGACTCGGACAGCCTACAGCTACCGAATCTCGTTGACCACCAAAATAAATCATTCCAATGGCTTGTAGACGAAGGTTTGGGAGAAATCTTGCACGAGATTACCCCTATAGACGACTATACCAACACGAAACTAAGCCTGGCTTTCAAAGACTACCATTTTGAAGACCCCAAACTGACCGAGCGTGAAGCCCGCGAAAACAATGTCAGCTACGAAGCTCCTCTGAAAGCAATCGTAGAACTGACCAACAAAGTCACTGGCGAAGTTAAGGAACAAGAAATCTACCTCGGCGATTACCCATGGATGACCAAGCGCGGTACATTCATTATTAACGGTGCGGAACGCGTCGTCGTTAGCCAGTTGATTCGCTCATCTGGCGTTTTTTATACCGCCGAACAACATGGTACTACCAACCTGTACACCGCCAAGGTTATCCCTGGCCGTGGTGCGTGGCTCGAATTTGAAACGGCTGCAAATGGCGCTATGTACGTCAAAATCGACCGCAAGCGTAAAATCCCTGTTACCACTCTCCTGCGTGCCCTCGGCATGACCGAAGCCAGCATGAAAGAGGCCTTCAAGCATGTTGACCAAAGCAAGAACAGCTTCCTACAGGCTACCATCGACAAAGACCCAACCAAAGGTCACGCCGAAGCCCTCATCGAAGTGTACCGACGTTTGCGACCTGGTGACCTGGCGACCGTTGACAACGCCCGAAGCCTGCTCGAAAACATGTTCTACAACTTCAAGCGCTTTGACTTCAGCAAAGTTGGTCGCTACAAGCTGAACAAGCGTCTTGGCATTGACATTCCGAACACCACCGAAAACCGCATTATGCGCCTCGAAGACTTGGTGGCAATCATTGCCGAACTGATTCGCCTAAACGTTACTCAGGAGCCAGGCGACGACATCGACTCTCTGAGCAACCGACGCATTAAGATGGTCGGCGAGCTGGTACAGCGCCAGTTCCGCATTGGTCTCTTGCGTATGGTTCGCAACACCCAAGACCGCATGAGTATGTGCGAAATCGAAACGGTTCAACCTGGCCAGTTGATTAACGCTCGCCCTGTGGTGGCAGCAGTACGCGAATTCTTCGCTAGTTCACAGCTTAGTCAGTTCATGGACCAGATTAACCCGCTCTCAGAACTCGCGCACAAGCGACGCCTGAGCTCGATGGGCCCAGGTGGTCTAAGCCGAGAGCGTGCCGGTTTTGAGGTACGTGACGCGCACGCGACTCACTACGGCCGTATTTGTGCCGTAGAAACCCCAGAAGGCGCCAACGTTGGTTTGGTACTTAACCTCGCCAACTTTGCTCGCGTAAACGAATACGGTTTCATTGAAACCCCATATCGCAAGGTGGTAAAGGGCAAGGTAACTGACGAAGTTATTTACCTCGACGCCGCAGACGAAGAACAGGCAGTCATTGCCGGGTCTGGTAACAAGCTTAAGGCCAACGGTAGCTTCGCCGACGAACGCGTCAGCGTACGTAACAAATTGCGTGCCGGTACGGTCGAAGCTAGCGAAGTCACCCACATGGACGCTTCCCAGAACCAGATTATTGGTTCGAGCGCCGGCCTCATTCCATTCATCGAGAAAAACTACGTGTACCGAGCACTCATGGGTTCAAACCAACAGCGCCAGGCCGTGCCACTCGTAGCGCCACAGAGCCCAATTGTCGGTACTGGTGTCGAGGCAGAAGCTGCTCTCAACACCGGTCAGCTCGTCGTCGCTGAGGCAGATGGTGAAGTCACCAAAGCCAACGCCGACGAAGTCGTCGTGAAGTACAAGAGCGGTTCGGTCACCTACCAGCCACAGCACTTTGTACGCAGTAACGAGGGTACGAGCATCAACCAACACGTCGTCGTCAGCACTGGCGACAAGGTCAAGAAGAACCAGCCCCTCATCGAAGGTATGAGCATTCAAGGTGGCGAATTAGCACTCGGTAAAGACCTCATCGTGGCCTTCATGCCATGGGCGGGTTACAACTTCGAGGATGCCATCATCATCAGTCGCAAGCTCGTCGAAGACGACACACTAACCAGCGTACACATTGTCGACTACATGATCGAAGTTCGCGAAACCAAACTTGGTCCTGAAATCATCACTCGGGATATTCCAAATGTGTCCGAAGATGCGCTACGTCACCTTGACGAGGATGGTATTGTCCGCATTGGCGCCGAAGTCCACCCGGGTGACATCCTAGTTGGTAAGATTACGCCAAAAGGTGAGCAAGAGCTTTCCAGCGAAGAGCGCCTGCTGCGCGCTATCTTCGGTGAAAAGGCTAAAGAAGTGCGCGACACCTCACAACGCATGAGCAACGGCAAACACGGCAAGGTCGTGGGCGTTAAAGTCTTCAGTCGCGAAAACGGTCACGAGCTCAAGGCTGGCGTGCTTATGCAAATCCAGGTCTTTGTGGCCCAAATGCGTAAGATTAGCGTCGGTGACAAACTCGGTGGTCGTCACGGTAACAAGGGTGTAATCGCCCGAATCCTGCCAGTCGAAGACATGCCATTCATGGAAGACGGTACTCCAGTGGACATTATTTTGAACCCACTTGGTGTGCCAAGCCGTATGAACATTGGTCAGTTGTTTGAAACCCACCTTGGTATGGCGGCCCGTGCCCTCGGCATGAAGGTTGCAAGCCCAAGCTTCAACGGTGTTTCTATGGAGAAAATCCAGGAACTGCTCAAGGAAGCCGGCTTCCCAGAGGACGGCAAACAGCAGCTGTACGACGGCCGAACCGGTGGCGCCTACAAAGAGCGCACCACTGTCGGTAGCATGTACATGATTAAGCTCAACCACATGGTTGCCGACAAGATCCACGCTCGAAGCACCGGTCCATACACCATGGTGACGCAACAGCCACTCGGTGGTAAGGCTCAAAATGGTGGTCAGCGATTTGGTGAAATGGAGGTGTGGGCACTAGAAGCCTATGGCGCAGCCAACACACTTCAGGAAATGCTTACCATCAAGTCCGACGACGTCTACGGTCGTTCCAAGGCCTACGAAAGCATCATTAAGAAGACTGAAATTGTCGGTCCAAAGGTACCAGAGAGCTTTAACGTGCTCGTGAAGGAATTGCAGGGTCTCGGCCTCAAGGTCGACCTGGTCGCTAGCGACAGCATTGTCGACGCCGAAGCAGTTTTGGCCACCAACATCCACCACGAAGCCACTCACCCATCGACGGTAGAAGCTCCAACGCCAATTGCATCCGAAGTTGATGTAACCGAAGAAGAAGCCGCCAGCGGTGGTTTTGAGTTCGAAGACAGCAATGGCAACCCGATAGACGACACAGCCAGCGATGATGACGATGAAACCGTATCTGTTGCAATGGCAAATGACGATGAAACTGAAGAGGAGGACAAATAATGCGCCGATATTCATACGGAACCAATATTGCTGACTTCGACGCAGTGCGCTTGGCAGTCGCGAGCGCCGGCCAAATGCTCGACTGGAGCTACGGCGAAGTCCTAAAGCCAGAAACCATTAACTACCGAACCCAAAAGCCAGAACGCGATGGTCTGTTCTGTGAACGTATCTTTGGCCCAGTCAAAGACATCAACCCACATGACGCCAAGTACAAGGGTGTTCGAAGCCGAGAAGCTGCCGTCGACAAAAACGGCGAGCTCGTTACCCGAAGCATTGTCCGCCGTGAGCGCATGGGCCACATTAGCCTGGCCGTGCCCGTAGCGCACATCTGGTTCCTACGTGGCACACCAAGTGCTGTCGGCCTACTGCTCGGTATGACGGTCAAGAACCTGGAACGTATTGCCTACTTTGCGAGCTATATCGTAAAGTCAGTCGACGAAACTAAGCGTGATCAGTACCGCACCGACAAAGAAGCCGAGTTTGAAGCAGCCGTCCAGGCTATCAAGCTTCGCCACGAAGCAGCTGCAAAAGAAGACAGTGCAGATGTCAAGGCACTGGCCGAAGCCCAAACCAAAGAAATCGAAGAAGTTACCGAAGAGTGGAATCAGCTCAAGGCTCAGCTCGATAGTTTGGTCAAACTGAACCTCATGAGTGAAAATGACTTCCGTGCTTTGCCACGCGAACTGCGCGACATGATTACCGTCGGCATGGGTGGAGCAGCCCTGAAGGATTTGCTCGACGAAGTCGATCTGAAGCAACTGATTGCCGATCTGACCGAAGAAGCCGAAGACGCTAAGGGTCAGCGCAAGAAGAAGCTAATGAAGCGACTGCGTTTGCTCGAAAGTATGGAACGAGCTGGAATTGAACCGGGTAGTATGTGCTTGAGCGTCCTGCCGGTTATTCCTCCGGACCTTCGCCCAATGGTACAGCTTACTGGTGGTCGTTTTGCCACTTCTGACCTCAACGACCTCTACCGCCGTGTCATCAACCGTAACAACCGTCTGAAGAAGCTGATGGAACTCAACGCTCCTGAAGTTATTCGTCGCAACGAACAGCGTATGCTCCAAGAAGCGGTTGACGCGTTGATCGACAACAACAACGCCCGCAGCGGTCGCGCCGTAGCCGCTACTGGCCAACGTCGACGCCTGAAATCTTTGAGCGACATGCTCAAGGGTAAGCAGGGCCGTTTCCGCCAGAACCTTCTGGGTAAGCGTGTTGACTACTCTGGTCGTTCAGTCATTGTGGCTGGTCCAGAACTCAAGATTACAGAGTGTGGTCTGCCAAAAATGATGGCTCTCGAGCTCTTTAAGCCATTTGTGATTGGTGAGTTGATTGCTCGTGACCAGGCTCATAACATCCGTTCTGCGACTCGCATGATCGAAACCGGTGAGACCGAAGTATGGGACGCCCTCGACGAAGTGATCAAGGGCAAATACGTACTGTTGAACCGTGCACCATCACTACACCGCCTCAGCATTCAGGCCTTCCAGCCGGTGCTGATCGAAGGTCGTGCTATACAGTTGCACCCACTGGTTTGTAAGGGCTTCAACGCCGACTTCGACGGTGACCAGATGGCCGTACACTTGCCACTGAGCGACGCAGCTCAGCGTGAGGCACGTGACATTATGGCTGCGAGCAAGAACTTGCTGAAGCCAGCCGACGGTACGCCAATCTTGCACATCGAACAAGACATCGTGCTTGGTTGTTACTACTTGACCTATGAGCGCCCAGGCGACAAGGACGAAAAGGCTCGCGCCTACTCCAGCCTTGCCGAGGCAAGTATGGCATTTGATGCTGGCATCATTAGCCTGCAGAGCCGAATTGTGGTGCCTCACCATGGCAAACTCCGCGAGTCAACACTGGGGCGTTTCTTCTTTAACGAGATTTTCCCGGATGACTTCAAGTTCCAAGACGATGCCATGACCAAGAAACGCCTACAGAAAGTTATGGCCGCTGTTTACCAGCAGTACGGCGCAGACATTACTGCTGAAATTGCCGACAACCTCAAGGATCTCGGCTTCCGTTACGCAACAATGTCTGGTCTGAGTATGGGAATGGGCGACTTTGAGCCGATTGAAGGCCTCGAAAAGGTGCTCCGCGAAGGTGATAGTCGAAGTGTCGAGATTGCCGGTCAGTACGAAGATGGCTTCATCACCGATGATGAGCGCCACCGTTTGACGGTAGAAAACTGGACGAAGATTGACTCTCGTGTCCAAGATATGTTGGCCGAGCAAATGAAAGACCAAGATGGTTCAATGGCAATCGCCATTACCTCTGGTGCTCGTGGTAACATTTCGCAGATGAAAATGTCTGTAGGTATGCTCGGTGTCTTCCAGGATGCTGGTGGCAACATCATTGAGCTACCGGTGAAAGCTGGCTACATGCAGGGTCTAACGCCACTCGACTACTTTACTGGTACTCGTGGTACTCGAAAGGCTGTCATCGACATCGCCCTTAAGACAGCCGATGCTGGTTACCTGACACGACGTCTAGTCGATGTTTCGCAAGATGTATTCACCATCGATGACGAAGAGCTGACCGACCCAGGTTTTGCTATGCTCCGCGAAGATGCAACAGCGATTGGCGTCTCTTACGCAACTCGACTGGAAGGTCGGTATGCCGCTGAGGACGTCAAGGGTCACATTAAGGCCGGTGAGCTCTTCACGAAAGAGATTGCCGAAGCTATTGAAGCCGACGAGAAGCTTGATGGCATCAAGATCTTGAGCGCACTCAGTGCTAGCTCGGTGCATGGCGTACCTCAGAAGAGCTACGGTATTGACCCGGCAACTGGTGAATTGGCCGTTAGCCATAGCCCAATCGGGGTTATTGCTGCTCAATCTATCGGTGAGCCTGGTACGCAGTTGTCGCTCGACTCCAAGCACCGTTCTGGTGCAGCGGTTGCCGACGATACTGCCCAAGGTCTTACCCGTATTGAAGAGTTGTTTGAAGCTCGACAGCCAAAAGGTCAAGCGTACTTGACTGATATTGGTGGCGTAGCAAACACTTGGGAAGAAGGTGACAAGTACATCGTACAAGTGACCGCCAACGACAAAGACGCTTTGCGCCTGCCACTCGATGGCCGTACAGCAATGGTTGCTAGCGGTAGTGATGTCGCTATCGGTGACGTGATCGCGAGCGAAAACGCTGGTGCCAACCCGCTGGTTTCGCCAATGGCTGGCCGTGTCGAAATGACTGACAAAGAAGCCGTGATTACACCTACCAGCAAGAGCGTGGTACGGTACGAGATCCCCGGCTTTAAGCAGTTACAGGTTCAGGATGGCGACACTGTGTACGCTGGACAACGCCTGACAAACGGTTCGATCAACCTGCAAGATCTCATGCATCTGCGTGGCGTTGAGCCAACTCAGCGTTACATCATGAACGAAATCTTAGGTATCTTTGCCGGCCAGGGTCAAAACATTGCCGACAAACACCTTGAGATTATCGTGCGACAAATGTTTAGTCGTGTACAGATTGAAGACGCAGGTGATAGCGAATTCGTAACTGGTGACGTTGTGAGCAAGCTCGCTGTAGCTGAAGCCAACGAAAAGCTCGTGGCAGACGGCAAGCAACCAGCTAAGGCTAACCAGTTGCTCCTGGGTATTACCAAGGCCTCGCTGTCAACGGACTCGTTCCTGAGTGCAGCTAGCTTCCAGGACACGACTCGTGTCTTGATTAGCGCTGCAACCTCTGGACGCGTCGACCGACTATTCGGCTTGAAAGAGAACGTTATCTTGGGCCGCAAGATCCCTGTTGGTACTGGCTATGGCGCCAGCAACGCGCTTGACGAAGGTGACGATGACGGTGAGTTTACGCCACACATGGACGTAGACCGCGAAATTGTCTCTGCCGAGGCACCACTGCGTGACATGCGTCCAAGTCTTGACAACGATGATGACGTAGCCGATGGCGATGACTCCTCAGATGCAAAGGTAGCAAATGAGGATGAAGCGCTCGCACACGAAGATGTTGAAAGCATCGAAGAAGGTGTGCGCAACTCGTCCGACGACGAATAGTCGCTCCAGGTTCTAGGTACCCTAAAAGACCGCCGTTTGGCGGTCTTTTAGTATGTCGACACAGACTGTATATATTAGGTTTCAACCGTGAGAGAGTGTCCCTAGCACAAGATTAGGGCGCTACGATCTGACTACCCCCTTCGGGGCATACTGTCACTCGCTTGCGCTCAAAGCCCAAAGAGAGCAGGGACAGGTTGGGGTTGGGTAACGATAAGTTACAACTTGACGGTAGATGCTACGCCAGCGTTGGTGCAAGCTTGGTCGAGATATGCTTTCTTCAATTCAGGCGTGTTGTAGGTCGTACAAGGGACTGATGCTGTGGTGCTTTGGTGCGCAACTACAAAGTGCCATGCCTTGTCGGGCGACTGGTAGAACAGACCTTTGGCACCACCCGTGCCGCCAACTTGACCCACACCAACTTCAGCTAGCAGGTACCCGGCAGTTTTGCTGGAGGTTTCTTTGTAGCCAGACATCAGCAGGTTGCCGTCTTTGTTACTGGTTGGAAATTTAACAAGGTATTGGTCGTAAAGTGGAGACAACTTGGTAGCGAGGGCCGTGTAGTCGGCTTCGTTCGCGCAGTATACGAAAAGACGCTGGTCGCTTGCATTTGTGCCAGCGGGTCCAACATTCATGTCACAGAGTACAGCACCGTCTTTGCTAGTGAAGCTTGTAGCGGGTGTTTTACTAGTGTCGTTTGGCGTGCTGAGCGTAGCGGTGAAGCCTTTGTCCGTGAACCATGCCTTGGTCTTTTGGTGCTGAACTTCCTTGGAGGCGTCCGTTACCGCAAAACTAACTGAGGCTGAGGGGGAAGAGACAGGCTGGACAAAAAACTTGCCTGTTGTAGGTTTGCTAGCAGGAGCAAGTCCTTCGATGTACGTGGCAGGGGTTCCGTTTTTAGACAGCTCGGTAATAATTGAGGTGGCGGTGGCTGCTGGCGCAATTTCTTGCTTCTGTGTGGTTTGGGTCACCGTCGTGGTTTCTGGCGTAGGTTTTTGCTTGTTAAGATATGCGTGACCAAACCAGCCTGCCGCGCCAAATGCGCCTGCTGTTAGTAAAAGCGAGAAGAGAAACAGCCCGGTACGCTTTTTGGGCTTTTTGGTGGCTGGAGTGGTGGGGTTGGCTAGGGAGGTTGTGTCGGGCTTCTTTTCTTCCTCTGTTGGGCTTAGGTCGAGGTCACTTTTGGTGTCGTCTTTATTCATTTCGGCGGCTGCTGCGGCAATGGTTGGGCTTGGCTCTGGCTTGACATCAGTCATGGGTGCGCTCGTGACAAGGCTGGGAGTAGCGCCCGCAGATGAAACGCCATCAACGCTTGCGCTAGGTGCAGTAGTGGCTGGAGCCATAGCTGGTGATGGGGTGGTGCTAACAGGTATGGGCGTGCCACCTCCGGTCGCTTGTGCAGGTGTGCCACCAGTTTGCGTTTGCGGTTTAAAATCCATATCCATAGTAATCCCCACTCCTTTTCAAGAAATTGCTTATGCCTTAACTATAACGCATTTATGCGCACGAAAAAAGAGGAAACTACAGTAAACCTTTAGCGTAAATTTGTGGTGCTTTTCTGGAACTAATTTCTTGCGACAATCAAGCAGTAAAATGTTGTTGATCTTGCCATGATTTGTGTGGTACATTACAAGCAATAGCACGATGGCTATGACATAAAGAGCATATTTAGAGACATATGACACAAACAGAGGTAGATAACAGAAAGCACAGGCGACGCATAGTTTTTCTATGGGTGGCTGTTTTGGTGCTTTTTTTGCTCTGGTGGTGGTTCTGGCGATATTTAGATGGCGTCAACAACCAAATGCAGAACCTACAGTCTCAATCAAAAAAAGCGCCAATCAGCACCTCTATCGAGGGGCTGACCTATGATGGAGGCAAGTGGTTAGTCTCGGGCGGTGGTCAAGTTGTGCCCCTGAGCTCAGTAAGCGAAGGCATGTTACGTGAATTCCTAGCTAAAAACGCTGCGCAACTCAAAGGCGAGAAGGGTGATAAAGGCGACCAAGGCCAAGCTGGTGTTTCGAATGTCGCTGGGCCTGCAGGTGCTACCGGGGCGACCGGTGCTAGTGGCCCAAGTGGCGTGTTGAATCTAAGCCTGGGCAATGGCCTAAGCGGTAGCCTAGCAAGCCAAATTCTGGCTTTAAGCCTGGTGCCTACGCCGGGTGGTGGTCTGACAACGACGCCCAGTGGAATTGGGCTTACGAATGCGTGTGGAGCCAACCAACTGCTGAAGTGGGACGGTAGTGCTTGGGTGTGTGGCAACGACAATGTTGGTTCGGTTGCATCTGCGAATCTTACCACTAACACGGCTGGCGTCAGTATCATTGGTGGCGCTGGGGCGGTGCTTGGTTCAGGGGCCTCCGTAGACATAGCCTCAGCAAGCGCTACTCAGACTGGCCTTTTGACTTCGGGAGATTGGGCGATCTTCAATGCCAAACAGTCTGAGGTATCATTTAATGGCAAGGGACTTTTTGCGCAGTCCGGATCAGTCATTTCGGCAACTTCGTGCGCAACTGCGGGGCAGATAATGATTTGGAATGGTGGTGCATGGGCATGTGGTGCTGATGTCGACACCGATACCCAAGATCTGTCGCTCAGTGGCAACACGCTCAGTCTAGTCAATGGCGGTTCAGTTAACCTCTCGGCATATCTCGATAACACTGATGCCCTGGCTTCTTTGAGCTGTGTTGATGGCAAAATTGTCAAGCGCGTCAGTAGTGCTTGGGCCTGTGGCGACGATACCGTACTCACAGAGTCACAGGTTGACGCCTACGCCAATAATAATGGCTACTTGACAAGCGAAGTTGATGGATCAACAACCAACGAGATCCAAAGTCTAACCTGGACATCTGGAACGCACATACTATCCATCTCTGGTGGAAATACAGCCGACCTCGGTAGCTTGCTCGACAATACAGACAGCCAGTCAATTTCTAAGACTGGTAACACCTTGAGCATTTCAGGCAATGCCAGCACAGTTGACCTTGCTAGCTATCTCGACAACACCGACTCCCAAAACTTAAGCAGAAGTGGCACGACGCTAACAATCTCTGGGGGCAATAGCATCGATCTTGCGCCAATTAACACCGATAGTCAGAATCTTAGCCTCACGGGTACAACACTCAATATTTCGGGCGGTACAGGCGTCAATATCGCCAGTATAAACACGGACGTTCTTGCCGGGCTAAGTTGTGCGAATGGACAAGTGGCTAAATGGAATGGCACAGCATGGGCTTGCGCAAACGACACCGACACTGTTCTCACAGAAGCGCAAGTTGACGCCTTCGCCAATAACAACGGCTATCTAACGGGTGAAGTTGACGGCAGTACGACAAATGAGATTCAGACACTTTCGCTGTCAAGCAACAACCTTTCTATCCTCAACGGCAATTCCGTGAGTCTGGCAGGCTATCTGGATAACACTGATGCACTGGTAGCACTAAGTTGTGCTGATGGCAAAATCGTCAAGCGGGTGACTGGCGCATGGGCATGTGGTGATGATGTAGACACCCAGCTAAGCGAAGCCCAGGTGGATGCTTATGTTAGCAACAACGGCTACCTGACAAGTGAAGGTGACTCTGCTGTGGGTAATGAGGTTACAAATGCAACCACCAGTGGCGGTCTTGTGCGAAGTGGTGCGGGCACGACCGGTGATCCATATACGCTTGGTGTTGCGTCTGGTGGTCTTACGAACGCAATGCTTGCAAATAGTTCTCTTACTGTGACTGCCGGAACAGGCCTAAGTGGTGGCGGTGTTGTTGCGCTTGGCGGTACAGTAACGTTGTCTTCCACGCTTGGAACGAGCATTAGCACTGGTGAGCTCGATGATGCTAGCGTAACCTTCGCCAAGCTTGCAGGCAACTCCTGCGGCACCAACGCAGTCATGAAGTTTAATGGCTCTGCTTGGATCTGTGGTACAGACAACGACACCATACTTAGCGAAGCTACCGTAGAGTCATATATCTTCGACGCCGACAACACCGGAACGCTCAGTTCCGGCACTCTGGCGCTGGGTAGTCTGAGCTACACTGGTACGCTCGGTGACACAAATATTAGCGACGCCTTGACCATTTCGAGTTCTGGATCTGTAGCAGACGGTGCGCTGAGCTCCAATGTCACGAAACTTGGCCAGACTATCGAGTCTGGTGAAATCACAGATGGAACGGTTACGGGTACAGATCTAGCGAGTGCTACGATAATGTTTAGTAACATTGCCCAGAACGGCTGTGCCACGAATCAGATTATGAAGTGGAATGGCACTGGCTGGGCTTGTGCATCTGACGCGACTGGCGGTAGCGTAAACTCCTTCGAAACTATCACTACTAGCTCAGGTACGAGTCCAGTAGCGGATAGCTTAACCGACACATTGACACTTACCGCTGGTAGCGGTGTGACCATTACTGGTGACGGTACGACCGACACCATTACCGTGGCGGCCACCCTCGGTGCAGACATCACCAGTGACGAGATTGTTGACGGCACTATAGTAAGCGCTGACATTTCCGACGGTACTATTGCGAATGCCAAGCTTGCCAACAACTCAGTTACTGTGGCGGCTGGCACAGGCCTCTCGGGTGGTGGTGCGGTCAGTTTGGGTGGTACGGTGACACTCAATGCAGCGCTCGGTACGGACATTAGCTCGGCCGAAATCGTCGATGGCACCATTGTGGCAGCTGACATTACCGACGGTACTATCACCAATGCCAAACTGGCAACATCTTCACTGACGGTTACGGCCGGCACCGGACTAAGTGGCGGTGGTAGTGTGAGCCTGGGTGGTACGGTAACACTGACGTCGTCACTTGGTACGGCTATAGATACCAGTGAAATCACCGATGGCACCATCGCAACGGTAGACATAGCTAACGGCGCTGTAACGGCTGGCAAAATCGCCAACTGCTCAAGTGACGGTCAAATCCTCAAATACACCACCGCTGGCGGTTGGGCGTGTGCGAGCGATGCAGACACAACCTACTCGCAAGGGACCGGCATTACCATAAACGGTAGTAACGTCATCTCTAGCACGCTTGGAACAAGTATTAGTACTGGCGAACTTGACGACGCTAGCGTGACATTTGCAAAACTAGCGAGCAACTCTTGTAGCACCGACGCAATCATGAAGTTCAACGGCACAGCCTGGTACTGTGGCACAGATGTCGACACCCAACTGAGCGAGGCCCAGGTCGAAGCCTACATCTTCGATGCAGACAACACTGGCACACTTAGCTCGGGTACATTAGCTCTCGGTAGTCTCAGTTACACCGGTACCTTGGGCGACACCAACGTTAGCGATGCGCTGACAATTTCGAGCGCTGGTTCGGTGGCAGATGGTGCACTGAGTTCCAATGTCTCAAAACTGGGGCAAACAATTGAATCTGGCGAAATTACCGACGGCACGGTCACTGGTACCGATCTTGCCAGCGCTACCATCCAGTTCAGTAACATTGCTCAAAACAGCTGTACTACCAACCAAATCATGAAATGGAATGGTACGGCGTGGGCTTGCGCGAGTGATGCCACCGGAGGAACCGTCAACTCTTTTGAGACAATCACCACAAGCTCCGGTACCAGCCCGGTAGCCGATAGCTCTACCGACACGCTGACGCTCAGTGGCGGCAGTGGCGTGACCATTACTGGTGACGGTACAACCGACACCATCACGGTTGCGGCCACCCTCGGCGCAGATATTACGAGTGCCGAGATCGTAGATGGTACGATTGTGAACGCAGACATTGCCGACGGTACGATTGCCAACGCGAAACTCGCCAATAGCTCAGTGACCGTCACGGCCGGCACGGGCCTCTCGGGTGGTGGTGCGGTCAGTTTGGGCGGTACAGTGACGCTCAATTCAGCGCTCGGCACGGACATCAACTCGGCAGAAATTGTTGACGGTACTATCGTAGCCGCAGACATTACCGATGGCACCATAACGAACGCTAAACTAGCCCAGAGTTCACTGACTGTAAGTGCTGGCAACGGTCTAACGACTGGCGGTTCGGTATCGTTGGGTGGTACAACCACGCTCAACATTGGTGCTGGCAATGGTATTACTGTTAACGCTGATGACATCACTGTCAAAGCGGCCGATTCAGCCGATGCACAGTCAACCACCACGAGCTCTGGCTCTGGTATGGAAGTCTTGAGCGGGGGCGTGACCCTTCTCCAGGGCTGTGCCAACGGTGAAATCCTAAAATGGAATGAAGCAAGTGATGTTTGGTCTTGTTCTGCCGATAGTAATCTTACCGAAGCCCAAGTTGAAGCCTTTATCTTCGATGGTGACAACACTGGCACGCTCAGTTCCGGCACATTGGCACTTGGCAGTCTAAGCTACACGGGTGCCTTGACCGACACCAACATTAGCGACACCCTAACCGTAGGTGCAACAAGTACTGTGAGCGATAGCGCCTTGAGCTCCAATGTCTCTAAACTCGGCGCTACCATCGAAAGTAGCGAGATTACCGACGGCACAGTGACCAGTACCGATATAGCTGATGCAACGATTGCGGCGGCTGATGTGGCCGCTGATGCGCTTGATTTTACGGAGCTAAAAGACTCTATGACACTTGACGCTACAACGACGATAGCTGCGGGCGCGTATAACTTCACGGTAAGCCTTGGAAGCACGGGCGACTTTATCGTGCTCGATGGCGCTGCTTCTGGTACGCCTCCCTTGTTTACGGTTGATGCCGCAAACGATACAGTGAGCATCGGCTCAATTACAGATGACAGCTCGGACGCGTTATTAGTGTTGGATGGCTTTGCTTCTGATCCAACCTCGACAATCGGTGGAAGCATGTACTATAACACTACGAACAGTAAGTTTAGGTGCTACGAAGGAGGGTGGAAGGATTGCATAACACCGAATAT
>WBZP01003398.1_pt1 | contig 17294 bp, 15 predicted proteins | sample 5204301 | NCBI WGS metagenome assembly WBZP01 (sample SAMN12412401, study PRJNA552823) | activated sludge metagenome | isolation source: activated sludge from nitrification reactor of wastewater treatment plant... | place: USA: Pennsylvania | collected 2017 | reverse complement strand
CTTCCGAATACGGGTTTGGCGGCGTCAGGTTGACCAGCGCGGTACCGGCCATCAATGCGACCCCCGCCAGCCCGACGCGAATCGGCGCCGGCATGAAAAGACCGATGGCAAGCAGAACGCTACCGGCGAGCAGACCGATCTGGGCGCCCGGGGTCAACCAGACAAGAGCGTCTTCTGGTGCCACGAGAACGGCAGCGGCAAGCGTCTTGATCGCCAGGGCAAGCAGGAAAAAAACGAGCAGAACCATCTGCGATTGCCTCCGGTCAACCAGCATGGTACGAACGAACAAACCGATGCTCAGCGTGTTGCAGGCGATGACGCCGGTTTCGAGAACGAAGAACGAAGGCGCCGCGTAAGGCAAGGCAGGCGTCAGACCGAGCACATGACGGAGGTCGCCCGTGCCGAAGAGCAGGGTCTCAGGCGACAACTGCGACAAGAGCCAGAACCCGACGAGGACGAGGCCTGCTTCCGCGTAGGGAACCTGCGCCAGCGCGTCCTGCTGGACCTGGGCGATCCGCCTGAAGATTCGCTCGCCGTTCCAGACGGCGACAAACGCACCAAACGCACAGCCGGCCGAGTTGCAGACGAGATCCAGATTCGACGGCACGCGCGCCGGCAGCCAGTTCTGCAGACACTCGAAAGCGAAGCTGAGCAAACAGCCGGAGAGCGCAGCAGCCAGCGCCGGCGACCAGCGTCCGGGCAGGCGACGCAACGAAAGCGCCAGAACAAAGCCGAGGGGAGCGTAGGCGATGACGTTGATCGACAGATCGAAGACCGTCCAGTAACGCGGCCAGGCTGCGCTCAGAAACGCCAGCAGCGGCGCCCCGACGTTGCGCCAGCCGGTCAGTGGATAGAGGCTGGCATAAGCGATCACAACGACGTAGCCCAGAGTCAGCGCGAGAGGAAGGCGGGTCGCCCGCGACCAGGCATGCCGAGCCGAGTTGCCGTCGGGTGCCTGGTCTTGTGATCGCCGGAGAAACGCCATCAGCCTGCTAGCGCGCAAAAAGGCGTCATTGTAGTCCTTGCCGGGAAGTCGGCGCAGCCTCCCCGTGCGCGCTTTCAGATCCCGGCGAGGCGGCGCGACGCAACAGCCCGACTAACGCTGCCGGTGCGTGTGCAGCGGTTCTGCATGGTGCGTCTGTGCCGCGGCATGGTGGTGCAGCCTGCCGTGGAGATCACCCGGCGGACGGGCCCGGCCAATGCGCTGCGGCAGCAGCGATCCGCACAACATACCGACGATGCTGACGCCGAGACCGGCGAGCTGGGCTGGGACGAAGGGGCGCTCGACCAGTGCCTCGGCCAGCAACCACGCACTGAGGCCACCGATAATGGCGGCCAAAGCACCCTGCGTCGTCGCACGTCGCCAGTAGGCACCAAAGACAAGCGGAACGAAGGCGCCGGCCAGAGTGACCTTGTAAGCGTTCTCGACCATCTTGAAGATCGATGCTTCCGAATTGAGCGCGAACGCGAGCACGATGCACGTGAAGCAGACCAGCGTGATGCGCATCATGCGCAGGAAAGCGTGATCGCCGGCCGCGGGAAAGAAGCCGCGCACAACGTTTTCGGAGAACGCCACCGAGGGCGCGAGCAGGGTCGCCGAAGAACAGCTCATGATCGCCGAGAGAACCGCGCCGAAAAAGACCGCCTGCGCGAAAACTGGCGTATGTTCGAGGACGAGCGTCGGGAGAACGAGTTGCGAGTCACTCGCGATCAAGGCATTGAACTGTTGCGCATCGATCAGGGTGGCGGAGTAGGCGATGAACATCGGGATAAAGGTCAAGCAGAAGTAGAGCAGGCCACCGAGCAGCGACGCGTAGATGGCAATGCGCGCGCTCTTCGCCGAAGTAATGCGCTGAAACACGTCCTGCTGCGGGATCGAACCGAGCATCATGGTCATCCACGCGGCGAGGAAAGCCAGCCACTCGGCCGCCCCTCCGTCAGGAAAGAAATCGAGTTTGCCAGCCTCCGCCGCTTGTCTGACGACGGTCTCGACACCACCGGTCATGCCCGAGACCAGGTAGCCGATATAGAGCATGCCGCCCATGACGACCGTCATCTGCACGAAATCGAGAATCGCCACCGAGAGCATGCCGCCGAAGGTTGTGTACGTGAGGACGATCGCCGCACCGAGAATCATTCCCGTCGTCGGCTCGACGGCGCCGTTGGTGACGACGTTGAAGACGAGACCGAGGGCCTTGATCTGCGCCGACACCCAGCCAAGATAGGAAGCAACGATGCACAGCGTCGTCAGCAATTCGACGCTGCGGCCGTAGCGCAGGCGGAAGAAGTCGCCGAGGGTAAGCACATTCAGTCGGTAAAGCGTCGTGCCGTAAAAGACGCCAGCGATGACCAGGCACAGGCTGGCGCCGAACGGATCGGCGACGACGCCGCGCAAACCTTCCTTGACGAAGGTCGCCGAAACGCCGAAGACAGCCTCGGCACCGAACCATGTCGCAAACACGGTGGCTGTAACAACAGGTAATGGCAGGCTTCGGCCGGCGACGGCAAAGTCCTTCGCGTTGTGCACGCGGGTCGCCGCATACAAGCCGATGGCAATCGAAGCGAGCAGGTAGATGACGACGAACCAGATCAGCATTCGAGGACTCCACGAAAGAAATGCTGTATTTTCCTTCAGGAACATTCAGAACGCGGTCTGCGCCCCGGCATGCGTCAGCAGCGGGTATCGAGACCGTGTTCGGCAAGTTCCGCCGCATAGAGGACGGCGCGCGCCTTGTTCTGGGTTTCCTGCCACTCCGCCGACGGATCGGAATCGGCGACGATTCCCGCGCCGGCCTGCACGTGCAGTTGGCCATCCTTGATGATCGCCGTGCGGATGGCAATGGCCAGATCCATATCGCCGTTGAAGCCGAGATAACCGACGGCACCGGCGTAGAGCCCACGCTTGAGCGGCTCGAGCTCGTCGATGATCTCCATGGCACGCACCTTCGGCGCCCCGGATACGGTACCGGCCGGGAAGGTGGCCTTGAGCACGTCGAGCGCGCCCAGTTCCGGGCGCAGGCGGGCCTCGACGTTCGAAACGATGTGCATGACGTGCGAGTAGCGCTCGACGATCATGTTCTCGGTGACCTTGATCGTTCCGACGCGCGCCACGCGGCCGGCGTCGTTGCGTCCGAGATCGAGCAGTTGGACATGCTCTGCACGCTCCTTCTCGTCGGCCAGCAACTCGGCGGCAAGCATTTGATCCTCGTCGTACGAAATACCGCGCCGACGGGTGCCGGCAATCGGTCGAACGGTCACCGTATCGCCTTCGAGACGGACAAGAATCTCCGGCGAGGCACCAACCACGTGAAAATCCTCGAAGTCGAAGAAGAACATGTAGGGTGACGGATTGAGCGAGCGCAGCGACCGATAAACGGCCAGCGGACTGGCCGTGAGCGGCTTGCTCATGCGCTGCGACAGGACCACCTGCATGATGTCGCCGTCCATGATGTAGCGCTTGGCCCGGCTCACCGCCTGCTTGAACTGCGCTTCGCCGAACATCGATCCCGCCGGCTGCGACGATTGCGGCGTTTCCAGCGGGATGCGCGCCGGCTCGCGCAGCCGCCCAAGCAGCTCGCGCAGTCTGGCCTGTGCCTTCTGCTGCGCGCCGGGAACGCCCGGTTCGGCATAGACGACCAGCGTCAGCTTGCCCGACAGATTGTCGACCACCGCGATCTCTTCCGAGAGCAGCAGAACGACGTCCGGAATCCCGAGATCGTCGGGCTTCTGCGACCGCGTCAGGCGGGTTTCGATATAGCGCACGGTATCGTAGCCGAAACAGCCGACCAGCCCGCCGCAGAAGCGCGGCAGGCCGGTCGTCGGTGCGGCACGGAAGCGCTTCATGAACTTTCCGATGAAATCGAGCGGATTGGTGTCGTCCTCCCGCTCGGCGATACGATTACCGTTGAGGACCAGCACCTGATGCCCATTGACGACAATGCGCGTCGGGCTGGCCAGGCCGATGATCGAGTAGCGGCCGAAACGCTCGCCGCCGTGCACCGACTCGAGCAGATAACTGTACGGACGGTTGGCCAGCTTGAGGTAGATCGACAGCGGAGTATCGAGGTCGGCGAAGGTCTCCAGTGTGATCGGAATACGGTTGTAGCCTTCGGCAGCAAGGCGATTGAAGTAGGCATCGTTCATTGGTAGCCTGTCACACGTTGAGCAGCCTCGACGAGAGACGAGACGATGCCGTCGCACGGCAGATCGTGCACGTCGCGCCCTTCGTTGTAGCCGTAAGGAACAAGAAACACATGGCAGCCGGCGGCGCGCCCGGCGTGCCAATCGTGCACCGAGTCGCCGATCATGAGCACGGTCGCCGGCGAAACACCGAGGCGGCCGCTCGCCCAAAGCAAGGGCATGGGATCGGGTTTCGGCCGCGGCAGCACATCGCCGCTGACGACAACATCGAAAAACGGCGCCAGGCCAGCGTGCTGCAACAGCGGCAGCGTAAACACCTCGGCCTTGTTGGTGATGACGCCCATCGGCAAACCCAGCGCACGGAACGCTTCGAGGCCCTCGCGAACGCCCGGAAAGAGCGTGCTTTGGCGGCCGTTGGCGCGCGCGTAATGCTGCCGGAAGCTGCTCAGGGCGTCCGCCGGCGCAGGTGACGGGTCGTCCGCCACCTCCTTGACACCGGCCAGGATACGCTTCACCAGGTTCGGGATCCCTCGCCCGACATAACTGCGGATCGCCTGCACGCTGACGGGAGCACGCCCTAGATCATGCAGCATCGCATTCGCTGCGGCATGCAGGTCGAGCACTGTATCGAGCAAGGTTCCGTCAAGGTCGAACAGGACGGCGCGAATGAGCGGGGCAGCCGAGGTCATCGGCTTGCCAGCTGGGCGCGCAAGGCCCTGATCACTGAATCGTAGCGATGGGCATCCTCAGCGCGCGACGCACCGAAGACGGCCGATCCGGCGACGAAGGTATCCGCTCCGGCGCGTGCAATCTCGGCAATGTTATCGACCTTGACGCCGCCGTCGATCTCCAGGCGAATCAGCCGCCCGCTCTTCTCTGCGTAGCGGTCGATCATGCTGCGCGCGGCGCCGAGCTTGGCCAGCGTCGACGGGATGAAAGCCTGTCCACCGAAGCCCGGATTGACGCTCATCAGCAGGACGAGGTCAATTCTGTCCATCACGTACTCCAGGTAGGCAAGCGGCGTCGCCGGATTGAAGACAAGCCCAGCCTGGCATCCATTCTCCCGAATCAGCGACAGCGTTCGGTCGACGTGCTCGGAAGCTTCAGGATGGAAAGTGATGATATTCGCGCCGGCAAGGGCAAAGTCGGGGACGATGCGATCGACCGGTCTGACCATCAAATGGACGTCGATCGGCGCCTCAGTCAGTGGTCTGATCGCCGCACAGACCAGCGGCCCGATCGTCAGGTTGGGAACGTAATGGTTATCCATTACATCGAAATGAATCCAGTCGGCACCGGAGGCAATGACTTGCTTGACTTCATCGCCGAGGCGGGCAAAATCAGCGGAAAGAATACTGGGAGCGATCACGAACACGGCAGGAAGCCCTTGGCGGAAGAGGACTTATTGTACCGCTAATTGCCGGCCCTCCGGCGGCAGCATCCACCAGGCCAATCCCTGCTCGCGCCGAATCCTCTCCGCGTTCACGCACCCCGCCAGCCGCAGTCCGTCGGCGTCCCGGTCCAGGTGCCAGTCGCTGATCGTTCGCTGCGGCAACCGACGCGCCATCACCGATCCGGCCCGCCAAGTGTTGGGCACCAACTTCTCCATACGCAAGCGGGGCAAACACTGCCGGGATTCAGCCACCAACCATCCACAGATCACCGTGCCGCGCAACGCCTCCCGCTCGATCAGGACCCTGACTCGCTTCGGCTTCATCTGCGCAGCCGCCTGCCTCACGCCCCTTGGCATGATCCCTGGCGGCCAGGCTTTCCTGCTTCTTCCGGGTGGCTTCTTGCACATCAATCGCATGGCGGGCAAGCCAACATGATCTACAATCGGCAGTTGTCAAGGCTTTTCCCTCCGCTAGGACTCACGCGATGAAGCAGGCGTCCAGATTCGCTACCGGCGCGACGCCTCCCGCATCATCCTTCCCGATCGTCGGCATCGGTTGCTCGGCCGGCAGTCTCGATGCGCTGGGAGAATTCCTCCGCAACGTGCCGGCCGGCCGCGGTACGGCCTTCGTCATCGTTCAGCATCTCGATGTACAAGACCACTACGCTTTACCGCCGCATCGAGCGGCGCATGGCGGTGCCCCAGCTGGCCACCAAGGAGGAATACGCACGCGCCCTGCGCGGCAACCGGCAGGATCTCGACCTGTTGTTCAAGGAACCCCGCCCTTCACCCGGCTCGACCTCCTCACCTGCCGCAACCTGCTGCTCCACTTTGGCGCCCAACGGCAGAAGAAGCTGCTGCCGCTGTTCCACTACGCGACGTGACCTGGGTAGGCAACGATAGGGTCAACCTGCTCAACAGCGCGGAAATCGCCACCATGGTCCTTGACCGCGAGATGAAGTTGCGCCGCTTCACCATCCCGGCGACCAAGCTCTTCAAGGTGATTCCGGGCGATATCGGACGCCCGCTGGCGCACATCGTCAGCGACCTCGACTATCCGCAGCTCAACGCCGATGCGGCAGAAGTGCTGCGCACCCTGGTCTTTGCCGAGAAGCCGGCGGCGACGCATGACGGGCGCTGGTACCGCGTGCGCATCATGCCCTACCACACGCAGGACAATGTGATCGACGGAGTGGTGATGACCTTCATCAATATTACCGAAATCAAGCAGCTCGAGCTGAAGCTGGGCGAGCGCGGCGACTGAACATGCAGTAGAGTGCGCAACCATGAAGGGAAAGTCGAAAACAGCGCTCGAGGCCGACCTGCGGCAGCGGGCCGAGGAAGCGCTTGTGCAATGGCCGGCAAGCGCAGCGGGTGTCGATCCGGCAACGGCACTACATGAACTTCGCGTACGCCAGGTCGAGCTCGAAATGCAGAACGAGGCCTTGCGTGCGGCGCAGGCGGAGCTTGCAGAATCCCGCGACCGCTACGCCGAACTCTACGACTTCGCACCCGTGGGCCTCCTCACGCTGGCCGCTGATGGCCGTATCCAGGAGCTCAACCTTGCCGCGGCCGAACTGTTGGGCATGGGGCGCGACAGCCTGCGTGGCAAGCGCTTCCTGTCCATGCTCGCACTCGACGATCGCGCAGAATGGGCGAGGCATCTCGTCGGCTGCCAGCGCGATGGCGGAACACACCACATCGAGCTGGAACTTTGGCGCGGCGACGGTGAGACCTTACAGGCAAGGCTGCAATGCACTTGCCGGACAACAGGGGCGGGCAAAGGAGTGATGCGGGTCGGGCTCACCGACATCAGCGCGCGCCGGCGCGCAGAGGCCGCCGCGTGTAACGGCAGGCAACTGAGGCAAGCGATCCTTGATTGCCTGGACGTGTCGATAGCCGTGCTGGACAGGGATGGCATCATCGTGGCGGTCAACGCGGCCTGGACCCGCTTTGCGCGCGACAACAGCGGCGAACCGGGACGCGATGCCGAGCACACCGGAACGGGAACCGACTACCTCGCTGTCTGCGCGGCGGCGACGGGCCACGGCACGGAAGGAGCGCGGGAAGCGGGGGCAGGCATCCACACGGTACTGGCGGGCCATGCCGAATCTTTTCGCATGGAGTACCCCTGCCATTGCACCGGCGAGCAACGCTGGTTCGCAATGTCGGTCACACCCCTGCGCGTGCCTGGCGGTGGAGCGGTCGTCGCCCATCGCGAAATCACCCGGCGCAAGGTCGACGAGTTGCGCTGGCGAGCGAGCGAAGATCGCTTTCGTTCCTTTTTCAACAGCGGGATCGATGCAATGTTTCTGGCGGCCCGCTCGGGACAGATCCTGGAAACCAATCCGGCGGCCCAGCGCCTGTTCGGCTACACGGAAGACGAGTTTCGTTTGATCGGCCGTCAGGGCCTGGTGGACGCGAGCGACCCTCGCCTGCTGCCGGCTATTGCGCAGCGGGATGCGCATGGCTACTTCCGCGGCGAGCTCGCTTTCATCGCCAAGGACGGTACGAGAATCCCGGTCGACATCTCGTCTTCCGTCTACCGGGGCAGCCAGAACGACTTGCTGACCACCATCGTCGTGCGCGACATCCGTCCCCGCCTCCGGCGCGAAAGCGAGCTGGGCATCCTGAGGCGTGAACTGGGCGCCTTGCTCGAGTGGCAGATTGCGCGGCAAACGGTCCAGGCCATGGCGCACGAACTGAATCAGCCGCTGGCCAGCATCGCGGTGCTGTGTGAAGCCGTACGACGCATGGCCACCACTGGCCAGACCGGGCAGGGGACGGCGGCGGGCAGGCTCGACCAGGCCTTGCAGCGCATCGAGTTCGAGTCGCTCCAGGCAAGCAAGGTGGTGAAGGACCTCATGGCATCGATCGAGGGTGTATCACCAGCGCCGGGCAAGACCTCGCTGCCCGACCTCCTGGCGCAAATCGAAATGGCCGCACGTAGCGCCGACTTTGGCGACTGCCGGCTGCAGATCGTCTGCGCAGCGGATGTTCACTGGCTGCAAGCGGGTCCTCTTCAACTGGAGAAAGTGCTGCTCAACCTGATCCGCAACAGCGTCGAAGCCATGCAGGCGGCGGGAATCACGGCCGGCTGCGTCTGGGTCCGCGCCGAGCAGGTGGCGGCGTCGAACGAAGTGCGCATCACGGTGCGCGACGAAGGACCCGGGATTGACGAACATACGCGCCACCAGTTGTTCCACCCCTTTGTCTCGACCAAGAAACACGGCCTGGGCATGGGCCTGTCAATTTGCCGCGCGCTCGTCGAAATGCAGGGTGGCCGGATCTGGCACGAGAGCACGGAAGCGCCCGGAGCGACCTTCCGCCTCACTCTGCCCTGCGCCCGCTGATCCGATGAGCATGCCCAATGGCGTTCATCATCGACCCCCATGCCGGCGTCCGCTGTCGCATGGTCTGTTCGCTGGCGGCGAGCGAAGGAACGGGCCGTGCCCATCCGAAAGGCGCTCATCACCCGCGCTGGAGCGAGCAGACAGAATTGGAGAACCCACTCGTGGAAGATTGGAGACCCGCGTGCGGCGCAGGGATGGCTGCTTGCTGGATGTTGAAATCCGCTCCCCGCAGATCGAACTCGGCAGTCGCCGGGTGGCGCAAGGCGTTTTCATCGATCTCAGCGCGCGCCGATGCGGACGAAGCAGTTCGGCTGTGCGACAGCGTCAGAAACATCTGTGCCATGATCTCCGACATCACGCAACGGCCGGTGCTGTTTCACATCGAGGACGAACAGACTGCCTTTCTGCCGGTTCGCGTCGACAGCGCTGTCGCTGTGTCGGTCGCCCTGGGACTCAACGAGTTGATCCTCAATGCGGTCAAAAGCATTCGCCGGAAGACGGCCCCGCGTCGTCGGTATCGCTGAGCGCCAACGGCCTCATGGCGAGAATCGTCATCCACAATCGCGGCGAGCGGAACACCTGCCTTCGAGTTTGCATCCGGCGCCAACCTGGGCACCGGATTGCGTCTCGTGCGTTCGCTGCTGCCCGCCCGCGGCGCGAACCTGACTTACGAATGGGATGCCGCCGGCTGCCTGCATTCCGTCCTCGGCTTGACGGCTCCCGCAGTGGTCATCGGCAAGAACGGAAAGGACCGATGATGACGGAAATCTGGTTGCCGAGGTAGCCGCCGAGTTCAATCGCTTGATCGGCAGCTTCGCGACCATCATCGGCAAGGCGTTGTTCAACTCGCTCGAAGTGGGCAAGGCTTCGCAACAGCTGATCGCCAGCGCCAACCGCGTGCTTGCCGGTTCGAATCGGCAACGTGATGCCGCTCTGGCCACCGCCAAGGAGATGCTGGAGCTGACCGGGACGCTGATGCAGGTCAGCTCCCATGCCGGCGAGACGGCAGGCATTTCGGAGTCGTCGAACAATCTGTCCGCTGCGGGAATGACCACCGCACACCGTGCCTCGGAACAGATGGAACAGGTTGCCGAGTCGGTCAGCGAGTCGGCACGGGTGGTGCGGGCACTTGGCGCGCGCATTGCCGAACACATGCATACCATCAAGACGATGGCCGAAGCAAGTCATGGCATTGCAGAGGAAGCCCTACGGGCCACCGACGTGGTTGAATTGTTGGCCGCCAATCTCGGCGAGATCGGCGGAGTCTTTCGCCTGGGTCCGGCCGGAGAACAGACCATCGCCACGCATGCCAGGATGCTGGATATCGTTCACCAGGCGGCGCTGACAGCCGGCAGTGTATTCGAGCAGGGCATCGACGCCGGAAGAATCGGCCTCGACGATCTGTTCGACGAATGCCATCAACCAATCGCCAATTCCTGGCCGCAGAAATACCATACGCGCTTTGACGGCTTTACAGATCAGGCCATGGTGCCGGTGCAGGAGCGCTTGCTCAGCGAGTACGACTGGTTGGTCTACGCCATCTGCACCGACCGAAAAAGCTACGTACCGACCCATAACCGCCGCTTCTCTCAACCGCTGACCGGGAACCGTGAGACAGACCTGGCAAACAGCCGAACCAAGCGCATCTTTGACGATCCGTCGGCAGGCGCTGCGGCGCGCATCAGCGGCCCTTCCTGCTGCAGACCTACCGCCGCGACACGGGCGAAATCCTGCATGACATTTCGGCGCCGATCTACGTGCATGGCCGACACTGGGGAGGCTTCCGCATCGGCTACAAGACGGCGGTCTAGCCATGCAACTGCTCGGAAGGAAAAGGAAAGGAGATCCAGCGCCACTTCCGCAAGTGTTCCAGGCCATGAGGCCCTGATACATCCGCGAGGACGGCAGCAAGCGTTTCGCCAAGGACAGCCGCATGGACGTCTGCTTCCATGCGATCGGCGGCCTGGGCACACTGGCCAAGGCACCGGTCCTGGTCATCGGCGAAGGCAAGTGCGTCGGGTAGCCAAGGTCTGATATCTACCGCGGCATCGCGAGCGGTACCGCGAAGCTCCTTGCTTGTTCGCGCGAAGGAACCTGGTGGTGAATAGCCGTACTCACCGGCTGGCGGGATCCCCGGAGCGAGAATGTCGTCATTCATGCCCGTTTCGATAAGTGCCTTCAGCGCCGTGCCAGTTCTTCGCGAATGAGTTGCCGCAGATCGGTTTCGAGGTGGCCGCTTTCGATCACCCGGCGCAGGGTGTCGTTGATGATCGTCTGGTAGCCACGCTCACCGGCCAGCGCCTTGAAATGTTCAACGATCGGCGCGTCGAGCATGATGTTGATGCGCACCTTGCCCACACGCGAGCGCACGGCCGCCTGCCACTCTGCGCGGCTGGCCTCCTTGTCGCCGATTCGCAGCCGGGCACGCTCGAAGTCCGCCGGCATGAGCTTCGGCGCCTCGTCAGAAGTATCCGGCGTTTCGATAGAAGAGGTCCGTTTCATCGCTGTCCGCCCTGCGCATGGAAATGATGCGGATTGCCTCGTCGGCTTCGACGTGCACGATCAGTACCACCAGGCAATCCAGAAGGCCGATGCCGATCAGGCGCTGCTCGCCATGGTCCGCCCGATCATCATCGATCAACAGCAGGGGCCCGGCGAAGACCTTTTCCGCGTCGGCGAAATCCAGACCATGCTTTTTCAGGTTGGCCCGCCGCTTGGCTTCGTCCCATGTGTAGCGCATAGACAACACTATACATATCGTAGTGTGCATGTCAAGCAGTTGGCCGACTGCGCCGGTTTTTCCGCCACGTCGCGACCACTGACGGGTGAGCGAGGTAATCGGGCCGGTCGCCGCAAATCGCCCCGAAGTCACTCCGCCGGTGGCAGCCGCTGCCAGGTGACGTAGCACGCGCTGCTCGCGCTGCCGATGCCGAGGACGGCGCCGCTGCTCGCCTTGACGACGAGGATGCCGACGCTGCGCCCACGGGCGTTCTGCTGCTGCCCATGGCCGAGAAGCGCCGCCTTGCATGCCGACGCTGAGCGCGCGGGCGTTCTCCTGCATTTGCCGGGCGTGTCCGCTTCACGCACCACCAACAGCGCGCACAGGCGGCGGCCTGGTCGCTGTAGCAGGCAGCGGTGGTTTGCGCCTTCTGCTCAGGCGAGCGGTGCAGATGGTCCGGTCGGCCGGTCGTTCATCGCTCACGCAGACTCTCGTTGCCGACCTGCAGGAGCGGGCTCAGGAAGTATTCGATCACCCGCCGCGTACCCGTCCTCACCTCCACCGTGACCGCCATTCCGGGCGACAGGAGGACCAACTTTTCCTCGACGCGGATGGTCGCCTGCGCCAGCCGCGCGCGCAGCGCGTAGAGCAGCAGACCTCTCTTCTCGTCGCTCATCGCGTCGTTGGCGACGTGCGTCACCCGTGCGCGGATCGTCCCGTATTTCGTGAACGGAAAAGTATCGATCTTCACCTGTGCTTCCTGACCGGCGTTGACGAAGCCGATGTCCTTGTTGTCGACGAAGGCCTCGACCTCGATCGCTTCGTCCCTGGGAACGATGACCATAAGCGCTTGCGCCGGCGTGACGACGCCGCCGACGGTGTGCACCGCCAGTTGTTGCACCGTCCCGTCGACCGGTGCCGTCAGCGTCATCAGGCGGCCGCGCAACTGGGCCTTGATCAATTCCTGGGCCAGTGCACCGGACTTCTTCTCGGCATCATCGAGGCTGTCGAGCGCCAGCCGTCGGGTTTCGGCGATCAACGATCGGCGTTGCTCGCGACCTTCGGCCAACGCCGCGGAGAGCTCTCCCAGGCGGCTGCGCTGCGTCGCCAAGTCCGCTTCCTGCTCGATCCGCGTCTGCTCCTTCTCCAGGTAGCCATGATGCGAAATGAAGTTCTGCTCGACCAGATTGGCGAAGTCCTTCGCCCGGCGGCGGGCAATCGGCGCTGTCTGTTCCAGCTTGCGCACCACCTCGTGCGTCGAGCGCAGCTCCGCCTCGCGGCGGACGATATCCGCGTCGATGCGCGCCAAGCGGGCCCGGAACTCGCCATATTGCCCGTCGACGAAGCGCTGTTCCTGCGCCAGGCGGGCGGCCGAAACCTCGCGCATCCGATCGATCCGGGGCGGCCGACTGCCCTCGAGCGCGGCGAGCAGCGCACTTGCCCGCGCCGCCTGCGCGCGCGCGTTGATCAGGTCGCCGGCGTAGCGTTCGCGGTCCGCGTCGGCGTTGGTCGCGTCGAGTTCGAGCAGAATCTCGCCGCTGCGTACGACTTGTCCGTCGCTGACGCGTATCGCCTTGATCGTCGCCGTCTCGACCGGCTGGATGATCTTCGTCCGATCGCTAGGAACGATCTTGCCGCGCGCCGTGGCGACGATGTCGATCTGTCCGAAAATTGCCCACAGCAGCGCGATCAGCGCGAAGCCGACAATCAGTGCCATGGCCACGCGCGGTGCTGGCGACACCGGCCTGTCCTGGAGTGACAGGGCGGCCGGCAGGAAATCGAGTTCGTGCGCCAGGCGCGGCGGCGCATCGAGCTGCTTGCGCGCCCGCCACGCGTGCCGGAAAACCGCCGCGGTGTGGCGCAGCAAATCGCCAGTCGCGCGCAGGTGCAGGCTGCCGCGACTCATCCCGTCATCCCCTGCTGCAGACGATGCAGGCTGGCATAGTGGCCGTCCGCCCTGGCCAGCAACGCGTGGTGGCTACCCTGTTCGACGATCAGCCCGCGCTCGACGACGACGATGCGCGTCGCCTCGCGCACCGCCGACAGTCGATGGGCAATGATCAGCACCGTGCGCCCCTGACAGATGGCACGCATGTTGTTCTGCACGATGCGCTCGGACTCATAGTCGAGTGCGCTCGTCGCCTCGTCGAAAATCAGCAGGCGCGGATTACCGACCAGCGCGCGGGCGATGGCGATGCGCTGGCGCTGCCCGCCGGAAAGCGTGGCCCCGTGTTCGCCGACCAGCGTTTCGTAGGCTTCCGGCAGCTCGACGATGAACTCGTGTGCGCCCGCCAATCGAGCGACCGCGATTACCGCTGCGAGCGGCAGGCCGGGGTCGGCGAGCGCGATGTTCTCGCGAATGCTGCGGTTGAAGAGCATGTTTTCCTGCAGGACGACGCCGATCTGCCGTCGCAGGCTGGCCGGGTCGGCGAGTGCCAGGTCGATGCCGTCGATCAGGACGCGGCCGCGCTCGGGAACGTACAGACGCTGCACCAACTTGGCCAGCGTGCTCTTGCCCGAGCCCGACGGACCGACGATGCCGATCACTTCGCCCGGCGCGATGCTCAGGCTGACCCCGCGCAGTACTTCCGGGGCGTCGGGCCGATAGCGGAAGACGATCTGCTCGAGGTCGATGCGTCCGCGCAGCGCCGGCAAGCTGCTGCGCTTCGTCGCCGGCGCTTCGCTGCGCGTGTTCAGAATGTCGCCCAGTCGCTGGACCGAGATTCCCGTTTGCTGGAAATCGGTCCATAACTGCGCCAGCCGCATCACCGGCGTCGACACGCGGCTGGCCAGCATGTTGAAGGCGATCAACTGGCCGACGGTGAGTTCACCGTCGATGACCAGCCGCGCGCCAAGCCACATCGTGGCGACCGTCACCAGCTTGCCGATCAGCGACACGCCTTCGTGCGCCAGCGTGCCGAGGGTGGCCGTGCGAAACCCGGCGCTGACGTAGGCCGCCAACTGGTTCTCCCAGCGCCGAATCATCTGCGGTTCGACCGCCATCGCCTTCAGCGTATCGACGCCGTTGACCGCTTCGACGAGAAACGCCTGATTCTCCGCCCCACGATTGAATTTCTCGTGCAGCCGCGCGCGCAGCAGCGGGGTGATCAGGAACGACAGCGCGGCGTAGCAGGGCAGCGAGACGACGACGACCAGCGTCAGCCAGCCGCTGTAGAAGAGCATGACGGCGATGAAGACGATCGAGAAGACGAGGTCGAGAACCAGCGTGATGGCATTCCCCGTCAGGAACTGTCGGATGTTCTCGAGTTCGCGCACGCGCGCCACCGTATCGCCGACACGGCGCGCCTGAAAGTAGGCGAGCGGCAACTGCAGCAGATGGCGGAATAGCCGCGCCCCGAGTTCGACGTCGATGCGGCTCGTCGTATGGGCGAAGACATAGCTGCGCAGGGCGGAGAGGAGCGATTCGAAGACGACGACGACGAGCAGGCCGACGGCAATCACGTCGAGCGTGCTCAACCCGCGATGGACGAGGACCTTGTCCATCACCACCTGAAAGAAAAGCGGCGTCACCAGGGCGAACAACTGCAGGACGAAGGAGACCAGCAGCACCTCGCCGAGCAGTCGCCGGTACTTGACGATCGCCGGAACGAACCAGGTGAAGTCGAAGCGGGCCAGTTCGCCGGCGAGCGAGGCGCGCGAGGTGAACAGGATCAGTTCGCCGCTCCAGCGCGCTGCGAGCGCCTGCCTGTCGAGCAGCAGCGGGCGGCTGCCGCCCGGCTCCTGGATCAGCGCCTTGCCGTCATCGACGCGGGCGAGGATGAAGAATCCCCCTTCGCGGTCGACTGCGAGGGCCGGCAGGGGCGTCCGCTCCAGGCGGGCGGTGTCGGTACACACGCGCCTGGCGAGCAGGCCCAGGTGTTTGGCGGCAAGCAGAATCTGCGCGACGCCGAATCTCCGGCCCGGCTCGCGAAACTCGTGCGCCAGTTGGTCGGGGTCGGCGGCGACGCCGTGATAGCGGGCCAGGATGACCAGACCGAGCAGGCCGCCGTCAAGTTCGGGCGGCCCCTCTGCCGGCCCAGCGGCGCCTGTTTCGCTGCCGGTCTCGTCGGGCGCGTCGCCGACGGCCGCCGACAGCGGTTTCGCGACGCTCATCGCCGGTGATCGGAGCGCGGTGACCCGTCGACAGGTCTTCGCCCGGCGCGCATGAACCCGGCCATTGGGCGTGCGGCCGCTACTGCCAATTGGCCGCCAGCACCGGCGCCAGCGTGCTCTGGTAGGTCGGCGGCAGACTCGTCTGGCCGGCGGCCGGCGGGGCAAAGGCTGCCATCGCCTGGACCAGCGCGTCCACTTGGTGGTCGAGCAACTGCCGTTGGTCGGCGGTCTGGAAACGCTCGAGGTGGTACGCCGGGCCGGCGTACCAGTTGTCGACCGTCAGCCGGTCGCCGGTGCCGATGACGCTCACTTCGAGGTGGCTGCCGAGGCGTCTGAACCAGAGTTGTTCCGCGGCGATCCCGGCGGCGAACTGCGCCACGTCGACCTGACCCGGGCTGGGGTCGTAGTCGCTGACCGTGTCGGCGCCGTCGCCGAGCGCCAGACGGTAGGTATCGCCGCCGCTGCCGCCGAGCAGCCGGTCGCTGCCGGCGCCGCCGGCCAACGTGTCGTTCCCCGCTCCGCCGTTGAGCGTGTTGGCCAGGGCGTTGCCGCTGAAGCTGTCGTTGAAGTTGCTGCCGACCAAGTGTTCGACGGCGATCAGCGTGTCGCTGCCCGAGCCGCCGGTGGCCTGCGCGCCGTCGACGGCAAGGCTGACGGTCACGCCGGCAGTGGCGTAGGCGTAGGAGACGGTATCGCTGCCGGCCCCGCCGTCGAACCGGTTGTTGCCGGCGCCGGCAATCAGGAGGTTGTCGAGGGTGTTGCCGGTGCCGTCGGCGTTGCCGGCGGCGAGCAGGCGCAGGTTCTCGACGTTGGCCGGCAGCGTGTAGACGGCCAGGGAAGTGAGGACGGTGTCGCTGCCGCCAAGGGCGAGGTCGGCGTTGTCCTCAGCGATGAAATCGCCGGTGTCGTCGACAGTGTAGGTGTCGTTGCCGGGCCCGCCTTCGAGCGTGTCGGCTCCGGCGCCGCCGTCAAGCGTGTCGTTGCCGGAGAATCCGTAAAGCCGGTCGTTCCCGTTGCCGCCGTACAAGCGGTCGGCGGCGTCCCCGCCACCAAGCGTGTCGTTACCGTCGTAGGCGTAGAGGGCGTTCGGTCCCCCGCTCCGACCGCTCAGCGAGTTGTTGCTGGCATCGCCGAAGAGAATCATCTCGCGCGCCAGAATCGTTGCACGGTTCCATGTCGTGCCGTCGGCAAAGCGGATCGCATCGATCTGGCGGGTCGCGTCTCCCAAGAAGAAGCCTTCCACCTTGAGCCATTCATTCGTACTCTCAATGACGATCGTCAGATCGCCACCCGGTTGTTCGAACCGTACGTCGGTAACGTTCAAGCCGTCGAGGAATACCGTATCGATGCGTCCGGGCGTCGCATCAGTGTTGACGACCATGTCATAGCCGCCTCCGCGGCGGAAAACATAGGTGTCGTTGCCGGACCCGCCTTCGAGGCGGTCGTTGCCGGCACCGCCGTCGATGATGTCGTTGCCGGCACCACCGTAGAGCGTGTCGTTGCCATCCAGGCCAAACATCCGGTCGGCAATGTCGAGGCCGTAGAGGGTGTCGTTGCCGGCGGTGCCGCGCACGAT
>WBZP01003397.1_pt1 | contig 17300 bp, 20 predicted proteins | sample 5204301 | NCBI WGS metagenome assembly WBZP01 (sample SAMN12412401, study PRJNA552823) | activated sludge metagenome | isolation source: activated sludge from nitrification reactor of wastewater treatment plant... | place: USA: Pennsylvania | collected 2017 | reverse complement strand
CACAGCCTTTTATTATACCAATTGCCTTTAATTCTTTTAAATGTTGTGATATTGTTGCCTGGGCTAATCCTAACTGTTCTACAAGGTCGCCGCAAATACATTGCTGTGTTTTAACAAGGTGTTGAATGATGGCGATACGGGCAGGATGCCCTAACGCCTTCAGCAACGTTGCTAACCTATTTTGTTTGGCGGTGAATATTTCTGATTTTGTAATTCCCATTCAATCGCAATATTACGATAAATAGTAAGTATTGCAAAATTCTTTTCTCTTCTACCTTTTTTTTGGGGATTAACGTTTAACTCGACAAATCAAATCCAGGCAATTGGAATAGATAGGCTAGCAAAGCCGGATCGTGGCCTTATTAGGCCACGTTATTTCTCACCAGTTAAGTCAACTTGCTGGCCAATCACTTATATGATTAGGCAAAGCGACAAAATCAACCTGAAAAGGCTGGGATTAAATATAAAAAAACTCAGGGAGGCTAAAGGTTTAAGCTTCCGGGAGCTGTCGTATGCCTGCGAGATCGACCATAGCAAAATCTCTAAGATCGAAAAAGGTCAAATCAATATCACTTTTACCACCATTCTCCAATTATCAAAGGCTCTGGAAATAACACCTTCTGAATTGGTCCTAGCCGATTTTGATTAATTTCTAAAACTTAGTGTCCTCATTTTCAACTTTCTTAGGGAGGTTGTCCTACCTCGCTTACCCATCTTCAGGCCTGTTTTGGAAAAGTATTTGCAACTATTTCAGTGACGACTTCTTTGAAGTGAAATTGATTTGTGAACAAGAAAAATTAAGAGTCATGTTTAGTTCAATTACCTGGGGGCAATATTTAAGTGGTATTGCTCTCCTTTTACTTTTCTATTACGGCTTTGTTGCCTTTAAGTATTATAAGTGGGAAATACTTGGCGTGATAGGCATCAAAAAAATTGATGGCAGTTCGGTTGCCATACCCTCAATGGCAGAATTTAAATCTTCCATGGAAGCTGAAAGCCACGACAGCTATCTTCCTAAACCTGCAACAGATATTGATATTTCCCCGCTGGTGCAATCTTTCAAAGATGAAGTCCAGGCGTATATACAGGAAGCTGAAAGCGACATTGACAAAGATGAATTGCTGTATTCGCTAAAACTGATAACAACAAAATATCCGGTATTCAAGAATTCAGACTGTAGCGATGAAATGAGCCGGTTCATTTACCGGGAAGCAAATAACAGATATCCGAATGTCATCCAGCCGAATGATGCGCTGCATCTTTGGCAATGATCTGAAAAACTAATGCTTCATTGTGCGGTGTGGATGGGTTAGTAAGTGAGTTTTGGCACAATGGAGCATTCTTTTAAACCTTCATTTATTAAAAATATGAGCGTATGAAAAGTGTGAGAGAAAAAAACAAAACCAAACGGCGACTGCTGTCTATGGGAGTAACCAGTATATTGATGCTGGTGTCATATTGTGCAGCAGCACAAGATGGAAATGCAGGAATCAATGAAGCTAACACCAAAGTGCGCAGCTATTTCGCTTCAGGAACAAATTTAATGTATGCGGTTGGTGCAATCGTAGGGCTAATTGGGGCGGTTAAGGTTTACCAGAAATGGAATAGTGGCGATCATGATACCGGCAAGGTGGCTGCTGCATGGTTTGGCAGTTGCGTTTTCTTAGTAATAGTGGCAACTGTTATCCGGTCATTCTTTGGCGTGTAAAAAGATTTATCATGAGCAACAGTGTCTATCAAATCAACAAGGGCATAAACAAGTCCATCGAGTTTAAAGGGCTAAAAGCGCAGTACATCTGGTACCTTGGCGGTGGGCTTGTTGTGTTGCTCATTTTTTTTGCTATCATCTATATTATCGGCTTAAATATTTTCTTTTGTTTGGCACTTATTATCAGCCTGGCAACAGCTCTCTTTATGTATGTCTATAAACTGAGCCGGACGTATGGAGAACATGGCTTAATGAAAAAGGTAGCAAAGAAGGCAGTGCCAAACGTTATTAAAAGCTATTCCATAACTCTATTAAGAAAGCAACTACAGCATGAAAAACCTGTTTGATATATTACCAATATACGGTGTTGAACATAGTTCCATTTTATCAAAGATGGGCGACATTACTATTGGTTTCAAGGTTGAATTGCCTGAGTTATTTACCATGAGCAATGACGAGTATGAAGCTTTTCATCATGCATGGATAAAAGCAATTAAGGTACTGCCGGTAAATGCACTACTTCAAAAGCAAGATTGGTTTACTGAAACAAAATACAAGGCTGATTTTTCAAATGATGATACCAGCTTTTTGACCAGGAGCAGTGAACGTTTCTTTAATGAAAGGCCTTACCTCAATCATGAATGCTATATATTTTTGACTAAGAAGCCTGCTAACAGAAAGGCTTCATCTTCCGTTTTTTCAAGTTTATTAAGAAAGACAATCGTTCCGGAAGAAACCTTGCAACCAAAGCACTTCCATGATTTTTTAAATCATGTGGGGCAGTTTGAAAAGATATTATCTGACAGCGGTTTTATCTCTTTGAAAAGATTGAATGATGCAGAGTTGATTAATGTAGTAATTCAGTATCTCAACCTGCAAACCGACGGTGAAGTGATTCGTGATATTGAATTTAAACCGGAATGGATGATTGGCGAAAACCATTGTCAATTATATACGATGGCCGATGCGGAATTTGTACCTGGTTTGTGTGGCTCCAGGATCAACTATGACAAGTACTCAACCGACAAGACAAAGTTCAGTGTAGGCTTTGCTTCGCCCATTGGCCAGTTGCTTTCCTGCAATCATATCTACAACCAATATGTTTTTATTGAGGACGTTCAAAAAACCATGCAAAAGCTGGAAGGAAAAAGATTGAGGCTTCAATCCCTATCAGCATATAGCAGGGAAAATGCCATTGCAAAAGATGCGACAGATAATTTTCTGAATGAAGCAATAGCTGAACAACGGCTTCCGGTGAAAGCGCATTTTAATTTATTGGCCTGGACGGATAACAGGGAGGAATTAAAAACCATAAGGAACCTGTGTTCATCGGCATTGACTCAAATGGATGCTACCCCAAAATTAGAAACCGAAGGATCTGCCCAAATTTATTGGGCTGGCATTCCAGGTAACGCTGCCGACTTTCCGATGAATGACACATTTGATACTTTCTCGCCTCAAGCTTGTTGCTTCTTCAATTTGGAAACTAACTATCGTTCTTCAGTAAGTCCGATTGGCATCCGGCTAGGAGATCGTTTGAGCGGCAGGCCTGTACACGTGGACATTTCTGACGAGCCGATGGACAAAGGAATCTGCACGAATCGCAATAAATTTATCCTCGGCCCCTCCGGCTCCGGCAAGTCATTTTTCACCAATCATATGGTGAGGAGCTACTATGAAAAAGGCACGCATATTGTGCTGGTTGACGTGGGCCATTCCTACAAAGGGTTGTGTGATATGGTGAATGGCTACTATTTTACTTATTCGGAAACCAATCCAATAAAGTTCAACCCGTTTTATATCGGGGAAGTCGATACACTGGATACGGAAAAAAAGGAAAGCATCAAAACCCTCTTGCTTGCCCTTTGGAAGAAAGACAATGAAACCTTCAACCGCAGCGAATATGTTGCCCTTTCAAATGCCTTGCGGCTATATTTCGATAAAGTAAGTGGAAACAAAAACGTGTTTCCCTGCTTTGATAGTTTTTACGAATTTTTAAAGGATGAGTTTGTTTCAGTGTTGAAAGGAGATAATGTAAAGGATAAGGATTTTGATGTTTCAAATTTCCTTTATGTATTGAGGCCGTACTACAAAGGAGGCGAATTCGATTACCTGTTGAATGCTAGGGAAAATTTGGATTTGTTGCAACAACGCTTTATAGTTTTTGAATTGGACAATATCAAAGATCACCCAATACTGTTCCCGGTGGTAACCATTATCATCATGGAAGTATTTATTAGCAAGATGAGAAAACTAAAAGGCATCCGTAAAATGATCTTGATTGAAGAAGCCTGGAAAGCAATCGCCAAGGAAGGAATGGCTGAGTACATAAAGTACTTATTTAAAACCGTAAGAAAGTTCTTTGGTGAAGCCATTGTGGTAACACAGGAGGTGGAAGATATTATTTCATCACCGGTGGTAAAACAAGCTATCATTAATAACAGCGATTGTAAGATTTTATTAGATCAAAGCAAGTACCAGAATAAGTTTGACCAGATACAGGAATTGTTGGGATTGACAGACAAGGAAAAGGCGTTGGTATTGTCCATTAATAAAGCCAATGACCCAACAAAAAAATACAAAGAGGTATTTATTTCGCTTGGCGGCGTATTAAGTAAAGTGTACAGGACAGAAGTGTCGCCACAAGAATATTTGGCATACACAACAGAGGAAAAAGAAAAAGTGAAAGTGCAGGCTGCCGCCCAGAAGTTTGGCAGTATTGAAAAAGGAATTGCATCGTTAACAACATAAAATACAAGTTATGAAGTACTTAATTTTTAGTTTTCTCTTGCTATTATGCGCTTGTCAAAATTCCAAAAACAACACTCCACTTGAAGGAGTTTATACAGCTTCATATGAGCATGAATTTGGTAGAAATACAGATACATTAACGCTGACAAAGGCAAACAACGGGAATAATGTTTACCAAATAAATAGGCATACGGGATTAGTAAAGAAAATGGATGGCAAAGAGTTTCCAAAAGAATTATTGATAAATACCTGGATATTGGAATATAATCCAGATAAAAAGATTTTGACAGAACAGAAAGAAGGAAAAATCCTTGTGTGGGATGATAGCAAATTGACACTTCAATTGGGAAACAGGGCTTACGAAAAAATAAGCAACCTTCCATAGTAGGAATAGCTAACGTGGATATTATAATGTGTAAATGAAATTGTGTGGTATGAAAAAATTATTTATCGTGGCTGGCATCATATTGTTCTTTAGTGTTGCTCCGATGCAACACATTCAAGCACAGATTCCCATCCTTGAAATTATCAAAGCAGGTGTAAAAAAGGTAATTAAGGCCATCGACCTTAAAATTCAGCGGTTACAAAATAAAACAATCTGGCTGCAGAATGCTCAAAAGACATTGGAAAATGAAATGTCTAAGCTGAAGCTCAAAGAGATTGGAGATTGGGCAGACAAACAAAAGCAATTGTATTCAAAGTATTTTGAAGAATTGTCAAAAGTAAAAAGTGCAATAAGTACCTATCAGGCCGTAAGAGATATTATCAGTAAGCAAGGTCAGTTAGTAAGGGAATATTCAAGAGCCTTTAACCTGTCTAAACAGGACCAGAATTTTACAGCCCAGGAAATTGAGTATATGGGACAGGTTTATTCCGGCATATTGGAAGAAAGCCTGAAAAATATCGAACAAGTACAAATGGTTGTGACTGCATTTGCAACCCAGATGACTGACGAAAAACGACTATTTATTATCCATAGTGCCTCGGATAACATAGATCGTAACCTTGGTGACCTCCGACAATTTAACCAGCAAAATATCAGGATTAGTTTACAGCGTTCGAAAGAAAGAAATGATGTTGATGTAGTGAAGAAACTCTATGGGATAGAATAGTAATTATTTGTGTGAAAGTGAAAATGTGAAGTATGAAAAAAATAATTGCGATAGCAATATTGCTATCCTTGACAAAATCTATGTCTGCACAAACCTTTGCAGAATGGTTCAGGCAAAAGGCAACTCAAAAGAAATACCTGATACAGCAAATTGCTGCATTACAAGTTTATATCGGCTATGTGTCAAAGGGCTATTCTATTGCAAAAAAAGGCCTTAACACCATCAATGATATTAAACACGGTGATTTTGATCTTCATAAAAACTATTTTAGTTCCTTAGCATCCGTAAATCCTAGAATAAAGCGATATACCAGGGTAGCAGACATTATTTCCCTCGAAATAAATATTTTCAGGCAAACTGCATCCGTCATCCGCTATTGCAAAGAATCAAAACAACTCACCCTTTCAGAATTAACCTATCTCCAAAATGTTTTTGATCAACTGTTGAGTGATTGTTCCAAATCACTCGATAAACTTTTTGCAGTTATTTCAGATAGAAGCCTAACTACGAAAGATGACGAACGAATCAGTGAAATAGACAAAATTTACGATGATATGGTTGATAAGCAAGTATTCTGCAGTTCGTTTGGGAATACAACAAAAGGTCTGTGCATACAACGAATGAATGAACAAAATGAAATTCTATTCTCAAAGAAATTAAATAACGTAAAATGAAAAGCTTATTTATCTTATTACTGCTGACTGCCCAAATTTCCTGTAATGTACTCTATGCACAGTCAACCGAAGCGCAACAACTATTGCTAAACGTAGAAAAATTAGCCCAGCTAAAAAAGATTCTCAGCAATATGAAAAAAGGTTATGAGATCGTAAGTACCGGCTACAATACTATCAAGGACATTTCCAAAGGAAATTTTAATCTGCATGATGCATTCTTAAATGCATTGTTACAGGTAAGTCCTACTGTAAGAAAATACAAGCGGGTTGCAGATATTATTACCTGCCACTCCCAGATAGTTAAAGAATACCGTTCTGCCTTTAATGGCTTCAAATCTACCAACCTGTTTAATTCTTCAGAAATAACATACATGGAAGGTGTTTATAAAAATCTCTCTAATAAAAGCCTTCAGAATCTTGATGAATTGGGGATGGTACTCACAGCCGGGAAGTTAAGAATGAGTGATGATGAAAGGATTGCGGCAATAGACAGAATTTATAAAGACATTTCAGACAAGCTGGTTTTTTTGAGAAGCTTTAATAATGAAGGATCTGTGCTGGCAGTTCAAAGAGGAAGGGAAATGGTTGACACAAAGCTTTCTGAAAAATTGAATGGCCTTTAGTTTTTATCGATTAAAAAGTTGTGTATGAAAAAGTGCGTGAGTGTAATCGTTTTCTTTGTTGTGGCACTGATGCCCAATTTATTGTTTGCTCAAAATGGAGGATTTGCTGATGAAGTTAAAAGCCTGCATACGGTTTTGGAACAACTTTATACAGAAATGTTGCCTCTGTGCAGTAAGCTGATTGGTGTTGGCCGTGGTATTGCCGGTTTTGCTGCGACCTGGTACATAGCAAGCCGGGTATGGAGACATATTGCAAATGCAGAACCTATAGATTTCTATCCCCTGTTTAGACCTTTTGTTTTGGGATTTGCTGTAATTATTTTCCCTTCTGTTATTGCAATGATTAATGGGGTAATGAATCCAACTGTAACGGGGACAGCAGCTATGGTAGACGACTCTAATAAGGCCATAGCTGTATTACTGCAGAAAAAGGAAGAAGCTATTAAGAAAACAGATGTCTGGAAAATGTATGTTGGAGAAACTGGGGCTGGTGATAGAGACAAGTGGTATAAATATACACATCCGGATGCTGACCCAACGGATGAAGGTTTTTTTGCCAGTATTGGAAACGATATCAAGTTTGCCATGGCAAAAGCTTCCTATAATTTCAGAAATTCTATCAAGCAATGGATGAGTGAAGTTTTGCGAGTACTGTTTGAAGCCGCTTCGCTCTGCATAAATACTATCAGGACTTTTTATCTTATTGTCCTCGCCATTCTCGGACCTCTTGTTTTTGGAATCGCTGTTTTTGATGGATTCCAGCACACCTTGACTGTCTGGATAGCACGATACATTAATATATTTCTTTGGTTGCCTGTCGCCAATATCTTCGGCAGTATCATTGGCAAAATTCAGGAAAACATGTTGAAGGTTGATATCGCCCAGGTACAGGATTACGGAGACACCTTCTTCTCTCCAACAGATACGGCCTACCTAATTTTTATGATCATTGGGATTGTTGGATACTTTACTGTACCCAGTGTAGCCAACTATATCGTTCATGCTGGTGGTGGAAATACATTACTGTATAAAGTCACAAGTCTTACATCAAGTAGCTCACGGAGCATTGTGAATTCCGCATCATCTGGCGCAGGGATGGTTGCTGATGCTTTTGGTAATGCTAAATCAAACATGAGCGGCAGTGTTGCATCAAACAGTGTAAGCGGAGGGTATTTTAAGGAAAATGGAGGTAACAAATCAAATGGTTACATGCAGGATAAATTATCTGGTAAATCTTAAGCTATGTTCAAACAAACAAAAAATATTGATGCATCATTCAGGCATATAAAGTTTTTCACTTTACTACTGGTTCTTGGGTGCTTTATCCTTTGCGGTTTTGTGTTGTATAAAAGTTATGAGTTATCTGCAAAGGTTCAGGACAGGATCTATATTCTTTCAGGTGATAAAGCGATGGAGGCGTTTGCATCAAAAAGGAAAGACAATATCGAAGTAGAGGCCCGAAGCCATGTTGCCATGTTTCATACCGATTTCTTTACGCTCGACCCGGATGAAAAAGTAATTGAATCTAATATTAAGAAGGCGTTATACCTGGCTGATGGCTCAGCAAAAAGGCAATACGACAATCTTAAGGAAACCTCTTACTATTCTGGAATCATATCAGGCAATATTAGCCAACAAATTTCTGTGGATAGTATTTCATTAAGCATGAATGCCGAGCCGTATTTGTTTCATTGCTACGCCACAATTAAAATCATAAGGCCCAATAGCGTCGTTACCCGCAATCTAATAACGCAGGGCTATTTAAGAAATGTTTCCCGCTCTGACCATAATCCTCACGGATTCTTAATCGAAAGATGGGAGACCATTGAAAATAGGGATATAAAAACTGAAACAAGATGAAAATCATGAACAGACAAATCAATAAAGAAGCACTGACAGATAAAGCTGCTAACGGAATAGCAAAAGGCATTTTAAAATCTCAAAATGGTTTTGCAAACTATATGCAATCATTATCAAAAAACTGGAAGGGCAAACAACAATGGATCTTTTTACATTTCGTGTGCTTATTTTTTGGTGGATTAAGTATTGTCGCTATTGTCAATCCCTTTAGAGTTAAGGACACCAGCAGAAGCATCATTCCAAAGTCCATTGCTGTTCCAAAAAGTTTCCATCAACAAAGAAATGGTTTTACAATTACAGAAAACGAGTTTCAGCAAGTGCAGGAGTATAAGGCGAAGCATCCAAACCTGCAGCAAGAACGGCCAGGTCTTTTTGATAGTTTAAGCCTGATTGAAGATGTCTATTATTCACAAAAAAAATAACACAATGGAAAACAAACACTCAGTAAAGTTTTTGAGGCAACGAAAAATGATGGTGGTATTACCATTGTTGGTACTTCCATTTATCACAATGGCTTTTTGGGCATTGGGAGGTGGTAAAGGAACTGGCAATGATACTGACAAAAATAAAGTTGCAGGCCTTAATCTTCAACTGCCCAATGCGAATCTTAAGTCTGATAAGAATGAAGACAAGCTTTCATTCTATATGGAGGCTGATGCTGATTCCTTAAAAAGAGCAGAGCTTTTAAGAAGTGACCCTTTTTATAAAGACTCATTGCAAACGAAGGTTTCTTTGATGGATGTGACACAGCATTTAAATAATCCATCAACATCAAGGAATGGGTTAAACACTTCAGTTTATCAATCTGGAACCGATGCCAATGAACAGAAGATCTATCAAAAAATAAATGAGATCAATAAGCAAATAAATGCGCCGGAAACTGCTGCATCTTCTTTAAACAATACTGGGGCACCTTATCAAAACAATGAGCAGTTTACAAACGATGTAGACAGGATGCAGGAGATGATGCAAATGATGGATGACAAACAGGAAACTGACCCGGAAATGCAACAATTAAATGGAACGCTGGATAAAATTTTAGACATCCAGCATCCGCAAAGAGTAAAGGACAAACTAAAAGAAAGATCGTTGCGGCAAAAAGAATTTGTTTTTGCGGTTTCAAAAATACCAGCCCAGGATAATATCAGTTTGTTAGATACAATAATGCATAGGTCAACATCGACGGTAGGCTTCTACGGAACAAGTGAAACTTCCAATAATTCAAATGATGAACCAGCAGTAGAGGCTGTTGTTCATGCCAACCAAACCCTGGTCAATGGAGCTATCATCAAACTTCGCTTATCTACCGATATCTACATTAACGGCACCTTGATTCCAAAGGGAAATTTTGTGTATGGATCGGCTTCACTTAATGATGAGAGACTGGAAATAGAAATCAATTCCATTCGATATGGCACTTCTTTATTTCCTGTGAAGCTGGAAGTGTACGATATGGATGGACTGCCCGGCATTCATATTCCTGGTGCCATTACCCGTGACGTTGCCAAACAATCCGCAGATAACAGTTTGCAATTAATGGAACTTTCTTCTGTTGATCCATCATTCAAAGCACAAGCCGCCGCCGCTGGCATCAGTGCTGCCAAAGGATTGCTAAGCAGAAAAGTAAAGCAGGTAAAAGTACTGGTTAAAGAAGGCTATAGAGTACTCCTTAAAAGCAAGAGCAATCAATAATATTTTTCAACTATAAAATAAAAACGTATGAAACGATTAGTGTGGTTGGCATTGATGAGTTTGTTTTTCGTTTCTCTTAAAGCACAAACTTCACTTTGCATTTCAACCGAAAAAACGACCAGCCTGGTATTTCCGTTTTCGATACTTCATGTAGACCGGGGTACACAGGCAATATTGGCTCAGCAGGTAAAAGAATCACCCACAATATTATTAGTGAAAGCAGCTGAGAAAGGCTTTCCAGAAACGAATCTCAGTGTCGTAACGGATGATGGAAGTGTCTATTCTTTTGTTGTATGCTATGACAATGACCCGGCAACTTGGGTGTATCACCTTCCAACAAACAAGTATGCGACGTTGGCAACGTATGCAAATGGGATCTTGGACAATCCCAGGACAATGCACGGCATCAAAGACGAACAATGGGATATTAAAGCGATGGTCTCTGGTATTTACATAAAAAATGAAATCATGTATTACCAACTTAACATTACAAATAGCAGTCCCATTGACTATGACATTGATGTGCTGCGCTTTTTTATCCGTGACAAAAAGAAAGGTAAAAGAACCGCCATTCAGGAAACAGATTTAAAGCCGCTTCATATTTCCGGGAATACATCGCAAGTAAAGGCGAATAGCACTTCGTCGATGGTTTTTGCATTGGATAAATTCACAATTCCCGATGCCAAATACCTCGCTGTGCAGATTATGGAGAAAAATGGCGGCAGGCATTTGTCTATGAAAGTGAGCAATAAAAAAATAATGCATGCAATCATCTTACCTGATTTGAAATGAACAACGAACATCCCATATCTGACGACGTATTAGAGCTGGTTCAGTTAGCACTTAGTAAAGGCGAACATTGGATGGCTTATAACAACTCACTTTATTTTATTGATAAATGCGATGTGTATTTTTTCAGCTCAAAGGACGAAGCGTATGATTTTGCAGGTAACAACATCAGTGACCATGACTGCTTTAATGTTATTTACATCAATTCAATCCTGGATATATTCAAAAGGATTGACTACATCGAAAATCAAGTGAAAGTAAATGTCAATGATCCAGATGCCAACGGACTCCATAATCATGAAGGCAACACTTTTTCAGATGCTTTAATAGACCATATTGAGCAACAACAATCATTATTTACATCACAATTAAAAACAAATGTTATGAACAATGAAAATTTTCAGTACCTGAGTGATAACCTCAAGTACATGGGCTTCGGTGAAAACCTGAAACCGGAATTGGAAAGAAACCTGCAAGAAGGCAAAGGGGAGTTCCAATTACACTACAAAGCAGAAATTAATAAAAAGCCTTTTGAAGTAACCATGAACTTTCGCAAATCTGATACTTCAGATATGTACTTCTTCAACAACTATCATGCTTCGCTTGAAAAGGCTAATGGACAAAAAGAAGAACAAACGTTCTACCTCAACAAGGGAAAAGGCGTTACCGGTAAAGAAGCATTTAATTTACTGGATGGCAGAGCAGTTCACAAAGACCTGGTTACAAGGGAAGGCCAACCTTACAAGGCCTGGATTCAGCTTGACTTTGAAAACAAAGACAAGAACAACAATTCTGAAGTAAAGCAGTTTCATGAAAATTATGGTTTTGATTTGAAGGCTGCTGTTGAAAAGTTTGCAATAGCTGAATTAAAAGAACCGGAGAAAGAGAAGGCTTTGATGCAGTCACTGCAAAAAGGAAATGTTCAGTCTGTTGCCATTGAAAAGGACGGAAGCAACCATAAAATGTTTATCGATGCTGATCCGCAATTCAAAAAAGTGAACCTGTATGATTCCAATATGAAAATGGTGGCAAAGGAATCTTTAGACCAGTATAAAACAGGAATCGACAGGGGTGCCAAGGCGGTAAAGGAAGATGTATCGGATGATAAAAAAAAAGAAGTGAAACAGGATATCAAGCCTGAAAAGGAAAAAGTAGTTAAGAAAAATGACAAAAGCCTTTTACCTAAAAAAAGGGAAGGCAACAAGAAAGGTTTGGGAGTTTCTTAAACTCCTAAACCTTATTTTTTATTTATTAAAAGTATTATGATGGATATTGAAAATATTACTGCGCTTTCCAACAAACTTGAAGCATTGGGGTTTGACCATTTGGGATACCTGCTATTAAAGAAGATTTCATTCAGGCTGCAGAACTTTTGGCTTCTATCAAAGGCTAATCATCTGAATAGTGATTTGAACTTTCAATTGTTTTTTCAAAAGAATGTTGTATCTGATAATTATGAGCTATTGTATTATGATGCCATTCTTCAAGTAAGTTCAGATACGAATGAGCAATTTATTAATGGTATTGATATTGGCGAAGTCAAAATAGCAATGGCAAAGATAGACTGGAAAAATGCTTTTGATTTAACAACCGGGCGGAACTTGCCAGTAAATGAAAAATCTGAGTGGAAAAAAGAAGAGGAAATAGAATTGGTGCTCGAAAAATTAGAGGCATTAGAGAAATCAGAGAATGGTAAGTCAATTGCTACTGCTCTGAAATTAGAATTTTGGGCTGGGTTGCCATATCAGGAGTTGTTTGGGAATATTGCAGCAATCAAAACTAAATATGAAATCTCCCAGCGATTCTATTGTGCATCAGGACAGCCCGGTATTTCAGTTGATGAAGCATACAGATTTTTGCAAAACAGGTTGTTGGAAAAGCAAATTTTGCTTCGGAAAAAACAGCCCGAAAATTCGGAGCTGGCTGACGATGCATTTGCTAGCCAGCCTTCATCAGGTAGTGGATTATTAAAGAAGAAAAGAATCAGTGGAAAACGAGTTACAAAGAAACAGCATCAATAAATTAGATTAAGATTATGGAACTAGTTCCAGCGTTGAGTAGATTTTATGAAACCATTGAAAAAGATTCAAGAATTAATAGTACTCATATAAGTCTGTATATGGCTTTATTGAGACATTGTAATATTAATGGTGGCAAAAATCCCTTTCCAATTGAAAGAAGTGTCATTATGAGATATGCAAAAATAAATGCCAGATATACTTACAGCAAGTGTATAAACAACCTGAAGGACTTTGGTTACGTGCAATACAAGCCGTCTACTAACGCTGTCAACTCCAGCACAATATATTTAATTGACTTGTAAAGATTCTCTTACACAGAGAATGATTTGTGAAGAATGATAAAAAAGTGAGGTGTAAGATGGAAAAATTAAAACCAGAAAAAGCATTAGAGATGCTAAGGAAAAAAGGTGTGGATATCTCGTTGGAGCAAGCTGTTCAGGTTCTGGAATTACTTCGGAAATTTGCTAATATCATGGTTTCACAATATTTAGACAGCCAAAGAAGGGCGTAAGTGAAACTTTTAGTAACCTTCAATTTATGATCTATGAAAATAGCAGATTTATATATCCGGGTTAGTACAGATGAACAGGCCGACAAAGGCTATAGCCAACGAAGTCAGGAAGAATTTCTAAGAAAATATTGCGAAATCAATAATCTGTCAATTAGAAAAGTAATTTTCGAAGATCATTCTGCCAAAACATTTAATCGACCTGAGTGGAAAAGATATCTGGTCGAACTTCGCAAACATAAATGCCAGGCAGATTTCGTCCTTTTTCTGAAATGGGATCGCTTTAGTCGAAACGCAGGTGATGCCTATCAAATGATAAGCCTCCTACGGAAATTAGGCGTGGAACCACAAGCTATAGAGCAGCCTTTAGATCTATCGATACCAGAAAACAAAATGATGCTGGCATTTTATTTAGCAGCCCCTGAAGTGGAAAATGACCGGCGAGCATTGAATGTTATCCATGGGATGCGTAGGGCAAGAAAAGAAGGTCGCTATATGGGGTTAGCTCCCATCGGCTATATCAATAAAACTGATGAAGCCGGAAGAAAATATATAGCACCCGAAGAAAAGCAGGCAAAAATTTTACAGTGGGCATTTAGTCAAATAGCTGAGGGGGTATTTAATACGGAGCAGGTTTACAAAATGGCAAAGGGAAAAGGCTTTTCTGGTACAAAAGGGCTGTTTTGGTTTGCCATACGCAATCCTATTTATTGTGGCAAAATCTTTATTCCAAAATACAAGGATGAAGAAAGTTGCTTCGTCAAAGGATCGCATGAACCTATTATTTCAGAAGCTTTATATTACCAGGTTCAGGACGTCCTAGACGGTAGAAAAAGACATTATCGGCTTAAAGTGGTCTCTAATGCCTCATTACCATTACGGGGCTTTTTAATCTGCCCTAAATGCAATAAATTATTAACTGGTAGTGCTTCCAAAGGAATGACTAAATATTATTCATACTATCACTGCACAGATGGTTGTTCATGCAGGTATAGGGCTGATAATGTCAATACTATTTTTAGTGCCGAGCTTAAAAAGTATATTCCACGCCCGGAAATGATAGAATTATTTAAAATAACCTTATCCGAAGCATGGTACGACCAGACCAATCATTTGCAGGATGATAGTAAGCAGTTGCAGTTACAAATTAAAGAATATGAGGACAAGCTTTCTTACATAAGGGAATTACTTTCTTCAAGGCAATTAGAGCCTGCTGATTTCAGGGAAATGAAAGCGGATTATTCCGCTAAACTTGAAAAACTAGAGGCGAAATTAAGCGCTACTAATCATGATAAGTTAGACTTTAATGGCCTGTTAACTAAGGGAGTAAATAATCTCTTAAAACTCGATTATGTTTATGAAACTGGTGATATAGAAAAGAAAAGGGAGGTAATTAGTTCGATGTACCCCGAAAAAATGACTTTTGACGGATTTTCAGTTCGAACTAATCGCATCAATGAAGTGGCAAGGCTAATATACAGTATGGACGTGGGTTCTAGCGAAAATAAAAACAGGACAAGTGGAAATAATTCCAGCTTGTCCTGTGAAGTCGGGGCGGCAAGATTCGAACTTGCGACCTCCTGGTCCCAAACCAGGCGCGATAACCGGGCTACGCTACGCCCCGAACACTCTTAATGGTAAAGGATTCAACCTGTAGCATGCAGAACTGGTTTAATCCCTTCCTTAATTCCTGCGGAGAGGGAGGGATTCGAACCCTCGGTACAGGTTTAAGCCCGTACAACGGTTTAGCAAACCGGCCCTTTCGGCCACTCAGGCACCTCTCCCGGTAATAACTTCCTTTATTAAAGGGCAGCAAAAATACACTTCTAACATTTATCTCCCAAATAAAATAAAGAATATGGAACAGAAAATTTGAAACAATACGATTATTCCCCGAAAATACCTGGATAAAGACCCGGAATAAAAAATCCGGGCCTTTAGAGCCCGGATGAAATTTTTTACACTGATATTATTACATCGCAGCCAGTTGAACTTTCTGCTGCAATTCCAGTACACTTTCTTTAAAGAGATTATCTGTATCCATCAGGTCTTTAACTGTCTGGCAACTGTGAATTACTGTTGTATGATCCCTTCCACCAAAATGCTCCCCGATTGTTTTAAGTGAATTTTTCGTGAATGCTTTTGAGAGATACATGGTGATCTGCCTTGCCTGAACGATTTCACGCTTACGGGTTTTCTGAAGGAGTTTATCGTATGGCACATCAAAGTATTCGCAAACCATTTTCTGGATGGTATCGATCGTGATTTCCTTGCTGGATGATTTCACAAAATTGCGGAGTACTTTCTTGGCCAATTCGAGGTCGATTTCCCGCTTATTAAGCGAAGACTGTGCCAACAATGATATCAGGGCGCCTTCCAGTTCACGCACATTGCTGTTGATATTATAGGCGATGTATTTCACCACTTCCCTGGGCATTTCCAGCCCGTCATTTTTCATTTTCTTTTCCAGGATGTCAATCTTGGTGTCATAATCCGGTGCCTGAAGATCAGCACTGAGACCCCAACGAAAACGGCTTAACAATCTTTCCTGAACACCTTCGAGGTCTTTGGGCGACTTGTCACTTGTTAATATGAGTTGTTTCCCGCTTTGATGCAGGTGGTTGAAAATAGAAAAGAATGCATCCTGCGATTTTTCGGCCCTGCTGAAGAATTGCACATCATCGATGATGAGTACATCAATCAACTGGTAAAAATGTATGAAATCATTGATCGCATTGTTGCGGCCGTGATCGATAAACTGGTTGATGAATTTTTCGGAACTGACATACAGCACAACTTTGTTGCTGTGTAATCTCTTCACTTCATTTCCGATGGCCTGGGCCAGGTGGGTTTTGCCCAATCCAACTCCGCCATAAATAACCAGTGGATTAAAAGAAGTGGCGCCGGGTTTTTCGGCTACGGTTTTTCCTGCCCTGCGGGCCACCCGGTTGCAATCACCTTCTATATATGAATCAAATGTGTAGGCACTATTAAGCTGCGGATCAATCTGCATCTTTTTAAGCCCAGGTATTACAAACGGGTTTTTAACAGGATTATTTATAACAAGAGGAAAATCCATTTCGTTATTTGAATAAGATTTATAACCATTTCCCGGCACATCCATGGTAAGCGGTTTGCTCTTACTGTTTCCGCTATCTACCATGATCCTGTATTCAAGCCTGGCTTCTTTTCCCAATTCACGCTTCAGTGTTTTTGCCAGGAGTGATACGTAATGTTCTTCAAGATACTCATAAAAAAACTGGCTTGGTACCTGGATCGTTAAAATTTTATCTTTTAACGCTACCGGCTTAATCGGCTCAAACCATGTTTTGAAATGCTGCCATTCTACAATATCCTTTATGATCTCTAAACAATTAGCCCATACTTTATCAAACGCTTTCTCCATTTACCTTAAGCAATTTATATCTTGAGTTGTTATTTTCTAAGGGAAAACTTACTAAAAAACAAATTTATTTTTCTATAAAAAAATTCTTTAGCGGGACAGCGAATATCAAGAATATTTGTTGAAAAAAAAATTTTTTATTCGCTTGCTTTTTACGGA
>WBZP01003396.1_pt1 | contig 17300 bp, 34 predicted proteins | sample 5204301 | NCBI WGS metagenome assembly WBZP01 (sample SAMN12412401, study PRJNA552823) | activated sludge metagenome | isolation source: activated sludge from nitrification reactor of wastewater treatment plant... | place: USA: Pennsylvania | collected 2017 | reverse complement strand
CGCAACTTCTGGAAGTGGTTTGGAAATTCAAAAGCTATCGACGCACAGGGCAGACCACTGGTTGTTTATCATGGTTCTCCTGACGTTCGCGGCATCTTTTCAGAAGGATTCAAAGCAAAGAGCAGAGGTAGCGTATTCTTCGCGGCGAAAGGTTACGATGTAGCAAACAGCTATGCAGATGCCAGCAGGTCGTTTGACTACCAGAACGCAGAGCCGCAGACCATACCGTTGTACCTGTCCATAAATAATCCAATGATTGTCGACGCAAAAGGCGCTTTTTGGAGGGAAACAGAGCGCCATGTAGAAGAAGCAAAAACCGCAGGGCATGATGGAATAATCATTAAGAACAGTGTCGATTTTTACAATAACCAAAAGGGTAGAGGGAAGGCGACTACTGTTTATGCGTGGTTCTCTCCAGCGCAAGCAAAATCTGCCGTTGATGGAAACCTGAAATCCCGTGTTGATTTAACCCACATGGGGCAAGGAAGAACTAGGCCGATTTTAGGCGCCACCGGAAACAACGGTCAATTCTCCCCCGACAACAACGACATTCGCTACAACGTCGCATCAGACTGGATAGACAACAACGCGCCAGAATCGGTCAAGTCGTTTGTCGAGAACGCCTTTACCAGCAGCAAATCTACATCGCTTGTCACGGCCTTCAATACGCAATTTCACAAAGCGCAGAAGTGGGCGGCAGAAGGCAAGGTACGCTTCAAGCAAGTTTATGATCTTGGTCAGAAGTTCATTGGAGATACGTCAAAGTTTGGCGTCATGGCGCAGAACGCCGCGCCTACACTGTTCCATGAAATCAAGTCGCTTAGCGACGTGGCGACGGCCCTGAAGGGTATGAAGTCGCTCGGAGACATTACCGGCAAGAATCACACGCGAGACATTGAAGCAATCGCCAATCCACTTTATGAAGGAACGCTCTACGGCGGCGGAAACCCAATGGCCGGGGTCAAGTTCTCAGACGCTAAGCTGAAGTCAGACTATGGATTGACGGACAGGCAGATCAAGCTTTATCACGAGGCACTAGCGGCGGTTAATGTCAGCATGGACGAAATGGCAAAGTCGATCATTTCCAAGCATGCCAAGAATGAGAAAGTGGGATTCAACAGTGATTTAGATATTTCAGACATGGCAGACGGTGTTGTTGAATCATTGAAATCAAAGCAAGAAGACATGCGTTTGTCTTTTGACGTTGAGAAGCAGCGCGCAGATGGCGAGATAGACGACCTAAAAAACCAAGGGAAGGAAGAGGAATCCAAAAATGTTGAACAGGACTTAGAAAAGAAGAAAGAGTCGTTTGACAAAAACATTGAGCGTTTGGACAAAACCATTTCCGACGTGCAAGGCATTGTCGACAAGAACCAAAAGATTCAGGATCACGGCTATTTCCCGCTCATGCGATTTGGCGAAAACACGGTCACAGCCATTGACGACGAGGGGAATACGCAGTTCTTTGGAATGTACGAAGGCAATCCGCTGATCCCCAAGTCGGGCCAGTATCAAGCTAACAAGATCGCCAGAGAGATTCGCGCCGAACACCCGGAATGGACGGTAACAACGGGAATCCAAAACACCGAGAAATATAAACTTTACTCAGGCATGAACATGGAGGCCGTTCAGTTGTTTGCTGAACACATGGATGCGGAGTCGCTCGAACCGTTTCAGGAGTTTCTTCGTGTAGGAACAAACAACCGTAGCGTAATGAAGCGACTGATTCACCGGAAAGGAACCCCAGGATTCGACCGCGACGTCAGAAGGACGCTATCGCAGTTCATTGTCAGCAACGCCCGTAGCACGTCGAGCAACTACCACATGTTCGACATGCGTAAAGCAGCAGAAGAAGCAGACCTAGACGGTGGCGACATCGGGAAAGAAGCGGTCAAACTTTACAAGTACGTTGCTGAACCTAGAGAAGAGGCGCACCAGTTGCGTGGCTTCCTGTTCTTCAACTTCCTTGGCGGATCGCTCGCTTCGGCTGCGGTGAATATGTCTCAGGTTCCAATGATGACGTTCCCCTTCCTGTCTAAATACATGCCAGCGAACGGGCTTGCTTCGCTGCTGGCTTCTTCGGCGCGCATGGCTATGGGTGATCCATCAAAGATGACCGGATCGCTTGGCAGGGCGCTAATGCAGGCAGAACTTGACGGCGTGACGGCTCCGCAAGAAATACATCAAATGATGGCAACAGCGTCAAATAGCTTATTCTCTGGAAGTCGTGGAGTCAATCTCGTGCTTCGGGCCTGGGGAACGCCGTTCGCACTGACCGAATCATTTAACCGCAGGACGACATTCATTGCCGCATTCAAAATCGCCGAGAAAATGAGTCGTGCCGAACTACTCAAGACAGGAAGTACTTCCGCCTTCGATTTTGCAGAAAACGCGGTTAAGGAAACGCAAGGAGTATACAACAAAGGGAATCGCCCGAATATCGGACGCGGCGCAGTAGGGGCCACGCTGATGACCTTTAAGCAATTTTCAATCATGTACCTTGAATTGCTCAAGCGCCTTCCGCAGAAGCAACGAATGATGATGCTTGGCATTTTGCTTATGGCCGCTGGCGGGGGCGGGCTTCCGTTCGCTGAGGACATCGAGGATATTATCGACACTATCGGTCAATGGCTTGGCTATTCAACGAACACCAAGAAGTCGATACGACATGCTGCAACGGGAATTCTAGGAAAGACCGGGGCCGACATAACGATCAACGGACTGGCAAGCCAGATGGGGATTGACCTTCATTCGCGCTTTGGCATGCAGAACCTTATCCCCGGGACCGGCGTACTCAAACAGTCGAGCATCAACAAAGGCCGCGACATAGAAGAGTTCTTTGGCCCGGCAGGCTCTGTTGTCCAGTCGCTTGGCTCTGCGCTTGGAAACCTGGCTACAGGCAAGGTAGAGCAGGCTGCATTGAGTGTAGCGCCTAACGCCTTAGCTAACATGTACAAGGGTAGCAAAATGCTCTCTACAGGCTACGGCGTTGATTCCAAGGGCCGTCGAACACTTCCTGCAACCACAATGGAAGGCGTGTCAAAATTCATCGGATTCAATCCCAAGTCTTTTGCCAACGACAGCACGATCAGAAACGACCTTTATCAAGATCAACAGTTAATGCAAGTTAAAAGGGAAGAATTTACATCTGCCTTTGTATCGGCAATGCTGGATCAAGATATGGAAGCACGGAAAAAAGCAATGGACGATTTGCGCGAGTGGAACAATAACAATCCGCAACTTCGCGTTGCCGTAAGCCCTGCGACAATACTGAGTCGTGTCAGGGCGGCGCGAATGGAAAGCCCTGACAGATTTATCAAGGCTATGCCAAAAGCAATGAGAGCTAACGCTATGGTTGAACTGCGTCAGTGATAGAAAACAACTATCCGAAGTGGAAAGACATGGATGATACAGGAAGATTTGTTTGTATCATTCTGACCATTATTGCTGTTATTGCGATATGCACGGTGTTTGGTTGATAGATAACATAACTATTAGTTAGAAGGCATCGATTCGCCGCAGTCTGAGCATACAAAGACGCGCTTCCTGAATATCCAGAAATTGACAACAACATGCCAGCCGTTTTCGTGTTCGCACGGTGGTGAGTACGTTGCCGTGTAGGTCGCGTTGCCTGCGCAGGCTGTTCCGCCGCAATTACAGTATTCGTTGTGTTCTAGCCCCATGCCTTCTAACCCTCCGCTCCAGCGGGACGCTCGCTATGCTCGCGCCCCTGAGCTATGGCGTTCGGCGTCACTGCGGCAACCCTGTCAGCCGGTAGCGGCTGTCGTAGGTTCCATCTTCCAGCCACTTCGCCCGCCAGCACGCGCGCATGGTTGCCGCTCGTTTCGTGGCGCACTGGTTCGGCAGTCCTGCGAATTCATGCCGCACACCTCGGAAGGTAACTGCGAACATCCACGGGTATGGGTGCCAGTCCTCGTCACGCTTAAAAATCTCTATCTGTGCCTTGTCCGCCATCTTTTTCTCCGCTTCGTTGGTGCCGTCGAACCCTACGCTCAACCTCGCTACGCCTTCGGCTCCGCTGGACTCGCCGCAAGCGGCTCGCCGGTTAGCTTCACGTTAGGCGTCACGTCGTTACCCACGGTGCGACGAGAGCGTAAACCAGTGTCCCGATACCGATGCCAGTCAAAATTGATCCAGTCGCGTGGTGCCGCGTATATCCGCGTAATACGACACCCACGGAAATGATTGCTAACGCAAACCACATCATGTCTGCCGCAATTGCCCATCGCATTAAAAATCTCCCGAGGATTGACGCCCAACAACCGCATCGAGAGGGACTCGCGCCTGCGGCGCTCGCCCCTCATGCGGAGCGTTAGCCGTTTTCTCATTCTTCGGAGTTACCAAATGGATATGTCGCTCATTCAAGGAACGATTTCCGGCCTCAAGATCGCTGGCGACATCGCAAAGAGTTTCCTTGAGCTTAAATCTATCTCTGAAATTCAAGGAAAGGTTGTTGAGCTTCAGCGCGCAATTTTGTCCGCCCAATGCAGCGCACTTGAGTCCAATTCGGCTCAATTTGCGATAGTTGAGGAGATACGCGCACTTAAAGAAGAAATCGCTCGCGTAAAAGCATGGGAAACTAAAAAGCAACGCTACAAACTTCACACACCTTGGGCCGGTGCCGTTGTCTACGCGCTTAAAGAATCCATGAGCCAAGGCGAACCACCGCATTGGATATGTACACAGTGCTACGAGAATGGGCGACCATCTATCCTCAATTACCAAACAAGTAGTTCTGGCGCTGGAGGTTATTTCTGTCCATGTGGAGTCAAAGTTCATTCTGCTTCTCCAGGTCCTGTCGAGTATCAATATGTGTCCGATTAAGTACAAACGGCTAACCCGTCATTCAACCGGACCTGCGCGAAAAGCCGCGCAGGCCGGTTAATTCAGACGTTAGCGCGCATCCGTTTCTGATAGATGCGCAGTTCTTTTGCCGCCTCTTTCGGGTCGCAGCCGTTCTCTAGCCATGCGATCACCGGTGAAAGATCAGGCAGTTCTCGCCGTAAACGCATAAGCTCAATCCGATAGGCCGTCCCCTCGCATTGCCTCACGCAGGTGTCGCCGGTGCGTAGCATGTCGCGCTCCTGCACAAGAGCACCAATCGTGCCGTAGCACTCGGCATGCAGGTCGTTTGCCTCGTTGTAATTCCGCGTCCCAATCTGGCATCGCTTCATCAACTTTTCGGCATACTCTGTCGTCACAATTCCCATATCGCTCTCAGATCAACCGCGCTCTAACCCGTCAGTCAACCGGACGCCTGCCAGCGGCGCTTCGCTTGCTGTCATGCGCCTGTTACCTTTGCGTTAGAGCGCGACAGAATAGCGTTGTGCGCTTCAATGAATGCTTCGCGTTTTGCTTGGTCTTTTTCAGCGTTCGCGTTTCTTCGAAGCAAATTTGCGCACGCCTCGCGCTCCGATTGTTTCGCAGCCTCAAATGCTTCACGGGCGAAAATCAGTCCGATCGTTCCGGCCATATTGTGGTATTCCATGTCCCGCCCGGTGTTTTGCAAAACGAAATCATCAAAAGTCATGTTTTTCTCCGTAGTTACCATCGCTCTAACATTTTGGTCAACTTTCGCTCCGCTGCGCTACGCCGGACTGGCACGATAAAGCCGTGCCAGCCGAGTTACCTACAGCGTTAGGTGTTTCCGGCAATGACATCCAATGCGTCGGTTTCACCAAGGCTTGATCTCCCTCGGTTCCCCACTCGGCTACAATCCACGCTTCGTCATCCGTGGTTATGTTTTTTGCCCAGTGCGCTGCGTAGACTTCCTGCCCGCTCCGCACCAAGATTCGCTTGTCTTTCGGCGCGGTTTCAATTGGTAACCATTGGTACAATTCGCGCACAACGTTTTCTGCGAACGCCCGCAGTTGTTCAATCTGTCTTGAGCCTCTTCCCCTGTCGAAATCTTCGCGTTCGTCTGGCGATAGTGATGCACGTGCTATTTCAAGTATTTTTTCGTCAGTCATTTTAGTTATCCGTAGTAAACCAACCCCTAACCTGGCGCTCAACCTCGCCCTTTCGGGCTGGACTCGGTAAAACTACCCTTGCCCTCGCCGGTTAGCTCTACGTTCGGCGTCGTGTCGAATTCAGGCAGCTTCTTTAAATCTGGATGCCACACTCGAAGCTGAACCATCCAAGAGTCTTGAATGTCGAAAACGTCAAACCACATATTCCAAGCCCCCGGAGGATCGAACGGAACAACCTGACACACAATGGATTTGTCCTGCGGTAGTTGCTGTAGTTTTTCAATCAGTTCTTGAACCTTCATCGCCTCATCCTTTCTCCGTTGTTCCAGACGTCGAACCCAACGCTCCACCAGACCCGGTGAAGCGCCTCATGTTTCCTCATCCAGCCTCACGCCGGGCTGGTGAGCTAGTGCGTTCGGCGTCACCACAGCGCGCACGACCTGCCACTTTCCCGCGTGCTCAATGTTCATTGGCTTTCTTTCATATCATGAATCTTCACCCCGTCTTTTGCCAACTGCCCAAGCAGCTTATAAATTCCCCGGTGTGTTACTTCCCCGCCACGGAGTTTCCAGGTGGCCGATTCGGGCCAGAAGTCGTAAGACTTTCCAATGCTCTGTACACGTAGTTTTACACCGTTCTTGTCTTTTGCAGATTCAGTGTAGGCAACACCTGATCTTTCAAGGAATGATATTGCTGAGACAATGTTCGCGGCGCGCCTTAGTCTCTTCGCGTCTTTTGCTAGTTTGAATGCTGTTGTGTCGTTCATGTCTTTAATGCTCCGCATAATTAAGAGTTAGAGCGCATAGTGATGGACACGCGGCTGATTCCCCAGGTTTGCGGCGCCGCTACTACTGGGTTGGTGCCAGCACGTTTTTGGCCCCTAATAATATCGGCCGTCAGCACACTACTTGATGGGTCATGCACGACCCTTCTTTTGTGTTTTCCAGTGTCCATCACAATGCGCTCATACGCTCTAACTCTTCCTTCAACAAGACTCTGAACAGCGCCCGATCACTCTTCAACCACCTTGCACCGCGCCTGTTAAGGCGGCGTTGGGCGTCTTGAGTGCGTCGTAGGTGGCGTCAAACACGGCTCTGATCGTATGGATACTCACCTTCGCCAAGGCCTGATCGTCAAACGTCTTTGCGTGGTAAAGCGCCCACGCCTTATCGTGCCATTCGGCGCGCGAGATGCCACAATGCAACAACGCCTCTTGCTCTTTCGGAGACGTGTATGGCAATGGGCCGCGCCCGGTTGCGGTTGTTCCGTCTTGGTATTGCTTGGTCTCAATCATGATTCGTTCTCCGTAGTTACGATCCGTCCAACTCTTCAGTGGAGCGCGACGCCCCGCAAGCGGGCAGCGCCTCACTTCGGGCGTTAGAGCCAAATCAAACTATACACTTATTTGTAATCAGCAAACAGTTTTGTTTGCCAGCATGAGCAACATTCCTTTTCCATACTTTGCGCGCCATAATGACTTAGGTTTCCCGGCTGTATCACAAACGTCATTCATATTCAAAATGAATGGGATATCGTCTTGCATGTCTGAAAACGATGATGTTGTAGACGATGCATGTGGCCTTGGCCCTTGCGTCGAACTGGCTTGCTCTTGTGTCTTTCCTCCAAGCATCTGCATTTCGTTGGCCTCAATCTCAGTCGTGTAACGCTCCTGCCCTTCCTTGTCCTGCCACTTGCGGGTTCGGATTCGCCCTTCAATATAAACGGCTGACCCCTTTTTCAGATACTGCCCGACGATTTCGGCCAGTTTGCGAAAAAAGACAACGCGATGCCACTCGGTGATTTCCTTCTTTTCGCCCGTTGCCTTGTCTTTCCACGATTCCGTGGTGGCCAGACGAACATTGGCTACAGCATCTCCGTTCGGCATGAACCTGGTTTCAGGGTCGGCACCAAGGTGCCCTATCAATTGAACTTTATTTAAACTGGCCATATTCATTCCTTTTACGAATGGTTAAATTGCGCATCGCATGATGTAATGCATGTTCAGCTCTAGTTTCAATGCGTCCGATGAATCATGTGCGCGTGACCTAGGATCGCAATCGGGTACGGAAGCGGAGGCTTCTCGCCATAGTGCTTTTCGTACCAAGCGCCATGCATGTGCGACAGAAAAAGCTTAACGGCGTATCGCCTTGATCGTGCATCGATCTGACCTGGAGGCAATTTTCCATCGACAAGGCTTTTGTATGCCTCGGTCGTCTTGCCGACCTTTTTAATAATTTCGGCGGCAATTTCCTTGTTGTCTCCACGCTCGTTGCGTTCAATCTCAAACGCCTTGCGCTGGCGATAGATAGCGCCGTAGTAGCAATCCTCGCGGCCTGAGAACTTCATAAACGACTGCCCAGCTTTCCAGCACAATGTTTTCAGCGTGGCATTCCATGGCCTGCGCTGACCCTTTTCCCATTGCTGCGTAGGATCAAGCCCGGCAAATCGCCAGATATGCCCGACTGTTGGTGCTTTCTCAATGTCGATGTGAGCCAGAAGGCCAGCAGATATTACCGGGCCAATGCCGACGACTTCGCGCATCCAGCTACCCATGTAGTGCGCCTCGGTGTATTTGTCTAAAGCACGCTTAATCTGGTGTTCGAGCATTTGAGACTGGTCGGCCAGCCAGTTGATGATCTTGTTGTCGCTGACAGAGTGTGCTTCGTCTGCATTTTGCTCGACTGCACGTGCCTGGTTGTTAGCGCGCTTCCTGTCCTCTTGCATCATGTAGTAGGCATCAACCAGATAACGCGCTTCGTCATCCGACAAAGTAGCGGCATCGCTGACAATATCCCTACTCATTCTTTCGAGTGTTTGCGGTTGCATTTTGTAACTCCTGGTGGTTAGCGTTCTGAAGTTGTGGTTCTATCTCAATATATGCCTCGTTCCTGATCTTTGGTTCTCTCTCGTATCTTGACTCGTTCTCCGAACATGGTTCTATCAATGCTAATGACTCGTTCTCGACACATGGTTCTCTCCGATGCCATGACTCGTTCAGCAGTTTTGGTTCTATCATGGGACGTGACTCATTCAACGAATATGGTTCTCTCCCAAACTTTGATTCGTTCTTCCTTTCTGGTTCTCTCAGGATAGTTGACTCGTTCCGCACCTGTGGTTCTCTTCCGGTCGTTGGCTCGTTCTGCGTGCTTGGTTCTCTACTCGCGTATGACTCGTTCGCCAATTATGGTTCTGTCGTGGGTCGTGACTCACTTGGGCCATTTGGTTCTCTCGCTGCGCCTGGCTCGTTCGTAATGATTGGTGCTATCCGGTTTTATGACTCGTTCAACTACAGTGGTTCTATCTTGGGGCCTGGCTCGTTCTTCCCATAAGGTTCTATCGTTTTCTCTGACTCGTTCGCTTCCAATGGTTCTATCGATCAGCGTGACTACTTCGACATTTGAAACCCCTCTTGAAAAGTCATGCGTTTGTAAATTTCCCTTGTTCTTTGGACGTCCGCTTTGCAATAATCGATGACGCGCTGCGGATCGTGCGGCCATGTCTCGGAAACCATCGAACCGTCAAAATCTCCCTTGCTTGGAATGCCGAATGCTTTACACAACTTGTCCATGCTTACGCGCTTTTGTGAATCGCTGCTCCACATCAGCATCGTGTCTGCAATGCAGGCGTCCCAAGGCTTTGCGTACATCGCCCCCAAAAGTTGGGCGGTCGGCTTGACGCCGAGAATCATTGCACGATGCTTCAGAAACGGCAAATCGAAGCCGACAATGTTTTGCCCAACAAATGCCGCCTTTTGCTCTGTTGTTCCACCAGCGTAATCAACGCTTAGTGCCTCTTCAATGGAGGTGTTTAGCGCAAGCAGCAAGTCGCTCTCTGTGAATTCACCATCAACTGAAAGCGAAAACACCGGCCCGTCGTCAAATGCAAAGCAAACACACGCAATCGACCCATACATGCCGTCGAAAGACGTTTTAGCTATCGCGTCATTGATCGCCCGTTCCTTGTTGTCCTTTAGCCACTCTGCAATGCTCTCAGGCTTCTTGTACTGCGCTGGCGCGGCGATTGTTTTGGCTATGTCCGCGATGAATTCAGGGTCGTCACAAGGGAGGGTTTCAATATCTAAATAGACGTTCATGCTGATTTCCTTTTCGCTTCAAGCGCTTTGATGACCGATGGGTATTGCAGCAGCGGCATGTCTTCAATCGCCTTCAGTTTGTAATAATCCAAAAGCGCATCTTTGTTCGCCTTTACCTCATTGATAAGCGCGGTGATGTTAGCAATGTGCGTAGCTGTTATCTTCGCTGGTGGCTCGGCTTTGGCCTTTGCGGCGTTGTTTCCGTCGTCGTCTTCCGGCGCTATGCCACTTGCCGCCATGAGCGAATAGCGACGCGCGTATGTAAGCGCAGACCCGTATCCTTGCGCGTCTTGCTTGCCGGCTGGAACGTGTAACTTTCCGCCGCTCAGTTCTTCGCCTGACTCGTGGATAAACACGGTTTCAACGACCACCCCGTTGTCGCAGTCGTGGCACTTCTGAATCAAATAAATTCCGTTCTCGTTCAGCGCGTCAATTACCGCTTCAACGCACGCGGCCAGGTCTGCATACTTTGATTTGAAGTGCGGATTGGTCGAGGTCTTCAAGGCTGGAGCAAAGGCTTTCTGTGCCTTTACCAGCGCTGCGCTAATGTTCTTCATGCCGTCTTCCTTCGTTCAAGTTCAATGATTTCAGGCTCTGGATAAAGGTTGTTGATTTTTATCCCTAAGTGATACGCCAAAAGCCCTATTTCTTCACAATCAAGAGTATCTACGTTGCACAACTTGTGAAGAATGTCGTAAAGTTTTTCGTGTTGTTCTTCGTTAGTCATATCAACCACCAGCCAATAAATAAGCCAGCACCACGACAGCTATCACGTAACCGACAGCAACATCATCTTTGTCGCCAAGCCAGTCGTTATTGCTCAAATCCGCCGCAGCCGGAATGCTGAACCCATTCATGCGAAGACGGATGTATCGAATGAATCTCATGATTTAACCTCCGAAAAATGCAGCAATGTCTTGTCTATCCCAAAAGCGTCTTTGATTGCTGCTGATGTATGCTTCAAAGCTTCGTCTCTCTCCTGATCGGACAAGCATTCTTCCAACGGGATAGGGTCGCTACTTTCGTCTAAGTCAAGTGCTTTTGCGTAGTCCTGGCACCGTGGCCTAACGTAGCTGCGATTCCACCAATAGCACTTAGAGCATGTTTTCATTTTTTCGCCTTCACTTTTCGTTCTCTATCATAGTCTGTGCATTTTTTGCACAATCCACCGATTTTGAGGTCTTTGCGAATGTGCATCAGCTCAATAGGCATTGGTCCGCAACGAAGGCACAACCCAATCCCATCGGTATTGTCTTGGCATTCTTCAACGATATGCTTCCTGACGTATTTTTCTTGAGGCAATGGATAAGCTTTCGGGTATAGGATGGATTCAATGTTCATTATTCGATTGCTCAAAAATTGGTTAGTACAGGCTTACTAGCGTTCTCGTCCCCGGACTTGAGCGGCGCGCTTAAAATCTTTCCAGGCATTCCACCTGGAGGCGCTTAGCGCTTGAGCACTTACCCTGCTATTCCCCGGAGTCCATGAGTCGTTGGCGCATGCCTGATATAAGTTCGCCGGGCTGGTCTCTCCCAGTTGTCGCGGGGCTTTCGTTATCCCGTTACGCTGGCCGCTTTCCGCGCCAGTCCGGTTTGCTCGGCCATTGAATACGAGGCTGGCCGCATGTGCCTCTTGCTGCAAACTCGCAACATTGGACGTGGTTCGCCATGTAGTTTTGTGACAAGCCTATTGGCCTGATTGGTTATCCCACAAACCACGTCCGATGCTGCTTGGTGTTGCCCGGTTCGCATTGGATCGCCAGCCCAATTTGCGTTACTTATTCCGAAAGACTTTGGCGAGTCTTTCGCGGCACCTTGGCAGGCCAGAAAGGAGGAAACCAGCCAAGCGCACGAACCGTCTGCTACGATGCTCAACAACCAACTGCCACTTCACTTACCATGCTTAACCAACATTAAAGCGTTATGTGACTGCGGATTACCGTCGTCATCTATGCAAAACAACGTCTGGCCGTTCGCCATCAACTCCCAGTTCCGACCCAAGTCCATAGCTGCCATAAACCGCATGCGCTTACGGTCTAGGAATTCCGTTACCACGTTCCGCTCCACCGCATCAGCAATGGTTCTGCGGTCATTCGTAATCAACGTACCTATTCTCGCGCCAACAATCTCTTTCATTTATCGCCCCATGTTAACCTGCGTACACACTTGCTTAGTGATTCGTGTTTCGTGATGCGTTGAGTAGATTATCAGTACCGTGTTAGCCTTTGTCAAGAAAAATTTGACATTTATTTCAATATTTTTTTCACCAGGAAACGCTAAAAAATTATTGACATTGTTAAACACAGTGCTGATAATCTTTGTGATGGACTGGAAAAAAATTATCTCTGAATTGAGCGATGCTGGTTTGACGCAGACGCAAATAGGAACTGCTATAGACAAATCGCAGGCATGGGTTAGCGCGGTCGCCAACGGCAAGTACAAAGACATTAGTTGGGATGACGGCGAAACATTGCTTGTGCTGCATTCTTCATTTTTTTGCGACGATGATGCGCCGAATACTTCGCCGAGGCCTGCCAGCGCATCGATAACGCACAGCGCCAAGAGTCTCTATTTGCGCCGGCGATCAAGCAAGATCAGATAGAGTTGGCGATATAAACATTATTCCTGCCAACGAAGAAATGTTACAACAATATTTGTCGGCTTACTATTGCTTACTATTGATTACGGATGATTTATGTACGCAAAACTGTTTGCTTCTATATACCAAGGCACATTGAGGGGAAATACTCATGGCTTGGTGGTTTTTACGAATCTGCTTGCGCATGCGGACTTGTCGGGATGTGTTGATATTCACCCAATGGCTATTTCTGATGAAGTTGGATTAACGCTTGCTGAGGTTCAAGCCGCGTTATTATCGCTTGAATCACCGGACGCTGAATCGAGAAGCCCGGAAGAAGATGGGCGCAGAATCGTTAGGCTTAACGAGCATCGGTCATGGGGTTGGCGAATTGTGAATCATGGAAAATACAGGTCGATTCGCAATGAGGAAGATCGTCGAGAGCAAAATAGGCGCGCTCAAGAGAAATTTCGTAATAAAATCAAGGAGAATAATAGTAGTAAGCCGCGTAAGCCAAAATCAGCCCATACAGATACAGATACAGATACAGATACAGATACAGAGTTAACTACAAAGACTACGCGCGCTCCGCGCTTTGATGCGCAAGCGCATCTTGTTGCTTTAGGTGTGTCTCCCGATCTGGCTACCGACTGGATTGAGCACAGAAAATCCGTCAAAGCAAAACCATCAAAGACGGCAATCGAGGGAATAGCAAGAGAGGCAGAGAAAGCAAATATGTCGCTCTCTGACGCGCTTCGTGAAAGCTGTTCGAGGGGCTGGCGCGGATTCAAAGCGGAGTGGATGCGTGACAAAACATCGCGGGCCAGGTCGTGGCAAGATAAAAAACAAGCCAGTGACTCAGCAACATGGGCGGCGATCAATGGAACAGATAACGCAAATGGAGTAACGTATGAAGCCGGTTCTTGATCAAAAGTGGGTTGCTGAAATATTCAAACGCTTGTTGGGTATCTATGGCGCGCAGTTCAAAAACAAATTCAGTTCGCTGGAGAACGGTGTTGATGTTGGAATCTTGGCGGCAAAGGATATTTGGGCGCAGGAGCTTGGAACTTTCGGAAGCCGTCCAGAAAGCATTGCTTGGGCCTTAGACAACTTACCGACCGATCATGCACCTAACGCTGTCGAATTCAAAGAATTGTGCCGTAGAGCGCCTAGAAAGCAGCTTCACGAGGCTTTAGAGTGCAAACATATCAAGGCTGATCCGGAAAAAGTTGCAGAATTCACAGAACAGGCGCAAAAAGTATTTAGCGCAGACAAAAATCATAGAGCATGGGTTGGTAAGTTGATGCAACGAAAAGCGGCCGGTGATACTGTTGATGACTACGCTTATAAGTGTGCGCTTGAACTGTCGAAATGAAAGACAGGTCGGAATATTTTTGTTTTGAGAATGGAGAAAAAAATGATTGAAGATGGATTGCTTGGTGAAACGGCCTACGAAATTGAGTTCATTAAATCGCTCGGTACAAACAATCCAGAGTCGGGGAAAATGACGCGAGCTGATTTGTTGCAAGGGTACGTTGACGGATGCGCTAAGCGTGTCCGGTGGGGTTCGATTAACCGAAGCAAGGTATTACGGTTTGCGTATTCAGAATTGAGCCGAGAGCGCGCGAAAGTATGACCAAAAACAAAACAAAAGCGGCGCAAACGATGGAGAAAAAATGAAGGTAACGACATGGATCGAAACGGCGCAGCGGGGCGGATGCATGAACCTGTTGGGCGGCTGGTTGAAAACCGAGAAGGACTGAGCATGACAAAGGCAGAGGCAAAGCGTGACGCCGAATTTCTGGCCGAAGCAGAAGACCGGCTTGAGAAAGGCCGCAATGGCGACTCTACGCAGTTCGACTATCTGGCTCAGATGCTAAGCGACTGGCGCAAGGAATTGGAGCGGTGCATTGCCGACAAAAACTAAGACACCTAACGGCTGAAATAACCGGCGTTCCGAGCTTTTTCGGCACGTCCTGGTTGATTTATTAGTTAGGTTTCTGTTCCACAAATAATGCTTGACGCTGCTTAATTGTTGTGCCACAATAGCTATACAGTCAACCACAAGGAGCAGCGAACGTGACAAGCGCCAAAGAAAAGGCGATAGATGCAGAAGTGCGTGGTAGCCAGTGGCTCGCAAGGGGTAACGAATATGCAGAGCGCGGAAACAAGAAGCGGGCCGAGAAGTGCTACGACAAAGCGCAATTCTGGCTTGACCGATACAACAAACTGACGGGGCGCGCATGAAAACACCGACAAAGAATGCAGGGATTGCCGGCGAGGTTGCGGCGCTCGCCGTATGGGAAGGCCAACAGATGACGCGCCGGCTTTTTGTTCGGCGCGTCGGTCTTTTGGTGTCGGAATGCGAAAGCGTTGTGACCCGCGTGGGTTCGCTCGGCAGCGTCGATTACGAGAGCAGGCCGAAAACTACTACGTTTGTTCCATCCGAATGAAAAAGCCCACCAAGAGTCCGGGAAGACCGGCGCTACCACCAGAGCAGGCACAGACGGCCATGATCCGGGAACGGGTAACGCCAGCACAGCGGCAGGAGTACGAAGCAAGGGGCGGCAAGGCGTGGCTTGTGGCCGCGCTGAACCGCAAGCGGAAATGAAACCTAACACATAATATTGATTGTGCGAATGACGCCAGACCAGGATATATACGCTAACGAGATTTTTCTTGAAAGATCGGGAATCGCTGAGTATGATGGATTACTCACACGAGACGATGCTGATCGGTTAGGACTGCTGGAGTCCGAGCGGTATCGACAGGATTGTGAGGTGCGTTACGTTTTTACCATACCTTTTAACGAGCGCCGAGGGTATCTGGAAAAAGTTGAGAAGGCTAGAGGAAAGAAGCATACGGACGAACTAAAAGCATTGATTCAAAAAGAATGGTTCAGACGGCGTAAAACAAGGGAAGAAAACATGAAAGTATAGCGGATACTATGAATAATGAACTTACAATAAAGCCGCCCATGCTAGTGGTGATGCTTCCTGGAAATGAGTACCAACGCTTTATCGGAAAAACGAAGACGCACCATGTTCTAGCGAATGAGCGTCTTACGTCACAACAAGTTGAACAATTTCGCGTGGCACCTGAGTCGATGATGGAACCAGAGGAGGCTTAATGGATAGGGACAAATTTGAAAAGTGGGCGGCAACAGTGAAGTTAAATTTGCGCCGTGATCCAACTACTTTGGACTCAAAAGGGTGGCTAATCTACTCAAGCACACACACGCAAATAGCGTGGATGGCTTGGGAATATAGCGCGCATGAGTTAGCGAAAGGGCTGGGGAATGGAAATTAGAAGAATTACCCAAGACCAAACAATAACCGCCTCAGAAATACACACCGAGCGCGTCGGCATCTGCATGGACATCGGTATCAGCGCAGCGGACGCAGAAGCGCAGGGCCAGAAAGAGCGGGAGCGGTACATACGCAGCCTGGACGTGCGTCAGGTGATGAATACCACGCCGAGCGAGCGCCGCCGGTTTATAAACTTGCTGAAAGCGATGAATGGTGAAGCGTATGCGAATGCGGTTTGGTCCGATGTTCAGGCGGCGGAGCGATGAAGAAGAATGTCGGACATTGTTGAAGACTTGGCGCACTACCTGCAACACCGCTGGAAAGGTTGGACAAAATCAGATAGCGAATCGTGCTACAGGTTTTGGGCAGAGGAATACGGGCAAGAGATTGCGGACAAGATCAAAGCGAAAGTGGAGGGTGGGAAATGACATAATCAGAGTTGATTGCGAGACAGGCAAAACAGATCGAAGAGCTGCGCGACAGAGTTTCAGACTTGGAAATCAGATCGAGGAAGGCTCGCAGACACATCTACTGCATCGGTGGCCCGTTGAATGACAACAAGCTTGGTTACACAAAGGATCAAATGGTTACATTTGCGCGGATCGCTGATTAACTTGGAGACGTATAACGCTCCGCATGAGGGGACGGCGCGCGCTTCTTGCGCTAGTCCGTGTTGAATGATGGGTTAGGCGTCTTGCCGGCCCGGAGAAAGGAGAGGAACGATGAAGATCAGGCTGCACCAAAGCGAAGACCTTGAAGACTGGTACACGATTGTAAGAGCCGAGCACAACGGGCGAGAGTGGTTGGAGCGAACAGGGCCTAACAGCAGGCGATTTATGAGCAGCGAACGACTGTCGCCGGAAGCGTGTATTGAAGGACCAGCGGACCACATGATCGAGTTGGCACACGCTATCAGGGACAGGACTTCGGTTTCGTTCAAGCGGTGCGCCGTGCATTTTGAGAACGACGGCGCTCACTTCAGCAGCCCGAAAAACAGCCAGCGCGACGCTGTTGTGTCGGTTGAGGAGGCTGACGAATTGGCCGCGCAGATATTTGCAAAGCTGAAGCCGAACGCCTAGCTCAGCGGAGACGGCCGGCTTTATGGCCGGCGTCCGCTGGAGCGTTGGGTTATGTTTCTGTGCCACAAATAATGCTTGCAATCTGTATTTGTTGTGCTACAATAACAGCACGATAAACGACCGCCACGGAGGCGAACATGAGTAAGAAAAGCCGGTTTAACGAATACCGCGAAGCGATGTTTTCTGAGAAGCCGGCGACGGCTACCGAGCGGCGCGAGTACCTGAAGCGCTGGGGCGCGAACAAGATTGCCGC
>WBZP01003394.1_pt1 | contig 17301 bp, 14 predicted proteins | sample 5204301 | NCBI WGS metagenome assembly WBZP01 (sample SAMN12412401, study PRJNA552823) | activated sludge metagenome | isolation source: activated sludge from nitrification reactor of wastewater treatment plant... | place: USA: Pennsylvania | collected 2017 | reverse complement strand
GTATCCGCGGTTCATCTTTTCGAGCACTTCGCTGTTGCCCGACTGCACCGGGAGGTGGATGTACTTACAGATGTTGGGATACTTCGCCATCACCTCCAGCACCGCTTCGGTGATGTCGCGCGGATTGCTGGTGGAAAAACGGATCCGCAGCTTCGGACTGACCTGCGCGACGCGCTCCATCAGATCGGCGAAGGTGACGAACTGTTGTTGCTGTTCTTCCGGCAGGCGGTGATTGAGAGCGTCCTGTACGGTGGTTTCCGGCAGGTCTTTCTTCGGACCGCCTCCCCACCAGAGGTAGGAATCGACGTTCTGTCCAAGGAGCGTAACCTCCTTGTAACCTTGTTCGACGAGCTGTCGTGCTTCCTGCACGATGGATTCCGGATCGCGGCTGCGTTCGCGACCGCGGGTAAAGGGTACCACGCAGAACGAACACATGTTGTCGCAACCCCGCATGATCGAGATGAAAGCGGTGATGCCGTTGCTGCCGAGGCGCACGGGGCTGATCTCCGCGTAGGTCTCCTCGCGCGAGAGCAGCACGTTCACGGCCTTCTGGCCGGAGCCGGCAGCAGCGATGAGATTCGGAAGATCGCGGTAGGCGTCGGGGCCTACGACGATGTCGACCAGCTGTTCTTGTTCGAGCAGTTGGGTCTTCAGCCGTTCGGCCATGCAGCCGAGCACACCCACGATCTGGTCGGGTTTGCGGTTCTTACCGTGGCGAAGGTCCCGCAGCCGACCCCACACGCGCTGCTCGGCATTGTCGCGGATCGCGCAAGTGTTCAGCAGGATCAGGTCGGCTTCTTCCAGCACCCGGGTGGTGGAGTAGCCGCAATCGCGGAGGATGGATGCCACGATCTCGCTGTCGGAAAAGTTCATCTGGCAGCCGTAGCTCTCCAGGTAAAGCAGTTTGCTCCGCTGTTCCCCGGCTTCCGGCAGCACCAGGGCTTCCCCTTGCCGCGATTCGTCGATCTCCTTGTTCCCGAATTTCTCCATTGGACGACAAAGATAGCCCCTTGGCGGGTACGTGACAAGTTGTCAGCCGTTAATGATGACTCGGACTGGATTTTTAGTGTAAAAACGGGATTTGTATAATCGAAAAGGTCAAAGAATGCGGTTCAGGGAGCACTTGCTTCCCATCTCGATTCCAGGGTCGGGGGAAAGGAATTGTGCCTATATATAGGTGTGGATGGTCAGGTTCAGGCGAAGGGAACCGTGGCAACCTAGCCCCGGGTGAACTCGTCACGCTTCCTGCGTTGAGCAACATGCGCAAGCTGATGTGAGGAGTGAACACGGGAAGCCCGGTGAAACGAAGTCGCCCCGCATCGCTCCCACATCTATACTTCTTTGCAGAAGAATCGCTTGGATTCTGGAGGAAAAAAAATGAATGAACGTTCGGAAGGACGTCGGACAGAAAAGTTGTAACGTACTGTGAACGACACGGGTGTGTGTTTTGAGCAGGTTGTTGTGGAGGCGCGGTAGTGATGCGTGCGAAAAAAATGTTGAACGTCGGGAAAGCCTTGCTGGTGGCGGCTTTTAACGTTGCAAAAATGCGGAGAAATGATTCGGATGTCCCGGGTCGTTTGAACGATCAAAAAATAAATGCTTTTATTTGCGCCGACTGAAAAAACCGGATGGCGAAAAATCTTGTGATCGTTGAGTCGCCCGCAAAGGCGAAAACCATAGAAGGATACCTCGGAAAAGATTTCGTGGTGAAATCGAGTTACGGCCATGTGCGCGACCTCGTGAAGAGCGGCATGGGTGTGAACGTCGATAAGAATTTCGATCCGGTCTATGAAGTGAGTCCGGAAAAGGTGGACGTGATCAACGAACTCCGCCGCATCGTGAAGAAAGTGGAGACCGTATGGCTCGCGACTGACGAGGACCGCGAAGGGGAGGCCATTTCCTGGCACTTGTTCGAGACACTCGGACTGGAAGAGGATGCCACCCGCCGGATCGTATTCCACGAAATCACCAAGAAAGCGATCACCAACGCAATCGCCAACCCACGCAAGATCGACCGTAACCTGGTCGACGCGCAGCAGGCACGGCGCATCCTCGACCGACTCGTCGGTTTCGAATTGTCGCCGGTACTCTGGAAAAAGGTGCGTCCGCAGCTGTCCGCCGGCCGTGTGCAGTCCGTCGCCGTCCGCCTGATCGTGGAGCGTGAGCGTGAGATCGATAAGTTCGAAATCACGTCGGCATTCCGCGTCATCGCCTTCTTCGACGATAAGGGCAAAACGTTCCGGGCGGAATTGCCGAAGCGTTTCGCTACGGAAGCGGAAGCGCAACAGTTCCTGGAGCAATGCATCGGTGCGCAGTTCTCGGTGAAGAACCTGGAAGTGAAACCCGGCAAGCGGACACCTTCCGCGCCCTTCACCACCTCGACCCTGCAACAGGAGGCGAGCCGGAAGCTCGGCTACAGCGTGGCGCAGACGATGGTCCTCGCGCAGCGCCTGTACGAGAGCGGTAAGATCACCTATATGCGAACCGACAGCGTGAACCTTTCCGAGGACGCGCTCGGCATGGCCCGCGACGCGATCAACCGCAGCTACGGTGAACGTTATCACTTCCGCCGCCAATACAAGACCAAGACCGCCTCTGCGCAAGAGGCTCACGAAGCCATTCGTCCGACCGACTTTACGATGGAGAACGTAGAGGGCGATCCGCGGGAGCAGCGCCTCTACAACCTGATCTGGAAGCGCGCGATCGCATCCCAGATGTCGGACGCGGTCCTGGAAAAGACCGTAGTCACCATCGCCTCGAACAAGACGAATGAAGAATTCACCGCGACCGGTGAAGTGATCAAGTTCGACGGCTTCCTGAAGGTGTACATGGAGAGCACGGACGACGAGAACAACGACGACCAGGAAGGCATCCTGCCGCCGCTCGCGGTGGGCGACGACCTTCGCCTGATCGAAGCGAGCGCGACGCAGCGTTTCACCCATCCGCCCGCCCGCTACACCGAAGCTTCGCTGGTAAAGAAGCTGGAAGAACTCGGGATCGGTCGTCCTTCAACGTACGCGCCGACCATCTCGACGGTACAGAAGCGCGGGTATGTGGTGAAAGAAGAACGACAAGGCAAAGAACGCGCCTACCGCGTGCTGACCCTGAAAGACGAACGCATCAGTCCGGAGACGAAGACCGAGATCACCGGCGCGGAGAAGAACAAGTTGTTCCCGACCGACATCGGCATGCTCGTCAACGATTTCCTGGTGGCGAACTTTTCCGAAGTACTCGACTACGGCTTCACCGCTTACGTGGAGCGCGAGTTCGACGACATCGCCAACGGCGAGTTGAAGTGGCAGAAGATGCTGAAGGAGTTCTACGGCCCGTTTCACAAGACCGTGCAGGTGACCGAGAAGGAATCCGAGCGCGTTACGGGTGAACGGATCCTGGGCAAGGAAGCGGGCACAGGTCATACCGTGCTGGTGCGTGTGGGCCGCTTTGGTCCGATGGCACAGATCGGCACGGGAGAAGAGACCGAGAAACCACGCTACGCCAAGCTGCGCAACGATCAGCGACTGGATACCATCACCTTCGAAGAAGCGATGGACTTGTTCAAGTTGCCGCGTAACCTGGGACAATATGAAGGACAGGATGTGATCGTTTCCATCGGGCGTTTTGGTCCGTACGTGCGACTCGGCGACTTCTTCGCTTCCATGAAGAAAGAAGACGATCCCTATACCGTATTGCTGGACCGTGCCATCGAGTTGATCGAAGAGAAGCGACAGGCGCAACGCGACCGCATCATCCGCGCGTTCGATGGCGAGCCGGATATCCAGATCCTGAAAGGCCGCTGGGGTCCTTTCATTTCCTACAAGGGGCGCAACCTGCGGATCCCGAAGGACCGGGAGCCGGCCTCCCTCACGCTGGAAGAGATCCACGCGATCGCCGAAGCGACGCCGGACGTACCGCGTAAAGGCGGCTTCCGCCGGTTCGGTGCGAAGAAGACCGCTGAGAAAGAAGCGCCGCTGAAGAAGGCCGCAGCCGCCAAGCCCGTCGCACGGAAAGCCAAAGCGCCTGCCAAGAAAGCGGCCGTGAAGAAGGCCGCCCCGGTAAAGAAGGCCGCCGCACCCAAGAAGGCGGCCGCCAAGAAAGCGCCGGCCAAGAAGGCTGCCGTCAAGAAGAAGTAAGCGGATCCCGCTTCGTTGATTCCGTTGTTGATTGTTCGCTGTCGACCGTAGTCGCGGTCGGGAATTGATTCCGGATTTTTACGCGCACGGACGGGATCGTGATTTGTTCAATCCGCGAGGGTCGATCCCAAAACCCGCAGTACGATGATGGAGGAGTATTTCGCGCCGCTGGAAGCGGATCGCTTTGCGTTTCCCGAAGGCCGGGCGACATTCGGACAAGTGGTCCGCAAGTATGTGGAAGGAGTTTCCTTTCCCGAGCTGGAAGGCGCGCACATTGCGATCTTCGGCGTAGGCGAGGAGCGGGGCACGGTGCAGAATGCCGGCTGTTCGGCGGCACCCGACGCGGTTCGGGAAAAGCTCTATGCGCTGAAGACCGGTCGTTACGCGTACAACATCCTCGACCTCGGCAATCTCCGGCTGGGCGCGACTTTGCAGGATACCTACGCCGCGGTCGCCAGCATTCATGCCGATCTGATCAGGGAGGGAATTCTTCCGGTGATCCTGGGCGGCAGCCAGGACCTCACCTTCGCGCAATATGTCGCCTATCAGAAACTGGAAGAGACGGTGAACATCGTAGCGGTGGACGCGTCCTTCGATCTTGGCGCCACGGAAGACCCGATCGGTTCCGACACCTACCTCGGAAAGATCGTGCTACACGAACCGAACTTCCTGTTCAACTTCAGCAACCTTGGTTACCAGACCTATTTCACGGGCTCGGACCAGGTGGAGTTGATGGAGAAATTGTATTTCGATACGTATCGCCTCGGCCAGGTGCAGCGGGATATGGAAGAGGCGGAACCGATCGTCCGAAACGCCGACATACTTTCCTTCGACCTGACCGCCATACGCCGGAGCGACGCGCCGGGCAACGGTAAGGCAACGCCCAACGGATTTTACGGAGAAGAGGCCTGCCAGATCGTGCGTTATGCGGGACTGTCGGACAAATTGAGTTCGTTCGGATTGTATGAACTGAATCCCGCCTTCGACGAGCACGGACAAACCGCGCACCTGGCAGCGCAGATGATCTGGTACCTGACCGAAGGCTATTACAACCGGAAGAAAGACGTCCCGCTCAAGAGCAAGACCGATTTTATGAAGTACCGCGTGGCGTTGAAGCGCGCCGACCAGGAGATCGTCTTTTACAAGAGCCAGAAGAGCGAACGCTGGTGGATGGAAGTGCCGTATCCCAACAGCAAGGTGCGCTATCATCGTCACCACCTTGTCCCCTGTTCCTACCACGATTACGAAATCGCCCTCCGCGACGAAATGCCGGAGCGCTGGTGGCAGGCGTTTCAGAAGTTGAGCTGAGGGAGCAGTGAACAGCGAATAGCGAACAGCGAATAGTGAATTTTACCTGCCGAAGCTTTAGCGTAGGCAGGAGTGAACCGTAAACAGTGGACAGTAAACAGTGAACAGTAAACAGTGAACAGTAAACAGTGAACAGTAAACAGTGAACAGTAAACAGTGAACAGTAAACAGTGAACAGTAAACAGTAGGCGTACCTCTCCACGTCCCACGTCCCACGTCCCTCGTCCCACGCCCCACGTCCCCCGTCCCACGCCCCACGCCCCACGTCCCTCGTCCCTCGTCCCTCCTTTGAAACTTTTACCAACTTTTTCCGTGTAAAGTGGGCGCAATGAACCCCTTTCGGGGGGCTCGTCCATTAACAACCGGTGGCTGAAAAAAAGTTTGTTTTTAGTTTTTGTATTTCCTTACTTTACCCGCTCATCACGGTAAAAAGGAAGCAAAAAACCGCAAATTCCCACGTTTTGACGATGCGTCTAACGCGAGTGTTACTCCTATGGATGGCCGGATTTGCGGTATCCCCGACGGCTATTGCCCAACAGGATCCCCAATTCAGTCAACATCCATTTACCAAGCTGACCGTGAATCCCGGCTTTGCAGGTTCCAATGAAGCTATTTGTGGTACGCTTGTCTACCGCAACCAGTGGACCGGATTTGGCGGGGAGCCCAAAACCATGTTGTTTACCGGCGATATGCCGGTCGATGTCCTGCACGGAGGTATCGGTTTGAGCGTTTACGCGGCCGACCAGCTCGGAGCGGAAAAGAACCTGAACATTCGCGGTGCTTACGCATACCAGGCGGAACTCGGCATGGGTCGGCTGGGTGTGGGTGTCGACGTTGGCTACCATCAGAAGTCGCTCGACGGTTCCAAGTTCGTCTTCAACGATGCCGGTGACGGCAACATCCCCACCGGGAACGTGAGCGGCGGTTCGCTCGACCTGGGCTTAGGCGTGTACTATGCGACCGATCGACTCTATGTCGGTTTATCGAGTACGCATTTGCAGGAAGGCGACATCAAATACGATAACGTACGGACCAGCCTGGCCCGTCATTACTGGCTCATGGCCGGCTACAGCCTGGATCTTACGCCATCACTGACGCTGAAGCCTGCAATGCTCGTGAAATCGGATGCCGTTTCCACCCAACTGGATGTGAACGCCAACCTGATGATCAACAACCGGTTCTGGGTAGGCGCGGGTTACCGCCTGCAGGATGCCGTCATCGTGACGGCCGGCCTGGAGATCATGCCGAACCTGAAACTGGGATATTCTTACGACTATACGACCTCCGACATACGGACCTATTCAAGCGGAACCCATGAAGTGATGCTTGGATACTGTTTCCGGCCGAACAAGCCTATCAAACGCATGTTCCACCGGAATGTAAGAATGCTCTGAAAATTGAAGCGGCGGGGACTGTCCCGTAGCCTAGATTTGATGAAACCCGTGGGGGAGGCCCTCGTTATAGAACGAAGGTTAATTGATATTCAATAAGTTCGCATAAACTGCGTTAGCACGCTAATCGCGTTTCACCTCAAAGACCATGAATCGGATGAGATCAGGGATAAAGAAGTTCGGGTTTCTCTATTCCATCGCTCTCCTGGCGCTTGCCGGCTGCGGCAGCGGAAACAAAGGAGAATTGACCGGGGTGCTCCATCGGGAAAAATGGTATCAGGCCGATCCTTACGGCATGGTATACATTCCTGCCGGATCGTACAATATGGGTCCGAGCGACCAGGACGTGAATTATTCCCTCACGGCCCAGAGCAAGACCGTTACGATCCCGGCGTTCTACATGGACCACACCGAGATCACGAACAACGAGTACCGTCAGTTCGTGTATTGGGTGCGCGACTCCCTGGCACACCGTCTGATCGGTGGTGAGCACCTGATCGAAGAGGGCGAGTACGGCGAACGTATCAACTGGAAAGCCAAGATCAAGTGGGACGACGAGCAGAACGAAGAGACCCTTGCCGAGCTGTTCCTGCCCGAAACGGAGCGCTTCTATCGCCGCAAGGAGATCGATACCCGCAAACTCAACTTCGAATACTACTGGATCGACCTGAAGGCCGCTGCCCAGCGCGAGAACCGTGAGCAGGGTATGCGCGACCGTTCGGTCTTTATCAAGAAGGACGTCATCAACGTGTATCCCGACACCCTTGCCTGGATCCACGATTACGCTTATTCGTACCATGAGCCGCTGACCAAAATGTACTTCTGGCATCCGGCGTACGACGATTATCCTGTGGTCGGCGTCAACTGGAAGCAGGCACGTGCATTTTGCATCTGGCGTACCCAACTGTTGAACTCCTACCTGGCCGACGAAGGCGGAGCTTTCGTGCAGGACTATCGTCTCCCCACCGAATCCGAATGGGAATACGCCGCGCGCGGAGGCCTGGAACTTTCCCCGTACCCCTGGGGCGGTCCGTATATCCGCAACAGCCGCGGCTGTTTCCTGGGTAACTTCAAGCCGATGCGCGGTTCTTATCAGGACGACGGCGGGGTGTACACCGTGAAAGCCACTTCGTACTGGCCGAACGATTACGGCCTGTATTGCATGGCCGGTAACGTGTCCGAGTGGACCAGCAACGCCTACGACGAGTCGGCGTACAGCTTCACGCACGATATCAGTACCGATTACGAATACGACGCGAAAGATTCCGATCCGCCAGCGCTCAAGCGCAAAGTCATCCGTGGCGGCTCCTGGAAGGATGTCATGTACTTCCTCCAGACCGGAACGCGCTCCTACGAATACCAGGATACCTCCAAGTGCTACGTCGGCTTCCGCTGCGTGATGAGCTTCCTGGGTCGTGATAAGTCGGATTATTGATCCGGCTTATCGCCTTTCCTGAACCCGGTCAAGACTGCGTCAGCCATCGGGTTCCCCTCCTTACTACGAATTACACCACCATTGTCTAACCAAAACAAACCAAACCGTACAACATGGGACTTGCCGAATTAACTCAAGGTAAGAAGTTCAAAAACTTCATGGCCAAACTCTATGGATGGGGCGCATCCATCGTTATCGTGGGCGCGCTGTTCAAGATCCAGCACTGGCCGTACTCCGGATTTTTCCTCGTATTAGGTCTCGGCACAGAAGCCGTGATCTTCTTCTTCTCCGCCTTCGAACCTCCCCACGAAGACGTGGATTGGTCGCTGGTATATCCTGAACTCGCCGGTATGGGCGATGATGACCATGGCAAGCGGGAGAAGCGCAAGAAGGCGGATCCGGTCGCACAGAAACTCGATGCCCTGATGGCCGACGCCAAGATCGGTCCGGAACTGATCGAAAGCCTGGGTACCGGCCTGAAGTCGCTGGGCGACAACGCCGGCAAACTGGCCGACCTCAGCGACGCTTCCGTCGCTACCAACGACTATGTGAAGAACGTTGCCAAGGCTGCTACCGAAGTCGGCAATATGTCGAATTCGTACACCAAAGCCGCTGCCGCGATCGACGGCCTTTCCTCTTCTACGGAAGAAGTGAAAGTGTACAAGGATCAGGTGGTCACCGCCGGTAAGAACCTGGCCGCGCTCAACGCCGTGTACGAACTGCAACTGCAGGACAGCAACGAACACCTCAAGCAGACCAGCCGCTTCTACGAAGGCATCAACGAGCTCATGGGCAACCTCAACGCCTCGCTCGACGATACCCGCAAATACCGCGACGAAGTGGCGCACCTTGCCCAGAACCTGTCCAAACTCAACACGGTTTACGGCAACATGCTTTCCGCAATGACCATCAAGAGCTGATTGTGTTATTCAACGTCTAACCAACATAAACACATTCAGCTGAGATGGCAGGTGGAAAACTAACCCCGAGGCAAAAGATGATCAACATGATGTATCTCGTGTTGACCGCCCTTCTTGCCCTGAACGTGACGAAAGAGGTCATCAACGCCTTCGTCACGATCAATGAAAGCGTGCAATTGTCGAAAGACAATCTTGATAAAAAGAACCAGAACACCTACGCGGCTTTCGCGCAGGCCATGTCGGTTGACGCCAACAAGTACAAGGACGTCAACGACCGGGCCAATGCGGTCAAGAAGTCGGCCGGCGATCTGGTGAAGTTTATTGAAGAACTGAAGACTCAATTGGTCACCACGACCGATCATATCGACGCGGGCCAGCCCGTTCCGGAACTTCGCATGATGGAGCGGAAGGACGACTATGACGTTCCGACCAACCTCATGTGCGGCGACGACCAGAATGGCAAAGGCAAGGCGGCGACCGAGCTGAAGAATAAGCTCGAAGCCTTCAAGAAAGTCATTCTTGCCAATGCCCCCAAAGGCAGCGGCGTGGCCGATCCCAAGCAATTGGACAAACTGCTCAACACGGCTGATCCGGAGAAACCCGAGGAAGGCAAGCGCACCTGGGAAATGGTGAACTTCTATCACAACCCGGTCGTAGCGACGGTCGCCCTGCTCACGAAACTGCAGAGTGACGTCCGCAACGCGGAATCGCAGGTGATCGATGAACTGTTGACCTCCGTCGACAAGAACATCGTGAAACTGGATAAGCTCAACGCCAAGGTGATCGCCAACAGTACGGTGGTGACCATCGGCTCGGAGTTCCAGGCGGATGTGTTCCTGTCGGCTACTTCGTCAACGATGGCGCCCGAAGTCTTCATCGGCGCTACCTATGACTCGACCAGCAAGGCCTGCAAAGGCTGCGACGGTAACGCGCTGCCGGTAGAAGGCGGCTATGCCAAATACTCCGATCGTCCGGGTTCCGAAGGCGAGAAGAAGTGGAGCGGTGTGATCCGTGTCAAGAAGCCCGACGGCTCTTACGACCACTATCCGTTCAGCTCTTCCTACGTAGCGCAGAAACCGAACTCGGTTGTGTCCGCCGACAACATGAACGTGCTTTACATCGGCGTTGAAAACCCGATGTCGATCTCGGTTCCCGGCGTTACGCACGATAAAGTGAAAGTGACCATCGAAGGTGCCGGTGGCGCGCTGCGTCCGAATCCTTCCGCCGGTGCGGGTCGTTATACTGCTACGGTCGGATCGGTCGGCAAGGCTACCATCCGCGTTTCCGCCGAGATCGGTGGGAAGGTCATGCCGATGGGCGCGTTCGAGTACCGCGTGAAGCGTGTACCGGATCCGGTCGCTACGATCTCGAACAGCAAAGGCGGCAACATCGGCAAGAACCTGCTCATGGCAGGTACGCTGATTCCGATCCTGGAAAACTTCGACTTCAAATTGTTCTTTAAGATCACGGGCTTCAAGATGACCATCACCGGTAAGGGCAAGGACCTCGTCGAATACGAGACGCAGGGTAACCAACTCAGCCAGCCGATGCGCGACGCGCTGTCCAAGACACGCGCGGGCGATAAGGTCTTCTTCGAATACATCAAGGCGCGTATGGACGGCGGTAACGACCCGTCTCCGCGGAACTTGTCCCCGATGGCCTTCACCATCCAGTAATAGCAGTACCTAAAATAATTCGTCATGAAATTCCGCATCCTGTTGGTTCTCCTGCTCGTCGCACTGACCGGCAACGTTTCCGCCCAAACCGGCGGCCCGAACGTGCTCGACGGCGTCTACGTGAAGGAGCATACCATCGAACGCACTCCGCTGCCTTACGCTTACCTGCGCGAGGCGGACGTGATGTGGAGCAAACGGATCTGGCGCATCATCGATCTCAACGAGAAGATGAACCTGCCGCTCAAATACCCGCTGAGCAAGCAGACCCAGGACCGCAAATCGCTGATCGACCTGGTGATGGACGCCGTTCAGGAGGGTTCGCTCACCGCTTACACCTTCGCCGACGATGAGTTCACGGCACCGGTCACGATGAAGGAAGTGGAGTCACGCGGCGGCGCACGGACCGATACGGTCAAGATGCAGCGTCCGGAACCTCCCTATGACGAATACGATACGATCATCGCGCGGGAATTCTCCCGTGACAAGGTGATCGGGTTCCGTATGAAGGAAGACTGGTTCTTCGACAAGCAGCGTTCGGTCATGGAAGTCCGCATCATCGGCATCGCGCCGCTGATCTACGCGGTCGATCAGGATGGAAACGTGCGCGAAGGCAACATCAAGATTCCGCTGTTCTGGATCTACTATCCGGAAGCGCGCAAACTGTTCGCCAATGCCGAAGTCTTCAACCGTTCCAACGATGCCGAACGCCGTTCGTTCGACGACATCTTCCAAAAGCGACTCTTTGCTTCATACATCTACAAGGAGTCGAACGTGTACGACCGTCGTATCGACGACTACAAGCAGGGCATGAACGCGTTGCTGGAGTCGGAGCGGATCAAGACGGAGATCACGAATATGGAACACGATATGTGGGAATTCTAACACCGGAAAGTCCGGTTGACAATGGTAGACACCGGTCGCACTTGCGGCCGGTGTTTTTTATTGCCACAGATCAGAATGAGTGCAAGCGGTCGCGAACGGCTTCCATCAGCCACATCGGCGTGGAAGTGGCTCCACAAATGCCGACTCGGTCGTTCGGCGAGAACCACGCGGCTTGTACTTCTTCCGGGCGGCTGACGAAGTAGGTGCCGGCGTTCACGGCTTTGCAGACATCGTACAGGACCTTCCCGTTGGAGGATTTTACCCCGGATACGAAAACGATCTTGTCGAAGGCGGCGGCGAATTGGCGCAACTGCTGATCGCGGTTGGAGACCTGCCGGCAGGTGGTGTCGTTCAACTCCACTTCGATGCCGCGCGCGGTGAGCGCTTCGTAAATGCGATAGAATTTCTCGGTGCTCTTCGTAGTCTGGCTGTAAAGCGACACGCTGCGGGGCAGGGTGTCGAAGTCGAGTTCCTCGAGCGACTGGAACACGATGACGTTCTTCGCTTTCACCTGTCCGATCAGGCCTTCCACTTCGGCGTGACCGCGCTTGCCGTAGATCAGGATGTCGCGTTCCTCATCCGCTGATTGACGTACCCGGTTTTGGAGTTTCAGGACGACCGGGCAGGAGGCGTCGATCAGGGTCAGGTTGTTTTCGATCGCGATCTGGTAGGTGGAAGGGGGTTCGCCATGGGCGCGGATCAGTACGTGCACATCGCGCAGATCCCGGAGTTCGTCGTGGGTGATCGTCCGCAATCCCTTTTGGCGCAATCGTTCGATCTCCGCGTCATTGTGGACGATGTCGCCCAGGCAGAACAGCCGCCCTTCCGCGGCGAGGATTTCCTCGGCCAATTGGATGGCATAGACGACACCGAAGCAAAAGCCGGATCCGGGATCAATGGTGACCGATAGGTGGAGGCGCTGTTGCGTCTGGATCAAGGCGGAAGCGGCGTTTGAAGTTTTCGAACAGGATCACGTTCATCAGCAACAACAGCAGGGTGTACTGTGTGTCTTCCACCGGAATGGTAAACAACCGGATGCCCAGGTTCTCGGTGTCGTCATAGGTGACTACCGGCAAGGCAGTCAATAATCCGTTCACCAGCAGGAACGGGATCAGGCTGACGAGGTAACAGCGGATGAATTTTCCCATCCAGGGGTAATCGCGGTACCAGGCATATGCCAGCAGGACCGCGGTCAGCGTCAGTTTGATCCCGGTATACAACCGGTCGTAGCCAAGGGCGGCAACGAACAGGAGAATAACAACCCATGCGCCGGTAATGTTTCGGGCATGACGGCTAAAGGGTTCCGTCGGGAGGAGGTAATTGAGCGAAGCGTAAATGAACAGACAGGAATAAGGTATGGTGATGAAAAAAAGCCATTCTTCCATCGGCAAGCCCCACCAGTAAATGCCCAGTACATACTCCGGATTGAAACCCCATACGCCCCAGGCAGCCAGGTAATGGTCCCAGACGATGAAGAAGACCAGGGTGATCAGCAGCGCGGGCAACAGCGCCTTCCATTGCCGGTAAAAACGCAGCCGGGGTTCGAAGGAGGCGATGAAGGGAACCAGAATGGAACCCAGGTTGATAAGTAGATAGGTATAGCGCGGGTCCATGCTTACGGCAGGCAACAGGCTACTTCCGCCCGGGTGCATTGATGTTGTGAGAGCAGGAACTGCGCGATTTCGTTGCGTAAGGCAATGTCCGGTAAGTGCGGCAAGCCTTGCAGGATGACACGACGATCTTCCGTCAGGTCATTGCTCATGCCGAGAAATTTCGGAAGGTTGAGCTGTATGGCAAGCCGTAGGTACCGGATCTCTACATTTCCGGGATCCGCAGCAATGGCTTTTTGGAAGAGCTCCGAAGAATGCTTGCAATGACTGAGCTTGGTGTAGGGGTTCAACGCATACTTACCCAGCAGCGCCGTCGTAGCGGCAAAGTAGGCTTGCAACAAGGGTTGGTTTTGCTGACTGCTGAGCGTTTTAATCAGTTGTTCCGCTACGGCCTCGTCCTGACTGGCTTGCCGGAATAGTTTGCGCACTTCTTCCGGTTGAATGGCTGCGGAAAGAAGGGGTAGCAAGAAGAAGAGAAGGATGGACCCGCGCATGATCAGACCAGCTTGAAATGATGGCGCAACCAGGTCTGGATCAGCAACAGGAATTTTTGCGTATTGGGTACGCGAATGCGCTCCTGCCGTATGCGTTGCGCGGGAAGCAGGCGGATTTTCCGGAACAAGGCCCGGTAGTAAATGTATGCCACCTTGACCCCAAGGCGGGCGCCTTTCGGCAACGCCTGGATGCCGGGCAGAGCCGCTGCGAAATCCGCTTCGATATCCGCTTCGATCCGTTGTTTCGCGGCATTGTCGAAACGGGAAAAATCAACGCCGGGGAAATAGACGCGACCCCGCTCGTCGAAGTCGCTTCGTATGTCGCGGAGGAAATTGACCTTTTGAAACGCTGCCCCCAGACGACGGGCCGGCTCCCGCAGCGACAAGTATTCTTGCTCATCGCCCGCGCAAAAGACGCGCAGGCACATCAGCCCCACCACTTCTGCGGAACCGTAGATGTATTCGTGGTAGAGGTTTTGATCATAACGGACCGGTTGGAGGTCCATCTCCATGCTGTGCAGGAAGGCGTCGATCAATTCCCGTTCGATCGCGTAGCGGTGAACGACGTCCTGGAAGGCATGCAGGACGGTATTCGTACTCACCCGGTCGCGCAGGGCGGCTTCGGTCTCCGCTTTGAACTTTTCGAGTAAGGCCGATTTGTCGTGACCGTGAAAGGTGTCCACGATCTCATCCGCCAGCCGCACAAAACCATAGATCGCGTAGATCGCGGGATGGTAGGAACGATCCAGCATGTGGATCCCGAGCGAAAACGAGGTGCTGTAATCGCGCGTGATCGTCTTGCTGAGCTTATAGCACGTTTCCGTGTACTGCTGCATGCTCATGTTCGATGCGTTCAACGGCCAGGCGCGAACTGATCACCACCATCGGCAGACCGGTGCCGGGAGTCGTGGACGCGCCCACGTAATATAGGTTTTCAAAGGACTCGTCTTTGTTCGAAGGCCGGAATCCGCCAACCTGGTTCAATCCATGCGCCAGTCCCAGGCCGCTGCCGCGATAGAGGTTGAATTTTTCTTCCCAATCGAGCGGCGTCCAGATGGTGCGCGTCACGGTGTTCGCGACGAAGTCGAAGCCGGTGCGTTGCGACAGGTCGCGAAGGATCGTCTCGGCAAGTTTGTCCGAATCGCTCCAGTCCGGCTTGTAGCGCAGGTCCGGTACCGGACACAGCACGAAGATGTTTTCGCAGCCTTCCGGCGCGCAGGCCGGATTCGATTTGCTGCTGACGTTGACGTAGTAGTACGGTTTCTCCGGAGCAACGGCGGTGCGGAAGATGTTATCCGCGTACTCCTTGAAATTACTGCCGAGGAAATAGTTGTGATGGATCAGGCCTTCCGGCTTGCCTTTCACCCCGAGGTAGATCGTAAAGGGCGCCAGGGTCCATTCCATCCGGTCCAGCCGCTCTGGCGCGAAACGCGGACGTTTCAGGATCTGTCCCCGGAAAGCGGCCGCGTCGCCGTTGCAGACGAACAGGTCGGCCGTCCAGCGATGACCGCGCTGATCCACGAAGGCTTTCAGCTCGCCGTTCTCGTTTTCGAACTGTCGGATCTCGGTGTTGTAATGGATCTTTACGCCACGCTCTTCCAACAGCCGGACGAGCGTCTCGGTAATGCGGTACATGCCGCCTTTTACATTCCAGTAGCCGTCGTGCTCCAGTTCGGTATAATTCAACAGGCTGTAAACCGCCGGAGTATCGAAGGGCGTCGAACCCAGGAAAAACGCGACGAGCGAAAAGATCACCTTCGCTTCTTCGGAGTCAAAAGTGTTGTCGAGTTCCTTCCACATCGAGCGGAACATCATCGGTCCGTGACGAAGCGGAACCCGGGTGAGTTGGAACAGGTAGTCGAGTTTGTTGCGGAAGTTTCGCCGGATGACAATGTCTTCCGTATCGTGGAACAGTTGTTTCGCTGTTCCGATGTACTTGCCGAGTTTTTTCGAGAAGTCGTGTTCGAGTCCCTCGAATTCACCCGCGAGTTTTTCTACGTCCTTATAGATGAGAAACGGTTTCTTCCGGTGCGCGAAGTTGACCGAATAGACCGGGTTCAGTTCTTCCAGCTCGAGCGGATTGGGTATCCCGCAATCCCGGAACAATTCCGTGAATTCGTAACTCATGCTGAAGAACGAGGGGCCTACGTCGAAGGTAAATCCGTCCCGCTCCAACTGGTTCAGGCGACCACCGGCGCGCCCGTGCTTTTCTACCATCTCCACCTGGTAACCCCGGCAAGCCAGCCGCAATGCGGTAGCCAATCCACCCAGACCGGTTCCGATGATCAGTACTTTTTTCGACATGGGCGTTTATATGAACGGGATGATCAACAACCTGCTGCGTAATTAGTTCACTCCTGATTGATCCTCCAATGGCGCTTGTTGAATAACAACAGGCCGAACTCTTCGCCGTCTTCCTTGCCCATTTTCTTATGATGCACCTTGTGCGCTTTGCGCATGGCGCGGAAATAGGAATTGTCCAGTTTGTCCAGCCATTTGCCGCGACGGTGAATGAATACGTCGTGCAGCAGGAAGTATGTGAAGCCGTAAGCGGTTACACCCAGACCCATCCAGAAACGATAATCGAGTTGCTCCCAACCGAAATACATCAGCACCATCGCGATGGTCGCGTAGAAGAGGAAAAAGAAATCGTTCCGCTCAAACACGCCGTGACGCGGCTTGTGATGCGATTCGTGCAATACCCACAGGAAACCGTGCATCACATACTTGTGTGTGGCCCACGCAACCCCTTCCATGGCAAAGTAGGAGGTGAGAAAGGCCAGGACGTTGATCCAGATACTGTTTTCCATGTTGCAAAGGTACGGTTAATCTATGCCGAATATATCTGATTGATAATCAGTTATATGTATTGTCTCGGACATTTAGCCTTGTTAACAACTTAGCTAATGAACAATAACAAAAGAGGATTGGCAAAGTTCATGGACTTGGTATTTTCACCGCGTGAAGTCCTTTTCATCCTGCGCGGGCTTTACTATGGAACAATATTCCTATTACGAAAAGCTGATCGACCAGACACCGGATGTTTTTTGCATCCTGCGTGGTCATGGCCAGATCATTTATTGCGGCTCAAGTTCGCGGAAGCTGCTCGGTTACGAGCCCGATGCGATCGTGGGGCGTAACGCCTTGCGTTACCTGCATCCCGCCGAGCGCCACCAAGCTCGTCTGCGCCATTCCGTCCTCCTGGCTTATCCCGGCAACCGGGTCACCGCCGATTACCGCATCCTGGATGTACACGGCGAGTATCGCTGGATGGAATGCATCTTCAACAACATGCTCAACCTCCCGCAGATCGACGGCATCCTCGTCCAACTGCGCGATGTGACCGACCGCAAGAACTTCGAACTTCAACTGGAAGAATCCGAAGAGCGTTTCCGCATTTTCATGAACAACGCGCCCACGGTCTCCATGATCAAGGATGAAGAAGGACGCCTGGT
>WBZP01003393.1_pt1 | contig 17308 bp, 17 predicted proteins | sample 5204301 | NCBI WGS metagenome assembly WBZP01 (sample SAMN12412401, study PRJNA552823) | activated sludge metagenome | isolation source: activated sludge from nitrification reactor of wastewater treatment plant... | place: USA: Pennsylvania | collected 2017 | reverse complement strand
CCGGCATGAACGAGCACGTTGGTCTTGTGAACCATCGTGACCTTCTTGTGCCGACGATTCGCTCGAGCGAAGGCATCCCTCACGATGCGCTCGACACCGAATGCCGTGTTGATGCTCTCCTCGGTGGCCACCTCATGCGGCGTGCCCTGGCGCAGGTTGCCGCCGGCGCCGGCATAGGGCCCCTCAGTACCCTCGCGGCAGACCACGAAGTCGATCTCGTCGGGGCCCTTGCCGGCCAACGGACCAGTCACGCCGCGGAACAGCTTCACCGGCCGCAGGTTCACATGGTGGTCAAGAGCGAAGCGCAATCGCAGCAGAAGCCCACGCTCCAGCACACCGGGCGGGACCGAAGGGTCGCCCACTGCGCCCAGCAGGATCGCGTCGTGACCACGCAGTTCCTCGAGCACCGAATCCGGCAGCGTCTCACCTGTCGCGAGATACCGCTGGGCGCCGAGGTCATAGGTCGTCGCAGTGAACGAGTCCTGCGCGGATCCGGACACGGCATCGAGCACCTTGAGTGCCTCCGTTGTGACCTCACCGCCGATGCCGTCGCCGGGGATGACTGCCAGGTTGTACGTCGATGCCATGGGGAGAAGTCTAAGGTTCGCCTCGGCGTCATCGAGTCGGGCCAGCGCACAAGGTCAGCGGCCGGGACCTCGGGGGGATCGAGGCCGGGCGCCCAGCCGCGATGAGCCGGACTCGTGGTCCAAGAGCCACTGCTTGATGGGGAGGCCGTAGCCATAGCCGCCCAGACCACCGTCGGCGGCGATCACCCGATGACACGGCACGAAAGGGGCCACATGGTTGGCACCGCATGCCGACCCCACCGCCCGAGCCGCCCGGGGGCGCCCGATCACGTCTGCCATCTCGCCGTAGCTGATGGGTTCACCCGGCGGGATCCGTCGCAAGGCCTCCCACACTTCGGTGCGTACAGCGCTGCCGTTCTGGCGCACCGGCACCGTATCCAGAGCAGCGAGGTGGCCGTCCAAGTAGGCCTCCCACGCTTCTCGGATCGCCGGCAACTCCCCCGGCTCCGGATCTGCTCCGGGGGGGAGGATAGCCACGATTCGCTCCACCGGACCAAATCCCGCCGCGACCACGTCACCCTGGTCGGCGATGACGACCAGTTGGTCGGGGCCACCCGTCAATACGTCGATGATCACGATGCCTCCTTCGTAGGGACCGGCCCCTCGCCGGTGGGTGAACTGACAACGTATGGACTGCCGGCCGGCCCCTGGGACGAAGCCCCGGCCTCATCCAGGTCGACCCTGCCGGGAACCGGATCGGTCGCAGCAACCCACACGTGATGTGCCAGGTAGGACCGCCAGGGTGATACGTCGGCCGGATCCAGGCCGGAGAAGCGGCCCCCGGGTGCGATCGCGCGGCGCAGGATCAGATCACCTTGCGGCCAAACGTCCGGATCGCCCAGTGCCCGCATGCGCACATCAGCAAGCGTCCAGGGTCCGACGCCCTTGATGGCGGCAAGGGCCGCCAAGGTCGCCCCACGGTCAGCATGGGGCCCCAGAACGATCCGACCTTCGGCGACCTCCGTCGCGATGGCCGTCAGGGTCCGCGCCCGGGCCTTCGGGAGGCCGAGCGCCTGCGCGAGCGCATCAGGGTCAGTGGCAGACAGCACCGCTGGGCTCGGAAAGCGCGTGCCGTCGCCCACGTATGAAGCCAACCGTGCGTTCTGTGTGGCTGCAGCCTTGACGCTCACCTGTTGACTCACGACGGTGGACACCACTGAGCGGAACGGGTCAAGGGCGCCTATCACCCGCATTCCCGGCCGGGCACGGACGGTCTCTCCGAGTTGCCCGTGCCGGGAGAGTTGGTCGTCGATCTGTGCTGGCGAGGCGTCCAGGTCGAGCCAACGCCGGATCGCGGAGATACGGGTTGGGACGCCTCGGATATCGGCCCCGGGAGGCAAACCGATGTCCACCATGACCGAACGCTCATCGAATCGCGCCTCGATGAGGCTCCCATCCACAGTGGTCGTTCGGATGGTCCTCGAGGTGACATCCACGTCATCCACCCCCGGGACCGCGTGGCGACCGAGCCACGCCAGGACAGGCGTTGTCGCGTAGGGCGGACGGAACTGCAGTCGGACTGTCACGTCGGTGACTGGCCGGGCAATGCGGTCATCCGAGGCCGGCGAGCGCCGCAGTTGGCTGGGAGTCGCGTCGAACTGCTCCTTGATGACGTCATTGAACTGCCGCACAGTACGGAACCCAGCGGCATAGGCGACATCGGCGAGCCGCAAGTCCGTGTGCTCCAGAAGCAGTCGCGCCATCTGGGCCCGCCGTGTGCGGGCCAGTTGACCGGCCGTGGTGCCAAGCTCCGAGACCAGGGCCCGGTTCAGGTGACGGTCGGTGACGTGAAGCCGGCGACTCAGAGCCCGGATGCCTTCTTCGTCAGCGGCCCCTGAGCCAATCAACCGCAGGGCCCGGGCAACCAGGTCGCTGCGGTGGTCCCATTCACGTGAACCCGGCAGCGAGTCCGGGCGGCAACGTCGACAAGCACGCAGCCCCGATGCCGCTGCCGCGGCCGCGGACCGGTAGAACCGAACGTTGCGCCGGTGCGGGGTGCGTGCCGGACAGATGGGCCGGCAATAGATGCCGGTCGTGAGAACTCCGACAAAGAAGCGTCCATCGAACCTGGCGTCCCGGGCTGTGAGCGCCCGGTAGCAGACGTCGTCATCAAGTGACATGCCGATAGTGTGCGGGACGCAGCGACAACCGACCTAGCGGAAAACGGACATCGCAGTGAGCCATGGATCAATCCGGCCGGTCGGTCGGGATCCCGAGGACAGGTTCGTGGTCATCATGAAGGACGGCGCCTTCAACAGGACACGCCGTTGGGATGACGACGGCCGCATCGGTCCGGACCCCAGGTCTCTTTTCACTCAGATCTGCCGTGCTGGATGGACCCACTCGCTTGTCGCTGGTACCTTCGTAGGGATGTTCGCTGGCCTGCTTCTTCGCAGCCGCGGCGAGGCCTGATCCGACTGGCTTCCTCGCCGCGGAGTCTCTGCCTGCCGGTCTCCCCACCGTTCGAGAAGGCTCAGATCTCATGACCAGCACCCACGACCACCGCAATCCACAGCAGCCGTCGACCATGCCGTTCCGGCGTTACGACGCTTTTACCCCCATCGACCTGCACGACCGCGTGTGGCCGACCACGACCATCGCTGCGGCCCCACGCTGGTGTGCCGTCGACCTGCGCGACGGTAACCAGGCACTCATCGATCCGATGACCCCGGACCGCAAACGGCGGATGTTCGACCTGCTGGTGAGCATGGGCTACAAGGAGATCGAGGTCGGTTTCCCCTCGGCCTCGCAAACCGACTTCGACTTCGTACGCAGCCTGATCGAAGAGGACGCGATCCCCGACGATGTCGTGATCCAGGTGCTGACACAGTCCCGCGAGCACCTGATCGAGCGTACGTTCGAGTCGATCGAGGGCGCCAAGCAGGCCATCGTCCACCTCTACAACTCCACGTCCATCTTGCAGCGTCGGGTTGTGTTCGGACTGGACCGCGAGGGGATCATCGACATCGCCGTCCACGGGGCACAACTATGTGCCAAGTACGCAGAGAACACCGACACGGAGATCTTCTTCGAGTACTCACCGGAGTCCTACACGGGCACCGAACTGGACTTCGCGCTCGAGGTCTGTAACCGCGTCACCGATGTGTGGGAACCGACGCCCGAGCGCAAGGTGATCCTGAACCTGCCTGCGACGGTCGAGATGGCCACACCCAACGTGTACGCGGACTCGATCGAATGGATGAGCCGCAACCTGAACCGGCGCGATTCGGTGGTGCTGAGCCTGCACCCGCACAACGACCGCGGTACGGCTGTGGCGGCCGCCGAACTGGGTTACATGGCGGGTGCCGACCGGATCGAGGGTTGCCTGTTCGGCAACGGTGAGCGCACCGGCAACGTGTGCTTGGTGACACTGGGCATGAATCTGTTCAGCCAGGGCATAGACCCACAGATCGACTTCAGCGACATCGACGACATCCGCCGCACCGTGGAGTACTGCAATCAACTGCCGGTCAACGAACGCCATCCCTACGGCGGCGATCTGGTCTACACGGCGTTCAGCGGATCGCACCAAGACGCCATCAACAAGGGCCTGACGGCAATGGCCGTCGACGCTGCCGCGGCAGGAGTCGACGTGGACGACTTCCGCTGGGAGGTCCCCTACCTGCCGATCGACCCCAAGGACGTGGGCCGCACGTACGAGGCCGTGATCCGGGTGAACAGCCAGTCCGGCAAGGGCGGCGTCGCCTACATCATGCGAACCGAGAACAAGCTGGATCTGCCACGCCGGCTGCAGATCGAGTTCAGCCAGGTCATCCAGCACCACACCGACGACGAGGGCGGCGAAGTGCTGCCCGAGCAGATGTGGCGGATCTTCACCGACGAGTACCTGCCGAACCCAGATGCCCCATGGGGCCGATTGGCGCTGGTGAGCGTCAACCAGGACTCAGCAGTCGGCGGCGAGACCACGGTGTCCGCGGTGCTGACCGATGCAGGGCGCCAGATCCATCTGACCGGCCACGGCAACGGGCCGATCGCCGCGTTCTGCAACGCGTTGTCCAACCATGGGATCGACGTGCGCGTGCTCGACTACGCCGAGCACGCGATGTCCTCCGGCGGTGACGCCAATGCTGCCTCCTATCTGGAGTGCGCGATCGGCGACCGAGTGCTGTGGGGCGTCGGCATCGATCCCTCGATCGTGACGTCCTCGCTCAAAGCGATCGTGTCAGCGGTGAACCGCGCACAGCGGTGATCGACCGAGGCGCGCCGACGAGGTGGAGCCGAGCGGAGCGAGGATCCGCCGAGGAGCAAGCCGAGCGGCGATACCCGCCATCCGACTCGTTGGTGATCGCTGCGGGCAGGCGGGCACGGCCGCCAACGCGCGTCAGGCTCTCGCGGGCCACAGGTCGACATCGAGTGCCTCTTCGAGGTTGGCGATGGTGCCCAGGTCCGGGACAACCTTGCCCGTGACCAGTCGGGACAGGCTTGTCGGGTCGATTCCGGCTGGGATCGCCACAGCGCGCAGGGACAGACCTCGCTCGGTCATGACGCTCTGCAGCCGTGTGACCAGCCGACCGGTCACGACCGCGTACCTGGGCGCCCCGGCTACAAACGGCCCCGAGGGCCATTCACCGTGCTCGCCGACGAACGATACGGGCGGAAGATACGCACGGGCTGCCATGCCTTGAGTCTGGCGCACCTCGGGCGACTTGGTGGCTGTGTTCGGACCGACGGTCAGCCTCCCGCCTCGATCGGAACCGATAGCCCGGTTCCCTTGGAGGCGTGACCCGGATACTGTGTCCGGGACCACCTGGAGGCCACGTGTCGGAACATCTCAGGCTCACTTTTCCCGAAGAGCGCGTCACCCAGCCCGTCATCTATCACTTGGTCAAGGACTTCGATGTGGTGCCGAACATCCGGCGCGCAGCGATCGAGAACCACTTCGGCTGGCTCGTGCTCGAACTCGAAGGCGATCCGGAACGGATCCAGGCCGCCAAGGTGTACCTGGGGGAACAGGGCATCGAGGTCGACAGCGCCGAAGGCGACATAGTCGCCGGCTGACACTGCTCACACAGGCAGGGCGCGCACCCTGTTGTTGCGGGGGTTGTGTTCGAGTTCAACGAGACCCAACTGCTCCAGCAGGGGCGGCAGGTACATCCCGAAGCGGCCGCGATAGCCCTTTCGCATGCCATACCAGCCCCCAACTGGGTTGTCCTCCGCGCGACCCCACTCCTCCACCGTGCCCTGCGCGGGTTCCTTCTTCTCGTCAGTCGCCCCCAGCGGGAGCCAGTCGCCACGGGCGAGCAACATGGCGTGCAGATCTTCGATGGCCCTGGCCTGGTACCGAAGCGTCGTGGAACCGACCTGACAGACAAGGACCGGTGGATCTGCCGAATCGTCGCGGTACATCGTGTACTCGGAACTGCCCGGCGCTGTGGTCAACTGCCACGGATCGTCGGGGGTGCCACTTCCTGCCATCGATCTTCCCTTCCCTTGTTCTCGTTGTGTCGGACCGCGGCGACGAGGTGTCGTGATCCGCGAAGGTGCTACTGAGCGTCGCTGATCGCCTGAATGATCTCCAGCGAATGCAGACTGTCCAGCGGATCCACCGGGACGGGACCGTTGCCTCGCATGTGGGCGGTCATGAGCCGGTAGAACTCGGGATAGTCGCCAGGGCGAGTGGGAACGGGACGTCGTTCGTCCCCCGCGCTCAGTCGACCCCAGTCTGATTCGGTATCGGCGCCCCAGCCCGGGCCGCCCGGCGTCTCACCCGCCCTGAGCGCAGCCTCTTGTGGATCGAGTCCGTCCTTGACGAACGCCGCCTGGGTTCCCAGGACGCGGAACCGAGGGCCGGGGGCTGCGGCCACATGACTGACCGACAGATGAGAGACAGCGCCCGAGTCGTGCTGCAGCTCCACGAATGCGTCGTCGGGCACCAGCGCGTGCTTGCGCACCGCGCGCACCCATCCCCCGATCTCAGTGACAGGTCCGAGCAACTGGATCGCCTGATCGATGACGTGGGGTCCCAGATCGAAGAGGACTCCGCTGCCGGGGGCCTCCTGTTCTTTCCACACCTGGGTCACCTGCGGGCGCCATCGTTCGAATCGCGACTCGAACCGATGGATCCTGCCCAGTTCGCCGGAATCGTTGAGCGCGCGGACGGTCAAGAAATCGCCGTCCCAGCGCCGGTTCTGAAAGCAGGTCAGAGAGGCTCCTTCAGCCTGAGCATGCGCGATGAGTTCTGCCCCGGCACGCACGTCCGTTGCCAAGGGCTTGTCGACGACCACGGAGAGGCCGCCTGACATCAGTTGCTCGGCAAGGGGCGCGTGGGTCGGGTTGGGCGTCGCCACCACCGCGACCTCGACGCCGAGATCCGCCAGGGCGGCGATGTCCGGCACGACGGTCGCGTTCGGGAAGCGCTGAGCCACCGCTTCGCGTGATGCCTGCGAGCGTGCCACCACAGCGGTGAGTTCGGCCCCCTTCGTCGTCGCGATGATCGGCGCGTGGAAGACCGAACCCGCCAGGCCGTAACCGACCACTCCGTAGCGAACTGCGTCCATGGGTCCACCTTGCCCAGTGGTATGTCCTGAGTCGACCCGTGGCCACCCCACCGACCGGACCCGGCCGACCTGAGTTCGCTCGCAGAACTGGCGCGGAGGCAGTGAACCGGGGCACAGATGCCCCAGTTCCTCAGCGCCCGCCCCTTTTGTGCAGTCGGGTCACAGGATGGGGGGACCGGCGGGGGGTTCCCACTGCGGTGGCGGTGACGTTGCCGGGGGAACCTGCGCCGGGGGAACCTGCGCCGGGGGAACCTGCGCCGGGGGAACCTGCGCCAGGGCGGCGGGGACTGATGGCCGTGGGAGTGCCGTGTGTGCGGCGCGGATCCGTTCGACGGCGTTGTCCGCCGCCTGCTGATCTCCCACGCGCACAGCGACTGCCAGGTCGGCCTGCGCTCGCTGTAGCGACGCCATGGCGCGCTTGGCCGGACGTCCGCCGATGCGTTTGGCGGCCTTGCGAGCACGCTTGCGCCCCTTGCCTGTGGATAGCGCCTGTTGTTCGCCCGGCGAACACAACCAGTCGGGCACAAGGGCCAGACCCTCGCTGAAGAACGCGGCATCGCGCTGTCGGGCGATCCGTAGACCCACGATGAGGATTCCGAATGTGAACGCGCCCTTGACCAGCACGGACCCCAGGAAGCTGAGATCGTCGATCAGCAGCGGCGAGTTCCAGAACCAGTGCGCCGCGTATGCGCCGACGAACGCCAACAGCGCCACCCCGATCCGCCGCCACATACTGCGGTCTGTCGAGGTGACCAGGTAGCCGATGCCGAGTCCGACGATTCCGGTGTAGACGGCATGTGAGAACGGTCCGGCGATCAGTCCCCGGATGATGAACATCTGCAACAACGGCGCCAGACTCGGGTCGTCCTCGATCGCACTGACATTCATGGTGTAGCCGAAGTTCTCGACCACCTGGAACCCCAACCCGACTACAGCGCCGATCACGAAACCGTCCAGTGCGGTGCGGGGACGGCGCGGGCTGACCATGAGGATCAGGAGCACCCCGAGGCCCTTTGCGATCTCCTCGGTCGTAGGACCAGCAATGGCCGCTCCCCACTCCTGAGCTGCGACGACGCCGCCCTGCACCGTCACCAGGTCGAAGATCGCACCGTTGGCGATCAGCGCCATACCGGCCGCGATGAACCCACCCCACAGGAAAGCCGCTACCAGCGAGATCCACGGTTCACGCTCGAAGAAGTCGATCCGCCGGATGATGATCAGGAACGGAATCGTGTACAGCGCCCACACCACGGCCGATGACGCAGCCAGGATCGGCGACACCTCGGTGGAGATCAGCAGGTTCTGCAGTGAGGCCACCATGGGAACGAGGCAGATCAGGATCGTGACAACCAGGATCCAGCGGCGCGAGCCACCGGTGGTCAGTGGCGCCCGCGACACCGTCCGCCGCGGAGCTGCGGCGCTGGCGGGGGCAGGGGCTGGGGCGGTCATGGCGCCCGCTTGATCCGGACTGACGTGATCATGTCGGAGATCTCGCTGATCAGCGCCGATGACGCCACTGGATCCCCGATCACAGGCACCAGCGCTGCGACTGAGCCGTCGCGCGACACAATCGCAGCGAACATCCCCGCCTGGTTGGTGCCGGTCACCATGACCGCCAGGCCCTGGTCGCCGGTGGGTGTCTCGAAGGCGACCGGCTCGTAGTCGGGCACGAAGCTGCCGTCGAACTGCTCCAGCATCAGATCCAGGTACTGCTGCGGATCGGTGCCTTGATCGGCTGGCACGGTGACCAGTCCGAGAACTACGCCCTCCTTGGTCAGCAACTGCTCGGACGATTGCTCTGGATCGGTGTTGGCCAGAACCTCCCAGCCCGGTTGGGGTTGCAGACTCACTCTGCCATCGGTGATCGCTCCATTGGGAGTCGTCACCTCGGACACCTGACCCGCCACCGCCGGAAGCGCGAAGCACAGCAGAACGGTGATGATCACACCGAGCACCAGCGCAACGGCCACGAATTGGCCGCTCAGGGTGTCCTCCGGGTCCGCCACCGAAACCGGATCGGGTTGGGTCACCCCGGCCGGCCCACGGCGTCGGCGACGGTTCTCCAAGGATCCGCCTGCTCAAGCTCCAGCGAGAGTTCCAGCAGCAGCCGTTCCTGCCCGACATCGGCCGCCAGGTGGACGCCCAGAGGCAGTCCCGAAGCACTTGTACCCATGGGCAGGCTGATCGCCGGGGCGCCGGCGATGTTGTGCAACGGCGTCAACGACACGTAGCGCAACAACCGAACCAGATGTGTTCGCGCATCGACCAGCGGACCGAGGTAGCCGATGGGCGGCGGCTCGTGGGCCAGTACCGGGGACAGGATCACGTCGAAGTCTCGGAACGGCGCGGAGTACTGTGCCCCGAACCGGCGCAGTCGCCGGATGGACCCGGGCAGCCGTTCCGCGGATACGGTGAATATCTTGGCCAGTTCCAGCGTGAACGGCTCCAGCAACTCCGGTCTGAACGGCTCTCCGAACAGGCGACCACCGAACCGCTTGATGCTGAACGACAGGAAACCCCAATAGCGCAGGAAGTCGACACCGACCTGCTCGCCATAAGGAAAATCGATCCTGTCGACGTGATGTCCCAGCGATTCGCACACAGCGCCCGCATCCAGCACGGCCGAGGCCACCTCGGGGCTGGTGGGCAGCCGAGGATGCCCGTCGGTCATCACGGCGACACGCAACCGGCGCTCGCTCGGCCGTGTCACGTGGCCGACCGCGGGCAGGTTCGGATTGCGGTACAACTGCTCTGCCTGCGCGAAGTAGTACGCCGTGTCCCTGACGCTGCGTGTCACGACACCTTGCACCACGACGTTGACCGGGAGTTTCTCCAACTCCGGGATGTCGGCGATCCGACCCCGGCTCGGCTTGAGTCCCACCAGGCCACAGCACGACGCCGGGATACGGATGGATCCACCGCCATCGTTGGCATGGGCGATGGGCACGACCCCGGCAGCGACCATGGCCGCCGACCCGCCCGACGAGCCGCCGACGCTGCGTGAGGTGTTCCACGGGTTGCGGGTGGGGCCGGACAACATCGATTCGGTAGTCGACGTCAATCCGAACTCGGGCAGCGTGGTCTTGCCCAACGGCGTTGTCCCCAAGTCGAGGAACTGTTGGGTCCAGGGCGACGAGATCGACGCGGGAACATCGGTGGTGGCTCGCGAACCCTGCCGCGTCGGCAGGCCGGCCAACATCTCGTTGTCCTTGACGAATGTCGGGATTCCCGCGAAGGGAGCTCCGGTTCCGGGGCCGGTCCATGAGCCGGCGGCCGTCGGCTCGTCGACGAACGACACCACGGCATTCAGGCGGTCGTCAGCCACCTGGGCTCGCTGCCGAGCTGCATCGACCAGTTCCTGCGCGGACACCTCTCGGCGAGCCAAGCGACCCAGGAGATCCACGACATCGGAGTTGCCCAAGGCGTCGTCGCCGAAGGTGCTGACCTGGCGCGACGTGACCGCTGCCGGCGAATCGGTGGTCATCGCGGGTACTGTCCCGTGCGATTCCAGTTCAGCCGGATCAGCCGGTCCACGATGCTGGGATCGGCGTCCTGGTAGTAGTCGACAATCGCGATGTTCGTGGGTTGGCTCTGGTTGGTCCACGTGCGCATGTAGCCCGCGACGTCGTCGTTCGCCAGACCGGCCAGCGCCTCGAGCGAGCAGTTGTCACCCTTGTCGTTGAACACACAGTCGGCATACGCGGTGGGGCTGGGAGTCAACTGCACCTGGTTGACGAACAACCCGCACCAGTAGATGTCTTCGGCGTCGGTGCACTGGTCCCCGTCCAACCGGTCGATGCGCTCGGCCAGGTAGCCGTCGTTGTCCGTCTTGCTGATGGACGGGACATCGGTGTTGGGCCAGGGACTGCTGATGACCTTGTCGCGGTCGAAATAGCAGTCCGACGAGGCAACGGCTGGGTCCATGAGCACCAAGAGATTGCGCCCCGCCTTCCATGCATCGCCGATGGAGAGGGTGTTCACCACCTTGCCGGCATCGGCGCCCACGATCCGCTTGCTCCAAGCGGCATCGCACACGGTGCCCGTACCGTCGCTGTCCAACGTTCGCAGGTATCCCTGCAAGGCCGCGCTGTAGTAGCTGCTCAGCGCCGGATCGGTGGGCTGATCCAGGTGCTGGAAGTCGAGGACGATCTGCTCCTTGGGATGGCTGTCGGCGAAATCGAGCACCTGACTCAGCCCGCGGGCCAGTGGTTGCGAAACGAAGTTGTGTTGGAGAACCAACGGCACAGACAACGGGTCCTTCGCGGGGGGCTTCGGCGCGCTGATCACCTTGCTGGCAGGAACGCCCACCCGCAGATCCAGGTAGCGGACCCCACCTCGCAACTGAGCTCCCAGGTTCTGACTCTGGGCCTTGGCAAGTTCCGCCGCCACACAGGGGTTCCTCTCCGCCGCCAGTGTGAACACAGGACTCGCTCCCGCGATGACCTCGAGTTGGCAGGGGGCTTGATCGTCGATCAGCCCGGCACCGGAGTCATGGGTTCCGGGGATGAGCATCTGAGGCAGAGTCGCGTCCTTGGCCTGCTTGAAGGCGACCTGCATCCAGTCCGCGGTGGGACAGGACAGATGCTTCCACTTAGAGTCCCGGAACAGACGCCAGGCCACGAGCTTCTGCGCGAACCCGGGCGACTTCGCCGCCGTCGAGTTGAACTGGCGTCCGCCGTACTTGCTCCAGCGCTTGCCAGTGAGCTGGTAGGCACCGGTTCCGATGCCGGTCACGAGGCGGAAGTTGCTGCCCGATCGACACACTCGACTGTTGACGGCCTGGTTGGTCTGCGACCAACTGTCGGCCTTCGCGATCTGTGTGAGTTCCTTCTTACTCAGGTCGAACTTGTCGATCTGACGCTGCGATGGCGGGTTGCTCATCGCGACTGCGGGCACTTCGGCCTGCTGGGAGGTCGGGCCAGAAGCCGCGGCTCCCGTGGGAGCCCCCGCCAGCGGCAGGGCCAGGGCGGCTGCGACAGCAGCCACAAGAACAGGACGGACGGGCATGTGGGTCTCCTCGCGACACCGGTGCGTCCACGCTAGTCCGCCGAACCCGCCCATTCCCGCCGAAGTCAGAACAAGCTTCAGTTAGCCGCCCGCAACACGGCCTGAAGGGAGTCATCCGTCAACGGGCCCCGTACCCAGGTGGCCACGTCACCGGAACGATCGACAACAGCAACAAGGACGGTGCTCTCGTCGGTCTCGCCGAAGGCCCGAAGGAACGCCGCAACGTCTGTGTAAGCCGTCCAGGTACGGGCGTTGACGTCGGCGTCGGCGATCCCCGACGCCATGCCGCCGTCGATCACCGCGCGCGCCGGGGACCATCGCCTCTTGAGCACCGGGACCTCGATCACAGCTGTCGCAGGGTCGGTCAGACCCCGGGGCGTCGCCGGTATGCCGTGCTGCACCAGCGCAACGATCCACTCATCGACGATCGATTGATGCCACTGACGGAACGCGGCGATCACCACCGTCTGCGTCGCCGGCAACTGTTCGGGAAGCTGGAAGACGGGGCCGGACAACGCCCGAGCCTGAACCGTCGGGAAGGTCACCACTTCCCCACCGTCGCACTGATACGGGATGGGCACAATGTGGACCCTCGCTCACCGATGCTCTCGGCTGCCGACATCGGCGCGAGTGGATCGCGACGTTCTCGGTATCCTGCGCATGACCCCAACTCTGGAGCTTCGTATGTCCGAACAACCGGCCCCGCAGCTGTCCATGGGGGTGTTCGGCCACTCAGCCAAGGAGAACGAACTCAGGCTCCCGATCCATCCACGGCACTTCGACCGGATCGATCCCGACCTGCAAGCCGCGATCTGGCTCGAACATGGGTACGGGCATTCCTACGGCGTCAGCGACAGTGACCTGGCCCCTCTGGTGGCGGGATTCCTGAGCCCGGCGGAACTTGTGGCCCGGACTGACGTACTGCTGCAACCCAAGCCGACCCTGACGGACGTGAAGGCCATGCGCGAAGGGCAGACCCTGTGGGGCTGGCCGCACTGCGTGCAGGATCCGGAACTGACTCAGCTGGCGATCGACAAACGCCTGACACTCATCGCCTGGGAGGCCATGAATCACTGGACCTCCGAGGGCAGATTCATCGTGCATGTGTTCCAGATGAACAACGAGATCGCCGGGTACGCCTCGGTGCTGCATGCCATGACCCTGCGCGGGTTCACAGGCGCATACGGGCGCCGGCGGCGGGCTGTGCTGATCGGCTTCGGCAACGCCGCACGAGGAGCCGCCAACGCGTTGCGGGGCCTGGGCATCAACGAAGTGGTGGCGCTGACGATGCGCGACGTGAACATGGTGGCTGCTCACATGCCGAATGTGACGCTGGGCGGCTTGGAGCGTCGCGACGACGATCCGTCACTGACACTGACGCTGAAAGGATCCGGACCGATTCCCACCGCGGAGTTCCTGTCCGGCTACGACGTCATCGTCAACTGCGTGCTTCAGGACACCGACAGACCATTGATGTTCCTGAGTGATGCCGACGTACCCCAGCTCAGCCCCGGAACCCTGATCGTTGACGTCTCGTGCGATGCCGGAATGGGCTTCTCGTTCGCCAAGCCGACCACGTTCGACGACCCGGTGTTCGAAGTGGCCGGCGGCCGCCACGTCTACTACTACGGAGTCGACCACAGCCCCTCATACCTGTGGGAGTCAGCCACGTGGGAGAACAGCGAGGCTTTGATACCCCACATCCGGTCGGTCCTCGGCGGAGCAGCGGGAGGACCCGACGGGGCGGGGTGGGATTCCAGCATGACGATCCAACGTGCCATCGAGATCCGCGAGGGGATCGTGCAGAACCCAAAGATCCTGTCCTTCCAGAACCGCGGCCCCGCTTTCCCTTACCCGATCCGGACGTGAGCGCAGCCCGCCAGAGGGCTGCGAGCCTGCCGTGACGACGTAACCTGAGCAGGTGACCGATGACCCCAGGCCCCGGCTGAGACCGGGGTTCGACACCGAGGCGATTCCTGCGGTGTCCGAGGATCAGTCGGCCGGTAGCGGCCGCAAGATGGCCTTGATGATCGTGGGTCAGATCTTGGCCGCGCTGTCCCTGATCTCCTGGCTCGTGGTGGCGATCGTCACCACCGTGGCAGTCTCGACCGAAAGCACCCCGGGCGCCTGGATCTTTGGCGCCCTGGTCTGGGCCTATCCCATCTGGCCGGTCGGATTCAGCATCGCCGCCTGGGTCTACTGGAGGCGAGGCCGCTGGTCCTGGGCCGCGATGCTGATGGCGTTGGCGTTCCTTCCCGCCGCCCTCCTGCTGATACTCGTGGCGCTGTCGGCCATCTGACGGGGATCCGCATCAGCGCCTTGCTCAGGCCTGACCACCAGTGCCAGGTCGGATCGCAGGCGAGGGCAGATGTCGCTGAGCCCACACCGCGGCCTGCACGCGGTCCGTGACCCCGAGCAGCCCATAGATCGTGGTCAGGTGGGACTTGACCGTCTTCTCGGAAATCCCCATCCGGCGAGCGATCAGTCTGTTCGACAGGCCCTCGGCAACCAACGACAGGACCTCAGTCTGCTTGCTGGTCAAACTCACGTCGGTCTGTGGTGCCGGGTCGCGCCGCTGCGCCTCGACCAGCGACCGCGCGACCCGGGGATCCAGCGGGGAACCGCCACTGGCGGCCGCTACGACACCGGCCACGACATCAGCGGCGGCGCTGTCCTTCATCAGGTATCCCACCGCACCGGCCTCGAGGCTGTCCATCACCTTGCGACTGTCTGCGAACGTCGTCAGGATCACCACGGCAACCTCGGGAGCGCGTTCGTAGAGGAGCCGAGTCGCGGACACGCCGTCCAAGACAGGCATCGAGATATCCATCAGCACGACGTCAGCCCGTTGATCGACCGCCAGTTCCACGGCTTGTGCGCCGTTCGCAGCCTGGCCCACCACCTCGATGTCCGACCGGGTCTGCATCAACATGACCAGACCATCACGCATGATGGCGTGATCATCGGCGACGACAACGCGGATCATCGGCCTGGCACCTCGAATGTCACGCAAGTTCCCTTCCCAGGGCCGGAATCGAGCACAAAGCGACCATCGACCGATTGAGCCAGATCCCGCAGCAGGGCGACTCCGAAGTGGCCCGGCGGGATTTCCGCTGGGTCGAATCCGGAGCCATCGTCGCGAACCGTGAGGACAGCTCCACCGCCGATGCGCGGGGCGACGGACATCTCCACGTGCGTGGCACCGGAATGTCGCGCCACGTTCTGTAGCGATTCCCGCGCCGCCCGATACACCGCTGCCTGTTGGACGTCGTCCAGATCGATGGGGTCGGGCATGGCCAAACTTCCCTGTATGGCCGGAGGCAGACTGGAAAGAAGGTCGGTCAGCGCGGAGTTCAGACCCGCCTCGCTGAGCGACTGCGGATAGATATCCACTAATAGCGTGCGCAGACTTCGCACTGCGCCCCGCGTGGCGGTGGCCGTGCGATCGAGTGTGCCGCTGACGGCCGGATCGTCGGTCTGGTCCGACAACGCGGCCAATGCATACGTGACTCCGGCCAGATCCTGCACCACCCCATCATGCAGGTCCGCGGCGATCCGGCGCCGTTCGGTCTCTGACGAATCGAGAGCGCGATGCAGGAGTTGCTCCCGCTCGGCGCTCTCCTGTTGCAGCCGCCGTGCCATTCGCCAGGCCAGACCGATCAGGATTCCCGTCAACACGACGAGGGACCCCACCAACACGGGCGTGAACGCCGCCATGATCCGCTGCGCCGCCTGGTTGATCGCTGACTGGCTGGCATATACCTCGAAGAGATACCGGGTGCCGTTGCCGTCCTCGACCGGCAGGTAGACCTCCACCAGCTCGCCGAAGCCCTGCTCATAGCGGTTCTCGGGCTTGGTCAGGTCACTGACCTCGGCCTCGACACCACCCTCAGCCAAGATCTCGAGCTCTTCCGGGCCCAGCCCGAACTGCTGACCGATCAGGCGTGGCTCAGTGGCATACGCAATGATCCCGTCCTCGGTCCACAGGCGGATGGCCACGACAGGATCTGCGAGTAGCCGTTGCCTTGCCAGTCGGTCAAGTTGCGACAGCCCCACCGAGCGGGACAAGTCCGACCCTTCGAGTTGCGGCTCCACCGCAGCCCGGGCCATGACCTGCGCCAACTCGGTCGCGTCGCGCAGCGCCTCTTCTGCGGCGACCCGCTGGGCGATGACATACGACGCGACCGCCAGCAGAATCAGGGCGATGAATCCCGGAACCGCGAACTGGACCACCTCTCTGCCCACGGACGTGCGATCTGTTGCTGACGTGCTCACCATCTGATTGTTGATGCTTCGACAGGAGTGGGGCGGTTGATTGCTGTTCTTGCGCCCCGCGGCGGCCGGCAGACGACAGTCATGTGGCTCAGCGCCGGGGGCCTCAGATGGACAACGTGGCCAGACAGACCTCGCCGCTGCGCGCGTTCTGGGCGCGGGCGGTGACGCTGTCCGCGCCGGCTGTGCTCACGGTGCGGCGCTCGACGTCGAACGAACCGCTGGGCGCCACCGTCCGACGGTTGCCCTGCGCGAATTGCGCGCCATTGCGAGAGATCACATAGGACCACGTCTGGCCATTCCGGTTGGAGTCGACCTCGAATTCGACTTCCAGGCCGCCATCGCGCTCCTTCGCCTTGAGCTTCCAGTCGGAGCGGGCAGAGCAGTCGCCCGCGACTCGGACCTCGGCCCGGTTGTCGTCCTTGCTTGGGGTGGCCGAGGCGGCGCCCGCGGGGAGCAGCAGTGCTGCGCCCGCTGCCAGGGCAATGGCGGTGCTTGCGGTCGAGTTCATCCGACGATCTCCTTGCTGTGGATGATCACCAGCATCACGGGTGCACGGCGGTTCGACCATCGGACCAACGGCACCGCGGGTCTTAGGACCTCTCGTCGGACACCCCATCGGCGAGACCGGATGAGATTCTCATGGGACACCGCAGCTGGATCGGCCCGTGTCAGTCCGACGTTTCGGCCACGAACTCGGCCACGAGACGCAGCACCTCGTCGGCGTATCGCTCTTGTTTGGCGGGCCCGACCCCTGACACCCGGCCCAGCTCCGCGTGATCCTGCGGCCGCGCTTGAGCGATCTGGGCAAGCGTCGAGTTGGAGAACACCACGTAGGCCGGGACCTCGTCTGCGCGGGCGACCTCGAGCCTCCAAGCCTTGAGCCGCTGGTACAGCGCGTCCTCCCCCTCGGCAGGCACCGAG
>WBZP01003391.1_pt1 | contig 17312 bp, 13 predicted proteins | sample 5204301 | NCBI WGS metagenome assembly WBZP01 (sample SAMN12412401, study PRJNA552823) | activated sludge metagenome | isolation source: activated sludge from nitrification reactor of wastewater treatment plant... | place: USA: Pennsylvania | collected 2017 | reverse complement strand
CGGTCATAGGCGAAGTTCACGCACAACCGCCAGACAAGTGCCGTGAAATACGAGGTGAGCGCAATGCCGAACAGGATGGTCCGCGGTCGCGTGCGCCACAGGATGCGGTAGATGTAGCGCAGTGGCATCGTCACGATGAAGCCTGAAACGGCGGCGCTCAGGATCACCTGCTGGTAGCCCGGTTCCTTGTCGAAGAGCAGCGCGCCGAGGTACTGGGCGCATCCATAGGCGGTCCAGCCCGCCGCATGCAGGGACCAGAACAGGGCATTGCGTGGAATGTGCAGTCGGCCGAGGACCGGCACTTCGACGTTCATGGCCGTGACTTTAGGCGACTCCTGCCCTCCGCCGCATCCGTACGTCGCAGCAAAGGCACGCTTCGCCGCGCGGGAGCGGGCGATGGGCAACGGGCGGCGAGCTACGGGCGGCGGGCTACGGGCTCAGGGCCGCCCGTTCGCTCGGCTGCGCGAGGTCTTCGAGTGGCTGGGGCTTCTCGAGGAGGAAGCCCTGGGCGAAGTCGATGCCGATGGCCGACAGCCACTGGCGGCCCACCTGGGTGTCGACGCGTTTCGCGACACAGTGTACGCCGAGCACCTTCGCGGCTTGGGAGATCGCGATCACCACAGCCTGCGGAAGCTTTTCCTTGAGCGCCGCCGCGGTGAGCTTCGGATCGATCTTCACGAGCCGCACGGCTGGAGAAGCCAGGAATGGCAGTGCGTCCGAATGCAGCGAGAAGTCGTCGAGCACGATGAAGCAGCCGAGTTGTTCGCAGCGCTTGACGAAGCGTTCGGCGAAAGCGTGGTGCTCGACGAACGCGCGTTCCGGCACTTCGAAGCCGACGATCTCGGGCGACACCCGCGATTCGGCGAGATTGTTTGCGACGAAGGGCAGGAACTGGTCGTCCGTCAGCGTAGTGAGCGCGACGTTGACCGAAAAGCTGGCCGGCTCCCGCTCCCACACCTCCGAATGAGCCGCGAGCCAGCTGATCAGCTCGCCGGTGATGTAGCGGTCCATCGTGCTCGTCGTGCCCTGCGACGCAAGCATCTGCGCAACGGTGTCGCCCATGGCATCGGCTTCCGGGTGACTGCGGGCACGCAGCAGGACCTCGAAGCGGCGCGTGCGGCCGCCCGAGCGCAGTTTGTGCAGCTGCTGCACGTGCAGCGCCACTTCCCGGACAGTCGCCTGCGGTACGTAGAGAGTTGCATCGGGTGCCGGGTTGACGACCGGTGGGGCAGAAGGCGGGGTGGCGACTCGCGGCGCCGTACCTGCGTTGGGGTCGAGCAGCGTATCGAACGAGAACTCGAGCACCGCCATCGTTCCCTCCGGGGAGGCGGGTGCAGGGGGGGCGGGCACCGTCGCGGGCCGGGTCTCTGCGACCGGGGCTTGCGCGACAGGGCCCGCGAGAGTCGTGACAACGAGATCGGTGGCCATGTTCTCCGGCCGCGCGATCGGCTGCGTCTGCGTGATCGAAGTCGGGCGCAACACCACCGCCAGCCGTTGCAGGATGGAGCGCACTTCGGTGCCTCCAAGCCGTTCACCGCCACCGTTCTCGATCGACTTCGTATCCGCGATGACCATCGCGAGCCCGAGCACTTCGCCGTAGGGCGAGCGCGCGGGAAAGAAGACGGCACTGCGGCTGTCACCGAGATCGAAGTCGGCGTACTGGCGCTGCATTTCCAGGCCGAACGCGCCCATGGCCTCGAGCGCGGCGGAATGCTCGTCGGGGCCGAGCACGCCTTCACTGAGCCACAGCGCATCGCACTCGTCATTGTGGATGGACACCGAATGCACGCGCACCTGCCGCAGTGCCTCGCGCAGTTCCCGGCCGAGAATCTCCGGCGTGACGCGCTCGCGCTCGGCAGTGGCTGGCCGCTCGTTCTTTACCTTCTCGATTGGCCTGGCGCGCCCGAATTTGAACATGTTCGCGATGGTCCCCGGATTCCCGACTCGGCACGGCCGTCGGCCGCGAAGGGGAGCGTCTCAGGAACGCGACGGAAGCGCCGTGATCGCGCTCGCGTTCTGTCATGCGCGCGCACGATCCGATTTGTCATATTCAGCGGTCGATAGAGGCCATGCCCTGCTCGGTGTAGCGCTGTCCGGCAGTTGGTTGCAGCGCGCCGAGCAAGGCGGTGTCTTCGGCCGTCAGTACGAGGTCGGCGGCCGCGGCATTGGACTCGAGATAGATACGCCGCTTCGTTCCCGGTATGGGCACGATGTCGGTTCCCTGATGCAGCAGCCAGGCGAGCGCGACTTGCGCAGGCGTTGCGCCATGGCGCGTGGCCACGCGAGTGAGGTCGCGCACGATCGCGAGATTGCGGTCGTAATTGCCGTCCAGGAAGCGTGGGTCGAGGCGCCGATAGTCGTTCGGACCCAGGGTTTCGGGGTCGGGCACGAGCCCGGTGAGAAAGCCGCGGCCGAGCGGGCTGTATGCCACGATGCCGATGCCGAGCGCGCGGCAGGTGCTGATGACCTCGCCCTCGAGGCTGCGCTCCCACAGCGAATATTCGCTCTGCAACGCGCTCAGCGGGTGCACGGCGTGCGCGCGTTTCAGGGTCGCTGCGCCCACTTCCGAAAGTCCCAGGTAGCGTACCTTGCCGGCGCGCACCTGCTCGGCCATCGCGCCGACCGTATCTTCGATCGGCACGCTGCGATCGATCCGGTGCTGGTACCACAGGTCGATGCAGTCGACGCCGAGTCGTTCGAGAGAGCCGTCGATCGCCCGGCACACGTGCTCGGGTCGACCGTCGACACCCGCAATCCTGCCATCCTCGATCCGGAAGCCGAATTTCGTCGCGATGATGGCGCGATCGCGTCGACCCTGCAGGGCGCGGCCGAGGAGCTGCTCGTTCACGAACGGGCCATAAACCTCGGCAGTGTCGAAGAAAGTCACGCCGATCTCGAGCGCGCGATGGATCGTCCTGATCGCCTCGGCCTCATCGACCGGGCCGTACATGTCGCCCATGCCGGCAACGCCCGCCATGCCCATCGTGCCGAGGCCAACGGCGGAGACTTCGAGCCCCTGTGTACCCAGCTTGCGTGCGTGCATACTACAGATGAAACAATAACACGGGTCGCGTGGGGGGAGAGTTCGTTCATGAGCACAATCTGGATGCCGGCGCAGATGGCGCTGTTCGCGAAGATCGTCGATCTCAATGGATTCTCGGCAGCGGCGCGCGCCTTGCGTGTGCCGAAGGCGGCGGCAAGCCGATCGATCGCGGAACTCGAGGCGGCGCTTGGCGTGCGCTTGCTCGAGCGCACGACACGACGCATCCACCTGACGCCCGTAGGGCGCCTCCTCTATCCGCACTGCCGCCGCATCGTCGATGAGGCCGATGCGGTGCGCGCCGCCGCGGCCATCACCGTCGCAGAGCGCGGCGGGCCACTGCGTGTCATGGCCGATCCAACGTACGGGCGCATGCTGCTCGCGCCGATCGTGCCGCGCTTTCTCGAGCGCTTCCCTGATGTTCCCCTCGATGTGATGCTGCAAGCGGCCAATCTCGCCGACGCCTCGCAATGGGACGTGGCCGTTCATGTGGGCAGGATCGACGATGCCCGTTTCGTGTGCCGCGAACTCGGGGCACCGCCCGCGGTGCTGTGCGCCACGCCAGCCTATTTGTCGGCGCAGGGCACGCCCGCGAAGCCAGCCGACTTGCGCAGCCACGCGCTGCTGACGCCCGCCACGGCGGGGCCCGAGTATCGGGTGCACTTGCACCGCGGCGCCTCGCAGCGGGAGGAAGTGAGCGTGCATCCGAAGCTCGCCGTCAATGACCCGGCGGTGCTGCACGCCTCGACAGCGGCAGGTCTTGGCATCGGACTGCTGCCGGAGTTTCTCTGCCGGCAGGGACTCGCCACGGGCAAGCTTGTGCGTGTGCTGGAAGGTTGGGCCCTGCCGCCCTCGATCCCGCTGTGTGCGATTTATCCGGCCACACTTGCGACCGACCGGCGGGTCCAGGCCTACGTCGAATTCCTTGCCGCCAACGTGATTCCGGCGCTTGCGACGTCTTAAACTCCCCGACGCGAGGAGGATCCGGAATGTATCGAGCACCCATCAAAGAACTGAGTTTCGTACTGAATGAGCTGACCGGCGCGGCGGCGCTCGACGGTTGCAGGAAGTATTCAGACTATTCTGCCGAACTTGCTCAATCTATCCTCGAAGAAGCCGGCAAATTCGCCGAAGAAGTGCTCGATCCACTCTATCGGGCAGGCGACACCCAGGGCGCGAAGTGGACACCGGAAGGCGTAGTCACGACGCCGGGGTTCAAGGCAGCCTACAAGGCCTTCGCTGAAGGCGGCTGGAATCAGCTTTCGAGCGATCCTGAGTATGGCGGGCAGGGTATGCCACGCATGCTCGGCACCGCAGTCGTCGAGTTGTGGGCGGGCTCCAATCTCGCGTTCAAGTTGTGCCCGATGCTGACGCAGGGCGCGATCGAGGCGCTCGACCTGCGCGGCAGCGAGGCGCAGAAGCAGCAGTACCTGCCGAAGATGGTGAGTGGTGAGTGGACCGGCACGATGGTGCTCACCGAGCCGCAGGCCGGATCTGATCTCAGCCAGATCAGGACGCGCGCAGCGCCGGCGGGCGATCACTATCGATTATTCGGCCAGAAGATCTTCATCACCTGGGGCGAGCACGACTTCACGTCGAACATCATTCACATGGTGCTTGCGCGCATCGACGGCGCGCCGTCCGGCACGCGGGGCATCTCGCTTTTCATCGTGCCGAAGTTTCTGGTCGGCGAGGATGGCGCGATCGGTGCGCGCAACGACGTGCGGTGCATTTCAATCGAACACAAGCTCGGTATCCATGCGAGCCCCACCTGCGTCATGCAATTCGGCGCGCAGGACGGTGCGGTCGGTCATCTCGTCGGCGAGGCGGGCCGCGGCCTCGAATACATGTTCGTCATGATGAACGCCGCGCGCCTCTCGGTCGGCCTCGAGGGCTATGCGGTCGCGGAGCGTGCGTTCCAGCAGGCCGCGGAGTGGGCGCGCACACGAGTCCAGGGGCGACCGCCGGTGAGCGCAGACAGCGGACCGGCGCCGATCATTCATCATCCCGATGTCAGGCGCATGCTGCTCACGATGAAGGCGAACACCGAAGCGATGCGCGCCCTCGCGATCTATGCAGCCGCGCAGCTCGATGTCGCGGCGGCGCACGCGGACGAAGCGAAACGCGCGGCGGCACAGGCGCGCGGTGACCTGCTGATTCCCGTGGTGAAGGCGTGGAGCACGGAAGGCGGCATCGAATCCGCATCGCTCGGCATCCAGGTGCACGGCGGCATGGGCTACATCGAAGAGACGGGCGCCGCGCAGGCGTACCGCGATGTGCGCATTACCGCGATTTATGAAGGTACGACCGGCATCCAGGCGAACGACCTCCTCGGCCGCAAGCTGGGCCGGGATCGCGGCGCTGCGATGGCGGCGCTCCTGGCCGATATTGCCCACGAGCTCGAAGCGATCACTGCGAGCGACCCGGCGGTGCAGGCTGCCAGGCACCGCGCGCTCGAAGGTGTCGCGGAGCTGGCGCAGGCGACCAAGGCGCTGCTCGGCCAGCTCGGCAGTACGCAGGATCACGCGCTGGCCGTTGCGGTGCCGTACCTCAAGCTCACCGGCACGGTACTCGGCGGCTGGTTGCACGCGAAGTCAGCAGCCATCGCGGCGGACAAGCTCGCTGCGGGCAGTGCCGATGCGGACTTCTACCGCGGCAAGCTCGCGACCGCGCGCTTCTACGCCGAGCACATCCTGCCGACCGCCGAGGCCCTCGCGCGGGTGGTGCAGGGCGGCGGGGCGGCCGTCGCAGAGGTGGATGCAGCGCTCATCTGAAAGGCTGAAGACGCAAGTCATGAGCGGCGAATCGCGAAGTGCGGGGGTCATGGTCGTCACGGTCATGTCGGTGGTGGCGATGACAGGGTGCGTGAGTGTCGGCCCGCGCACCATCGTGCGGGACCGGTTCGATTACAGCACCACCATTGCCGAATCGTGGAAGCAGCAGACGCTGCTCAACATCGTCAAGCTCCGCTACATGGACCTGCCGATCTTTCTCGATGTCGGCCAGGTCGTGGCCGGCTACACCGTGGAAAGCAGTGGCTCGCTGGGCGCGGCGCTGACGCGCGGCGACACCCCGGACAACGACGTTGCGAGCGTGGGCGGAGCCGTGCGCTACACGGATCGCCCCACGATCACCTACTCGCCGCTCACGGGGGACAAGTTCCTGCGCGGCCTGATGGCGCCGATCCGTCCGGGTACGGTGTTCGCCTTGCTGCAATCGGGCTACGCCGCTGATTTCGTGCTGGCGCTCAGCCTCGAGTCGCTGAATGGACTGCACAATCCGGTCAGCGCGCAAGGCGGGCAACCTGCCACGGGCGTGCACGATTTCACGCGCGCGCTCGCGTTATTGCGTGATATCCAGCTCGCCGGTGCGCTCACCTTCCGCATGGAAGCCGGTGCGCATGGCGAGGAGTTGCTGGTGTTCTTCCGGCAGCGCGACATGTCATCGACCACGGCGGCCGGGATCGCCGAATTGCGCGCGCTCCTCGGAATAGGGGAGAACGATGGCCGGTACAGCCTGGTGTACTCACCGGTGCCGGGAGGCAAGGGCGAACTGGCCGTGCATACGCGTTCGATGCTCCAGATCCTGCTCGCGCTGGCTGGAACGGTGGACGTTCCGCAGCAACACATCTCGGAGCAGCGTGCCTCGGCCGTGCCGCGAGCGGACAGCGAGCAGATGCCGTTCATGGTGAAGAGTGGAGAGCACAGACCGCAGGACGCCTACGTGACAGTGTTCTATCGTGATCGCTGGTTCTGGATCGAGGACACGGACTATCAGTCGAAGCGCGCGTTCTCCTTCATCATGTTCCTCTTCACACTGTCCGAAGAGGGCGATGACAGGCGCCCGCCCGTGCTCACGATTCCAACGGGATGAGCGAGCCGGCATGAATCGCAGGGAATGGCTGGGTCGCGTGGCCGGCGTGGCAGCGGCAGTCGCCTCGAGCGGCGCCCTGCGAGCGGAGTCAACAGGTGCGGGATCGGAGCGAAGCGACATGATTACCCGCAAGATCCCGTCCACCGGCGAAGCGATTCCTGTCATCGGCCTCGGTACATCGGGTCCCTTTGAAGTGGGTGCTGACGCCGCCGCGCGCGCGCCGCTACGCGAAGTGATCGACGCGTTCTTCGAGGGTGGCGGGCGGCTGATCGACACCTCGCCCATGTATTCGACGGCCGAGCGCGTGCTCGGCGAGCTGCTGTCGCCCGCTCAGCAGAAGGACTGCTTCATGGCGACCAAGGTCTGGGCCTACGGCACCGGGGCCGGGATCTCGCAGATGAATGACTCGGCGCGGCTCCTGCAGCATCGGCCGCTCGACCTGATCCAGGTTCACAACCTGCGCGATCTTGCGGTGCAACTCGCAACGCTGCGGGCATGGAAAGCCGAGGGCAGGGTGCGCTACATCGGGGTGACGCACTACACGGTCGCGACGCACGGCGAGCTCGCGCGCGTGATCGAGCGGGAGAAGCCCGATTTCGTGCAGTTCAATTATTCGGCGTTGACGCGCGACGCCGAGAGCAGGCTATTGCCGCTCGCCGCCGATCGCGGGATCGCGGTGATCGTCAATCGCGCGTTCGAGGACGGCAGGATTTTTGCCCGGCTGAAGCACCTGCCGCTGCCCGCCTGGGCGGCCGACTTCGACGCGACGAGCTGGGCGCAGGTGCTGCTCAAGTACGTCATCGCGCACCCCGCCGTCACCTGCGTGATTCCCGCCACCGGCAAAGTGAAGAACATGCGCGACGATCTCGCGGGCGGCCGCGGACGGCTGCCTGATGCGGCTGCTCTCAAGAGGATTGTCGCGGCGGTGAGTGCTTGACGGAAGTCCTGTCCGGGCCGTCACCCTTCAGCTCGAAGAGCGGGTCACCGTAATGAAGGTAGTCTGCCCAGTCGGGTGAGCGCAGTGCGCGCACGGCGTGGCGGGCTTCGAGGAGCGCCGCGCCGATGGTCCTGCCTGCGACGAGCGCTGCGTAGAACTGCGTCGCGCAGGTCTCGGCCGCCGCGTCGCTCACGGGCCAGTACGTTCCGATGAAGTTGGCGATGCCCGCGCGCAACCAGGCCTCGGCGACGCTGACGCCGGCCGCGAGGGCCGTGGCGCGGGACGCGCTGAGTCCAGCGCGGCGCGTCCCGCGCACGCGCGCCGATTCGCACGCGTTGAAGAACACGAGGGCAGGCAGCTGCGCAAGCGAGCCGAGGTCGGTGCCGGTGATGACACCGTCGCTGACCGTGAGACCGCTCGCCTGCGGCGTCGCGGGTTCGAATGCCGCGTGGCCCGCATAGTGCACGACGTCGTAGTCGCCGGATTCAAACTCGGCGAGCAACCGCGCGCGGGTGGCGGCACGGCCCTCGATCAGCGTGAGCCGCGCGTCCGGCAGGCTGCGAAAGATGTCCCGTACGCGTGCACCTTCGCGGGCCGCTCCTGGCAGATCCCCGGTCGGGTTCACGACGAGGAGCATGGTCAGCAGATGATCGCTGCGGCGCCGCTCGCTGAAGCGCGCAACCGGGAGGTTCGACGCGGCGAGACGGCGTGACAGCCCGGCCCGGATCGCCGGCGACCAGGCGTCGAGCGTGAGCATCTCCCAGGGCAGGCGACTCGCTTCGGTGTCGTTCACCACGATGAGCGGGTCCGCCTTCGCGAGCGCGAGCGCAGCCCGCACATTCGGATGCAGCACGAGTTTCGCGAGACGCGCACCGATGCGCATGACGCGCGCAGCCGTGAAACCCCCGCCGTCCAGCTGCGCGAGCAGCGCGTCGAGCTCGCCCCGCGGTACGCGCGCATCCTCGGCGATTACCGCTGCCGGGGCGCCGGCAGTGAGCACCGCGGCGCGCCAGGTCTCGTTGTCCGCCGTGGCCGCGGTGCGTTCGACCAGAAGATGAGCCATCTGCGGTACGGACGGCGTGGGCAAGGGCCGGGCGCGCCGTGCTCGCGCAGGCGGCGCGCCGCTGACTGCCAGCTGCCGCCCGTCGGGATCGATTTCCCGCACAAGCGTCTCGGCGAGGCGCGTGATGGCGCGGTGCTCCGGGGCGTCACGGACCACAAAGACGAGGTGAGCCAGTCGCCGCGGTGCGGTTGCGTGCTGGCGCAGGTAGCCGCGCAGTTGCGCTGCGAACGAGAGGGTTGCAGGAAGACCGGCGCCGGCGCCCCAGGGCACCGTCGCAAGCGAACGGATGCCGCTGCGCTCGCAGAAGCGCGCGACGCTGTCGGCAGCGAGCTCGACCGAGGTCGCATCCAGGTCGGCAAAGCGGCCGAGGCCGACGATCACCACATGCGCCGCGTGTGGCAGCCGACCGGCCGTGGGCAGGGCTGTAAGCTGTCCCGTGTCGCCGGGCAGCATGCGACGCGCCGAAAACTCTGCGATCGTGCCGCCGAGGTGCTCATCGATGGCGGCTGCCGCGCCTGCGGGGCGTACGCCATTGAAAACGCCCACCGCGAGGGCCTCGGCGTCGGCATTCTGGATTTCGCCGCGCACAATCGTGATCGCCCGCACGCCGCGGAGGGCGCCACTGCGGACCGCGGCGCGGGCCTTGATGGAAGGACGCGAGACGCGCGGGGGTGCGCGCAGTTGCAGCGCGGGTGGATCGTTCAGCGTTTCGAGGAATTCCCGCCGCTCGTCGGTTGACAGCGAGTGCCAGTCGACCTTGCGTTGCCAGGTGCGTCGCAGCGCCGAGTCGGAGATGCGTGCCACGGCGCGTGTGGGTGCGGGCGGCACGGAAGAGAGCCGTTGCGTTCGCCACGCGCGCAGCAGGTCGATTACGGCGGAGGCGACCACATCGTTCGTCGTGAGTTCGCTGTGACCTTCGCGGATATACCAGGTGGGCACGCCGGGCAATTCGGCAAGCGAAAGCGGCACCGTGCCATCCCCATTGCGGGTCACGAAGTACTCGAAGCCGGATCCCGAACGCTGCACGCCGGTGACAGTGGGGCGTCCGTAGCCGGCGATCAGCGCCATGCGTGAATCGGCCGGAGCAAGGCCACGCAGGCTGCTGCGCGCAGCGGCGAGCAGCGCCGGATCCGGTCGTGGTCCCCGGGCAGGCCACGAGCCCGCATCAAAAAGATCGATGGCGGTCGTGCCCTCGGCGGGCAGCAGCTCATAGAGTCCCGGGAAGGTCGAGTACACCTCGCTCGCAAGTGTCTCGGCCGTATGCATCTGATCGAGCGCTGCGAGCTTGCGTACCACGGCGTAGGTGCCGCGCAGCGCCTGCACCGGTGCGAACGAGCCCGCGTTCGGCGTGCCGAGCATCACGAGCCGCTCGATGCGCTCGGCGCCCGGCAGCGCCAGCGCGGCGCGTGCCACGAGCCCGCCCATGCTGTGCGCGACCACATGAACGCGCGGTGATGCGTCCTGCGCCACTTCCGCAGCGAGCTCGCGCCCGAGGTCGATGACGCTGCGTCGCCAGTCATAGTCGAAAAGCCTGGGTGAAAAACCTGCGATGACGAGGCGCAGCTTCAGCTTGAGAAAGTGATACAGGATCGCGCCCATGGCGCGCACCGGCGAGTGGGGGCGCAGCACGATCTCGCGCAACCGCCCGACCGCGATGTCGATGGGGTCGAGCCACAGGATGTCGTTCGGCAAGCCGTGGCCGCGAGGCCGACCGAGCAGTGAACCCATGATGCCGGGCAGGATGTACACGCGAGGTCCGCCACGGGAGCGAGCGCGGGTTGCGCGACACGCAAGCGCGACAAGTTCGGCATAGGCGGCTGCGCCGAAGTAGTCCGTGAGCGCCTCGCGCTGCGCACCGCTCACGAGCAGCCGCTCGACGGCCGTGTCGCCCGCTTCGAGCCGGTCGTAGGGCGTGACGTGCGTCGCGGCGGGATGCGTGGCGTCGATCACGCCGTGATTATGCCTCATGCCTCCAGCCGCATCGTCAGCCAAGGGCGTGCGTCGCAATGACGCGCGCGACTGCCTCGATTGCTTCCCGCCGGGCACTCGTCGTGCGCCACACGGCGCCGATGCGACGCATCGGCGCGGGCCTGGCGAAGGCGCGCACCGTGATACCGCGTGCCGCGCCGTAGGCGCCGCGCGTCGCAAGCTCGGGCAGCAGCGTGACGCCGACGCCCGAGGCGACCATCTGGCGCAGCGTCTCGAGGCTCGTCGCCCGAAAGTCCTGCTTTTCGTGCATACCGACCCGGTTGCAGACATCGAGCGCCTGATCACGCAGGCAATGCCCGTCCTCGAGGAGCAGCACGGCTTCGCCGGCGAGGTCGGCGGTGCGCAGGGGTCCGCTCTTCGCCAGCCTGTGTGTCGAAGGCGCTGCGAGCACGAACGGCTCGTCATAAAGCGGCATGACGTCGAGCCCGTCGAGATCGACCGGCAACGCCAGGATTCCGGCGTCGATCTCGCCCGCGCGCAGGCGCGCGAGCAGCGTCGCGGTCTGGTACTCGTACAGCATCAGCTCGAGACGCGGCAGCGCCTTGCGCAGTCGCGGAGTGACCCGCGGCAGCAGATAGGGGCCGATGGTAGGCAGCAGGGCGAGCCGCAGGCGGCCTGCAAGCGGATCAGCGAAGGACTTCGCGATCTCGACGATGTCGTCGCTCGCTTCCAGCATCGCACGGGCACGCGCGACGATGCGCTCGCCGGCGGTTGTCATCGACGCGCGCCTGGTGCCACGCTCGATCAACTGGACACCGAGATACTGCTCGAGTTTCTTCAGTTGCGCGGAGAGCGTCGGCTGGCTCACGTGGCAGGCAGCGGCCGCGCGACCGAAGTGGCGTGTGTCGGCGACTGCTACGAGGTAGTGCAGGTCCCGGAGTTTGATGTCAGCCATAGACATAGCCTATCAGATTGATACCATCAATTCATTGGATAAATCGTGCCGAGCCACCCACAATGTCCCCCGTTCACTGGCAGCAAGAGGAGACAGGACAATGCTGGGTATCGGGCAGAAATTTCCGCAGTACGCGTTGACGGGCGTCGTTTCGAGCGACCTGTCGAACGCGTTCAAGCCGTTCACGAACGACAGCTTCAAGGGCAAGTGGCAGGTGGTGTTCTTCTGGCCGAAGGATTTCACTTTCGTCTGCCCGACCGAGATCGCCGCTTTCGGCAAGCTCGACAAGGAATTCAGGGCGCGCGACGCGCAGCTGCTCGGCGCTTCGATCGACAGCGAGTTCGTGCACCTCGCGTGGCGCAAGGACAAGGAGGAGCTGAACAAGCTGCCCTTCCCGATGCTCGCGGACATCAAGCGCGAGCTGTCGGCGGCACTCGGCATCCTCGACCCGGTGGCAGGCGTGTCGCAGCGGGCGACCTACATCGTCGATCCCGAGGGTGTCATCCGCTTCGTGTACGTGACCGACCTCGAGGTCGGTCGCAGCCCCGAGGAGGTGCTGCGCGTGCTCGACGCGCTGCAGACCGACGAACTGTGCCCCTGCAACTGGAAGAAGGGCGACGAGACCCTGAAGGCTGCCTGATGAGCGAAGGCGGACGCGCTGGACCTACTCCCCCCGGGTCCTCGCGTCCGCCCGACCTCGCACGCGGCCCATCGAAGACCTGAAGGACACCGTGATGAGCCTCGACACGATCCGCGACTCGATTCCCGACTACGCCCGCGACCTGAAGCTCAACCTCGGCTCGGTGCTCACGCCGCAGGGCGCACCCGGGCTCAGCGAGAAGCAGTTGTGGTCGGTGGCGCTCGCCACGGCGATCGCTGCGCGCAATACCACCTTCACGCGCGACATCGAGGCGCTTGCGCGGGCGCATCTCGATGATGGTGATGTGGCCGGCGCGCGCGCGGCGGCCGCCATGATGGGCATGAACAACATCTACTACCGCTTCCTGCACCTGGTGGAGGATGCGGAGTACCAGTCGATGCCGGCGCGCCTGCGCATGAACGTGATCGGCAATCCCGGCATCGACAAACTCGACTTCGAGCTGCTTTCCCTCGCGGTCTCTGCCGTGAACGGTTGCGGACTGTGCATCACTTCCCACGAGAGGAAGTTGCGCAACCACGGCGTCACCCGCGAGACGATCCAGAGTGCAGTGCGGATTGCCGCGGTGATTCACGCCGTGGCATGCGTGCTGGAAACGAACCCCTGAACGGAGAATTGCAGTCATGGCGAACGGGAAGAAGTTGACAACCGCTGTCGGACGACCGGTTGCGGACAACCAGAACGTGCAGACGGCCGGACCGCGCGGCCCGCAGCTGCTGCAGGACGTCTGGTATCTCGAGAAGCTCGCGCACTTCGATCGCGAGGTGATCCCCGAGCGGCGCATGCACGCGAAGGGCTCCGGCGCCTACGGTACGTTCACCGTGACCGGCGACATCACGCGCTTCACGCGTGCGAAGGTCTTCTCGCCGATCGGCAAGAGGACCGACCTGTTCGCGCGCTTCACGACGGTGGCGGGCGAGCGCGGTGCAGCCGATGCCGAGCGGGACATCCGTGGCTTTGCCGTGAAGTTCTATACCGAAGAGGGCAACTGGGACCTTGTCGGCAACAACACGCCGGTCTTCTTCCTGCGCGATCCACTCAAGTTCCCGGACCTGAACCACGCCGTCAAGCGCGACCCGCGCACGAATTTGCGCAGCGCACGCAACAACTGGGATTTCTGGACGTCACTGCCCGAAGCGCTGCACCAGGTCACGATCGTGATGAGCGATCGCGGCATTCCGGCGAGCTATCGCCACATGCACGGCTTCGGCAGTCACACTTTCAGCTTTCTCAACGCGAAGAACGAGCGCTTCTGGGTCAAGTTCCACTTCCGCTCGCAGCAGGGAATCCGCAACCTGACGGACGCGGAGGCCGGGGCGATCATCGGCAACGACCGTGAATCCCACCAGCGCGATCTCTACGAGAGCATCGAGAAGGGTGACTTTCCGAAGTGGACACTCAGCGTGCAAGTCATGCCGGAGAAGGACGCGGCGAAAACGCCTTACAACCCCTTCGACCTGACGAAGGTGTGGCCACACAAGGACTACCCGCTGATCGAGGTCGGCGTGATGGAGCTCAACCGCAATCCCGAGAACTTCTTCGCGGAAGTGGAGCAGTCGGCGTTCAATCCCGCGAACATCGTCCCCGGCATCGGCTTCTCGCCGGACAAAATGCTGCAGGGTCGGCTGTTTGCCTACGGCGACGCCCAGCGTTATCGTCTCGGCGTGAACCATCACCTCATCCCGGTCAATGCGGCGCGCTGCCCCGTGCACAGCTATCACCGCGACGGCGCGATGCGGGTCGACGGCAACTTCGGCTCGACCCTGGGCTACGAGCCGAACAGCTACGGCGAGTGGCAGGAGCAGCCCGATCATGCCGAGCCGCCGCTCGCGCTCGAGGGTGCCGCAAACAGCTGGGATCATCGGGTGGACACCGATTACTTCTCCCAGCCCGGAGCGCTCTTCCGGCTCATGAGCGGTGCGCAGCGGCAGGCGTTGTTCGACAATACCGCGCGTGCCATCGCCGAGGCGCCTCGCGACATCCAGATTCGCCACATCCGTCATTGCCTCAAGGCTGACCCGGCCTACGGCAAGGGTGTTGCGGAGGCGCTGAAGATTCCGCCGAGCGAGGTTTCCGCATAAGGCGTCCGCCGAAATTGTCTGCCGGAGTCGTCGTCGTCCGTCGGGACGACGACGGCTGGCTCTACCTGCTGCTGCGGGCATTTCGCAGCTGGGATTTTCCGAAGGGTATGGTCGAGCGTGGCGAAGAGCCGTATGCCGCAGCGCGCCGTGAGGTGCGCGAGGAATCCACGATCGACGATCTGGAGTTCACCTGGGGCGATGTGTATCGGGATACCGGCCCCTACACCCGCAACAAGGTGGCACGCTACTACGTCGCGCAGACCCGCACGGCACGCGTCACGCTTCCCGTCAACATGGAACTCGGCACACCCGAGCATCACGAGTGGCGGTGGGTGAGCTTCGAAGATGCGCTGTCGCTCGTCTCTCCACGCGTTGCGCCGATCGTCGAATGGGCACGCGGTGTCGTGATCGGTACTGCCCCGCACAACTGACCCGCAGCGCGCCGGCGCCTCGCTTCACACGACCCGCCCGCGCCGCCCTCCTGCGAGGAAATCGGCGACGTTCGCCGCCATCTCCTCGAGCGCCCGCTGCCGTGACTCGCGTGCGGCCCAGGCGATGTGCGGCGTGACGATGAGGTTCGGCAGATCCGGCGCAAAGAGTGGACTGCCGCCGACCGGCGGCTCTTCGGGCAATACATCGATGGCCGCGCCGCCGAGCCGCCCGGCGCGCAGCGCGCCGGCCAGCGCCTGCAAATCGATGAGCGCACCGCGCGCCGTGTTGACGATCACCGCATCGGGCTTCATCAGCGCCAGCTGTGTGGCGCCGAGCAGTCCACGCGTCGCGGGTGTCAGCGGGCAGTGCAGCGTCAGTACATCCACCTGGGGCAGCAGCGCAGCGAGCGGCAGGCGGCGCGTGCCGCCGCGCGCAAGCCCGTCTTCGACAGGTGCTGCACCAGCATCCTTTGCATCACTGCCGGCCCTCTGTGCCACGAGCACCTGCATGCCGAGCGCCTGTTGACACACGGCAGCGACGGCGCGACCCAGCGCGCCGTAACCGACGACGCCCAGCGTGCGCCCGGTCAGCTCGCGAATCGGGAAGTCGAGCATCGTGAACTGCGGGCTCTCACCCCAGCGGCCTTCCTTCACGAGGCGCGAGTAGTCGGCGAAGCGGTGGGTGAGCGCGAGGATCGCGCCGAGCACGTGCTGTACGACCGACGGCGTGCAGTAGTCGCGAATGTTGCACACGGCGACGCCGCGTTCGCGCGCCGCTTCGAGGTCCACGTTGTCGGTGCCGGTCGCCGCAAGCGCGATCAGTCGCAGTGCGGGCGCATCCGCGATCAGCTCGCGCGTGATCCGCACCTTGTTGAGGAGGACGACCGCCACGCCGTCGATACGTTCTGCGATCGCCGCGGGCGGCGTCACGTCGTGGATCGTGAGCGTGGGGCAGACTCGTTCGAGGCTCGATGAATCGAGGTCGCCGGTACTGACCGTCGCGTAGTCGAGAAACACGGATCGCAAAGCAGTCTCCAGGTCGAACGCCCGCCGTCATGCTACCCGCGTTGATACGGGATCGGGCACGGATCCGGATCAACGGCGGGTACCACACCGCGGTCTATATTGTCATGGGTCTGGTGTTGGCACTGCCCGGCTGATCGCGGGCGACTTCGACGGCCGGCGGCGCGAGCTTGTACATCACCGGCGTTACGAGCCGCGCGAGCAGCGTCGAGGTGATCAGGCCGCCGATGATCACCCACGCCATCGGCGAGTAGAGGCCGATGTTCTGTACGGCAAGGGGCAGAAGGCCGCCGATCGCCGTCGCAGTGGTCAGCAGGATCGGCAGGAAGCGGATCTCGCCGGCCTGCTCGATCGCCTCATCGAGCGCCACGCCTTCGGCGCGCAACTGGTTTGTGAAATCGACGAGCAGGATCGAATTCTTGATCTCGATGCCGATGAGCGCGATGAAGCCGATGCTCGCGGTGAACGAAATGCTGTTGCCGGTCAGGAGCAGCATCAGCAGGCCGCCGAACACGCCGAGCGGCACCACGGTGAGCACGATCAGCGTCGATTTGAAGTTGCCGAACTCGAGCACGAGGATCGCGAAGATGCCGAAAATGGCAACGATGATCGCAATGCCGATGCCGCCGAAGGCTTCCTGGCTGGACTCCGCCTCGCCGCCGAGCCGGTAGTGATAGCCGCGCGGCCAGACCATCCGGTCGAGCTGCTTTTTCACGTCGGCGGTCACCTTCGCGGTATTGAAGCCGGGCTGCACGTCGGCGTCCACCGTCACCGAACGTTCGCGGTCATAGCGCTGGATCACGACCGGCGCCTTCTCGAACTGCAGTGTCGCCAGCTGCGAGAGTGGCAGCATGGCGCCGCGCTGCGTCGGCACACGTACTTCACCCAAGGCAGCAAGGTCCACGCGCGTGCCCACCGCCGTGCGTACCATGATGTCGTACTGCTCGCCGCTCGGGTCCTTGAATGTACCGACCGGCAGCCCTGCAACCGACAGGCGTACCGCGCGATCGAACTCGACGGTCGGTACGCCGAGGAGACTCGCCTTCTGTGCATCCACGGCGAGGCGCAGGTTCGTGCGGGCGATCTCCAGCGGGTTCTGCACGTCGCGCGTGCCGGGGATGCGCTCGAGCAGTCGCTGCACCTGCCCCGCGAGTGCCTCGATCACCCCGAGATCACGCCCGACGACCCGCACGGCGACCGGTGCGCTGATCGGCGGGCCGTTGACGAACTCCTTGACGTAGATGCGCGCACCCGGATAGCCGGCGAGAGCGCGCCGCAAGGCGTCGAGTGCGCGCGGCGTTGCGTGCGTGTCATACCGCTCG